>Ga0081540_1001434_pt1 | contig 20613 bp, 20 predicted proteins | sample TabmetS2T1R1_FD_71024 | JGI IMG/M metagenome (GOLD analysis project Ga0081540, IMG submission 71024) | Tabebuia heterophylla rhizosphere microbial communities from the University of Puerto Rico - S2T1R1 | ecosystem: Host-associated > Plants > Roots > Rhizosphere ... | reverse complement strand
GGCGAAGTCACCCCCGCGCCGTCACATCGTCCGGATGATCGGGACAGCGGACGGTGGTCCAGGCCGGACCCAGATCGGCAAGCTCGCATTCCAGGCACTCGACCTCGAGCCGCAAGACCCCGCCGCCGGAAAAGACCAGGGTCACGGTGCCGGCCGGCGCCGATGTCTCGTTGAACTCGACGGCAAGGAGATTGAGGACTGCGTCCTTGGCCACCGGGTCGACGTCGCGGCACTTGCAGGACAGCACGCGATCGAAACGCAGCGCCGAGCGCCGCCGCTGATAGCACGGCTCCTGATGGCAGCAGGCTTCCCAGTCGAAGCGGTTCAACGCGATGATGCAGCGTTTCTCAGCCGGTCGCCAGAGAACGTCGCAAGCCTTCAGTACGGCGTCCTGGACGTGCGTCGAAATCACTTCGACGTCGTCGCGATCAAAGGCTATCAGCTTCATCAGGTCCTGGCTCATCAATCCATTCGGTCCCTGGCACGGTAATTAGGAACGCTTTCGTCCGGCGCAAGACGGAAAGGCTTCGTAATATCGCGGACCTCAGCCCTTCGCCCGTGCCTTCTCGGCAAGCCGCTTGAGCACCTGGCGCAGCACGTCGGCCGTCGTCACCCGTTCCGGAAACGGCAACCGCAGCGCAGCATCGCCGAGTATCATGTCGAGCCCGTCCGGGTCGATGCCGGTGACGCGCCACGGCCCGTCCCGTCCGTCGAGCAACTTGCCAGCATAGAGCCGGACCGCCTCGGCATGATCCTCATTCATGTGCGCGACCGCGCCCTCCTCGATGCCGACCATGTCGTTGGCATTGCTGAGGTCGGTGAGGACGTCGCCCGCCTTGAGGTCTGCGGCGCGCGCGAAACCGCCATTGAGATGCGCGGACGCAACGCCCATGCGCCAGAACGAAAAGTCACCGAAACCGGCGTAAAGCTCGGATTTCGGATGCCGCGCCAGGAAACGCCGGCGCACCCGCGCGTCGTCGGCACCGTCGCGGTCAACCGGCGCCATGCCGCCGAGGACGGTGAGCCGCGGATGCGCCAGCGGATCGCCCTTGCCGGTTTCCGCCAGCAGGATCGAGGCGCGGCCATCGCGCTCCAGATTGGCGGTGTGGGTCGAGAGCCGCGACACCAGGATCAGCGGCGAGCCATCGGCATCGGTGGCGACGTTGACCAGCGACGCGAAGGGGTGGCCGGTATTGCGGTCCAGCGTCGCCAGGGTCCCGGCGCGGATCGTGCGCAGCAGGCTCTTGGCCACGGCGGCCGGCTGGAAGTCCGCCGGCTGCGGCGCGTTCTCCGGCGTGCGCCCAGGCATCACCCCGGGCAACGGGCTCATCGGCTCAGCTTCAGCCATTCCGCACCCCCTCCCGCTGTCATCCCGGCCGAGTGCCGTTCAGGCGCGAGAGACTTTCACAAGCCTTACAATCCGACGTCATCGGTGCGCGGCGTCGAGATCCTGGCCGGTGAAGTCGCGCATCATCGCCGTCGCCAGCAACGTAACCACCGCACAGGCCAGGATGTACCACGCCACCGCGTAACCGGAATGATAGTGGCCGTACAGCCAGGTCGCAATCAGCGGGGCCGGCCCGCCGGCGATCACCGACGCGAGCTGATAGCCCAGTGAGGCGCCGCTGTAGCGCAGGTGGCCGGGGAAGGATTCGGCAATGAGCGCGGCCTGCGGGCCGTACATCATGTCGTGCGGCACGAGCGACAACACGATGGCGATGAAGATCAGCATCAGCGAGCCAGTGCCGAGCAGCCCGAAATAGACGAAGCCGTACAGGCCGCACAGCGCCGCGCCGATCATGTACATCTTCTTGCGGCCGATGCGATCGGAGATGTGCCCGAACAGCGGGATGGAAACGAACGACAGCACCGCCGCCGCCAGCACCGCCCACAGCAGGAAATCGCGCGACACCTTCAGGGTATTGACGCCATAGGCGAAGATGAAGGCGGTGAAGATGTAGAACGGCGCCTGCTCGGCGAGCCGCGCGAGCGCGCTCAGGATGATCTCCTTCGGGTAACGCTTGATCACCTCGACGATCGGCGTGCGCTCGACCCTGTTCTCGGCGACGAGGCGCGAGAAGATCGGCGTCTCGAGAATGCCGAGGCGGATCCACAGGCCGACGCCGACCAGGATGATGCTGAGCAGGAACGGAATGCGCCATCCCCACGTGAGGAACTGATCGCCGGAGAGATGGCTGAACACCAGCACCGCGAGGTTGGCGAGGAACAGGCCGCATGGCACGCCGAACTGCGGCCACGACGCCACGAAGCCGCGCGAGTCATGCGTGCGCGCCCACTCCATCGACAAGAGAACCGAACCGCCCCACTCGCCGCCGACGCCGATGCCCTGGATGAAGCGCAAGACCGTGAGAATGATGGCGCCCCAGATGCCGATGCTCTCGTAGGTCGGCACCAGCGCCACCGCGAACGTCGCCACGCCCATGAGCATCAGCGTGGCGATCAGCGTCGCCTTGCGCCCAATGCGGTCGCCGTAATGGCCGAAGATGGCGGCACCGATCGGACGTGCAATGAACCCGACCGCATAGACGCCGAAGGCTTCAAGTGTCCCCACCAGGGGATCGGAGTTGGGGAAGAACAGCTTCGCGAAAACCAGTCCGGTCACGACGCTGTAGAGAAAGAAGTCATACCATTCGATGGCGGTGCCGATGGTGGCGGCGACCACCGCCCGCCTGAGCTGAAGGCGGTGCTCGTCCTCCGACATGCGCGACGCAGTGATATCCATGGCGGTCATGGACGGTTCTCCACGGCCGCTCGTTCTCAGGTGACGCCGGATGGGAAAGCCGCCCGGGATGGCAAACCGCGGCCAAGCCTGCTTGTCACGACCATGAAAACCCCTGGCGGCAAGTTGGTTCCGGGCGGCCGGACGGTTGATTGAGCGGCCAGGACTGCTAAGTAGCCCCTCAAACGGGGCCCAAGGCCCTCCGGAAACGTGCTGCAAGCCGCCCGTGCTTGTGGTAAATGCCCTGACGAATCACGCATTTGTCGGTGGATCGCCACATTTCGGCCCAGCTTTTTTGCGGGCCTCGGGCAGCACGTGGAACCGTCACGGAACAGGGGCTTCATGCCAACCATCGCTCTGGTCGACGATGACCGCAATATCCTGACCTCGGTGTCGATCGCACTCGAGGCCGAAGGGTACCGCATCAACACGTATACGGACGGCGCTTCCGCCTTGGACGGGTTCAAGACGGCTCCGCCGGACCTCGCCATCCTGGATATCAAGATGCCGCGGATGGACGGGATGGAGACGCTGCGGCGGCTGCGCCAGAAGTCCGACATGCCGGTGATCTTCCTCACCTCGAAGGATGAAGAGATCGACGAGCTGTTCGGGCTCAAGATGGGCGCCGACGATTTCATCCGCAAGCCGTTCTCGCAGCGGCTGCTGGTGGAGCGGGTGAAAGCCGTTCTGCGGCGCGCCATTCCGAAGGACGCCGCGGCCGTCAAGGAAGTCGATGCCAAGGTGCTCGAGCGCGGGCAGCTGCGCATGGATCCGGAACGCCATACCTGCACCTGGAAGAGCGATCCGGTGACGCTCACCGTCACCGAATTCCTCATCCTGCAGGCGCTGGCGAGCCGGCCCGGTGTGGTCAAGAGTCGCAATGCGTTGATGGATGCCGCCTACGACGATCAGGTGTACGTGGACGACCGAACCATCGACAGCCACATCAAGCGGCTGCGCAAGAAGTTCAAGGCCGTCGACGACGCCTTCGACATGATCGAAACGCTGTACGGCGTCGGCTACCGCTTCAAGGAAGCTTGATCGCGGCACAAGAAAAGCCGCGCGCGGCGGTGTGACAGATGCCGCCGCGCTGCGGTAATGTCGCTGTCCGGGCTTCGCCCGCATCCTCGAGACGCCTTGCGACGCGGCGCCTGTGGGCGCAGCCGCTGCAGAAGAATGGCGAGGGGCAAGGACGCGTGCTCGATCGAACCAAGCCATCGGATGCGACGCAGGCCGAGGCGGAACGCCGTGCCGCCGAGGCAAACCGCTCGGCCGCGGAAGCCGGGCGCGCCGAGGATGCGTTGCCGGCCGAGCGTCCCGGCCGGGTGCGTGACCTATGGCAATTCTTCGTCAATCAGCCGTTCTCCAGCCTCAGCCGCCGCATCCTCTTTCTCAACGTCGCCGGGCTGGTGGCGCTCGTTGTCGGCGTCCTGCTGCTGTCGCAATTCCGCGCCGGTCTGATCGACGCGCGCATCCAGACCCTGATGGTGCAGGCCGACATGATCGCCGGCGCCATCGCGACGTCGGCGACGGTTGAAAGCGATTCATCGTCGATCACCATTGATCCCGATCGGTTGCTCGAACTGCAGACCGGCGAAAGCTACGGACCCGACGATTATGCTTCGCTCGAGTTTCCCATCAATCCGGAGCGCGTCGCACCGGTCCTGCGCCGCCTGGTGTCGCCTACGCAGACGCGCGCGCGCATCTATGACCGCGACGGCGTGCTGCTGCTCGACAGCCGCAACCTCTATGGCCGCGGCGACGTGCTGCGATTCGACCTGCCGCCGCCGACGGTAGAGCGGCCGGGATGGCTCAAGCGGCAATGGACCAAGTTCCGCCGCTGGCTGCAGAAGGGCGACCTTCCGCTCTACCGCGAGCTCGGTCCCGACAACGGCAAGGGATATCCGGAGGTCGTCGAGGCGCTCAACGGGCAGAAGGGAAGCCGCGTCCGCGTCAACGACCGCGGCGAGGTGATCGTGTCGGTCTCGGCGGCGGTGCAGCGATCGCGCGCGGTGCGCGGTGCGGTGCTGCTGTCGACGCAAGGGGGCGACATCGATGCCGCCGTCGAGGCGGAGCGGTTCCAGATCGTCACCGTGTTCCTCGTCCTGCTTGGCGTAATGGTGGTGCTGTCGATGCTGCTGGCGCGCACCATCGCGGAGCCGGTGAGCCGGCTTGCCGCCAGCGCCGAGCACGTGCGCCGGCGCATCCGTTCGCGCGTGGAGATCCCGAACTTCACCCATCGTCGCGACGAAATCGGGCACCTGTCCGGTGCGTTGCGCGACATGACCAACGCGCTCTACAGCCGCATCGAGGCGATCGAAAGCTTCGCCGCGGATGTGGCGCACGAGCTGAAGAACCCGCTGACGTCGCTGCGTTCGGCGGTGGAAACCTTGCCGCTGGCAAAGAACGAGCAGAGCCGCGCGCGGCTGCTTGCGGTCATCCAGCACGACGTGAAGCGGCTCGACCGGCTCATCTCCGACATCTCCGATGCGAGCCGCCTCGATGCCGAGCTGCAGCGCCAGGAGGTCGCGCCGGTCGACGTCACCCGGCTCGTCGCCACCCTCGTCAACGTCGCCACCGAGGTGCGCCGCGACAATGGCATCGCCGTGTCGCTCAAGTTCGACGGCGGCAACCCGAATGACTTCATCGTGCCGGGCCACGATTCCCGCCTCGGGCAGGTGGTGGACAACCTCATTCAGAATGCGCGCTCATTCTCGCCGGTCGACGGCACGGTGCGCGTAACCTGCCGGCGGCTGCGCAGCCAGGTAGAGATCACAGTCGAGGACGAGGGTCCCGGCGTGCGCCCGGATGCGCTGGAGAAGATTTTCGAGCGCTTCTACACCGACCGGCCGGAGCAGGGCTTCGGCCAGAATTCGGGACTCGGCCTCTCGATCTCGAAGCAGATCGTCGAGGCGCATGGCGGTCGCATCTGGGCGGAAAACCGGCTCAGCGTCGACGGATCGAAGGTGCTGGGCGCGCGCTTCGTCGTGCGCCTGCCGGCCATGTGATGGCCCGTGGCCGCCACGATCCATGCCTCGGCTGTTCTCGTCGGTGCATGGGCAGTCCTGGTGCGTGGGCCTGCCGGCAGCGGCAAGTCGCGCCTCACCCTCGCCCTCCTCGACTGCGCGCGTGCCGGCAACATTCCCTTCGCGCGCCTGGTGGCGGACGATCGCGTCTACGTCGAGGCGGTCAACGGCCGACTGCTGGCGCGCCCGCCGGACGCGCTCGCCGGCCTGATCGAAGTGCGCGGCCTCGGGCTGCGGCGCCTTCCGTCGGAGCCGGTCGCGCGGGTCGGCCTTGTGGTTGACCTTGCGGCAGGTGACGATGAACGGTTGCCGCCGGCACAGAATGTGACAATCGAAGGTGTCGCCATCCCGCGGCTTGCGGTCGCATCCGGGGCCGATCCATTGCCGCGCGTTGTCGCTGCGCTTACGTCCGGCGCTGCCTAGAGCGAGATGACTTTTCTTCGGACCGTCATCTCACTCTAACGTATCCTTGGAGCATGATCTTTTCCGAAAACCGGCATCCACTTTTCGGGATTATGCTCAAGCATTCGCGGGCGAAAACGCAGCCATGCGCGCCAAGCCTGGGGCGGGACCTGGGCGTTATGGTTTACGAGCTCTTAACGAGTCGCTTCTAGCCTGATTGGCAAATCGGTATTGCTGCGGCGCAACACAAGTCATAAATCCGTTATGCGCCCCTTGCGCAGGGGTTTTGGATGGCCATGATTGTGGCCCTTTCGTGCGGCGCAGCGTCGGTGCCGACGCGGAGTTCTCGATGATCGGTATCGTCCTTGTCACCCACGGCCGGCTGGCGTGCGAGTTTCAGTCGGCGCTGGAGCATGTGGTGGGCAAGCAGTCCCAGCTCGAGGTGGTGACGATCGGACCCGACGATAACGTCGAGCAACGGCGTACCGACATCATTGCATCGATCAAACGCGTGGACAGTGGCGAAGGCGTGGCGATCCTCACCGACATGTTCGGCGGCACCCCGTCCAATCTCGCCATCTCCTGCATGAGCAATCCCAAGGTCGAAGTCCTGGCCGGCATCAACCTGCCGATGCTGATCAAGCTGGCCAAAGTCCGCAAGTGCTGCGGCCTGAGCGAAGCCGTCGCAAAGGCGCAGGAGGCGGGGCGCAAATACGTGACCATCGCCAGCCAGGTGCTCGCCGGCAAGTAGGAGCGGCCCTCGTGGCCACCCATGGCCAACCACAAGGGTTGCCCCTACGACCAAACGTTCAAAACCAAGTATCCCGCTTGCGCGACCCATGAGCCGTAAGGCTTTATGGCATCCGCATGAGCGAGCCAGACGAGGGCAATGATCCGCCAGGCGACGAGACGCCCGCCGACGATGCCCTCGTTCGCGACATTGTGATCATCAATCAGAAGGGGCTGCACGCCCGCGCGTCGGCGAAATTCGTGCAGATGGTGGAGAAGTTCAACGCCGAGGTCCGCGTGTCGCGTGGTGGCGAACGCGTCGGCGGCACCTCGATCATGGGCCTGATGATGCTGGGTGCCGCGCCCGGGATCTCGATTACCGTGGAGGCATTCGGGCCGCAGGCCGCCGAGGTGCTCGACGCCCTGGAAGCCCTGATCAAAGACCGCTTCGGCGAGGACGAGTAGCCGTAGCCCGCATGCAGCGAAGCGCAATGCGGGGCCGGCGCTCCCGGATTTCGCTGCACTCCATCCGGGCTGCTGTTCACGCCGCCGACTTGAACACGTAGCGCGCGGCCGCCTTCAAATCCTTCACGAAATCCCGATATTGCGCGCGCTTGTCGTCCTCGTCGCGGATGCGCAGCAGCGCCGACGGATGGATGGTCACCAGCAGCCGCGAGCCGTCATGCAGGTCGATGGGCTCGCCGCGCACCTTGCCGATGGTGACGACGCGGCCGAGCAGGCTGCGCGCAGCGGTCGCCCCCAGCGCCACCACGACCTCCGGCTTGACGATCAGGCGCTCGACGTCGCTCCACCATTTGCAGCGCTGGATCTCGTAGGCGTTCGGCCGCTTGTGCAGGCGGCGCTTGCCGCGCATCTCGTGCTTGAAGTGCTTGACCGCGTTGGTGACGAAAGTCTCGTCGCGCGGGATGCCGGCGTCGGCCAGCGCCTGATCGAGCACGCGGCCGGCCGGGCCGACGAACGGTTTGCCGGCGACGTCCTCCTTGTCGCCCGGCTGCTCGCCCACCAGCATGAAGCGGGCGTGCGCCGGCCCCTCGCCTGGCACCACCTGGGTGGCATCCCGGTAGAGCGGGCAGCGGGTGCACTCGGCTTCGCTGGCGCGGAGCTGGCCCAGCGTCTTGATGGATGGGGGAATTTGCGCGGTCATGGGTTGCGGCCCGGGGCGCCCTCTTCGGCATAACGCTGCACCGGGCGCATGAGGTCCATCACCGGTAGAGAGGGGTCGATTCAGGTCCCGCGACCTATCCCTGGCGGCGATATAAAGAAATCTTTATATCGTGATTGCCTCCTGCCTGCCGCCCTGGTATAGCGATGCCCGAGCCGTTCGGGTGCGTTCATGCCCGGCGCTGCCCGCAACCCTTCCGCAAAGCAAGGATCAGCATGACCGCCGTCAAGAAGACCCGCACCGCGCCCGTCGACTACGTCGTCAAGGACATCGGCCTTGCCGAGTGGGGCCGCAAGGAAATCGCCATCGCCGAAACCGAGATGCCGGGGCTGATGTCGGTCCGCGAAGAGTTCGGGCCCGAGCAGCCGCTGCGCGGCGCCCGCATCTGCGGCTCGCTGCACATGACCATCCAGACGGCGGTGCTGATCGAGACCCTGACGGCGCTCGGAGCCGATGTGCGCTGGGCATCGTGCAACATCTACTCGACCCAGGACCATGCCGCCGCCGCGATCGCGGCCGGCGGCACGCCGGTCTTTGCCGTGAAGGGTGAGTCGCTCGAGGAGTACTGGGATTACACCCACCGCATCTTCGAATGGGCGGACGGCGGCACACCCAACATGATCCTCGACGACGGCGGCGACGCCACCCTGCTGGTCCATCTCGGCGGCCAGGCCGAGAAAAACCCGTCGGTGCTCAACCACCCGACCAACGAAGAAGAGGAAGTCCTGTTCGCCGCCATCAAGAAGCGGCTGAAGGAGAGGCCCGGCTGGTATTCGACGCTCGGCCAGAACATCCGCGGCGTCACCGAGGAAACCACGACCGGCGTGCACCGCCTCTACCAGATGGAGCGCGACGGCCGCCTGCTGTTCCCGGCCATCAACGTCAATGACAGCGTGACGAAGTCGAAATTCGACAATCTCTACGGCTGCCGCGAAAGCCTCGTCGATGGCATCCGCCGGGGAACCGACGTGATGATGGCCGGCAAGGTCGCGATGGTCGCGGGCTTCGGCGACGTCGGCAAGGGATCGGCGGCGTCGTTGCGCCAGGCCGGCTGCCGCGTGCTGGTGTCGGAGGTCGACCCCATCTGCGCGCTGCAGGCCGCCATGGAAGGGTACGAGGTCACCACCATGGAAGATGCGGCGCGGCGCGCCGACATCTTCGTCACTGCCACCGGCAATGTCGACGTCATCACCGTCGATCACATGCGCGCCATGAAGGACCGCGCAGTGGTGTGCAACATCGGCCACTTCGACTCCGAGATCCAGGTCGGCGCGCTGCGCAACATGAAGTGGCACAACGTCAAGCCGCAGGTGGACGAGATCGAGTTCCCGGACGGCAAGCGCATCATCCTCCTGTCGGAAGGCCGGCTGGTGAATCTCGGCAACGCCATGGGGCATCCGAGCTTCGTGATGTCGTCCTCGTTCACCAACCAGACGCTGGCGCAGATCGAGCTGTGGACCAATCCCACCGCCTATCAGCGGCGGGTCTACACGCTGCCCAAGCATCTCGACGAGAAGGTTGCGCGCCTGCACCTCGCCAAGATCGGCGTGAAGCTGACCAAGCTCAGCGAGAAGCAGTCGACCTATATCGGCGTGCCGGCCGAGGGCCCGTTCAAGCCGGACCACTATCGGTATTGATGCTGTTTCGTAGGGTTGGTTAGGCGCGTAGCGCCGTAACCCACCATCAGCGTCGCCTCGCACGAAGAGTGGTGGGTTACGCTCGCAAGAGCTCGCAAACCCACCCTACCTGCTTATCGTTGGGCGGCCTCGGGGCGCCCCTACTGCGCCTGGCCGCTCACGGCGTTGTTCTGGGTGCGGAAGGCGGCGCCGTTCTTCGCCTGCTCGAAGCCGAGGTCGAACAGGGCCTTCATCTGCTTCGGATCGAAGGCGGTTTGCGCCAGCTGATTGAAGCTCGAGTCCACATAGGCGACGTTGAGACCGATGCCGTCGCGCTTGACCGCGGCGGCGAGGAGCGCGAGCTCGGCCTGCGCGCCGGTCTTGATGGCGGCCGAGATGGTGTGGCCGAGGATGAAGATTTTTTCCGCCCCAGTGACGTCGAACTCCGGCACCAGCTTGCTGTGGATGATGACGAAAAGCTCGCTCACCGGCAGCGGATCCGACGGATCGATCAGCCAGCTCGACGGCGCGACGAAGAACGGGCTGAACACGCCGCCGTCCACGTGCATTTCCTGGAACTTGCGCCCGCCGCTCTCGACATCGATATAGACGGGCGGAAACACTCCGGGGATGGCTGAGGCGGCGAGCAGCACCTGGCGGAACAGGTTCACCGCGGCATCGCCGCCGTGGGCCGCGATGGCCCCCATGTTCCACACCACCGGGCGCTCGGAATCGAGATTGGCTGTCATGACGAAGAGGCGACGCCCCTTGCGATGCTCCGCCGCGACATCGGCGAGGAGTTGCGGCGTCACCCGCTTGGCCAATTGATCCTTGAGCGGCCAGGTGTCCACCAGGCTGTCGGGGCGGGTCGCATCCTCGAACACGTCGGCCGAGGTCAGACTGAGAAAGCTGTCGCGCAGCTCCTTGTCATACTTCTGACCGAGGAACGCGTAGGGCGCCATGATCGCCCCGATGCTCACGCCGGTGACGACGGAATATTCGGGCCGCTTGCCGGCCTCCGACAGGCCGCACAGCACGCCCGCCCCGTAGGCGCCGGTGGAGCCGCCGCTCGACAGGATCAGCCACGGCCCCTTGTCGCGCGGCAGCGCGTCCGCGAAGGCGCCGAATGAATCCCCGAAGAAGCGCACGCCGGGCAGGCCGGGAACCACGGCCGATTCGGCCTCCGCCGCCGTATAGGGGGTCCGCTCGATCGGTTTCGATTTCTTGTCCTGCTTGTCGACAGCGTCCTTCGCCTGCTTCTGCGGCTTCGGCTTACGGCCCTTGCGACGGATGCTGCGGTCGCGGCCGGGATCGTTCTGCGTCACCTCGTCGAGGCGGGGGCCGGTCTGCGCATGCAACGGAATTGTCGCAAAGGCACCAACCACGAGAGCAATGACGGCAATCGACAATACGAAGCTTTTCATGGACTCCTCGAACGGCAACCTGTCCCGTTCCCTACAGTGCCCCGCTTCCGAAGTTCGTGAACCATTGCGGCACCCACCTGACACGAACTTCGGAAGCAAAGGGGCACTGTCAAGCCTAAGATTTCTAGTGCCGCTTTCGATTTGAAGTTCCCAGGCGAGTTTTGCGGCAGGCGGTGTGGGAACTTCAAATCGGCGGCACTAGGGCAACTAATCCGGACCGTCCGCCAAATGCAAGCGTCGACGGCCGTGCATAACCTACGGACAGGCGCGGCAAATCGTTTCCTTCACTGGTGACGCGGATGGGCGGCGCTTGTTGCAATCGGTGCTCGAACCACGTCGTGTCTGCCGCAAGCAATGCTTGCCGCGCGCGGAGCGAGGATGCTAAGCCGCGCGCATGACGGCGGCACCGATCGACAACATTCGCAACTTCGCCATCGTTGCGCATATCGATCATGGCAAGTCGACGCTCGCCGATCGGTTGATCCAGCTCACCGGCGGTCTGTCGGAGCGCGAGATGGTCGAGCAGGTGCTCGACTCGATGGACATCGAGCGCGAGCGCGGCATCACCATCAAGGCGCAGACGGTGCGCCTCAACTACCGCGCCCGCGACGGCAAGGATTACATCCTCAACCTCATCGACACGCCCGGCCACGTCGACTTCGCCTACGAGGTGAACCGCTCGCTTGCCGCCTGCGAGGGCTCGCTGCTGGTGGTCGACGCCAGCCAGGGCGTCGAGGCGCAGACGCTCGCCAATGTCTACCAGGCGCTCGACAACGGCCACGAGATCGTTCCGGTGCTCAACAAGGTCGACCTGCCGGCGGCCGAGCCCGAGAAGGTCAAGCAGCAGATCGAGGACGTGATCGGCCTCGACGCCTCGGACGCCATCCAGATTTCCGCCAAGACCGGCGCCAACGTGCCGGAGGTGCTGGAAGCGATCGTGCACCGCCTGCCGCCGCCCAGGGGCGACCGCGAGGCCCCGCTGAAGGCCCTGCTGGTCGACAGCTGGTACGACGCCTATCTTGGCGTGGTGGTGCTTCTCCGGATCGTCGATGGCACCCTCAAGCGTCACCAGCGCGTGCGCATGATCGGCACCGGCGCGGCCTACGACGTGGACCGCGTCGGCGTGTTCACCCCCAAGATGCAGGAGGCCGCGGAGCTCGGCCCGGGCGAGCTCGGCTACATCACCGCCTCGATCAAGGAGGTGGCCGATACCCGAGTTGGTGATACCATCACGGACGACCGCAAACCCACGGCGGAGGCCCTGCCCGGCTTCCGGCCGGCGCAGCCGGTGGTGTTCTGCGGCCTGTTCCCGGTCGACGCCGCCGACTTCGAGGGCCTGCGCGCGGCCATCGCCAAGCTCCGCCTCAACGATGCGAGCTTCACCTACGAGATGGAGACGAGCGCGGCGCTCGGCTTCGGCTTCCGCTGCGGGTTCCTGGGGCTCCTGCACCTGGAGATCATCCAGGAGCGGCTGGCGCGCGAGTTCGACCTCGACCTCATCGCCACCGCGCCGTCGGTGATCTACCGGATCACCCTGACCAGCGGCAGCGAGATCGAGATTCACAATCCGGTCGACATGCCGGACCCGGTGAAGGTGCGCGAGATCCACGAGCCGTGGATCCAGGCGACCATCCTGTCGCCCGACGAATATCTCGGCGCCATCCTGAAACTGTGCCAGGACCGGCGCGGCAACCAGGTCGACCTCAACTATGTCGGCAACCGCGCCATGGTGAAGTACGACCTGCCGCTCAACGAGGTGGTGTTCGACTTCTACGACCGCCTGAAGTCGGTGTCGAAGGGCTACGCGTCATTCGACTACCACCTTACCGACTACCGGCCGGCCGACCTGGTGAAGATGCAGATCCTGGTGAACGGCGAGCCCGTCGACGCTTTGTCCATGCTGGTGCACCGGACGCGCGCGGAATCGCGCGGCCGCGGCATGGTTGAGAAGCTGAAAGAATTGATCCCGCCGCACATGTTCCAGATCCCGATCCAGGCGGCGATCGGCGGCAAGGTGATCGCGCGCGAGACGGTGCGCGCGTTCCGCAAGGACGTGACGGCCAAGTGCTACGGCGGCGACGCCACGCGCAAGCGCAAGCTGCTCGAGAAGCAGAAGGAAGGCAAGAAGCGCATGCGCCAGTTCGGCAAGGTCGACATCCCGCAGGAGGCGTTCATCGCCGCCCTGAAGGTGGATGTGTAGAGTCAGCCCGCCGCGCGGCTCGGCTCCCGTCGCACCACGTCATCCATGGATCCCGGTGCCAGCGGCACGGCGTCCTTCGGCCGCCATACCTTGACGATGCCGAAGCGCTCCGGGTTGCTGCGGTACTGCTGCGCGATCGCCTGCAACGTGCGGAAGCGCGTCTTGTGCTCCTCGAAATCGACGCGCGGGCATTCCGCCGGCAGGTTGAGCAACGCCTGCTCCCACATCACCATCGCGCGCAGATGCCGCGCCCGCCGGTTGTGCAGCTTCTCGAAGGTGAGCGCGATGACGAAGCGATACTCCTCCATCGGCCGGCCGAGCGCGAGGTCGATGGCATTGTCGTTGGAGCATTTCTCGCTGATGAGGCTGATCAGCGGCCCGTAGGTCGCCTTGTAATCGTCCTCGGGCGTCAGCCGCACGCGCAGGCTCCTGCCGTTCTCGACCACCTGCGCGCTCGCCAGGACGCCGAGGACGGCGTCGCCGCACTCGTGGCAGAATCGTCCGACCGCAGACTTGGGGAGCGGCGGCTTCTGTGGGAACAGGACGACCGGATTGTCCGCCGTGGTGCGCCGCGCGGCGCGGCGGATCATCGCCATGCGATAGGCATTGGGCCACACGAACCAGATGCGACGGTCGGCCACCAGCGTGTCGAACTTGAGGTGGCCGTCGGCGATCATGTTGATGGTAATGTTGATGATGTCGCGGTCGTCGCCACGTAGGTGGAAGAACCAGCCCTGCATGTAGCGGCCGGCCGAGGTAAGGCCCTTGCTGCCGACGCCGCCGAGCGAGCGCACGAGCGCCGCGGTGAACACGGCGCCGAGATAGACCGCCAGCACGCCGAGCCCGAACAGGAGCCCGTCGAGAATCTGGCTGGCATTGACGCGGAAATATTCGATCATCGAGAGTTCTCGCCTCGCGTCTCCGAAGTCCCCATGTAAGGATGGCTATTCCGCGGCATCGGCGCGGCGGCGTGGGTTGACTGCTTACCCACCGATCACCGCCACGCCCTGGATCTCGATCAGCATGCCGGGGCGCGCGAAGTGCGATACCGTGATCAGCGCGCTCGCGGGAAAATTTCCGTCGGGAAAGAAGCTCTTGCGCATCTCGACGAAGCGGTCGCCGTAACGCGGGTCGTTGATGAACACCGTCATGGTGACCATGTTGGCGAGGCTGCCCCCGCAGCGTTTGAGTGTCTGGTCGATGAGGCTGAAGATCGTGCGCACCTGCGCGTCGAAGTCGCCGGAAATGTCCTTGCCGCTTTCGTCGCGCGTGGCGGTCTGACCGGCGAGCCAGACGGTCTTTCCGCCTTGGGTGATCACCGCCGGCGAAAATGCGCGCGACTTCTGGAATTCGGTCTTCTCGAGATATTCGGCCATGCCCGGTCCCCGTTCGCGGCTCGCACGCGCGCCGACGGGATGGTCCGCAGATGCCGGGCCGAGGTCAATCGTCGCGCCCGGCAATTGCTATTGCAAGTGAGTTGCAATTGCAGTAACGGATTCGGGTTGATCAGGGAGGGGAGCAATGCACCGGCAATTTGCGCGGAGTCTGTCTGCCTGCGCTTCGGCGCTGTTTCTGTTGTTCGGCGGCGGCTGGGCGGCGGCCGACCTGTCTCGGCAGACGCCGATCGAGGTGACGGTGGAGCTCGGCAAGCCCGGCGAACACGTGTTCGTGCCCCAGCGCCTCACCTTCCAGACCGGCAAGCTCTACAAGCTGGTGCTGAAGAACCCGAGCAGCGACCCGCACTATTTCACGTCGCACGGATTCAGCCAGCTCATCTACACGCGCAAGGTCCAGGTGGTGCAGCAGCGCGACGGCAAGCCGGTCACGCTCGCCGAGTTCAAGGGCGCCATCCGCGAGATCGAAGTCTACCCGGGCGAAGCAGCGGAATGGTGGTTCGTTCCAGTGGCGGCCGGCCGCGTCAACGACCTGCGCTGCGGCGTCGTCGACAAGACGGGCAAGAGCCACGCCGACCACGGTATGGTCGGCGAGATCGTCATCGAGTAATGCGCCGTGCGCCCACGCGGCGCTCACGTCCGCGTCTTGTAGTAATCGACGATCTGCTGGCCGCGGTTGCGATCGGTCCAATCCCAGGCGGCGTTGCGCCCGTATTTGGGCGCCGCCGTGAGTTGGTCGTGGCTGATCTCGACGTCATAGCCGCCGAGCCGCTCGTTGTAGGTGAGCAGCGACCACGGCAGCGGATAGTAATCTTCGCCGAGGCCGAGAAAGCCGCCGAAGCTCATGACCGCGTAGGCCACCTTGCCGGTGACCTTGTCGATCATCAGGCGTTCGATCTGCCCGATCTTCTCGCCGTCGGCGCCGTAGACGGCAGTGCCTTCCACCTTGTCGCTGCCGATGAGCGAGGCGGTCTCACGCGTGTCGAGTGTCGGTGCCGGCGCTGCCATGGCGATGCTCCCTGCCTATGCGCTGACAGGTCAACGTGCCGGCCATCCTCCGGTTCCTGCCCGCGCGGCGCACGACGTGCACGGCCCACCGCATGCGCGGAACCCCGCGCCGCCTCAACGCGACGCGTGCGCCATCCGCGTGCCGTTGGAGATCACGATCCGGGTGCTGGCGCTGCCGTATTTCTGCACCAGCGCAAACAGCGCGGCGGCATGAACCGGATGCAGGCGCACGCAGCCGTGCGAGGCCGGCCCGCCGAGGCGCCTGATCTCGTAGCTGCCGTGGATGGCGTAGCCGCCGTGGAAGAAGATCGAGTGCGGCATCGGCGAGTTGTAGTATTTGCGCGAGAACCAGCGGCGCGCCATCATCTGCGGACGGAAGACGCCGCTCGGCGTGCCGTAGCCGCGACGCCCCGTCGATACCGCCCAGCTATAGCGCGGCTTGCCGTCGACCGAGACGGTCATGCGCTGGTGCGACTTGTCGATGTGGACGTTGACGCTGGCGCGAGCAGAGTGGGAGTTAAGAAAGAAGGCAGCAACAACCGTGAACGCAACCACCAAACGACGCATGGGGCTCCCCACCTCGATGCGCCGCATCCGCCCTGAGCATGGCGAAAGACGCGGCGGCTTGTAAAGCACTATCTCGGTCGCACCCGTTAACCTCCTGGTTCAAACCCGCGGCGCCAATCTCGTCACGCAAATGTCGCACGCGAAGACAGCCGAACACGTCGATGTGCTGACGATCGGGCATTCCAATCATCCGATCGAGCGCTTCACGTCGCTGCTGCAGGGCGCAGGAGCGACGACAATCGTCGACGTGCGCTCGACGCCGGCGTCGCGGCGCTATCCGTGGTTTTCCGCCAGGGGGCTGCGCGAGTACCTGAAGCAGGTCCATATCGCCTATCTGTCGATGGGCGATGCGCTCGGCGGGCGGCCGCGTGACACGAGCCTGTTCCGCGATGGCGTCGCCGACTACGAGGCGATGGCCGCGACGGATGCATTCCGCGCCGGCATCGATGAGGTGGTCGCGATGGCGCCGCGCGTGCGCGCCTGCCTCATGTGCGCGGAGCGCGAGCCGCTCGACTGCCATCGCTGCCTGCTGGTGGCGCCGGCACTTGCCGCGCGAGGTCTTCGTATCGGGCATGTGACGCCCGATGGCAACATCGTCCCGCACGAAGCGATCGAAGACCGCCTGCTGGCACAGTTCGGCGATGACGATCTCTTCGCCGGCGGGCGCGACGCCCGCCTGGCCGAAGCCTACCGACGCCGGGCCAGGGCCGTCGCCTACCGCGGCGGCAGGTGAGCGCACCCGGACGGGTTCGGACTTGCGAAATCACTGGCTTTTTGCATTCTCCGACTATCAGGAGCTGCGAATCTCGATGCAACGAAAAACACTCGGGTGCGCGCTGGTCGCGCTGTCGCTGGCGGTGGCCGGCCTGCATGAAGCCCGCGCGCAGGACAAGGGCACCGTGAATCCAAAGCCGTTGCCGCCGCTGGCCAATCCGAACGATCCGAAGCTTGCCGCCAAGGAGCTGTTCGGCCGCAAGCCGGAGCCGGCGCCGCTGGAGGCGCGCTCCATCGGGTTCTACGCCAAGGGCTGCCTCGCCGGCGCCACCGCGCTGCCGATCAACGGCAAGACCTGGCAGGTGATGCGGCTGTCGCGCAACCGCAACTGGGGGCATCCGCACCTTATCAAGCTCCTGGAGCAGCTTGCCGGCAAGGGCGTCAAGGTCGGCTGGCCGGGGCTTCTGGTCGGCGACATCTCGCAGGCGCGCGGCGGCCCCATGCTGACCGGACACGCCAGCCACCAGGTCGGCCTCGATGCCGATATCTGGCTCACCCCGATGCCGGACCGCGAGCTTTCGCGGGAAGAGCGCGAGGAGATGTCGGCGACCATGGTGGTCGCCGCCAGCAGGAAGGACGTCGACCCGAAAATTTGGACGCCGGCGCATTTCTCCATCATCAAGACGGCCGCCATGGAGCCGGAGGTGGAGCGCATCTTCGTCAATGCCGCCATCAAGAAGGCGATGTGCCGCCAGGCCGGGAGCGACCGCAGCTGGCTGTACAAGGTGCGGCCGATGTGGGGGCACGACTACCATTTCCACATCCGCCTGCGCTGCCCGTCGGACAGTCCCGGTTGCAAGCCGCAGGAGCCGCCGCAGCACAGCGACGGCTGCGGCCACGAGCTCGACTGGTGGTTCACCGACGCGGTGCTGCATCCCAAGCCGTCACCGACGCCGAAGCGGGATCACATCAAGCTGGCGGACCTTCCCCCCGCATGCCGACAGGTGCTGGTGGCGCCGTAGCTGGGAATTAGGCGCGGAGGTGTGACGAGTCCATCTCTCCCCGTCGGGGAGAGGTCGCCCGCGCGTTTCGCGCGGGCGGGTGAGGCGGGACGAGCCTATCGAGAGTCATTCGCCCCCTCACCCCAGCCCCCTCCTGGCGCGCTACGCTCGCCCAGGGGAGAGGGAGCAGGCTGAGCACGCTGCAAGTCCGTGCGTAGATTCCATCGGTCGGTCTAGCGCGCGTCTTCGCGAATCATCGCGGCGCCCTTCTCGGCGATCATCATGGTGGGCGCGTTCGTGTTGCCCGAGGTGATCGTCGGCATCACCGAGGCGTCGACCACGCGCAGGCGCTCGCAGCCGATCAGCCGCAGCCGCTCGTCCACCACCGCGGTCGGATCGCTGTCGCGTCCCATCTTGGCGGTGCCGACCGGGTGAAAGATGGTGGTGCCGATGTCGCCGGCGGCGCGGACCAGGGCGGCCTCGTCGTCGTCGGAAATCTGCGCGCCGGGCAAACGCTCCACCGGATTGAATCGGGCCAGCGCCGGCTGTCGCACGATCCGCCGCGCCACGCGGAGCGAATCGGCCGCCACGTGGCGGTCCTCGTCGGTCGACAGATAGTTCGGCTGGATCAGCGGCTTGTTGGCCGGGTCGGCGGAGCGCAGCCGCACGGCGCCGCGGCTCGTCGGCTGCACGTTGCAGACGCTTGTCGTAAAGGCCGGAAACGTGTGCAGCGGATCGCCGAACTTGTCGAGCGACAGCGGCTGCACGTGGAACTGGATGTTGGCGCGCTCGCGGCGCGGATCGGAGCGGGTGAACAGGCCGAGCTGTGACGGCGCCATGGTCAAAGGGCCGCGCCGCAGCAGCGCATATTCCAGCGCCATGCCGGCGCGGCCGACGAGCGAGTGATAGGTCTCGTTCAGCGTCTTGATGCCGGCCACCTCGTAGATCAGCCGCAGCTGCAGATGGTCCTGCAGGTTGCCGCCGACGCCGGCCCTCTCTAGCACCGGCGCGATGCCGTGCTGCTGCAGGTCGGCGCTCGGCCCTATGCCGGACAGCATCAGGATCTGCGGCGAGCCAATGGCGCCGGCCGCGAGAATCACCTCGCCGCGGCTGCGCGCCGTAACGGTCTCGCCGTCGCGGCGAAAACGCACGCCGGCTGCGCGGCGGCCGTCCAGCACCACGCCTTCCACCAGCACGCCGGTCTCCAGCCGCAGGTTGGGGCGGCCGAGCACGGGTTTCAGGAATCCGCGCGCCGCCGACCAGCGGCGCCCGCGCCGCTGGTTGACGTGGAAATAGCACGAGCCTTCGTTGTCGCCGCAGTTGAAATCCGGGATCGCCGCGATGCCGGCCTCGGCGGCGGCGGCGCGGAACGCTTCCAGGAGATCCCAGCGCACGCGTGGGTGCTCGATGCGCCACTCGCCGCCCACCGCGTGGTGATCGCTGGCGCCGAGGAAATGATCCTCGTGCTGCTTGAAGAACGGCAGCACGTCGGACCACGACCAGCCGGCAAGCCCGAGTTGGCGCCAGTGATCGTAGTCGGCTGCCTGCCCGCGCATGTAGATCATGGCATTGATGGCCGACGAGCCACCGATCACCTTGCCGCGCGGATAGGCGAGGCTGCGGCCGTTGAGCCCCGCCTCCGGCTCGGTGCGAAACATCCAGTCGGAGCGGGGATTGCCGATGGCGAACAGATAGCCGACCGGGATGTGGTACCAGATCCAGTTGTCGCGCCCGCCGGCCTCGAGCAGGAGCACGCGGCGCCCGGCATCGGCGCTGAGCCGATTGGCGAGGACGCAACCGGCGGAGCCGGCGCCGACGATGATATAGTCGTATTCGCCTTCGAGCGCGCTCACGGCGCCCTCAATCGAGAACCGGTTTGCGGGCGGTCTGCAGCTTGACCGCCAGGATATAGGCGGCCTGCACGAAGGTGAGCGCGTTGGCCCAGACGATGGCCGGCGCCGACACCAGGGCGCCGTAGGAAATCCACACCACCATCGACAGCAGCGCCACCACCAGCCACGTGGCGGACAGATCCTCGGCCGAGCGCGTGCGCCACGTGTGCACCACCTGCGGCAGCAGCGACAGGGTCGACAGCGCGGTACCGATCGTGCCCAGCGCGGTGATGAGAATGGTGTCCATGTGCATCCCCAAGGAAGAGCGAATAGTGAGTAGCGAATAGCGAACAGGGAAAGAAAGGCCTAAATTACTATTCGCCATTCGCTACTCGCTACCGGACTCGCGCATGTATCCGCCGCAGCGCATCGTCTGCCTCACCGAAGAGACCGTGGAGACGCTCTATCTCCTCGGCGAGGATCATCGCATCGTCGGCGTGTCCGGCTATGCGGTGCGGCCGCCGCAGGTGCGCCGCGAGAAGCCGCGCGTCTCCGCCTTCATCAGCGCCGACATCGACAAGATCGTGGCGCTCGAGCCCGATGTTGTCCTCACCTTCTCGGATCTGCAGGCCGACATCGTGGCGGCGCTCATCCGCCGCAACATCGCGGTGCATGCCTTCAACCAGCGCGACGTCGCCGGCATCTTCGCCATGATCCGGACTCTCGGCGCGCTGGTCGGCGCGCCCGCGAAGGCCGAGGCGCTCGCGGAAACGCTCA
>Ga0081540_1001433_pt1 | contig 20635 bp, 23 predicted proteins | sample TabmetS2T1R1_FD_71024 | JGI IMG/M metagenome (GOLD analysis project Ga0081540, IMG submission 71024) | Tabebuia heterophylla rhizosphere microbial communities from the University of Puerto Rico - S2T1R1 | ecosystem: Host-associated > Plants > Roots > Rhizosphere ... | reverse complement strand
AAAGGCCAGCTCGGGCGGTCCGCTCCTCGATGATGCCGTGTTCTTCGTCTATACCGACAACCCGAACGGTACTCCGCAGGAGATTGCCCGCTCCGAGCTGCGCCAGGCCGAGTTCGATCTGCCTGCGGGCCGTTACCGCGTCGCCGCCCAATGGGGGCTTGCCCGCGTCGAGCGGCAGGTGACCCTGAAGGCCGGCGCGGCCGCCGACGAGATCCTGGTTCTGGATGCAGGCATAGTGAGGATGTCATCGGTGCTGGCAGGCAATGACAAGCCACTCGACCGACAGCTGATCTATAAGGTCTATGCCCTGACGTCGGATCAGGGCACATCGACTCAGTCGATTGCAACCTCGGCCAAGCCGGCGCCGGTGATGTATCTCAAGAGCGGCAAGTATCGCATCGAGAGCCAGTATGGCTGGCACAATGCAAAGCAGACTCGCGAGCTTGATGTGATTGCCGGTCAGACGACGGATCTCGTGTTCGAGCACCGGGCCTGTGAGGTAAAGCTGAAGCTTGCCAGCGCGCCCGGTACGCCAGCTCCCGGCCGGGTAAAATGGACGGTGAAGTACGCGACTGGCGCGACGGTGCTGATCTCGCAGGACGATTCGCCCTCACTCATCCTGCAGGCGGGCAGCTACCAGGTCGTTGCGCAATACGGCACCAAGACCTATAGCCGTTCCTTCGAAGCGAACCCCAATGAGGTGACTGTCATTGAGCTGGTGGCCGAATAACATCCTTGCATGCCGCACGGCGGGGCTCAGCGGGCTTCTGGCCTTGATGCTTAGCGTTGGGCTTTGCGCCGGGTCCGCTCTCGCGGAGAGCAACGCCGTCCTCATCTTCGATCATTCGAGCAGCATGTGGACCCAGATCGGCGGCACGCCGAAAGTGGTGGCGGCGCGTGATTTGCTGAAGACCTTGATTGAGGAGAATGAGGGCAAGCTCAATCTCGGCATTTTGCTGTTCGGCAGCAAGAAGGCCAATGCCTGCGAGGATATCGAGACCTTGAAACCCGTCGGCGCTATCGACACCAAGGCCTATTCGCAGGCACTCGACGCCTCAAAGCCCAAAGGCACCGCACCCGTTGCCGCTTCGCTCACCGCAGCCAATGCCATGTTCAAGGGTTCCGGGCCGCGATCGATCATCATGATCGTCGATGGGCCGGACAACTGCAAAGGCGATCCCTGCGCCGCCGCACGTGCGCTCAAGCAGAAATCACCCGAGGCGATCGTCCACCTCATCGCCTTCGACACCCAGGCCGAGGAACGCATGAAGGATCTGAGCTGCGTTGCCGAGGCGACTGGCGGCATGTTCGCTACGGCCATTAGCGAAGATGAGCTGGAGCTGCAGCTGCGGCGTGCGTTCCAGCTTGCGCTTGCCGGAACACCTGCAGGTGCTGGCGCACCCAAGCTCGCCGGCCTGTCGCCGGGGATGGTGCCGCCGCCCAATGCCAGCGAAGGCCCGCCCGTCTTCACCTCCAGCGAGCCGGGGACGATTGCGCTTTCGGCCGTGATCGCCGATGGCGGCCAGCCGCTTAGCAGTGGCGTGACCTGGCGGGTTTTCGATGCACGGGTGCAGGACGATGGCAGCTATCGGCTCGTCTCAACCCGGCGCGAGCCAAAGCCGAGCGTCACCATGCCGCCCGGCGAGTATCTGATCAACGCAGCCTATGGACGCGCCAACGTCACCAAGCGCTTGACCATCTGGCCCGGCAAGGAACAGCAGGACGTCTTCAATCTGAATGCCGGCGGCCTGCGCCTTTACGCTACCCTTGCCAGACAGCCGCTGCTGTCGGAGCACGCGCTCTCATTCGACGTGTTCTCCGAGGAGACAGACCAGTTCGGGAATCGTCGCAAGGTCATTGCCGGCGCCAAGCCAGGTATCGTCATGCGGCTCAATGGCGGCAATTATCGCGTGCACAGCGTCTATGGCGACAGCAATGCCGTCATCGAGGCCGATGTGTCGGTCGAACCCGGCAAGCTGACCGAAGCCACCATCGATCATCAGGCCGGGAAGGTGACCTTCAGGCTGGTGATGAAGCCCGGAGGCGAGGCGATGGCCGATACGATCTGGAACATCTATTCCGGCGACGGCCAACTGGTGAAGCGCTCTGGCGGCGCCTTCCCGTCACATGTACTGGCCGCCGGTAGCTATCAGCTCAAGGTCGAGCATGACGGCAAGGAAATTGCCGCAAGCTTTACGGTCGAGCCGGGGGATAAGAAGCAGGTCGAAGTGGTGATGCCGTAGCGCTTTCCGGCTACTGCCCCGCAACACCGAAGCTGCGCAGACATTGCTCCTCCGCCTGCCGCTGGCTATCCGACTGCGGCTCTCTTTTTACAGGGCGACCTCTGGGGATGGCACCGTTCGAGCGGGCCTTGAGATAGATATAGATGTCGTCCGTGTAACACTTCACGTTCGGATCGTTGCCGAATGGGGGCATGACAGACTGGACGCCCCCCACTGTGCTGATCTCGCCACTCTCCACGATCCGCACGAAATCGGCATAAGACCTCGTCTTCAGTGCTTCGGTCATGGACGGCGCGAAGGTGCTGCCCAGGCCGTCGGCGCCATGACAATGCAGGCAGGAAGCCCCGTAGCGCCGAAAGCCATTGAAGGTCGACCAGTCTACGGTCCCGTCAGCGGCGACCTGATAGGTCGGGCCGCCGTGATCGGAAGGCGCCGCGATCTCATTCGCGGCCGCCGTGCTCATGAGAAGCGGCACAATGAGACTGGCGGCTCGCCATCGCTGGTGAAGCCGCCTCCGGACGATAGGCATGGCCTTCACCCAAGCTTGTGGGGTTATTGGCTCGGCACAGTCTGCGCCCGCGAAACCGACACCGTATCGGCATTGGTGTTGCAGCTCAGCTCAAGGGCTTCGCCCTCAGCGCTGCCGATCCGGGCATTCTCTCCGGGCCTGATCGAGACCTGAACCCGCGCGACCGATTTATCGGGTGTGTCCTCTTCTGACATCATCCGCTTGAATAGCATCAGCGTCAGGGCGCACTTGCCATCGGTCTGTTCGAAAAAGCCGGAGAACCCGTTCGATCCAACGGCGTAGGTCATGGCATGGATCGGCGAATAAACCTCGGCCGTAGAGCTTGTGAACGCCGCTGGCTTGGGCCGATCGCCTTCTGCCCTGGCGGTTTGGGCTGCCGCGCTGATGAGGACCGCGGCTGCAATGCCCATGAACATCTTCTGCGGCATGATAGCCTCCTGTGTTTGACTAGCCGACTATCCATCCGCGCAGATGCCGTTGCGTCCCCCATCCAGGTGAGAGCGGGAGGTCTTTTTATGGATGAAGCGCAAGAAGCCTGGGCGCTATTCAGCCGCCGGCTTGCGGGCCAGGTTGGAGGTATCGACCGGGCTTGCCGCGGGGAGATAGGCGAAGGCGGGACGGCGCGGTGCATTCCTTGCTTCGAGATAGTGAGACAGCGACATCGCACCCACCCAGAAGAAGCCGCCCACGCCTAAGAGCATCACCGGCGTCAGCGGTGTCAGCGCCTGAAAATTGCCAGCTACCATCCATAGCCCGATGAAAAGCTCAGGGATACCCGACCTCGGACTGATCCGATAAGAGGCCAGCGGAGCGCTCCCCTTCTTTGGTGTGCGGATGAAGGCCGCATCGCGCGAGGTCAGTGCGTCGAAAATGGCGATGCTGTTCGAGAGCGCGAGTCCGGCGCCCAGTGAGAGGAATGCTGGAAAGCGCCGTATAAGCTGCACAAAATTATGCCTGCGCAGGATCCTCTGGCTGACGAAATAATTGGCGAGTGCGCCACCCACCGCCACCAGCAGAGCAATGAGCCCCAGCAGCTTCACCTCAGGCGGCATGTCCGGAAACATCGGAATGGTCAGCGGATAGATCACCACACCCATCAGCATCAGGATGTTCATCGAATAATGCGTGAGGTGGATGCTTGCGGTGAGCTTGTGTGCCAAAGCCCAGCGCGACCGCCAGATGCTCGGAAGCAATTTAATGGCCGCCTGCGTGGAGCCCTTCGCCCAACGATATTGCTGCGAACGCCATGCCTGGACGGTGTCGGGGATCTCGCCCGGGACCGGAATACCGAACCGATAGGTCACGCGGTAGCCGGCAAGCTGTGCGCGATAGCTGAGGTCCACATCCTCGGTGACGGTGTCCGCCTGCCAGCCCCCTGCGTCGCGGATCGCGGCTGTCCGCCAGATGCCGCAGGTGCCGTTGAAATGCATCGGCAGTCTTGCCCAGGATTTCGCCGCCTGCTCGATACCGAAATGATAGTCGAGGCCAATCGCCTGGACCTTGGTGATCTGATTCTCATCCGGGTTGAGATGATCCCAGCGGCACTGGACGACACCAACGCGTCCGTCGGCTATGAGCGGCTGGATGGCACGTCGCAGAAAATGGCGCGGGGGCAGGAAGTCGGCGTCGAAGATCGCGGCGAATTCGGCATCGGACCGGGCGAGGCCAAAACTCAGCGCACCAGCTTTGTACCCACTGCGCTCACCGCGGCGCAGGACCTCCACGGGCTTCCCCTCGCGCCGCAGCCGCTCCACACAGCGGTCGACAATCACGGACGTCTCGTCGTCGCTATCGTCGAGCACCTGGATGGTCAGCCGGTCTGCCGGCCAGTCCAAGCGGCTGGCAGCGACAATCAGGCGCTCAGCGACATGGCGCTCGTTATAGAGCGGAAGCTGGACCAGCACCTTTGGAAAGAGCCGCATTTCGATTGCGGCGGCAGTCTCCGCAGCCTCGCTCGCGCGATTTTCTCTTCGCAGCCGCATGAAGGTCGCGAGCATGAGAAGGTTATGGCAGGAGAAGAGAATGAGGCCGGCAAGACAAATCACCAAAGCCGTCAGGCATATCGCCTGATAGCCCGCGGCCAGCCATGAATCGTCCATAGTGCCCCCTGTCAACGCCTGAAGCACTATTGCAGAGCTTTCCTGGCTGGTTGGGTCGATGCCATCAATGAACAGCCATCAGTCGCAGGCGTGACCTCAACCAATGTCTTATGCATTACCGAGTGAGGGAAACATCGAAGGCGTGGTTGAGTTTCATTCGTCGCTGAAGCAACTGCCCGGCGAGGGCTCACCGGGCAGTCACAAATTGCTGAAGTGTTCGCTTTCTGGCGACTACTGCGCGGAATACACCTGCGCCGCAGCGGGCTGAAGGCTGGCCGTGGCATGGCCACTCCAACGGGGTTCCGCGCTCAATGCTGCGATGCCGAGCAGGATGACAACAGCCGCTGCTGCGGCAAGGACGGTGATACGGGTCATGATAAACCTCCCTTCACACACATCCGTCTGGACGAGATAACGCCCGAAGGTGGCGTTCGTATCCCCTGACGCTTCGCAATGCAACAGAATCGCGTCAGCGCAGAAGCTGAGGTCGGCGTGAATACCGCTCAGCACGTCTGCTCTCGGCGAGCCGCTTGCTGCCCGCAGCATCGCGCGCTAGCCTCTTTCTCTTTTGCCCACTTTTCAGCCATGGAGCCTTGCGAATGGAAATGATCTTGCGGAATGCGGTGCCGATCGCGGTCGCGGCGGTCGCCATCGTTCTGCTGCTCGGATTGTGGAATATGATGCGCGGCGGGGATCCCGGGCGCAGCCAACGCCTCATGCGCTGGCGTGTCGGCCTGCAATTCCTTGCAATTATTATCATAATGGCCGCACTTTACTTCTCCCATCAGCCTTAGCGTGACCCTTTTCCCACATCGGTGAACATCCGCTCGCCCCAATTATCATCCACGTTGACAGGGACCTTCTCGCAGCGCGAGATGGCTCCAGGGGAATCGGGGGTGGTTCGGAATGAGCCTACTTTTAGCGCGCGGGCGCAGCTCGGGCGCAGCTTTTCTTGCGCATGCCCTGGCCATAGGGAGCGCCGTTGCCATCACCTCTTTGCCAGTGATGGCGGCAGACCTGCCACCGGCAGGGGACGTCCCCCCGGTGGCGGCGGACATCGACGATGCGCTGGCCCCGTGGTTCCGTATCACCGAGATACGCGGCGGGGTCCTTGCCGCCAATCTCGACGGCGGCAACAGCGAGGATGCCAAAACGCTGATCAACGCCGAAATCATCTTCGGCCAGTTGAACCGCGCGAGAAATTACGAAAACCCCATCCTGGAAGAGTTTCTGCATCCACGCGTGCATGTGGGCACTTCGCTCTCGGTACAGCAGGGTGGCACCAATCAGGTCTATGCAGGCCTCACCTGGGATTACCGGCTGACCGATCGCCTCTTCTTCGAGAGCACCTTCGGCGGTACGGTGCATGATGGGCCGACGTCCGGCAATGACACCAACTCCTATGGCTGCTCGGTGTTGTTTCGCGAGTCGGCGGGCATCGGTTTCGATATTACTGAGCACCTCACCGTGCTGGCCACTGTCGACCACATGTCCAACGCCGGTCTGTGCGATCAGAACCAGGGGCTGACAAATGCAGGTGTGAAGCTCGGCTATCGGTGGTAACCTGCGGCCCGGTTTGGGCTGGCGAGGTTTTGCATCGATGGTGGTTCTCACCAAGATCTATACCCGTACCGGAGATGATGGCACCACCGCCTTGGGCGATGGTGAGCGCTTGCCGAAATACCATGCCCGCATTGCCGCCTACGGCACGGTCGATGAGGCGAATGCCGCAATCGGCGTCGCGCGGCAGGCGCTCGGAGCGAACAACGCCCTCGTTGATGCCATGCTGGCCCGCATCCAGAATGATCTGTTCGATCTCGGCGCCGATCTTTGCGTGCCTGATCGCGGCAGGCCGCTCCCTTATACGCCTTTGCGAATCACCGACAGCCAGGTCGCCAGATTGGAGGTCGAGATCGACCTGATGAATGGTGAGCTGAAGCCGCTCACGTCTTTTGTCCTGCCCGGCGGATCACCCGCGGCTGCGGCGCTTCACGTTGCCCGCACCATTACGCGGCGTGCCGAGCGGCACATGGTCGAACTTGCGGCGCAGGAAAATGAACCGGTCAACCCGGCCGGCCTCAAATATGTCAATCGTTTGTCCGATCTTCTTTTCGTCGCCAGCCGCTATGTGAACGACAAAGGGCGCGGCGACGTGCTCTGGCAACCAGGTGCCAACGGCTGATTAAGGGATATTCACGTGTTTGTTCCGATTTGGGATTTGAATCCGCTCGAGTCGATCCGGTTCCAGTGGGTGACGCTGGGGCTGATCATCGCGAACATCCTGGTTTTTGTGCTGTTCCAGATGGGCCTGATCTGGCCTGTCAGCACCGACGCGCTGGTCAGCTTTGCCATCATTCCCAACGAACTGGTTGGCCGCGATATTCTCGGGCTGACCAATGTGACGACCCCGCCGCAGAGCATCCACCTGCCGGAACGGCTGACGCTGATCACCTATATGTTTCTGCACGGCAATATTCTGCATCTGCTCGGCAATATGATTTTCCTGTGGGTGTTCGGTGATAATGTCGAGGACGCCATGGGGCATTGGCGCTTCCTGTTGTTCTACCTGCTGTGCGGGATCTTTGCCGGTCTCACCCATGCCGTGATGCGCCAGAGCTCGGATGTGCCGATGATCGGCGCGAGCGGTGCCGTTGCCGGGGTGATCGCCGCATATCTGATGCTCCACCCCAATGTGCGGGTGTGGATTCTCGCCTTCTTCCGCATTCCGCTCAGGGTGAGCGCGGGATTTGCCCTTGCCGTGTGGATTATTCTTCAGATCGTCAGCGTCATCTTCGATCAGGGCAGCGACACGGCCTGGTGGGCGCATATCGGCGGTCTGGTCAGTGGAGCAATCCTCGTTCTCTTCATGCGCAGACCCGGAATTCCGCTGTTCGATCGTCATACGGGTCTGGAGACCCAATAACGCGGCAACCGCGTGCAAAAAAAGCAGTTTGCGGCTGTCATGCGTCTTTCATGTGCATTGACTTGCCCGCTTGGCGCCTTTAGCCTCAAATTCTCTTCGCAACTGCGAGAAGCGCTTCTGACACAAATTTGTCAGACAGCTTGCGATGTGGCGTCGTGGCTGGCCTGATGTGAGTCGAGATAGCGGAGGCTCCTCTTCATGAAAGTGGTTGTCCCGGTCAAGCGGGTCGTCGATTTCAACGTTAAAGTCCGCATCAAGCCGGACGGCAGCGGCGTGGACACGGCAAACGTGAAAATGTCGATGAATCCGTTCGATGAGATCGCGATCGAGGAGGCCATCCGTCTAAAAGAAGCCGGCAAGGCGACGGAGATTGTCGCGGTTTCCATCGGGCCGCAGAAAGCGCAGGAGACGCTGCGCACGGCACTCGCCATGGGCGCCGATCGCGCGATTCTCGTTAAGACCGACTTCGCGGTTGAACCGCTCGCGGTTGCAAAAATTCTCAAGACTATCGCCGATCAGGAAAAGCCCGATCTGTTCATTCTCGGCAAGCAGGCCATCGACGACGACAGCAACCAGACCGGACAGATGCTTGCCGCGCTGCTTGGCTGGCCGCAGGCGACTTTTGCCTCCAAAGTCATCATCGAGGACGGCAAAGCGCGCGTGACCCGCGAAGTGGACGGCGGGTTGCAGACCATTCTCGTGAAGCTGCCGGCAGTCGTCACCACCGATCTGCGCCTCAATGAGCCGCGCTACGCGTCCCTCCCGAACATCATGAAGGCCAAGAACAAACCGCTCGCCGACATCGATCCCACGACGCTCGGCATACCGCTTGAGCCGCGCGTGAAGGTGCTGCGCACCGAGGAGCCCGGCGCGCGCAAGGCGGGCCGGAAAGTCGCCAGCGTCGCCGAACTGGTCAGCATACTGCGTGAAGAGGCGGGAGTCATTTGATGGCGGTGCTGCTCATTGCCGAACATGCAGACACAGTTCTCAGCAACGCCACCGCCAAGGTGCTGACGGCCGCCAGAGCAATCAGCGGCGATGTCGATATTCTTGTCGCCGGAAAAGGATGTGGAGCGGCTGCCGAAGACGCGGCAAAGCTTGAAGGCGTGCGCAAGGTGCTGCTCGCCGAGGCTGACCATCTTGCCAAGCAGCTCGCTGAGGAGATGGCCGCACTCGTCCTGTCGCTCGCAGATGGCTATAGCGCCATCCTGGCCCCCGCGACCAGTGTCGGCAAAAATTTCCTGCCTCGTGTCGCAGCGGCTCTCGATGTGCCGCAGATCTCGGAAATCATCGCGGTTGAAGCGCCCAATCGGTTGAAGCGGCTGATCTACGCTGGTAACGCCGTGCAGACAGTCGAAACCGACCCGTCGGCGAAGCTGGTCGCGACCGTGCGGCTCACCACTTTTGCTGCAGCACCGCAAGGCCGCAACGCGCCAATCGAGACCGTCTTGGCCCCTGCCCCGTTAGGCCTTTCCGAATTCGTCGGTGAGGAGCTGTCGGCATCCGACCGTCCCGAGCTGACCGCGGCGCGCATCGTTATCTCCGGCGGGCGCGGCATGCAGTCGGGTGAGAACTTCAAGCTGATCGAGCGCATCGCCGACAAGCTCGGTGCCGCCGTGGGCGCGAGCCGCGCTGCGGTCGATGCCGGCTATGTTCCGAACGATTATCAGGTCGGCCAGACCGGCAAAGTTGTTGCACCGGAGCTGTACATCGCGGTGGGAATCTCAGGCGCCATTCAGCATCTGGCTGGTATGAAAGATGCCAAGGTGATCGTGGCGATCAACAAGGATGAGGAGGCCCCTATCTTCGCAGTCGCGGATTATGGCCTCGTTGCCGATCTGTTTCAGGCTTTGCCGGAACTCGAAGCGGAATTGACCAAAGCGGGCCTTTAGGACTCACTCGGGGCAGACATGACGATAACCGACAGATTAAGCCCAAATATGGTTCGCCAGACAGGAGCAGCGCCTTCTGAACGGCCTGCGGTCGCAATCCGGAAGGTCGGCGTGATCGGCGCCGGGCAGATGGGCAACGGCATTTCGCACGTGGTATCGCTTGCCGGCTATGACGTGATCCTGAACGACCTCAATCGTGATCGCGCCGAAGCCGCGCTCGCCACCATCAACGGCAATATGGCCCGTCAGATTGCCCGCGGGAAAATCACCGAGGACGACCGCCGCAAGGCGCTGTCTCGGATCCGCATTGCCGATTCGCAGGAAGAACTCGGCGACGCCGATCTGGTCATTGAAGCCGCGACGGAAGACGAGGATGTCAAGCGCCGCATCTTTACGGCGCTCTGTCCGCACCTCAAACCTGACGCGATGCTCGCGACCAATACCTCCTCGATCTCGATCACGCGCCTTGCCGCCGCCACCGACCGGCCTGAGCGCTTTATCGGCATGCACTTCATGAATCCAGTGCCGCTGATGGAGCTGGTGGAGATGATCCGGGGCATTGCCACCGAGGATGCGACCTTCCAGGTGGCGCGCGAGTTTGCAGCAAGTCTCGGCAAGACTGTCGCGGTATCCGAGGACTTTCCCGCGTTCATGGTCAACCGCATTCTGCTGCCGATGATCAATGAGGCGGTGTACACGCTTTACGAGGGCGTCGGCTCGGTTGAGGCGATCGACACGGCCATGCGGCTGGGCGCCCATCACCCGATGGGGCCCTTGCAGCTCGCTGATTTCATCGGTCTGGACACCTGCCTATCGATCATGCAAGTGCTCTATGAAGGCCTTGCCGATTCCAAATACCGGCCCTGTCCGCTCCTCGTGAAATATGTCGAGGCGGGCTGGCTCGGCCGGAAGACGCAGCGCGGCTTTTATGATTATCGCGGGCAAACGCCCGTCCCAACCCGGTGACCTGCCGGGCCGCTGAAAACGCCGATCCGTCAGCGTTAAATTTGGTCGGCTTGCCTAAGCTGCTACCACGTTCGGCGAAGCCTAGCTGGCCAGGGCCGCGGCACGGTGCTGGGCGCAATTGAGCCAGCGCGATAACGGCGATTGCACAACTCTAACAACACCGCGTGAAGGGACGAGCGCGTCTCAGGACGGTTTCCTACATCCAATGGCGACTGGCGAAAAAGCCGGTCAAGAAAACAATAAGGAGATCGTTATGAGCACACTCTTTCGTTCAGCCCTCCTCGCCCTGGCGCTGACCAGCGCCTCGGTCGCGACTGTGTCGGTCGCCGACGCGGCTTCGGTTCGCGATCCGCACTTCTCCGACAACAGGGATCCTTACGGCGGCTATAGCCCCAACAGCCCACAGGGAAATCGGGCCTTCTGGGATTACCAGTCGCAGTACGGCAATTAGGGGATTCAGCGGCGGCAGGCTTATAGTGCCTGTCGCCACGCTATTTCTTTCCTTTGCTCCAGGATGGCAACCGCACTTGAAATAATCGTTGCCGTCTAGCAGTCCTCCAATACTCGGCGCCCCTGAGTGGCCTCATATCGCTGATAAGAGCCGCTCATCGATCTGTGGCGACGGCCGCAAAGGGAGGAACCGCCATGCTTTGCCCCTGCCTCGTGGGACGAAGATTCGCCATTGCCTGCCTCGCCCTCCTTTTGCAACTCATCCCCACAATTGGTCTTATCGAAGCTCGCGCAGAGGATGATGCGCTGGCGCTGGTTAACCGGGTCGTGCAGCTTGCACGCGAGGGCAAGCTCGACGAAGCCATCGCGCTGCAAAAGCGCGCCATTCCCGCGTTGGAGAAATTAGTCGGTAAGCGGCATCCGCTCTACGCAACGTCGGTCGCCATGCTTGGCGATCTGTACGTCATGAAGCAGGACTATACCCAAGCCGAGCGCCTGCACCTGGAGGCTCTGCGCCTGCGTGAGGCGCTGCTCGGCAAGGAGCATGCCGATGTAGCGGCGAGCCTCGGCAAGCTGGCCGACATCTATATCAGCACCGCAAATTATGACAAAGCGCAAAGCACGCTGCAGCGCGTGATGAGCATCCGGCGCAAAGTGCTTGCCGAGTCCGATCCCGAATATGGCGTCACCTATATCGCGCTTGGGCGGCTCGACATGCTGCGCTCGCGCTTTGCTGATGCGGAGCAATATTTCAGGCAAGGGCTAAGTCTGTTCGAGCGGCATCTGCCGCCGGATCATCTGTATCTTCCGCTCGCCTATAACAACCTGGCCGAATCCGTTCGCGCGCTCGGTCGCTATGACGAGGCAGGGAAATTTTTGCGAAAGGCGCTGGCTGGCAATGAGCGGATCAATGGTCCCGACAGCCATCTGATCGCTCCAAATCTCAATAATCTTTCTCAGCTTTTCAGCGATCAAGGGCGCTATGGTGAGGCGGAGCAGTTTGCCCGGCGGGCCGTAGCCGTCGTCGAGAAGACCCTTGGACGGGACCATCCCTCCATCGCCATCAATCTCAACAATCTTGCCCTGCTTCTGATGCAGCGCGGTCGCCCCGAAGAGGCGGAGAACCTCCTTCGGCGGTCGCTCGAGATTCAGCGCAAGACATACGGCGCCGAGCATCCCATTGTCGCGACGGCGCTTCACAATCTGGGTGAGGCTCTCGCGCGAACCGGCAGGACTGACGACGCAGAAAAGCTCTACCGGCAGGCGCTCGCTATGCGCGAACATTCGGCGGATAAAGACCCGCTGCCGGTGGCGATCAGCCTGCACAACCTGGTGACGCTGCTGCACGGTCACGACCGGTTCGCCGAGGCCGAACCTTTGGCACGGCGCGAACTGGATATCCGGTCGAAAAACCTGCCTCCAGACCATCCGCTACTCGCAGCGAGCCTCACCAATCTCGGTGTCATTCTCGATGAACTCGGGCGCTATGAGGAGGCGCGACCGCTCTATGAACGGTCTCTCGCGATTACGCAACGATTGACGCGCGACGATCATCCGGATTTTGCGCTCGGTCTCACCAATCTCGCCGGCAACCTTGCCGGCCGCGGCGACTGGCAGGCGGCTTACAGCAAGTACAAGCAAGGCAACCAGATCTGGACCTCGAGGCGCGCCGCCTTCCTGACGGCCACGCCCTCCGCTCTGGCTGGTGAGTCGGACAGCGAATTGCGGCAAAACACGGATTCGTTTCTGGGCCAGATCCACGCCGGCTACGAGCTGTGGCGGACGGCACCTGCTGCACAAAAGAATGCGCTCATGGAGGAAAGCTTTGCCGCTCACCAGTGGGCCTCGCTCTCCTCTGCAGCCAGCGCCGTCAACAAGATGTCCGCGCGCATTGCCGCCGGTTCGGGACTGCTCAGCGATCTTGTTCGTGAGCAGCAGGACCTGGGCGAACAGCTCGTCGCGCTTGACAAGTCTTTAGTCGCCGCGCTGTCCACTGACCCTGCCGCGCGCAGCGCTGACGGCGAAGCCGATCTGCGCACGCGAGCCGAGGCGGCGCGCCGGCGTCTGGCCGCGCTGCAAGCCGAGCTTTCCACCCGTTTCCCCGAATTCACGACGCTGGCGAGTCCACAGCCAGTGAGCATCGCGGATGTCCGGCAGGCGCTGAAACCGAATGAGGCGCTTTTCACCCTCGCCCTCACACGGCATGGCAGCTTCATCTGGATCATTACACCGGAGACTGAGCGCTGGGTCCGCATCGACCGGACCAGCCTCCAGATCAAGGACGATGTGGCCCTCCTGCGCTGCGGTCTGGATATGGCGGCGTGGGAAACCAAGGGACGGTGTGCCGAACTGACCGGCCGGGCTTACACGGAGGCCGACATCGCCGCCGGCAAGCTGCCACCCTTCGACATGGCCCGCGCGCATGCGCTCTATCAGGCCCTGTTTTCGCCGGTGGCGGATCTGATCAAGGACAGGCAGCTCATCATTGTGCCGACCGGGCCGCTCACACAATTGCCGTTTCACGTGCTTGTCGCTGGTGATGCTCCTCCAGCGCCGGACAGCCCGGAGGTGTACCGCAACGCGGACTGGCTCGGCCGCCATATCGCGATCACCGTCCTTCCCGCGATTTCCTCGCTCCCGGCGCTTCGCCGTCACGCGCAGGGAAGCGCCGCCTCGCAGGCCTATCTCGGTTTCGGCGATCCGCTGCTTGATGGACCTGACAAGCGATATGCCGGGCTTGCGGAGCTCGCCCGCGCCAGCCAGAAATGCGATGCGGCGGGCCGCGCGCGCCCAATCCAGACAGCGGGACTGGCCGATAGGGCAGGGCGGGTGATAACCACGGGTGGACTGGCAGATGTTGCTTTTCTGAAGAGCCAGTCGCCTCTGCCTGAGACGGCGGATGAGGTGTGTGTCGTGGCTAGCGCGCAGTCGTCCGGCGCCGGCTCGGTCCGGCTTGGCAAGGACGCGACCGAGACGATGGTCAAGCGCATGAACGATGGGCGTGAGATGGCGCGCTATCGCATGCTGCATTTCGCGACCCATGCCGCACTCGCTGGTGAGGCCGTTGGAGCCACGGAACCCGGCCTTATTCTGACGCCGCCCGCCAAGGCCACAGACATGGATGATGGTTATCTCTCGGCGAGCGAGATCGGCGCTCTCCAGCTCGATGCAGATCTGGTCATTCTTTCAGCCTGCAATACGGCGGCGGGCGGAGCCAGGGACAGCGAGGCACTTGCCGGACTCGCCCGGTCCTTCTTCTACGCCGGCGCTCGCTCGTTATTCGTATCGCATTGGGCGGTGCAGTCTGATGCGACCACCAAGCTGATCACCACGGCGCTGGCCATGCTGCCGAATGCGAGCACCAACTATGCTGAGGCCCTGCGCAGGGCCATGATGACGCTGGTCGATCGCGGCAGCGCTGCCGAAGCGCATCCGGCCTTTTGGGCGCCATTTGTTGTGGTCGGCGTCGCCCCCACGACAAACGTGGCGGCGAGACCATGAGGAGCCAGGCCGGGTTAATTGTGATCCTCTGGCAGTTTCGGTAGCGCCGAAACATTGACTCCTTCGTCCAGCAGCGCCTTCGCTTCGGCCGGCGTCGCTTCGCCGTAAATGCCGCGCGCTTCGATCTCGCCGAAATGAATCTTGCGCGCCTCCTCGGCGAAGCGAGGGCCAACATAATCGGCATTGTTAACGACATGCTGCCGCACGGCACGGAGTGTATCCAGCGCCTCGGGCGAGAGCGGGCCGTTCGATTTTGTGCGCTTCCTGCCCGTCGCGATATTGGGCGTCATCACCGCTTTACGGACTTTGGCGCTGCCGCAGGCGGGGCATTTGACTCGCTTCGCCTCGATTTGGTTTTCATAGCCGGCTGCATTTGGAAACCAGCCCTCAAAATCGTGATTGTTGTCACAAAGCAGCGTGTACTTAATCATGCCGGTTCTTTGTCTAAGACGTGCGCTGGATCGTGCTCGGTTGCCTCGACGACTTCGATCGGGCGCACATGGTTCAACGCAGGAATACGCTGGCGGGCAGCTGCGATCTCCCCGGGGTCGATCTCGGCGGAGATGATGCCCGGTTCCTCGCCGCCCTCGGCGAGAACCTCGCCCCAGGGTGAAACGATCATGCTGTGGCCATAGGTGGCGCGTCCCACCTCATGGTCGCCACCTTGAGCTGCGGCCAATACGAAACACCCGGTCTCGATGGCGCGGGCACGCAAGAGCACGTGCCAATGGGCAGCACCCGTCTGGCGGGTGAAGGCGGAAGGCACCGCCAGGAAATCCGCGCCGGCCTGCGCCAAAGCCTTATACTGCTCCGGGAAGCGCAGATCGTAGCAGGTGGTCAGTCCCAGCACACCCCACGGCAGCCGGAGCTTCACGGCGCGCGAGCCAGGCTGGTAGTTCGCGGACTCCCGATAGCTCTCGCCGCTCGGCAGGTCGACGTCAAACATATGGATTTTGTCGTAACGCGCGGCGATTCGCCCAGTCGGCGCAAATACGTAGGACCGGTTGGCCGCTTTGCGCTCGCCCACCTGGATTGCCACCGAGCCGACATGCAGCCAGACACCAAGCGTTTCGGCCAGTGACGCAAACTCCGCAAGGATCGTGGTCTTTGATTCCGGGCGAACACGCTCAAACAGCCGCTCGCTCGAGAGCTCGACGAGCGAGGTATTCTCCGGGGTCTGAATATAATGTGCGCCTCCGGCCGCGGCTGCGCGAATCAGCCCTGTCGCAAACGCCATGTTCGGGGCAATCTCCCGACCCGCGCAAAGCTGCACAAGAGCCGCGCGAAATCTCCTGTCCTCTGTCATCGAGGCCTCCACTTACGCAAGGACCGGCCCGCACCATCCCCTAGCCGGCAAGCAGCGCATCCAACTCACCCTTTGCGTCCAGCCCGTAAAGATCGTCGCAGCCGCCAATATGGCGTGCCCCGATAAAAATCTGGGGGACTGTCCTGCGCCCACCGGCACGGCGCACCATTTCCGCGCGCTGGACAGGATCAAAACTTACATCGATCTCCTGAAATTCTACCCCTTTTTGCGTGAGGAGTCTTTTAGCAGATTGGCAGAAGCCACAGAACGGGGTGGTATAAATGGTGACGGGAGGCATTTACTCTCATCCGAATTGGCCGCCCCTTCACATGATCGCCATGCCATGAGGCGGCAAGAACCAAACTTTCGGATTGCCCCTTTCGGGAAGCGGCACCGCGGAGGGAACGAGATGTTAAGCAACGGATGCTAGGAGAATGCAAGGCGAGACGCAGGATACGCTTTACCGAATGGTGTCGGGAACGGTAATGTACCCTCCGACGGCAGATGCCGTAAGACCAACGCCGATTCTACGCGTTGCGGCAGGAGGCCCGGAACGGCGATCACCGGGCGGGACATTACTGGGTTTCAAGGGGGAAAGATCGATGAGCACGCGTCGTTTTCTTGCGGGGCTGTCCATTTTGCTGGGCGGTGCGCTGACCTGTTCGTTCGTGGGCGAGGCCAAGGCAGGCGGCTGCTGGTGGAGTGGCTGCGACAGCGAGGTGGCGCCGCCGATTGTGCATCGGACCTTCAAGAAGCGCATCCAGGTCGAGCAGGGCGTGTATGAGATTGTCCGCGAACCGTCTCTTTATGGCTGGACAGTTCCCGTGCCCGCAGACGCGAAGGGTGCCAGCTGGGCCGGTGACGATAATGTTTCGCGCCGTGTTCTGCTGAAGCCTTACAAGAATATCTCTGTCTATCATCGCGCCAAGCACGTCTATACCACCGAGCGCGTGGCGATTCAGCCCGAGCCTTACGGTGAGTGGACCTGGTGGGATCGCCTCTGGCTCCGCTAGAAGCTCCTCCGCGCTGAAGCGGAACAGCTGCCGAATTGTGCTCTGCAGCATTTTTGTTGCGTTGCAACATCGAGTGCTGTATAAGGGAAATGCGCTAGGCTAAGCGCATTTAGAGGTGGGCCATGGCTCCTGTTCCTGTTCTCGCGCGTTCGAATTCCCTATTGCCTGCCTCGTCGGCCGTCGATGGGCGGACAGCGCCAATCGATGCCTCGTCCAAGCTGCAGGAAGCGTTGGGAACGCTGTTCCCCGACCTTCTGGTTCATGGCACGCGGAACGCGTTGCTCAGCATGACCACCTCACTTACCAAAGTCAGCGGTCATGCTCATCAATATTTCGCGCGGGTCAGTCAGGTCCTGGCGTTCGAGCGCATGATGCGCAGTTTCGCCCGGCTTACCGCAGCCGTGTCGCCTTTTCCGATGGATTTCATTGCCGCAAATTGCTGGAACGCCCTGTTCCCCTCAGGCCAGCAGATATCGTCGCCTTGGTTCTATCCTGTAGCACCGTCGCAGCCGCCCGTGGCAATGACGCCGTTCATGCCGAACGCCTTTCAACCGCGCCCGGCCAATCCCAACCCCATGCAGGCCTGGGATTACAGCCCCCTGTTCATCGTGCCGATGGCGCTTCTCATTGCTGCGCCTGTGACCGAGACTTGGTGGAATTTCAGCTTCTAACCTAAAGCCTCGCGCCACAACCGCCCGCGCGCTGTCAATCGGCGCTTTGTTCTCGTTTAAGCCGGGAACGCGAGTTAGCGGTGAAGCAGGCCCGCGCTAGCTCGATTTAGCCGGCGCTTTTGCTGCCGGGGCTTTCGGCGCGGTGGTGCGAACCGGCTTTTTGCGGCAGAAGCCGGCCACCTCTTTACCCTTCTTGGTCTTATAAGGGTTTACCCAAGAACAGGCGCTGTTGCCGGTGCAGGCCGCGTTTGCCAAGCCCTTGCAGACGCTATCAGCAGCCTGCAGGGAAGAGACGCCGCCCGCCATGCCGATGGCGAACGCACTGATGAAAAATAATCTTGTAACGCGCATGAGCTGAACCCTCGTCAAGAAATGCGTCGCTCTTCTATCGAATCCGTGTGCACAACACCAGCGGGAGGCAAGTAGGTAGTATCGCGAAGCACGGCAGTCATATTACGCGTTCTCGGCGCGCTCGGCCATGATTGCGGCCGCCATCCTGTTTGAAAGGACCCGGCACAAAGCCCTGGTCTCACGCGATCCACGAGCCGTCATTTGGTTCCCCGCGAGTGAAGGTGAAGAACGCAAAGCCTCATCGCGATAAGGCAGCATTCAAATCCCGTCCGATAAGGCCGACCGCGGGCGACGATAGCCGGCAAGATAAAGCAGAATGCCCAGCCCGCCTGTCACCACCCATGTCGGCAGAACCAGCACCGTCATGAGCAGCGGACTCCAGAGATAGGGATTGACATGCTCGATTGCGGCTCGCGCGGCCTCAAGGCTATGCGGATGCAGGAGCTGCCAATGCGTTATGAACGATGTGAAGGCGAGATCGTCCTTGTCGGCGATCATCCGTGTACCGTCGAACGCCGCCGCTGCGAGCGCCACGCATAGAAAAAGATAACCGGTAAGCCTCAGCAGCATAGCCCACCCCTTTTCAGCTTCGACCGCGGTATTGGGCTATCAAATCCGCGCCTTTTCGACAATGATTGCGGCTTGTGACGCGTCACGTCTTGCGATCTCCCTCACCGCCGCTATAGTACGAGCCTCTTCCCGGAGGGGTGGCCGAGTGGTTGAAGGCGCACGCCTGGAACGCGTGTAGGCGGGAAACCGTCTCGAGGGTTCGAATCCCTCCTCCTCCGCCAGCAACGTTGTTCATCAACGGTTTTCCCGTGCAATTCTCCACGACGGGCTCGCTTGGCAATTGTGCAAGCGGCGCCACGATCTGGCCGCGCGGTGCACCCCGGTCAAACAAGCCGCCGCTTCGCCCGCGATGCGCGATATGGAAGACCGGCGCTCCCGCTGCCCTCGCCGCGGCCAGAAAGATGCTCCGCCCAGCGGATCACAGCCCCGGGCTGCGCCACCGCGATCGGCCCGGATAGATATTCATTCTGCAAGTCGATGAACACGAGGCTGGCTTCGCGGAGCGTAGCCGGTGTGAGATCGGCTCCAGCGAGCTGAAGCAAGGTCTTGGGGGCTGTCATTTGCGTTTCTCCGGGCTGCATGGCAGGCCGTTATAAATTCGACTCCGCAAAAAGAAAAAGCCAGCCGCGACGGTGCGGACTGGCGAGGGAGGGAAGGTGAGCGGGAGACCGAAGGGCTATCGTGCTGGCAGCTGCTTGCGCTTGGCGTAGTCGCGCGGGGCGCGCTCGGCGACTTCGGGCCGCGGGAAGCTGTGGCCGTCGAGCGCCCTGTATTCCTTTACGGCGAAGTGAAAACGGAACGACCGCTCGCCAGCCGCCCGAACGATGACGCCGACGAGTTTCTTCCGCGATTTCGATGGAGTAGCCTTCAGACATACAAATCCTTCCTCGCCGGTAAACCGGCCTGTCCTGCTGATTTCTTGCAAAGTGTAGGAGAGGCGTCCGTGCGTCAGGGACGGCAACAGGACATGAGCGGGCAAGATGCGGCCGAGGATGGGTGTATGCGATTTTGCGGATGGGTCATGGCGTATCTCCTGCCGGAGACCACGAAGCGTCGTGGCACCTTAGCGTTTGGTTCGCGGCGCAAAGTGGCTCTCCAAATCACCGCGGCGGGGCTTTCCGAAGCACCGCATATCGACCTTCGCGCAAAACCGGCGACGACACTACCAATTAAATTGCAAAAGGAAATCACCCTGGACTGTAAGCTCGTTTAGTTGCCAATAAACTTCAGGTAAACTTCTCGGCGGCAGCTTTCATAATTATTGCGCCTGTTTTGCAGTTTCCCATAGCAATCATCAATTTTGGAATATCAATATTCTTTTTTCTTGGTTCGGTCGGTGCGATGCCGGACGTAGCATCATGGGATGTGACCGAATCCGTCGATGGTCTGTCGATGGGGTGAGAAGAACCAGGCGAGCCCCGCAGACAGGCTCCGCACGCAGGTCGGCGGCGCGTTTACTGCGGCAACCTATCCGCCGCGTATCAACGCCCTTACGAAAGCTATCAGCCCATGTCGTCGATGATTTTCAGCCGCATAGGCCATCATTTGAGTTTCCGTCTGGCTATGGCGGACAGCCTGCCATCCTTCGCCAGCCTCGCCACATACGCCTCCGCGGTTGCCGCCTTCGCGATGATCCTCTGTATCCTGCTCGGCATTGCGAGGTAACGCTATGCATACAGCCGGGCCGCGCATAGCGGTGATCGGCGGTGGCTTCAGCGGGCTGATGTGCGCCATCCATCTTCTCTTGAAATCGCGGCCGGAGGCCCCGCGCATCTATCTGATTGAGCAGAATCGGGCCTTCGGTTTAGGGGCCGCCTACGCCACCGCCAGCGGCCGGCACCTGCTGAACACCTGCGCCGCGAATATGAGCGTGTTCCCGGAAGATCCGGATCATTTCGTGAATTGGCTGCGCGCCCGGCCGGAAATGGCCATGCTGAATGGGGCGTCCTTCGTTACTCGCAGAACCTATGGCAATTATCTCCGGAGCATCTCGCGTGATATCGCCTGCAGCGAGCGTGCCGCCGGCCGGCTTTATCTGGTTGCGGACGGTGCGACGGTGCTGAGACGCGCCGGGGAGCGGTTCGCGGTGCGCCTCGGTATCGGAAAAGACCTCCTCGTCGA
>Ga0081540_1001432_pt1 | contig 20636 bp, 14 predicted proteins | sample TabmetS2T1R1_FD_71024 | JGI IMG/M metagenome (GOLD analysis project Ga0081540, IMG submission 71024) | Tabebuia heterophylla rhizosphere microbial communities from the University of Puerto Rico - S2T1R1 | ecosystem: Host-associated > Plants > Roots > Rhizosphere ... | reverse complement strand
TCGCCTGACATGCGACGCAGTGTGCTTGCAAGCTCGTGGTGAAAGGCAGACGCTCCAGCCATAGAGAGGCGTTTTTGCGCAGTTTCAGCCGCGAGAACGATGTTTCCGGCAAGCGCCGCACCAGCTGCAACGACATCTAGCAGCTCCGGGAATTGCGGTTCCTTCTGTAGAGCTTCCTCGATGTCCTGGAGGCCCGCCACCCGTTGGCCACAATAGATTTCACACACTCCCTGCTTGGCAAGCACCAAGGCGGATGCGCTCCCCAACTGTATTGCGGAGCCATACGAGGCTAATGCCAGCGGATAGTCGCCTCGATGAAAATATGCATCCCCTAGACTTTCGTGCAGAACAATGCTTTGCGGCATGAACTCTCTGGCGTGCAACAATAGGTCGATTGCTTCAGCGTATTTCGTCATCCGAATGAGACATACGCCTGCAAAGGTTAATGCGCTGCCGTCGTGTGGATTAAATCTCAGTACGCGAATAAAGAGTGACAGCGCGGCCTCGTGATCTTTGAAGTATTCGAGCTGGACGAGTCCAAGTTCAAGGCAGGTTTTTGTGTCGTTTGGGTTTCTCTCAAGATGTTGCACGCCAATCTGATAATACGTTTCGGTTTTTTCAGCTCGACGTGCCTTAGAGTCTTCCGCTTGTCCGAAATGATGAATGACGAAAGGAGCCTGGTCTATTGGAAGCTGAAGTGTCTGCAGCCGATAGACCACGGTTTCGTGTACAGGTCTCTCGAAATACACTCCCGGGTGAGGGCGAAAGAGCCTTGTGTTGATACTTGTAACATAGGCCGGATATCGACTCGCCTCAGGCAGAACTCCTGGATTACGCAGAGCTCCATGCTCGTAACTGCGACTGTTTGTCTGCAAAACATAGTTCCAACGCGTCACGTCATAAGCTGCCGGTTTCGATTGCTGAGCAGATCTCACCAGTTCGGTCGCACTGCTGGCATCGAGCATTTCATCTGCATCCAGTACCAGAATCCAGTCACATCGACTATGGCGAAGCACCACGTTCCTGGCAGCAGCGAAATCATTCCTCCAAGGGACTGAGACGACCTCCGCACCGTAAGAACGCGCGATGGAGACTGTATCGTCCTTCGACCCGGTGTTACCGATGATGATCCGATCAACTGAGTTCCGGATGCTTTGAAGACAGCGAGCCAGGTTGGCTGATTCATCCTTCACTATCATCTGCAATTCGATACTCTGGCGTGACATGACTCTATGAATATAGCTCGAAAAATAAAATAGATAGTCGTAAGTTAGCGAAGCTTCTCTATTTCTTCTATTCTTATTCTCCCTTTTTGAAACTTACTCAGATGAAATAAAACTGGCATTGAACGCATACGGCTTGATGGCACCAACTATCTGGTTACCGTTCGAGGTGAGGACCCGGAATTCCTCAGACCAGAACCGGGCAGTTGGCCACAATCTGACGGGAAGGACAGGGAGATCGCTTCTCTGCGTTCTCTGCCCGCCCATCAAGGGGAAAAGTCGCTCATTTAGATCGCATCTGGCGCAAAATCGAGAACGATCTGAAAACTCAAATCTCTGCTGCCGAGAGGCCTTCCCTTGAGTACATCATCGGAACTCTTAATCCCTTTTAAGTCGTCGAGATTCGTAACCTGCGTGCTCGTTCGATCGCGAGACCGAGGAGGCGGTTTTGTGTTGCTGCCATAGTTCCGCATTGAGAAGAATGCTTGTTTGCTCTACTAGTGTGTATTTACCTGCCAAACAGGGCTCTAGAACCGACGATTAGATGTCCGCTACGTAGTCAATGCGCCCTCTATCATTCGATATGACTAGAGATCTAAAGATAGGTAGTGACAGAGGTTTATGTACGTCTGCCATGTCAACGGTCATATCTTTGTATATAAATTACTGCTACTATCTGTGTGCATGCGTAAAGTAGGCGGGGCTAAGTCATAGCAAAAGGAATGACCAATCGATACAATTTAGTGAGCCATAGATTAGTTTCCATTTAGCTGTCTTCATGACACCCCCAATCTTCACAATTGCCCAGATTGATCGGCGGCTAGCGGCGATCAATCTGGTGAATGACGGCGGAAGGCGGTCAAATCAGATTGAGCGGATGTGCTTTTCCGAAATGTGGTCTACCTACTGGGGAAAAAGCGCAGATGGGACAGGTATGGAGCCAGCCGAGTTGATCTCAGTGGCGGTGAGAGAGTGTCTCTTTTTTTGCCAGAACACTCCCCACCCATCGATATTCATAATGGGTTCTTCGATTTGTCTACTGGTCCGGAAATCGAGAATTGCCTTTTGGCAACCTGCCACGGCGCCGAAATCATCCACGATGACATATCCGCCAACAGAGACTTTGTCGTAGAGACTGATCAAAGCATCCATCGTTGATGAGTACATGTCTCCGTCAAGCCGTAGCACAGCCAGTGCTTCAATTGGCGCATTCGGCAGAGTGTCGGAGAACCATCCTTGAAGGAACTGGACTTGCTCATCCAGCAGTCCGTACTTCATGAAATTGGTTTTCACCTCGTCGATTGAGACTGCCAGCTCCTTGAATGTGTGATGCATATCTCCGCTGTCGGCCTCAACGCCGGATTTGGGTTCCGGGAGCCCGCAAAAGGAGTCTGCGACCCACACGCGTCGGTCGACAACTTCGTAGGCTTTCAGAATCGCCCGCATCATGACGCAGGCCCCACCCCGCCAGACACCTGTCTCGATGAAGTCTCCGGGAATCTTCTGTTGAATTACGTTCTCGACGATCTGACGCAGATTCGTCATGCGAATGTTTCCTATCATGCTATGTGCCTGGGATGGCCAATCACGTCCTAATTCCCGCAATTGTCCATTAAATGTATGCGGCGACCAATAGTCGTGGTTGGGGTCCTCATAGATGAGATTGATGACGCACCTTTGCACCATATCTAGATATAGTGCGCGCAGGTCGCTTTTCGGCGGTATTGCTTTTTCCAAAATGCGAGCAATCGACCGCTGGCTAAAGAAATAGAAGGCTCGTTGCTCCAGTTCTTGCCGTTTTTCGCCATCCTTCAAAAGGTCCAGGCAGCCTGCAACAATTTCGTCGTAGGGAAAGGCCGCAACAGCATTTCGATACTCCCCGATGTCTACCGCATCCTCGCTCACAACTGCTTTCGAGTTTGCCAGGAGGTAAGATACACGAATGCTCTCAAACAGCTTCGCATCATAACAATGGAGATTGAGAACAATCTTGGAGCGTGCGATCAGCGCGTCACGTTCTTTGCCATACACGCCAAAAACAGCATGAACCCTGACTCCGGCGGCCTCAAGCTGGCGGAGAACAAACAAGCGCTGTTCGTTGATCGAGCCGTAAAAGAGAACATCGATGTCAAGCTCAGGAGCAGAGAGAATCCGCCTCAATTCGGAGGTATATCCAATCTCGACCAGCTTTGGGGAAAATGCGCAATTTCTCTCTTTCCATCGCCCGATATTGATCGGACTGTAATCCCAGATCTGGAGGCGCTCGGCAAGCCGGTAATAAGCGTCCGAAAGATGCTTCGACCCTAACTGCTCCAGGTTGTAAACGACCGTTCCCTGGGGGAGCGCAAGCATATCTCGTTCTCCAAGCAAATGAGCTCCGAGAATAATGTTAGTCACTTGAGGGTCAACGGTGTTCTCAAGAATCGCGGCTTGATGGCCTAGCTTTCGTAAGCCATGCAGCAAAGTCTCCCCTACCTCTCGGAACGCGTCGCTATGTAAGTATCCCTTAGGACGAATGATTGAGATCAGGAAGCCGGGCACGTGCGCGACTCCTTTTCTTTTTCTATTGCTGTTCGCATTGTGCGCAATGGGCCTGATTCTGGAACAAGCTGTAAGGCAATTTCAAGGGCTCGCTCCGGACGGCCAACCCGATTGACTCTAGGATCTAGAGGTATAGTGCGGGAGACAATCCTTGCAGTCATGAGGCGATGTCGCTGCATGTTAGAAGTTTTGGAACCTCAGCAACCGCTTCTTTCGAGAGTTCTTCATCTGTATCGAGCACAAACACACATCCCGCTGTAACGCTCCTGGCAGGCGATGCGGGATAGTGGTTCTTCCGCGGGGCGCCTATGACGACCACTCTTAATTCCCGCGCGATCATCCTGGAATTGTCTGAACCTGTGTGCGCGAGACGATGACACAGGTCCTCTGCGCATTCTTGACGATTATTGATAGATTGACTGTCGGCATCGTACGTCAGAGAGTGCATGTCGAATGCCACGGCTTCGGTTGCATTATGAAGAAGCTCTAATCTATTGCTGGTTTCCCACCCTGGTCGGGAAGTTATCCAAGGACATCAATGTGGACGACTATACCCGGTATCTCTCCTCGATCCTCGCCGGTCTATCCATCCAGGCCGCGAATGGTTCAACAAAGGCGGAACTCAAGCGAACCGCACAGATGGCCCTTCGGCATCTGGGTTACTGATGTTTGCTGCGGCCCCGGCTGCTTTCCCGCACGCCCCATGGGAAAAGTCTGCTCGCTATCAGAGTGGCCGCTGACCCAAGCCGGCTTCAATCCAGCGATCTATCAGCCGCAGCCGCTGTGGAGTCAGCGGCGATTCAGTTGGCGTCTACTTGCGAAAAGCAGGTCATGGAAATGACAGAGTGTGGAAAGCATAGAAAGCCATAAATCTGGCTTCCCAACCTGGAAATCCCTTTCGGGATTCCCACGGCCTCGACGACGAGATTCAGTATTCAGAAGCAACGGCACAGATGAACTTCAAACTTCAACTCAAGCCTCCAGCACCGCAAGGGACTTGTAATGGATGTTCCGGTATACTCACGCATCTAGTGCAGTGTCTGAAGTAGCACCCACCGACAGGTCGGGAAAGAGTGGTCGGCCGTCAAAGTGAAATGCGCGTTACCCGGCATGGACCTGATGGATTGCTTCCACCAGCCGCTCTGGAGGCGCACTTTTAAGCACGAAAGCACTCGCCCCTGCTGCGAGCGCGCGCTGCTGATCGGGTTCCGAATCAAAAGTAGTCAAAAGGATGATGCGGGCTTCCGGGAATTCTGTCCGAATTGCGACGATGGCCTCGATGCCGCTCATGTCCGGGAGCCTAAGGTCCATGAGGGTGACATCGGGCCTGTGTTCCCGAAAACGTTCGATCGCCTCGCGTCCGTTGCATGCTTGCGCCACCATTAGCATGTCCGGTTGGCAATTGATGACCAGGGCAAGTCCTTCGCGCATCCGAGGATGGTCATCGACACTAAGAACATGTATTCGGTCGTTCATATTTGTCCGAGGCAACAGAGAATCTTAGTCGGAGGGGTACCACGGGGCAAGGAATCAATCTCCCGCCCTCACGTCACCCAGCTAGCTTCCGAGTGTTCGCTCTCCGCCACATGGCTCCCTCCTCGTGCTCAAGAAATCGAACGAACCGGAGCGGACGATTTTGCGTATGCCAGGGATGCGGGAATCGTCAACTCGACCTCCGTGCCCGAAGCGAGTCTACTCCGGACAGTCAATTTTCCCCCGGCAAGTTTGGCGCGCTCGCGCATCCCGGGCAAGCCATAGTGTCCTTCACGTCCTCCGCCATCCAGAACTTTGGGGTCAATGCCTTTACCATTGTCCTCGACGCACACTCGTAGCTGTCGGTCGTCATAGCAGATTTCGACGTCAATCCGTGTTGCGCCGGAATGCCGGAAGGCATTCCGTGTAGCTTCGCTCGCGATACGGTACACCTCATCCCTCAGAATCGGGTGCAAATCTCGGGACTCCCCTTCCACCACCACACGAAAATCCATGGGACTGTGGCTATTTTGCTCGGCCGCAAGTCTCTCTCCGACCATCGCGAGGGCACGAGCGAGGTCGTTTTGGATGACAGCCGCTGAGCGCATCCCCTGCACCGCATCCCGGCCTTCGTTGATGGCCTGCCGGCCCTCCTCCAAGAGGCCCTCCAGCGTTTCGTGCGCTTCGGCTGGCCGGTCCAGGATGTAAGTTAAGGCATAAAACTTCAACATCAAGCCCTGAAAACTCTGTAGCAGTGTGTCGTGCAACTCACGCGCGATGCGTTCTCGTTCCGCCAGCCGCTCTGCGAGTCGCGATTGCAGTTCATGCGTGATGCTACGGATGCGGAGACGGATTAGCCACCACAAGAGTAGAACAGCGACAAGGCCGCATAGGACGTTAAACCACCACGTCTGGTAGAAGGCCGGCGCAAGCACGAAGTCTAGACTCGCGCCGGACTCATTCCATACACCGTCGTTATTGCACGCGATCACGCGAAAGCGATAGTGCCCTGGAGGCAGGCTGGTGTAGAAAGCCTGCCGTCGCGTACCGGCATCCTGCCATTCCTCATCGACACCGTCGAGTTTGTAGCGAAATAGCACGCGCTCGGGAATGGCAAGGCTCAGCGCGGTGTAATCGATCTGCAGCTTCTCTGTGTGTGCGGGAAGAGTAAGATTGTTCAAAACCGCGTAGGTCTTTCCATTCGCTAAGATTGCGGAGATCATCACAGGAGGTGGTACGCGGTTGCGATTTTTCTCGAGCATTGCCGGATCAAGCCAGGCGACACCCTTGGCGGTCGCGAACCACAGTCGGCCATCAGGCGACTCGGCGACCGATGGCTCCGGAATCCTCTCTGCAGAGTACCCAGGAAGTCCGTCCAGTGCAGCGAGATGATCCGCGGAAATCGCGGAGGTTAGGTTGCCGAGCCACCTCGCCAACTCGGCAGCAGAGACATGAGTAATGCCAGAGGATCCGTTCGCCCAAAGCTCACCGGTCTCAGTCTCCACTACGCCGGATACTCTCCCAGGCAGATCCTGGTTTTTCCAGTGGAGAAGATAAAAATGCCCCTGTGTAAACAGTTGGATCCCGCCTGATCCTCCCAGCCAGACGTGGTTCCCCCGGACCGACATCGTACTCTCCGATACGCCTCGGGCGCCGTTCGGGAATGAGAATCTCTGATAAGCACTTCCGTCCCACCGGACCAGATTGTTCGAGAAGCCAAACCAGACGTTACCCGAGTCATCACCCGTCATGGCGCCGATGATGCCGGGCCTCTTACCGAGAGTGTCGTTCTCTCTGCTCCACGCGTCATTGCTGAAATGGTATGTTCCGCCAATCGCTGTAGAGATCCAAGGGTCACCGTTCCGATCGACCGCGAGAGAAATAACGGGCCCTGCTTCTTCTTCGGGGTAGTGCAGCGACGTCAACCCCGTCACCGAGTAACGCCAAAGTTGGGAGTCACCTCCGCCAGCCGACCAGATCGTTCCATTACGGTCACGTCGAAGACAGACGGTGCCATGAGTCTCAGGGAAGGTTGTTATGCTGCCGTCGGCGGCCACGCGGGTGAGGGGCATACTCCTGTTTCCAGTCCATACAGAGCCTTGATCTCCGGCTGCGACGCCAAAGTCATGCTCCTCAGTCTGCGGAAGCGCCAGTGCGGTAAGGGTTGTGCGTCGAAGCTGGTCGAGGCCAGCATTGGTACCCACCCATACGCTGCTCTCTCGATCGATCAACACCTTCCATGCAGCGTTAGAACTGAGCCCTTGCTCGGCGGTGAAGCTCTCCCCAGGGGAATCTGCCGTCGCTACGGGCGTTTGCCACTGCTCCACGTGGTCGAATCGCCGCACTCCCCTGTCGGACGCCGCCCAAAGAGAGCCGTTGGCCGCGAAAGTGAAGTCTCCGAATTGAATACTTTCCTTGTGCCCTTTGCCGGGCGGGGGTAAAGCGACAGGAGCACCCGCTGCGTTTGTCACGCGGCGAAGCCCATAATCGTCCGACAGCCAGATTGCACCATCCGGTGCCTCATGGAGAAAGGCGTTATGCGTAGGCGCGGCCAGAACGAAAGCTGCGGAGATCGCACCGGCAGCATATTGAAGGCGCTGGAACTTGGACTGACCGCGGGGCAGAAAGAGAAGATCGCCGGAAAGCGTCCTCACCCAAATGGTTCCCTTACGGTCAGCCAGGATAGCTGCCGGGAACCCCCCGGAGTATCCGTGTTCTTCTCCAACCTGCTCACATACAGTCCCTCGCATGTGGAAGAGGCCAGCCGACCCTTGGATCCATAAAGCCCCATCTTGATCCTCCGCCATTCCTTCCATTTGCAAAGCCGGAGTGCAGCGCCTGTCCGTAAATGCACTCAGCCGACCATCTTTCCACAAGAGAAGCCCGGCAGCCCGCGTCTTTAGCCAGACGCCTCCAGAAGATGACAGGAAAGCCGAGTGAATCTGGCTATTTTCTACCGCTCCGTTCGTTACTTCTTCCACGGATTGGAACCGGACTCCGTCGAAGCGGAAGACCCCGGTCGATGTCGTGAGCCATATATACCCATCAAAGGCTTGCTGAATGTCAAAGACTGCACCGAGGCCGTTATCCGAGGTCCACATCGTATGATGGAACCCCGTCATTTGGCGAGCCGCCGCCCAAACCGCTGGTTCGCATACGTTGGCGACAAGCCGCAGTATCAGGACAGCTCCTGCAAGCCATCCCGCCTTCGGTGAGAATTTCCGCATAGACCACCTTGGCGCTCGATACCTGCGAGGCCCAGTCGTACGTCCATGGCACGAACATAACGCGAGCAGCCGTCTCCAAACTGCGGCCGTCGGCCATCGGCTCCACCTTGTACCTCGTGATCAGTTAGCTGCGCTTCCATCGCTCCATCCACGAAGCCGGGCTAACTAACTCCAAGTGGGCCAAACCAAAGTACAGAAACGAACCCTGATTCGGAGTGCTTGGCAGATCAACAAGATGTCAAAGATTTTAGACCACGGGAGGTCACATTGCCTCTTACGTTACCTATTTACTTTTCTGCGAGGCCAGGTTCTCGATCTGTGGTCGCAGGCTGAGATGGCGATTCCGCTGAGTCCAGATTCTCCTTGTAACGGAATCTGCTTAGCAACACCCTGAACAAACAGGTTCAGGCTTGATATACAGGTCATTTTCCTGTTTTGCACTTAATTGAGGATCGATCAGGAAACGACGCTGACTATGGGGCACGGTAACTTTGCCGAGTCTAGTCTCCGGCGTGCGAAGATTGTTGCGCTGCCCTGCCGAAGCAACCTCCTCGATAGATTCATTGAGACAAGCTGGCAATTTGCCCTAACGCCCGCGGGGAGCTGTCATTCCTGTTTAGCAGGGCCGTTGTCAGCGGACGCGTCCGCAAAGTTAAGACCGAGGCGTCTCACGACGATAATTGCGCTCAATCGCGTCTTGCCCAGGTCTTGCTTGCGCGAAGGGGAAACGAAAGGCGGGACTTGTCTTTCCGTCACTTGTCACGGGATGTTGTTTCCACGCGGGAATAATCCAGCGTAATATCCTTCGCCCGAAAGGCACGGAGATAGGAATATAGAAGCCACCTGTCGGTATTCAGCAGAAGCTGATGCGGCACAGTAATGTCGCGACCACGATGAACGTCTACGGCAACTCTACGCTGCGCGCGCAGCAGGACACGAATAAAGTGGTTAAGATGCTCAATCTCCGAAGAGAAGAAGCTTTGGCTTTATGTGGGGTGGGGTTTTCGAAAGGGATGAATTTAAACTCTTTAGAATCTGGCTCCTCAGGTAGGACTCGAACCTACAACCCTTCGGTTAACAGAACAATTGCAAACGTAATATCAAAGACTTACGCGGAACGGCTGGCAGCCTAAAGTACTGACAAGAAACGCAAGGTAGTTCTTATTGTGGGTCTAGTGTGGGGTTGTATTCCTCTCTTCGAACCTCCCGGGGTGGCGCTGTGCAAAGCTATATCTTCGACCAATTCGTTAGAATGAAATCCGCCGGTTTTTTGCTCGGGCAATCTGGAGGCGCGCTATTCCAGCGTACCGTTCGAAGTTGTCAAGAATCACCCCACCGCTATCTACAACCGTGCGGTTAACGGCTGGAACTTCACAGAATTCGGCACGGCGGAACAACATCTTCGCCGTCGGTATCCTGTCCTTTGGATTATGAGTGTAGCAAACATCGGGAATACAATAATTTACAAGAGGACGGATTGCACCCTAAATCCTTGGAAGGAAGCCTCGGGAACTCATAATGCTCCCGAGTTGTTCCCTCGTTTGTTTGCGGGCTTTTATGTACCCTTGGTCGAAACTCCATTTTCACGCGAAATTGAGCATCGCCTCGTTAATTTCTCTTTTGGTGCTTACGGCCCCAACGGGCGAGTTCCTCCAACGCTGGCCGCAAGGTTCTTCCATAAGAAGTTAGTGCATACTGGGTGCGTAGAATCGATTCGTGAAAGACGCTACGTTCTACCAAGCCGTCGCGCTCGAGTTGTCGAAGTTGTGAAGTCAGTACCTTCTGGGATGCTTCTGGGATACGACGCTGCAATTGTCCATAGCGCAGGCTTCCACCTGACTTCAGCTCACGCAGGATAAGGGGTTTCCATTTACCGGCTACAACGCGCAAAGCAATCGACACCGGGCATTCATTTCGTCGCATAAAAGCAGGATACGACCCGAATCCTTTGGAAGACACCAGGTACAAATTTGTACCTAATTGCGGGAATGACTCCGCACAGCGAAGATAGCGCCATGAGGATTTGCATACTGGGTTTCGGTCATGTGGGCTCGCAGCTGGCGAGACTCTGGTCCGAAGCGGGACACACATTGCTGGCTGGCTTGCGCACAGGAAGCAAGCACACTGAAACTGCGCAGAAATTAGGGATCGAGGTATTGGAATCACCTCTGGCGGCCGAACGCACTGAGGTGATTGCATTGGCTTTGCCATGGCAGGCAATGGAGGAGACTCTTCACTCGAGTGGTCCGCTTGACGGACAGGTGCTGATCGATGCAACGAATCCTCTGAATGCCGACCTCAGTGTAATCGTCCCAAAAGCTGGTAGTGGCGGACAGCAGGTAGCAGTCTGGTGCCCGAACGCAAGAATTGTAAAAGCCTTCAACACCATCGGTGCGGCGTACTTGGGAAACCCTGCCTTCGACATCTCATATTGCAGCGATGACAAGGAGGCTGGAGAAGTTGCGAGTGGCCTCATCAAAGACATTCGCATGCACCCTGTAAATGTCGGGCCCTTGAGAAATGCCAGCTATCTTGAGCAGATGGCAGGACTCTGGATTGACTTGGCAGTGAACGGACGAGTGCATGGAGCCTTCGGGTTCAATCTAGTGAGGGAAGATGGTCGTTGAATATATCCGCTACACAGTCTCAGACAAGAAGCGGCGCGAGGAACTGGTACAAGCGTATCGTAATGCGGCAACTGCTTTGGACAAAGCACCCGAGTGTCTTGCTTATGAGCTAAGCATTTGCGAAGAAGATGAGACGAGCGCAATCTTGCGTATCGAATGGCAATCGACGGAGGCTCATTTGCAGAGGTTTCGCATGAGTGCGATATTTGGCGAGTTCTTCCGCGCCATCGGTGACTTTGTAAAGGAGATCGCCGAGATGCGGCACTATGCATTGAGCGATGTCGCGAAAAGAAAATAGTGGGCGCAAGACAATCAAGTACTGAACGTCGTTTCTTCTAAACAACAACCACCAGTGCATTTGTTTCGCACTGAGACTTTACACGGGACTGCGATATGGTGATTCAGAATCAGCAGATTAGTCCTGAATTTCGCGGCGCAAGTTCCAGCTTAGAGTCCTTTTATCAATGAGTTAGAAAAGTGCGCCCGCATGGAAGGATTCTCACTAATGAAAGCGATAATTGCCCATGTTGTTACTCGGCGTTCTAAGTCTTTACTGACAAAAACCTGACATTTCTTAAGGCGGATCGGTAGAGTGCTCTCTCGCCCGATCTTTGATCGCCGCATGAACCCGCGCGTTAGCTTCAGAGCATCGTCAGCAACCGGAGCCTCGCCCTGTTGCGTTGCTATCAATTCCACTAAACCAAAGTAACGAGCGATTCACCCCGCTGTTTTCGCCGGCAGGGCTTGTGCGTTGTCGAAATACTTCACGAACAGGACCTCGTTCTGCGCTTCGTTATACAGAAGTTCGTCGGCGCCGGCCTTCGTCATCAGGATTCCAAATCCACCTGGTCGAATTCCGCGTTCTTCGCGAATCGACATGTGAGCTGTAGGCTCCGATTCCGGTTGGCCAACCGCTGCATGAGATAGTCCTTCGAATGAAAAACCGGGACCCGGGTCGGCAATTCGGAACATGAGCATTCGCGGCGAACGGACAGAAGCGATCCGAACTTTTCGATTGGGATCGAGCTGACCACCCCATTCGACTGCATTGAGCAGCAGTTCCCGGAAGCACGAAGCGATCGTTTCGCGCACATCATCAGGAAGATCCGCCTCCAATTTCATCATGAAGGTCTCAATCCGCCTGGCAGCCTCGCATGTGCAAGGAATAAGGAGCTCGACCCAGTGCGGACGGGCCGACAAGACTTCAATGGCCGGCTCCTGATTGGCGGAAAGCGCCCGCTGCGCGGCTTCGACGGCTTTGCGGGGAGGAAATGGTTTGCTCAAGTAATCGTAGGCTTGTTCCTTCACCGCTCGCAAGAGAGTCTCGGATGTACCGTCGGAGGTCGTTACGATAACTTTAGGTCGATTTGCTCCGGTGCGAATGCGCGCTAACACTTCAAGTCCTGAAAGGTGAGGCATCCAAATGTCCAGGAATACAAGGTCGTACTGTTTTTCCTGAATAGCATTCAGTGCAGCAATCCCATCTGCCGCTTCTGATACCTCGAACCCCGCATTTTCGAGCAGTCTGGAGATACCGTGGCGGATAGCCGCATCGTCATCCGCAACTAGCACTCGGTGTCGAGCGGGGGTTTCGTCCGACATAATAAACACCTCCTTCATTATCGCGATCAGAATCACTGAATGCTATGTCGGTCTGTTGCTAGCGTCAACACGAACTTAGGCGTAGACTGCTCACTCTCGGAGAGCGAACATGCCCGCACACTCACCATTGAGACCCACTGCCCCAGAAACTGAAGTCATAGAGTTGCTCGATCTTGCCCTTGACCTGATCTGCGTGGCCGGCCTCGACGGATATTTCAAGCGGGTGAACAAAGCGTGGACAGATGTTCTCGGGTACTCAAAAGAGGAATTGCTCACGCAGCCCTGGATCAACCTCGTCCATCCGGACGATCGCGAGGCGACGATTGCGGAGGCTACAAAAGTTTTTGAAGGGTATAAAACAATGCACTTCGGGAACCGCTGTCGATCCAAGAACGGTTCCTTCCGATGGATTGTCTGGACAGCGGCCGCGACGGCAGACGGACAGTTTTTTTATGCGACTGGCCGCGACATAACGGAGATAAAGCGAGACGAGGACCTCCTGCTTGCTCAGTACTTCGTCACCAAGGTGCTGGCGGAAGCGCCTTCCCTGCATGAAGCGGCACCACAAATCCTCAAGAGCGTTTGCGAAACACTCGAATGGGCCGTGGGTACCGTGTGGAAGCTGGACAAGACAGAAGGCGTCTTGCGTTGCGTCGAAACCTGGCACATTCCGACCGCGAACGTAAGCGAGTTTTCGGCGCTCACTCGCTCCCACACCTTCGATCGCGGCATTGGCCTGCCCGGCCGTGTTTGGCAAAAAGTCGATGGGCTTTGGATTGAGGACGTAACCAGAGACCCCAATTTCCCTCGTGCTCCGATCGCTTCGAAAGAAGGACTGCGCAGCGCGTTTGGTTTTCCAATTCTGCTAGCCGATGAAGTGCTCGGAGTACTCGAGTTCTTTAGTCCCGAAATCCGGCAGCCTGATACGAAGTTGCTTAAGCTTTTGTCGGCAATTGGCAGCCAAATCGGCCAGTTTATCGAGCGCACGGAGGCAGAAGCAGCGTTGCGACTCTACGCAGGCGAACTGGAATCTGCAAAGTACGTCGCTGAAGAAGCGACAAAAGCGAAGAGCGAATTTCTGGCCAACATGAGTCACGAGATTCGCACGCCGATGAATGCGATTGTGGGAATGACCGAGCTTACGCTGGACACTCCGCTCACGAGCGAGCAGCGCGAATACCTGGGCACGATCAGGGACTCCGCGGATGCTTTACTTGCGCTGATCAATGACCTGCTCGATTTCTCGAAGATCGAGGCACGGAAGTTCGAACTAGACAAGAGGGACTTCAATCTTCGTGACATTCTCGAAGACACAGTGCGCTTGCTTGCCCCGCGCGCTCACCAGAAAGAACTAGAGCTGGGGTGCCACATTCAAGTCGATCTGCCTGATCGCGTTTTCGGCGACCCGATTCGTCTCCGACAGATCGTCATCAACCTTATCGGAAATGCCATCAAGTTCACCGACAAAGGCGAGGTGATGCTGCACGTTGAGCGACAAAGCCAAAGTGAATCGGCCCTCGATTTGCATTTCTTTGTGTCAGATACTGGCATCGGCATTCCTGAGGAGAAGCAGCAGACGATCTTCGAGGCATTCGAACAGGCCGATAGCTCAACTACCCGCAAGTATGGCGGAACCGGATTGGGACTCTCAATTTCCGCTGCACTGGTGAAGCTGATGGGTGGAACGATGTGGGTGGAAAGCAAGGTGAGACAAGGGAGCAAGTTCCACTTCACAGTGGTTTTGGAGACAAAGAAATCAGAATCCGAACCTCTCGCGAAAGAGGTTTACAAGCTCGTCGATTTGCCCATCCTAGTTGTTGATGACAACGCTTCTAATCGGCGAATCCTAAGGGAAATCCTGACGAACTGGCGCATGAAGCCGACACTGGCCAGTAGCGGCTCTGAAGCGCTGAGTGTGCTTAGGAAGGCGGATTCGAAGACTAGATTCGCTCTGGTGCTGCTCGACGTCCACATGCCTGATATGGACGGTTTTGCAGTGGCGGAGCAAATAAGGAACAGTTACAAGCAGCAAGGGATCAAAGTCATTCTGCTAACCTCCGCATCGAGGCCCAGCGATGTTGCGCGCTGTCGTGAGTTGGGAATATCCGACTATCTCAGCAAACCGATCAAGCAGTCCGAACTCTTCGATGCAATCGTGACGACAATGGCCGAACACGATCGGAAACGTGAACGCCACGAGGGCACCTCGGTTTTCATCCAGACTCCGGAGTGCTCCTGGCGAATTCTGCTCGCTGAGGATAACCCGGTGAACCAGACGTTGGCGATGAGAATCCTGGAGAAGCTCGGCCACAAGGTACAGATCGTCAACAATGGTAGGGAAGCGCTGGGACGGTCTCAAGCGGAAGACTTTGACTTCATACTCATGGACGTACAGATGCCCGAGATGGATGGACTGGAGGCCACAATGGCCATCCGTGACGCGGAAGCAAGCACCGGAAAGCATGTACCAATCGTTGCGATGACAGCCCACGCAATGAAAGGCGACAGGGAAAAATGTCTAAGTGCTGGCATGGACGGGTATCTTTCAAAACCGATCCGAATTGACGAATTGAAGCGGACAATGTCGGAAGTAAAGAAGACACAGAATATGGGTCAATCTTCAGAGCTGAAAGCGTTTTGGGCAATTGGTCAACTCGAGTCTCTTCTCGACTCCGTCATGGGAGATCGAGCTCTCCTCACAGAAATGGCCGAGTTATGGCTTGCAGACAGCGCAAAACAGGAAACCCAAATCCGAAATGGTCTTGATTCCAGTGATGCGATTATGGTCCAGAGGGCGGCCCACGCCCTTAAAGGCTCGGTTGGAACATTTCAGGCCTCTGCCGCGCAGGACGCCGCGAACCAGTTGGAATTGTTCGCGAAAGACGCCGACCTGGTCGGAGCGAGGAAGGCATTCGAACGGCTTTTGACCCAAATCGATCTGGTAAGGCAGGATCTTCGTCAGCTAGCGCAAACGCTCGCAGTCGACGGACAAGATTTCTGAGATCGTTGCGGTGAGGGCCGGTCCTGCAAACCCCTTGAAAATACGGCCACAAACAACTTAGTTTCTGGATTTTATGGAGGAGGGCTTGAACCCTTGACCTCTGCCCTCTAAACCTCTGCCAACGGGCCTCGATTCCTTACCCCGCCGTGCGGAATGAGAAACCCCCAATCCTCGAAATAAGCTCTCTCGCTGTTGCATGGCATCGCCTGACTCGTCGCCGAACCAACTTTTTATGATTGCCTCGTCAGGGATTTGCACAAGAAGCTCACGACTGATGTGCACGGAGATCAGGTGTCACCCAAGGCATTTCCGGAGAACGCGGAATTGGAATACGAAGCTTGTCACCCATGAGTAATCCCAGCCAGAAATGTGACGAGGCGAATGACAGTTGCTCTTTCGGAAGCGGTCCGGGGGAGAAGAAGAAAGTCTGTCGTGATAGGATGCGGAAACGCTGGCCCCCCGGGGCGGCTTTGATTTCCTGACACAAAGGACTCGTATGCGCACTGTGTCCATTTGTTTGTTAATGCTTTCGTCCGTAACGACGCTTTTCACCGGGGAGTCTCCAAGCTCAAGTGAACCTTTCGACATCGTGATTGTGAACGGGCACATCATCGATGGCACCGGGTCGCCATGGTATTCCGGAGAAGTGGGAATTCGCGCGGGCCGGATTGCGGCCATCGGCAACCTGGAGGCAGTGCCGCGCAAGCAGACGATTAATGCAAAGGGCAATGTCGTAGCGCCGGGTTTTATCGACATGCTGGGTCAGTCCGAAATGACGATGCTTGTTGATTCCCGGCTTCCTTCGAAGATTTACCAGGGAATTACGACTGAGATCACTGGAGAGGGCGGGTCAGCGGCGCCACTCAATCCATCGATCATAGCGGCCGATCGCGCTGAGTACGATCACCTGAAGATTAATCCTGATTGGACTACGTTTCGCGAGTATTTTGCGCGGCTGGAGCGCCAGGGCATGGGTATTAATCTGGCAAGCTATGTGGGAGCAACCAGTGTGCGACGTTTGGTGCTGGGAGATGGCAACGTCCAGCCCACTGCGGCGCAATTGTCCGAGATGCAGGCGTTGGTACGACAAGCCATGGAGGACGGAGCCGTTGGGCTTTCCACTGCTCTACAGTACGCCCCAGCACCCTATGCCAGGACCGACGAGTTGGTTGCACTTGCCAGCGAGGCGGCAAAGTACGGTGGCATTTACGCGACGCACATGCGCAGCGAGGGCGATAGCGTGCTTGATGCAATCGATGAAGCCGCGCGTATTGGCCGCGAAGCACATATTCCGGTTGAAATCTGGCATCTCAAAGCTGCTGGAAAAGCAAACTGGGGGCGCATGCCGCAGCTTGTCGACCACATCAATGCTGCTCGCGCATCCGGCGTAGACATCAGTGCCGACACCTATGCATATACCGCATGGTTCAACACCTTTTCAGCCTTCGTTCCTCCATGGGCGCATGACGGTGGCGACGCCAAGCTCATAGAACGGCTACAGGACAAGACGGTCCGTGCTCGCATTCGCAAAGAGATGCTGAGCCCGGGGGGAGACTGGGATAACGAATGGCAGGAGATTCCTGGTCCAGAGGCGATACAAATTGCGGTTGTGCAGAATCCTGAGCTCATTTCGCTACAGGGCAAGCGCCTGTCGGAGATTGCCGGAATGTGGAAGGAAGATCCCATCGACGCGCTGTGTGACCTGCTTATCCGCGACAAAGCATTCACTGAGGTTGCTGTTTTCGGTATGAGCGAGGAGGATGTCACCCTGGCGCTGAAGCAGCCATGGGTCTCCATCGACAACGATTCGCAGGGCACCTCACCTGATGGGCCGCTTGGCCAGGAACATCCGCATCCCCGAGCCTACGGAACCTTCCCTCGGATCCTGCGTAAGTATGTGCGGGAAGATCATGTGCTGACCTTGGAAGATGCCATCCGCAAATTCACTGCTCTGCCCGCTCAGCGTATGCGGCTGACTGATCGCGGGGTATTGAGGCTGGGCCTGTGGGCCGACGTGGTCATCTTCGATCCCGCGACCATCCGTGATCTGGCTACATTTGAACAGCCTAACCAGCTTTCACAAGGGATGGAGTATGTGCTTGTGAACGGAGTGCCTGTGATTGCCGAAGGAAAGATGACTAATGCTTTACCGGGAAAAGTGCTGCGGGGCCAAGGCTATGTAGCTCACTAGAAGGCCCAAATGGTATTCCGATATGCGGAAAAGTTCATTGGTAGATGGCAAACAGGTGAGAGGCCTGTAGCCGAGCGAATATCGGAAATCTGTGGCCGCTACCAGACAAGCTAAAATCCCGAATGGACACGATTTCATCTCGAACCGCTGTCCGCGGGAGTCAAGGTGGACCTCATGATGGCTAACGCTGACGGCAATGTTTTTGCCAACCTGCCCCCATCACAATCGGAAGAGGACTTTCAGGAAATAATCCAGGGGGGCAGATTTAGATTGGAACGAATAATCTCTTTCGGTCAGGCAACAGCAGTTGGGCAATGGTATGACCAAGAGCAGCATGAGTGGGTTGTATTACTATCCGGTGCGGCGGGCTTGCGTTTCGAGGCAGAAGAAGGTCTACGAGTATTGCGTCCCGGAGATTTTGTTAACATACCTGCGCACACACGCCATAGGGTTGAATGGACGGACGAGAAGCAAAAGACTGTCTGGCTAGCTTTGCATTACTCAAAATCTGAAGCACGATAAAAGAAACGTTTCGTATTCAACGCAGCTAGGAACACATGTTTCACCAGGCCTTCGCGCGGCGTGACTCTACTCTTTGCGCCTGATCTGCATCACCTTCACGTCGGCGCAGTTGGAGCCCAAGAGCGTCGAGTAGCATCATAGAGAGACCCTCCTCTCCCAAATTCTATAAATCATGTAATTTCAGAGACTTATCGGGAGCGGTTGGCGCTGCTAAGCCCTGTTAAATCGCGGTGCGGAATTGTTGGTGTGGGGCTAAAGTGGGTTGTTATAGATCCCGTCACATCAATGCGACTGCGCAGCGTGTCGTGGTCAGTTGCGACGTGGCTTGGGAGGGCGGTCTGGCGAGACCGTGGGATAACGAAGAACAATGGCTGGTTGAACTTGACTATATGCCTGTAGGTATGCCGGGCGCTTGCTAATGTGGAGTGCCGGCTTGAAGTCCGACCACCCTGGACCGGTTCGCCTCGAGTTTATGTCTTGGATTAGCGCGCGCAGTGAATGTGAGACTCCGGGATGGGCCAATGCCAGCGGCGATAGTTTTAGTCATCAACGACCGCAACGGCGTCCACCTCGATCAGATAGTCGGGGGATAAGGCCGCAACGCCCAGAATGACGTCAGCCGCCTTGTGGTCCCCGAAAAGCCTCATTCGAGCCGTTTCGATGATCGGCAGGTGGAGATCGCGCTGATAATCGACGACGTAGACAGTAATTTTGGCTACATGCGTCGGTAGGGCACCTGCGGCTGCGAGGGCTCGGCCGAGATTGGTGAAGACCTGGTGGGCCTGAACCGCAAAATCACCTCGACCGACAAGCTTTCCCTGAAGGTCTTCGGGCTCCTGGCCCGAAACAAAAATCAGTTTGGTACCCCTCGCGACAATAACCTGAGTGTATGTTGCAGGGGTCGGTAGACCGAACGGATTGATGCACTCGAGCGTCATTCGTTTCCTACCTCAGTACGGTGTCTTGCCAATTCGAGCTGGTTTTAAGATATACATCCCCCGTCTAATCGGGAGGCAAACCAATTGTGCAAGTTGAAGTGTGGCAAATTCAATTTACCAAGGTGGGAAGAAAAGGGACATGGGTAGTGCCTTGGTTTGAAGCTTGCACTCGAGCACCCCATATGCGAGCGCTAGAACGAAGATGCTCGACCATCCGCACCCTGTCCTGCGTCGCAGCGCCGCACTCTTCTTTCGCAAATCGAAGAATCATTCCAACACGCTGACAACCACATGATTCACTTCGCCTCTTCATTTCAGCCTAGGTATCGTCTGTCGGTCATGCCCACATGCAGAAGCATCGGGTGCCCCATCCGCGTCTGATCTTGATTGTCGGTTGGACGTTCAAGTTCCTACGTGTTATCTGTTCACTACAACTCTTCTGCTTGCGTTCCCCCAGCCGAGCTGATTTGCTGCCCATCGCTCTGCGTTGCGAGTACCGAATTGTTTTGTCCTGGCTCATCTGCAATCCGGTCGCAAATATTGGAGTAAACCATGCCTCCGCAATGACACTTTTCCAGTGGTTGTCCACCTGACCCGGAAGCCCGAGCTCCTCGAGTAAGTATTCCTGGCCAAGGCATTGGAGATGCGTACCCAATTCGCAGCGGTTGTCTGTGTACATCTGTGCCGCACGGTAGAGTCGTGCCCTTGCAACGCGCTCGTGGCCCTCAGCTAAAGCTGCACAGTACGCCTTCGATTATGACTATGAACCGATCGCGGAACTAGAGCATGCGATTGCGCAAGCCTCCGGTATAGCGCCACCGGTGGAGATCCTTGAAGGCAACGATGATGTCTGCCCTCACATCAGGAACAGCGATATGCTGATCCAGAGTCAGCTTGTCCTGTGTTGGAATTCCGTCCAACGCATGCCGTTTGGAGTCATATTATCAATCATTTGAACTGTGCGCCCGCACGGAAGGATTGCTGCGATGACAGCCGTAAATTGCCCATGTTGTTATTCGATGTTCTAGGTCTTCCCTGACAAAAACCTGACATTTTAGAAGGCCTTCCAGCTACAAAGTTTCCTTCAATTGAGCCTCTTGATAACAATTGAGTTTCTTGATTAAGTTTTCGCGGCCATTTCGAGGCAAAACCAAACGATTCCCTAACGCCAAATGACTCCAATGAGTGCATTGGCGAGTGGGTGTTGAAAAAGTCGGCGTGTGTTCTGCGACTCCGGATTGACTGTGTTCTTAGAACGAGGCGGTGTTGTCGTCGCCCGTATTCAAACGGT
>Ga0081540_1001431_pt1 | contig 20638 bp, 21 predicted proteins | sample TabmetS2T1R1_FD_71024 | JGI IMG/M metagenome (GOLD analysis project Ga0081540, IMG submission 71024) | Tabebuia heterophylla rhizosphere microbial communities from the University of Puerto Rico - S2T1R1 | ecosystem: Host-associated > Plants > Roots > Rhizosphere ... | reverse complement strand
TGAGCGGTTCATCGCTTGGGAATGCCGCCTCGCGCATTGCGCGTGTCGGACCATGGCAGACGAGGGTGAGGCGGGTGGACATCGATGCCTTTCCGCATGTTTCGGATGCACGGCGTCGGGATTTTCACGGGTTTACATTGACAATTCTTCTCGCGCATAGCTAGGTGTCGTCAGCGGGTTTGGAAGCCGGTGCAACTCCGGCACGGTCGCGCCACTGTGATCGGATCGCTTCTGGCGAGCCGTAAGTCAGACCTTCTCCCGCCCCCTCATCTTCGTCAGTGGGACGCGCTATCCCTGGAGACAGATATGTCCGACATTACACTCACACCTGAAGTCCGCCCGGTTCCGATCCCCGTCAGAGAGCTTGTGCCCTGGGTCATTTTCGGCGGGCTCATACTGCTGATCGCGCTTTATTTCGTTGGCGCGGAAGAGGGCGCTACCTCTTTGATTTCAGGCATGTATGTGCATGAATTCGTGCACGATGCCCGCCATCTCCTCGGCTTCCCCTGTCACTGAGAGGGCGATCATGGTCGGAAATCTTTTGCTCCGCGGCATGCTCGTTGGGGTCATCGCCGGGCTCATTGCCTTTGCGTTTGCACGTACCTTCGGTGAACCGCAGGTTGATCTCGCGATCGCCTTCGAGGAACAGGTAAGCAAGGCAGAGGCTCAGGTCCAAGGGAAGGTCGAAGAGAGCGAGCCCGAACTGGTCAGCCGCGAGACGCAGGCGGGTCTTGGCCTGCTGACCGGCATCTTGGTCTATGGTGCTGCTATCGGCGGTCTGTTTGCCCTTGTCTTCGCCTGCCTCTACGGCCGCCTCGGCAATCTCGGCGCACGCGAGACGGCGGCGCTGCTCGCACTGGCCGGCTTCCTTGGGGTCGTGCTCATTCCGTTCATCAAATATCCGGCCAATCCGCCCGCCGTTGGCGACCCGGAGACCATCGCGATCAGAACCCAGCTGTTCTCCATCATGCTGGTCATATCGCTGGCCACACTGGCATTCGCCGTAATACTGGCGCGTGGACTGTGGGCGCGCTATGGCGGCTGGAATGCGACGGTGATCGCCGGCCTTGCCGCCCTGGTGATCATCATCATTGCTCAGTATGCGCTGCCCGACATCAACGAGGTGCCCGAGCAATTCTCAGCCAGCGTGCTCTGGCGGTTCCGTGTCGCTTCGCTCGGCATCCATGTGATCCTCTGGACGGTGCTGGGCCTGCTGTTCGGAATGCTGACCGAGCGTAGTCTCGCCGATCGGTCCACGAGGCTGTTCTCACTCCGGTCCGCTACCCGTTGAGGGGAGCGGGACGGCGTGTGTGGTCGTCTCCATAGCGATGAGCAAAGCATTGCATCTTCGCGGACGAAGCAGGGGAAAGGTCGCTCGTTGCGCAGCGGCCTTTCGTCTTCTGACGTCCATGGGATGCGTCCTCGTCTCAATTCTTCCGGCTGAGGGGCATCTCCGGGAACCTGCGGCCACGGCGGCTCGCGGTATCCAGATTCCCAGCCTGTCGCACGGCCAGATGGCGGTAATCGCCGGCTATCGCAGCGCGATCCTTGATCTTGCGGCGCGCCAGCATCGCAGCGGCCCTGTATTGCGGCGCCTGACGAATTTCGCCCGCATCCAGTACACCTATTGTCTTTGGGGAATGATGCCCGGCAGTCTCAGCGATGACGACAGCCCGTTCAACGAATGCATGCACGCCGCTCTTGCAGCGACCCAGGCACTTCTGCTCCACATCCAGGCTAGCGCAGACAATGCCGATGCCACGCAGGCGCTGACGGCACAGATCGAGACCGACATGGTGCGCAATCACGCCTCGTTGACGCTATGCCGATATAGCGGCGAGGCATTCGATACTGCCGCCGTCATTTCACCCCGCTGGAGCGAGATTTTTTTTCATGCGCCGACGCTCGCGGCATGCGCAGGCGTCATTTTGGCGATGCTGAGCGTCTTGGTGTTCTTATTGCGCCTGCACGCGCCACAGAGCGCCGCAGCGGCAGCCGGCCGGCGTTGATGGTGGTCGCGACCCCTGTGGTGAGGTCATTGCCATCCGCAAACTCACAAGAGCTCTTCCCTGGCAGACGTGGGATCGACCTCATCGTGAGATGACGTGGTAAGCCATCGCAACTTCCCGTGCGAGCCGATGTTTTTCGATCACTATCCTGCTGATATTATGAAAATTAATGGCGAACTTGATCTTGCATGAGTTTCTGCAAATCAAGCATAGTTCGCCAACGGAATGGGAATCGCGCGGGGGCGGACCGGGCGGTTCCAATTATCGAGGGGGCCATGTTGTCCGAATTAGCATTTCGGGCACAGCTCGTGATACGCGAGCAAAGGGAGCTTTTCGACTACTGGCGCTCGCGGGCGAGAGGCCGGGCGATGCCGTCGCGCGCGGATATCGATCCGGCGGCGATCGCCGCGCTGCTGCCGGGCATCAGCATCCTTGATGCCGGTTCTCCACCTCAGCTGATCTACCGGCTTGCCGGCACCCGACTGCGGGACATCTTCGGGCAGGAAGTCACCGGCAAATCCGTGTTCGACCTTGAGCTCGGCGAGAAGCAAAACTATTGGCGCGCCGTCTATCGCAAGGTGATCGAAGAGCGCATGCCGATGCAAGGCGCCATCAAGGGGCCGGTGGTCGACCGCGATCACGTCGTGCTGTTCTGGATGCGCCTCCCTCTGGCTGATGATGAGACCGCCGTAAACAAGATCCTGTGTCATGACATGACTTTGCCGGTCAGCATCGCCTATGGCCTCGATCAGGATCTCGCCGGCATCAAGTCTCGCAACTGAGCGGCCTCGCCTCCGATTTTTTCGAACAGGGTAAATGAAGCGTTCCCGCCGGGCGCGATTTTTCCGTTTCGGCCTGCCATGGCAGGCCGCGCTCCAATATCTGCAGGAACGAACGCTCGTGCTTTAGGGCGTCGGTCAAGCCCAGATGCCGGTTCAAATCATAGGCCGGGTGGCCGGTGATCGCCCGGCAGCGCTCCGCGCGCAAGGCTTTGCGCAGCAACCCCACCACCTTCAGGCTTCCCAGATAGGAATAATCGTCCACCTCGCTCGGCCAGAGCTTGAGCAGGCGCGGCAATTGCTCGAGGCGGCAGTACTCGCCGTTTGTAGACTTCGGACTGGAAAGGCGGGATTTCGCTGCGGAAGGGAGGGATACCATCAAAAGCTCCGTCAAATTGCGACGGAAGCTTCGCATCGTGTTGGTGGGTGGGGATGAGTTTAGGAAATAGAAATGCGATGAGTGTTAATAGTACTTTATCGCCATGATGATGCGCGCGGCCCATTCGATGGTCTGGTCGTAGCTGATCTCAACGCCGGAGTCATGGGGGACAAGGGTCCAGGTGGTGTTCCTGCCTCGGATCATCCGGCGCAGGAGAATGGCGCCATTCTCGACACAGACGAGGCAATCGACACCGTGCGCATTGTGCAGATCCTCTTCACGGAACCGGTTCGCAATCAGTATCGTCCCGGCGGCAAAATAGCCGATGGTGGCGTCGAGGCGAACCGCGATCGGATTGTCGGCCGGCACATCCAGATGGACGAGGTTGCCGTTGTCGCTTTGAATTTTATTCACGCGACCTTGATCTCCGATGCGCCCAATAAGTCTGATTTCGCGGCTAGAACGTGGACCGATCAGATCAGCTGGCTCGACCAGCAGTGCCCGAGCGATCTTTTCCAGCCAATCCATGGAAACCGTCATGTTAGCGGTTTCCAGCCGCTGCACCGTCTGTGGTGTCGTCTTGATCTTGTCGGCAAGCTCCTTGAGAGTCATGCCGCGCAACTTGCGGAATTCTCTTATTCGGGTCTGCATCTCGCGCTCTCTTACTGTTTTTTCACTGTAGACGAGATTTTTTTCTGTCGTCTTATCCCCGCTTTTAACTTTTGCCGTAAATTTTACAGATCAGACGAGACGACGAAGGCAGGAGTTCTGGCGTTTCGTTGAGGCTAGATCCAGACACCTACAAACAGGTTGGGGAGATTGCGTTTGATGTACTTCCCTCATAGTGCCCCGCGACTCAGGCCTATCGGCTCGTTGTATGCAAATAAGCGCGTTCCATCAATATATAGTAGACACATCGTGCTCTTAGTCGAAAGTTCCATTGGCGCCACATTTGGCGTTTCGTCTAACGAGATGAGATTTGGGAGGCAGCGGTGCGGCAATGTGACCCTTGCCCGTCAGGTGGCAATGTATCTGGCCCATGTCGTCGGCGGTTTGTCCATGAGCGAAATCAGTCGGCTGTTTGGACGTGACCGCACAACGGTTGCGCACGCCTGCGCGCGGGTGGAGGACCGTCGCGACGATGCCGTGTTCGACCGGTCGCTGGACTTTCTGGAGCTGGGACTGACAGCTGCCCTGAGGCTCCATGAGGGTGATGCCAGATGAGCGACAGCGATACCGAGGCCATGCGCCTAGCTGTGGAAAAGCTGAACCAGAACCGGTTATCGCGGGTTCTGGCGCCCCTGATTCACCGGAACACCCATCTGGAAGAAGGTGAAGACGGGTTCGGCTATGTTCATGGCAGGCGCGATGCCCAGCAATTCATCGCCAGTATCCCCGTGGCCGATGTGCATGCTCTTTTGGCTAAGGACTTGATCGAGCGGACGCCGAGAGGTTTTCGGATTTCGTCGGCTGGACGCGCATGGCTGAAACGCATCCTGTCCGCGGGGGACGTCTTTCAGGCGCAGCACAGCGTCCGGCGCGCGGACCTTCGCGAAGTCGAGCCGGGCGTCGAACGGCCGGTCATCGTCAATGATGCGGAGAGCCCGCTGGCCTGGCTTGCACGGCGGAAGGACAAATCCGGCGCACCACTCATCGCCGCCTATCAGTTCGCAGCCGGCGAGCGCTTGCGCGCAGATTACACCTATGCCGCCCTTGGTCCTCGGGTGACTGCGAGCTACAGCGCCGCCGGTGGAGGGCGCGGCGGCGGGAACGCGGCGGCTCATATCAGCGACACGGTGCTGGCGGCGCGCCAGCGCGTTGCACGCGCTCTGAGTGCCGTCGGACCGGAGCTTGCCGGCATCCTGCTGGATGTCTGCTGTCACCTCAAAGGGCTGGAGGAGACGGAGCGCGAAGAGGGCTGGCCTCAGCGTTCCGGCAAGGTGGTGCTGCAAATTGCGCTCACCCGCCTTGCCCGGCATTACGGACTGATCAACGACGCCCAGCTTTCGACAAATCTCAGCCGCCGGCTGCAGCACTGGGGGACCAGCGACTACCGTCCCAGTATCGACGGCGGGCCTGCTCAGGAGACGGCAGAGGCTTCCTGAAGTGCGCCCCTGGCATCGGCGCGGATCCGCTCGACCATTGATGCAAGGCCATTGGAGCGCTGTGGGGTCAGATGATCCCGCAGCCCCAGTCGGCCAAACAGCGGCTCAGGGTCGAAGCTGGTGATTTCGCGGGCTGGCTGGCCGGAATATTGCGCAAGCAGGATGGCGATCAGCCCGCGCACGATATGCGCATCGCTGTCCCCGCGGAATAGGACATGCGGGCCCTCCTCGCCGCCCGGCTGGACTTCAGAGACCAGCCAGACTTGGCTTGCGCAGCCGCGGACCTTGGCGACTGGGGAATGCTCAGCCTCACTGAGCGGCGCAAGCCCCTTCCCCAGCTCGATGACATAGCGGTAGCGATCTTCCCACTCGTCGAGCAGCTCAAAATTCTCCTCGATTTCCGCAATCGAGGGCGATGATGGGGATGGTGCCGTCATCTGCTGCATATGCGCTCAGCCACCGGGCAATTCAACACTGGCGCTCTTCACGTCGCAAGTCGTGTTGCAGGGGACCTCTTCGCGGATTTCCACGCGGCCTGAAAGGACATTGATCCGCTCGCGAAAGCATTTTCCACCCTCGTTGGTCACACGGATCATGCGAACCTGCCGCGAGTTCTCCTGCCATTTCTGGCACAGCGTCTTCAGCTCCATCTGTGCAGTCGGGCTGCCTGGAGCCGCGACCCGGCTCGGCTCGAACGCAGCGGCAAAGGCCAACGAGAACAGGCCGGTGGTCTTGGTCTGCCGCGTGTCGATCAGAATATTCTCTGGCGAGATCCACTGCTGGAAAGCGGGCTTGTCTTGCGGATAGACCTCGACCAGCACGTCGCGGTTCTCGCAGACACCAGAACGGATGGTGGTCTGCTGATCGATCTCTATCGCCCGGCGCGTCATGCTTAGGGCGCAGAGAAGATTTTTTTGCTGGAGGCGCTGCTGCTGCTTGGCCAGCGCGACGGACTCGACTTCCTTATAGTCCGGATCGTAGACCTTGGTGTAAATGTCCTTGGCCGGGTCATAGAAGCCAATCGCACCGAAGATGATTCCGGCAAGCGCGGCCGGGCGCCAGAAGCGCCCTACGAACCGAGGCTGCGTTTGCGATTGGCCGCCGTAAGCCTGGGGTGATGATTGCGACTGCATCTCCGCCTCCTTGAACGCGCGAAACCTTCCTCCCAGCCATCCTTTTAAGAGAATTGACGGACGTTGCAAAGCTTCAGGCCTAGAACAATGTGCGTTTGTGGTGCGAATTCCGAGTGTCTCTGCAGCACCAACTCCGATCCATCCGTGCAATCAGAAATGGGCTTGTGCATTGTCAGCTCCCATATCACTGAGAGGGCAGGTGCAGACCGTGCCCAAGGGAATGCGCGCGCACGGGATTGAGGCTTAGATTCTGAAAGAAACCGCCAGCGACCGGATATGAAGATTTTCGAGCAGCAGCCTGCCTCTTCCTCGCCTGACGGCACGATCGAGCTGTCTTACCAGCTGTTCGGCCTGCTACGGGCTTCCCGCTGTCGAAAGCAGCTGCTCTGGTTTCTGGTTGCGATTGTCCTCGTCATCGTCCTCAACGCCGCCGCCCAGGTCCGGCTGAACATCTGGCAGGGGAACATCTATGACGCGATCGCACAGCACAACCTCTCCGTCTTCTACCGGGAGCTTTTGATCTTTGCCGGGATCACCAGCGTGCTCCTGGTGCTCGGCGTGTCGCAGACCTGGCTTTTTGAGATGCTGAAGGTCAAGTTGCGGGAGGCCGTTTCCCTCGATGTGCTCGATGAATGGCTGCGACCCAAGCGCGCCTATCTTCTCCCGCTTACCGGCGAAATCGGCAGCCATCCTGACCAACGCATTCAAGATGACACGCGCCGGTTTACCGAATTGACTGCCGATCTGGGCATTGGTCTGATTCAGTCCTCGCTTCTGCTGCTCAGCTTTATCGGCGTGCTGTGGATCTTATCCTCACAGATCGTTTTCGTCCTGCATGGCCAGACCTTCTCGATTCCGGGCTATCTGGTCTGGTGCGCTCTCGCCTATGCGGCGATCGGGTCCTTCTTCGTCTGGCTTGTCGGGAGGCCGCTGATCAGGGCCAACGCAGAGCTGCGCGGCGAGGAAGCAGAATTCCGGTTTCTTCTCGTCAGGGTGGACCAGAAGGCCGAGGCGATTGCGATACATCGCGGTGAGGCCGACGAGCGCTATCACCTGGGCAAGGCTCTGGACAACGTGCTGGGGAAGATGCGCCGGATCGCCAGTGAGCTGGCCAATCTCACCTGGGTTTCAGCGAGCTATGGCTGGATTGGCCTGATCGCCCCGCTCGTGCTCGCAGCGCCTGGCTATTTTTCCGGCACGCTCTCTCTTGGCGGCCTGACGATGGTCGTCGGCGCTTTCTATCAGGTGCAGCAAGCTTTGCGCTGGTATGTGGACCGGTTTCCTGCCCTCGCTGAATGGAATGCGGCGCTCTTGCGCGTCATGTCCTATCGGCGCGCTCTAATGCACCCCGAAATCCTGGCAAAAGCGCAGGATCATCGCATCACCTATGCCGAACGATCGGATGGGAAATTCACGCTGGACAAGGTCTGCGTCATGGGACCGGCCGGCCGCATTACGCTGCCTGAACCCCATCTCGAAATCAGCCCTCGCGAGCGGGTGTTGATCGCGGGAACGGCGAAGAGCGGCAAAACCACGTTCTTCCGTGCCCTCGCCGGACTTTGGCCTTGGGGCAGCGGAACCATCGCCGTGCCGAGCGGTAAAGTGATCATGTTCCTGCCACAGCAACCTTATCTCCCCCTTGGAACGCTGCGCGACGTTCTGACCTATCCCTCCCCTCCCAGTCAGTTCAGTGAGCAAGCGCTCTACGCTGTCCTTCAGCGCATCCGCCTCAATCGGCTGATTCCGGCCTTGGATAAGACGATGCGCTGGGAGGCGGACCTGACCCTCGACGAGCAGCAGCGCCTCGCGATCGGGCGGGCGCTGCTGCACAAGCCGGACTGGATCATTCACGATGAGGCGTTGAGCGAGCTCGACGACGACAGCCGCATCCTGGTGACGTCTCTGTTCAGGCAGGAGCTGGCAGGAACGACGCTGATCAGCATCGGCCCGGATTCGAACAATCGCGGCTTCTATGACCGCGTTCTGCAGCTGCGCTTGGCCGCCGGCGACGGGGCGGCTCCGAGCCGGGACCCGGTTGATTTACATCAGAACATTCCCGCATCGCCTCGGTGATCCTGCCATCGCAGCATCACGCAGCGCGCTCAAACGTCCAGATTGGATACCGTCAGGGCATTCTCCTGGATGAACTCGCGGCGCGGCTCCACCACATCGCCCATCAGCCGGGAGAAGACCTCGTCGGCGTCGTCGAGCTCGCTGATCTTCACCTGGAGAAGGGTTCGCACATGGGTGTCGAGCGTGGTCTCCCAGAGCTGCTCCGGGTTCATCTCGCCCAGGCCTTTATAGCGCTGCATCGAGATGCCCTTGCGGCCGGCGTCATAAACCGCCTCGAGCAGTGTTACTGGTCCATAGATCGCCGTCTCGACGCCCTTGCGGCGCAGTGTGGCCTCAGTGCCATAGGTCTCGGCCAGATGGGTCGCGCGCTGGTTTAGCTTGCGCGCATCCGCCGAGGCGATGAGCGCGCGGTCGATGACGTGAGCCTCCTTCACGCCCCGAACTTCGCGGGTGAAGATCAGTCCGCCTTCGTCGGTGACCTCGCCCACCCATCCGCGTTCGGTCTCCTCGGAGAGAACATCAAGGCGGTCCGCGATCTTCTCTGCAAGCGCGCGGGCTTCTGCTTCCTCGACCAGCATTTTCGGGTCTAGCGCGCCGGCAATCGCCGCCTGCTCGACGACAAAACGCGCATAGCGGCTGTGCAGTCCTTCCAGAATGCTGACGGTGGCGCGGGCCTTCTCGACCAGCGCGCGCAGGTCGGCTGACGTGATCGTTTCGCCGGACCCGAGCACGAGCGCAGCGTCGTCAGTCCCGCCCTGGATCAGGTAGTCCTCAAAAGCGCGCTGGTCCTTCAGATATTGCTCGGAATTGCCGCGCTTAACCTTATAGAGCGGCGGCTGGGCGATATAGAGATAGCCGCCATCGATCAGCGCCGGCATCTGCCGGTAGAAGAAGGTGAGGAGCAGCGTGCGGATATGGGCGCCGTCGACGTCGGCATCCGTCATGATGATGATCTTGTGGTAGCGCAGCTTCTCGATGTTGAAGTCGTCGCGCCCGATGCCGGTGCCGAGTGCGGTGATCAGTGTGCCGATCTCCTGGCTGGACAGCATCTTGTCGAAGCGCGCGCGCTCCACATTGAGGATCTTGCCGCGCAAAGGGAGCACCGCCTGGAAGGCACGCTCGCGGCCCTGCTTGGCGGAGCCACCGGCCGAGTCGCCCTCGACCAGGAAGAGCTCGCATTTGGCCGGATCGCGTTCCTGACAGTCGGCCAGCTTGCCGGGCAGGCTGGCCATGTCCAGCGCGCCCTTGCGCCGGGTCAGCTCACGGGCCTTGCGCGCGGCTTCGCGGGCCATAGCGGCCTCGGCGATCTTCTGCACGATGGATTTGGCCTCGCTCGGATGCTCCTCGAACCAGGCCGAGAGCGCCTCCGTCATCACGCTTTCCACGACGGGTCGCACCTCCGACGACACCAGCTTGTCCTTGGTCTGGCTTGAGAATTTGGGGTCCGGCACCTTGATCGAGAGCACGCAGGTCAGCCCCTCGCGGGCATCATCGCCGGTAAGCTGCACCTTCTCCTTCTTGGCGATGCCGCTTTCGGCGGCATAGGTATTCACCGTACGCGTCAGCGCGGCGCGAAAGCCCGCCAAGTGCGTGCCGCCATCGCGCTGGGGAATGTTGTTGGTGAAGGTCAGCGTGTTCTCGTGATAGCCGTCATTCCACCACAGCGCCGACTCCACGGTGATACCGTCGCGCTCCACCTTCAAAGTGATCGGCGCGTCGATGAGAGGATGACGGGCGCGGTCGAGATAGCGCACGAAGGCCTCTAAGCCCCCTTCATAGACCATCTCCTCGCGCACCGGCTCGACGCCCCGAAGGTCCTCCAGGAGGATCCTGACGCCGGAGTTGAGGAAGGCCAACTCGCGCAGGCGATGTTCGAGCGTCTTGTAATCGAATTCGGTCTTGGTGAAGGTCTCGGTGGACGGCAGGAAGGTCACGCGCGTACCGGTGCGCCCTTCTGGTGCATCGCCGACAATCTTGAGCGGAGCCGTCGGCACGCCGTGCTCGAAGCTCATGAAATGCTCATTGCCGCCGCGCCAGATGGTGAGGTCAAGCCGCGCGGAAAGCGCGTTGACCACCGACACGCCGACGCCATGCAGGCCGCCCGAGACCTTGTAGGAGTTCTGGTCGAATTTGCCGCCGGCATGCAGCTGGGTCATGATGACTTCGGCCGCCGAGACGCCTTCGGAGGAATGAATTTCGGTCGGGATGCCGCGGCCATTGTCGTCCACCGTCACCGAGCCATCGGCATTCAACGTGACAATGATACGGTCGCTAAAGCCCGCGAGCGCCTCGTCGACGGCGTTGTCGACGACTTCGTAGACCATATGGTGCAGGCCTGAGCCGTCATCGGTATCGCCGATATACATGCCCGGACGCTTGCGCACGGCATCAAGGCCCTTGAGGACCTTGATCGAGTCTGCGCCATAATCGTCTTCAGCCATGGTCTTTCGAGCGAGGTTGCTGCTCATCGAGAAGTTGATCCTTTACGCGGTTTTCTATGGTCGCGCGAAGGCGCGGTGTTGATCAGAGTTATTGCGGGTTATCGAACCGTTCACGACGGTGAGGAATTGCGCTGTTGAGCGAAGCGGTCTGAAGACCTCATCATCCGTGCCTGTCATCCAAGCTTGCGCCTGGAGCCGCTCAATTTCAGTAAACAGCGCCTCGCGGCGAGCCACGTCCAGATGCGCCGCAATTTCGTCCAAAAGAAGGAGCGGAGGGATACCCCCGCGCGCGCTTTTCAGGGCGGCGGCCTGTGCCAGAATGAGACCGATCAGCAGGGCTTTCTGCTCGCCCGTCGAGCACAAATGTCCTGGCATTTGTTTTGGCCCGTGGCCTACCTGAAGGTCGGAGCGATGCGGGCCCTCAAGGGTGCGGCCTGCGGTCCGATCACGTTCCCGGTTCTCGGCGAGGCGTGTGGCATAGGCATCCTCGACCTCGACCGCTGCCTGCCCGCGGACCGCAGCCTCGAGCCAGCCTTCCAACGCCAGGTCAGCCCACGGAAAGGGGCTTTCACCTGCGCTTCGGCCAGCGGCAATGCTGCCTGCCAGCCTGTCGACGATCTCCACCCGGCCTGCGGCTATTGCCGTCCCGGTCTCTGCCATCTGGCTCTCGATCGCTGCGAAATAGCGGTCTGAGCGCTCGCCCATCTCAAAGAGGCGGTTGCGCTGGCGCATGGCGCGTTCGAATGCATTCAGCCGGGTGCGATGCGCATCGTCGAAGCTGGCCACGATCCGATCGAGAAAACGCCGCCGCTCCGAAGCAGGGCCGGTGAACAGCCCGTCCATCGACGGCGTCAGCCAGAGCACCTGCACATAGTCGGCGAGTGCGCCCGAGCCATTCGATGTCTCGCCGTCGATCCGGACCACTCGGCCCGACGCCGCTGATCCCTCCGACGGCGCGGCTTGCCCCGTGCCGAGTGCCACCTCCGTTCCGTCATGGCTCAGCCGCGCGGCCACGCTCCAGCCGCCGGTGCTGTTCAGCCTCGCAAGATCGGCATAGGCCGCGCCGCGCAGCCCCCGTCCCGGGGTCAGCATGGAAACGGCTTCAAGGATATTGGTCTTGCCAGCTCCATTCGCTCCATTTAGCACGATGGATCCAGGGCCGAGCGCCACGCTGGCCTGGCTGTAATTGCGGAAATCGGTCAGCACAAGCCGGGCAAGCCATAAACGCCCGGCCATCGCTTCACCTTCTGCCGCAACTCCGATCCGAGAGGCTGAAGCAGCCAAGACAGCTCCCATTTGCGAAGCGAATGACGCAGCGCCCGGGGCGGGCTGTCCTGCTTTAGACGCGCATTGGCATCAGCACGTAAAGGGCGGATGTGTCCTTTTCGTCCTGAATCACCGTCGGGGCGCTGGCGTCCGAGAGTTTGAACACCGCACGGTCGCCTTCGAACTGCGCCGCGATGTCTAATAGATAGCGAGCGTTGAAGCCAATTTCCATAGGCTCGCCGCGGTATTCCGCGGGCAATTCCTCAGTTGCGGAGCCGGATTCGGGGTTGTTCACCGAAAGGACGACTTTGTTGCCGGAAATATTCAACTTGACGGCGCGGCCCTTTTCGCTCGAGAGGGTCGAAACGCGATCGACAGCCTCTTTGAAGGCTGCATTTTCCGCCTGGAGCGTCTTGTCATTGTTCTGTGGAATGACTCGCTGATAGTCGGGGAATGTCCCGTCGATCAGTTTGGAGGTCAAAACGACATGTCCGGCGGTGAAGCGGATCTTGTTGGGGGAGAGATCCACCGCGACGGTTTCGTGGTGATCAGTGAGGAGTTTTGCCACCTCATAGACCGTCTTGCGCGGCACGATCACGCCAGGAATACCCTTGCCGCCGTCCGGCAATTCGACGTCCATGCGCGCGAGGCGATGGCCGTCCGTGGCAACGGCGCGCAGTCGCCAGCGGCCATCAGCCTCGATAGCATGCAGGTAGATGCCGTTGAGGTAATAGCGGGTTTCCTCGGTGGAGATGGCAAAGCGCGTCTTCTCAATCAGGCTGGCCAGATCGTGAGCCGGGATCTCGAAGTGATGCGACATTCCGGAGAGGCCGAGATCGGGGAAGTCATCGGCCGGCAGGCAGGCCAGCAGAAAGCGCGACGCGCCTGCGGTAAGCGACATGCGTCCGTCATCGCCCCGGCGGGACAGCTCGATCTGCGCGCCGTCCGGCAATTTGCGGACGATGTCATGCAGCGTGTGGGCAGGGGCGGTGATGCTACCGGGGGTGATCACCTCGGCGGCGGCGCTTTCGGTGACCTCGATATCCAGGTCCGTCGCCTTGAAATGCAGCGCATTGTTCTCGGCGCGCAACGAGACATTGGCGAGAATCGGGATGGTGTTTCGCCGCTCGACGACGCTGGTCACATGCTGCAAGGCCTTCAGCAAGGCGCTTTTTTCGATCAGAAGACGCATTGGTGCACCTCCTCCTGCCCTAACCCAAGCAAATCGCTGTCGATCGACAGCCATCTGAGGGCATAGCCCGGTGCCCCCTCACTTCAAACAAGGGGAGCTTACCCCGCCTGATGCTCCTATGCAAAATATCCGCCGATATGCCTAGGACCGGCACGAGGGCCGGACCTGACACAGCGGTTGCTGGCACTGGAGCGACAGGCCCCGCAACACGCCACTACTCCTTCAGCATGCGCTTGAGGACTTCGACCTCCTCGCGAAGCGAGGCGTCCTCCTGGAGAAGCGATTCGATCTTGCGGATGGCGTGGAGCACGGTCGTGTGGTCGCGACCGCCGAAGCGCCGTCCGATCTCGGGGAGCGAACGCGCCGTCAGTGATTTCGCCAGCCACATGCCGATCTGGCGCGGGCGGACGATCGACCGGTTGCGCCGCGACGAGAGCAGGTCGCCGCGATTGACGCCGAAATGCTTCATCACCACGCGCAGGATATCGTCGATCTTGACCCGGCGCGGCTCCTTGGAGCGCACGAGATCGCCGATGATCTGCTCGGCGCTGTCCACCGTGATCGGCTGTGCGGTGAGCTGGAAGGAGGCGTGCACCCGGGTGATGGCGCCTTCGAGCTCGCGCCCGCTTTCCGTGAGCTGGGTCGCAAGGAACTCGAGAACCTGCTCGGGAATGATAAAGCCACGATCCTGCTCAGCCTTCTCGGCCGCGCGGCGTTTCAGCACCTTGTAGCGCAGATCGTAGTCCAGGGCGCCGAGCTCAGCGACCAGACCGCCGGAGAGGCGCGAGCGCATGCGCGCGTCGAAGCTCTCCAGCTGCATCGGCGGACAGTCGGCGGCGACAACCACCTGCTTGCCCCCGTCGATCAGTGAGTTCAGCGTGTGGCAGAACTCCTGCTGGAAGGTGCGGCCCTGGAGGAATTCGATGTCGTCGATCAACAGGATGTCGATGGCTCGGATCTTGTCTTTGAAGGCTGGCGCCTCGCGGCTCTGCAGCGCCTCGGCGAACGAGTACATGAAGCGCTCGGCCGTGAGATAGAGCACCTTGGCCTTGGGCTTGCGGCGCTTCACCTCCCAGGCGATCGCATGGAGCAGATGCGTCTTGCCAAGGCCCACCTTGGCATGAAGATAGAGCGGATTATAGCGCAGTGGCTGGTCGGCGACGGCTTCGGTCACCTGTAGAGCGGCGGCGTGGGCCAGGCGATTCGCTGCGCCAACCACGAAGGAGGAGAAGGTGAAGCGCGATTCGAGCGGGGAGCCCTCAAAGCCCTCCCAACCTGTGCGCCCGTCGCGGCCAGAAGCGCCATCCTCGCTCGGGCCGGTGAATGATTTGGCGATTTCCGACTTGGCGACCAGGGCCGGCCGTTCCGGCACCCGCCGCTCGATCCGCGCAGTGTCATGGGGCTGGCGAACGCGGAATTCGAGCCGCTCGACTCCGGAGAGCTCCGCCGTGCAGCAGGCCAGCAGCCGGTCGGAATAATGGGCTTGCAGCCAGTTGCGCAGGAATTTCGTGGGAACGGAAACCTGAACGGTGCGTCCCTCGCACGAATCGAGTTCGACACGCCCGAACCAGCTGGTGAACACATCTTCACCAAGCTCGGCACGCAGGCGCGTCTGAATCCGACGCCATTTCCCTTCAACGGCAGTCGTATCTAATTCGAGAGTGGTCACTGGTATACCCCGCTTTGAAACTTTCGCGGCGGCTTTGGCGCACGCGAATACCTTCACGCCGTCTCTTTTCGGACGGCTGTTGTCATGCCTGAAAAATACTGCTTGAGCGGAGCTAAGCCGCTTTCGATCGCAGTTGGATGAGCACCGCAGTTCGTGGCGGCTCTCGATCCGGAAGCACCGATGTCGTCATCAGTGACTTCCTCGCCGGCTGCCGTGCTTCGCTCCCGATCGCGACTTTGGTCGGCGTCGCGGCGTAGCTTCGGCAGTAAGCAGGCAAAGCGGCGCTCAGGGCCCGCCCGGCTGCAGCAATCTCGGCGCCGCGTCCGCGCCAGGCTGCCAAAATCGACAGGTCATAAAATTGATCACAAATCTGCCGAGCGAGACTGCGATGATTGAATGCCTCAAGACTATCGCGCCAATTGGAAATCTCTTCGCCCTGCCCGCAGTCACTGGACAGAAGCACGCTGCTTGTCAGCTTGGCATGTGTAGTCTTGGTTTGATCTTTCAATGTGTTGCGTGCCTTCATCCAGGCCCAGGCAACACTTCGCTGGCGGCGTTCCACCACCTGCTTACGGTCTAGCCCGCTAAACATGAAAACCTCCTGCTCGCCGACCGCTTCTCACGTTTTAATTCCGGAAAACGCCGCACAACAACGGAAACAAAACGTCTGAGAACAGTCTCCTTATTGGCCCACAATACCTTCGACAAATTCATCTCAAGCACCCGCAAATGCCACTTTGCGAACGTCAAGAAATGGCGGTACGCATTACAAAGGAAAATCATCAGGAGGGGAAAACCATCCCCGTTCGGATAGGTCAAACTATACACGCCATCCCTTCTGGTTGCAATCTTGTGCCCGGCACTGAGGCCGGAAAGGGAGCGAGATGAACGGGAAAGGCATAAAGCACACCGACTCAGCGTGATCGTGGCAACTAGCTGAAAATAAAGCATTTTCTCTGCTAAAGCGAGTCGCAATGCTGTCCATACGGGTCAACACGATTCCGCGTCAAGGTTGCGATTTTTTACTTGATTGCCACAAAGATGCCTTATCAATCTTAGGTTGCATTTGCTTAATAAAGGGTTAACACATTGATTCAACGTTGCTTTTATGTGGATTAAGCAAAAACGAAACGCCCGGCTTGGAGCCGGGCGTTGCAGGTTCGCAACAGCGGGGCAAAAGCGGCACGGGAAGGCCGTTTCAGGCCCCGATCGTGCGGATTCGCGCCGACAAACGCGAAATTTTCCGCGATGCGGTGTTCTTGTGAAGGATGCCTTTTTGCGCACTGCGCATCAGCTCGGGCTGGGCGTCCTGCAGCGCCGCTTGGGCGGCGGATTTATCACCGCTGGCAATTGCTTCCTCGACCTTCCGCACAAATGTACGCATGCGGCTGCGCCGCGCCTTGTTGATTGCCGTGCGGCGTGCCGTCACCCGGGCGGCCTTTTTCGCTGATTTGGTATTGGCCATTTCTAAACCTTGCAATGGGAACTGACGCCATCCCATGCCGGCACGAGGCGACATGCCGCTCGATGAACACCACAGCATGGGAGTGGAAACGTGGTTGCGTGTATAACCTTCGTCCCCTATGAGGTCAATCGCCGAGCGCCTTTCTCGGCCAAATGCTTGCGGCTCGTCTTCAATATGACGCTTTTTTCAGCATGAAAGTCCTCGTCACCGGCGCGGCCGGCTTCATCGGCTTCTTCACGGCCAGGGCGCTGCTTAATCGAGGCGATCAGGTGGTCGGCCTCGACAACCTCAACAGCTACTATGATCCCGGACTAAAAAGGGCCAGGCTGGCCCAGCTTAAAGGGCGTAACGGCTTCCATTTCATTGAGGCGGACCTTACCGATCGCGCGGCGATTGACCTGCTCTTTCGCAACGAAAAGCCCGATCGCGTCGTTCATCTCGCGGCACAGGCCGGGGTGCGCCATTCCCTCAGCCATCCGCATATCTATATCGAGTCCAATGTCACCGGCTTTCTGAACGTCCTCGAAGCCTGCCGCCATCATGGCTGCGGGCATCTGGTGTTCGCCTCCTCCTCATCGGTCTATGGCGCCAATGCGGCCATGCCGTTCAGCGTCCATGACGGCACCGACCATCCCTTGAGCCTTTACGGGGCGACCAAGAAGGCCAATGAGATGATGGCGCACAGCTATGCCCATCTCTACGGTATCCCGACCACGGGTCTGCGTTTCTTTACCGTCTACGGGCCGTGGGGACGTCCCGACATGGCTCCCTTCTCCTTCACCGCAAAGATCCTCGCCGGCACCCCCATCGACGTGTTTAACAACGGTCGGCACGCCCGCGACTTCACCTATATCGACGACATTACCGAAGGCGTCGTGCGCGTGCTCGATCACGTGCCCGGGCCAAACCCGGATTGGGATGGCGAGCACCCCGATCCCGCCACTTCGGCGGCGCCTTACCGGCTGTACAATATCGGCAACAACCAACCGGTCGAGCTGATGGACTTCATCGCCGCGATTGAGGAGGCGACGGGCAAGGAGGCGGTCAAGAACTTCCTTCCGATGCAGCCTGGGGACGTGCTTGCCACTTATGCCGACGTCGAGGATCTAAGCCGCGATGTCGGTTTCGCACCAAGCACCCCGATCAGAGAGGGGATGCGCCGGTTCGTCGCCTGGTACCGCGATTACTACCGTATCTAGACGAGAGTGCAGCGCGGTTTGTGCCGTTGCATGTCGCCCTTGAGCGAGCATTTGCCTCATGGACAGCCGTGTCTAGGGCGTGGGTGATAGAGAGACGGCGCGAGCCGGCTGGGGATCCGCGCGACGAACGGAATGGATGAGATGAAGAAGGACTCGCGATCGATGCTCGACGGCTATGTCTATCTCGCCCTGTTTGCTGCCTGCATTCCGGCGGCAAACTGGCTCATCGGACATGTCGGGACAACCTGCATTCCGAACGGCCCTTGCCTCATTCCAGTTGCGCCCGGACTCTCGGCGCCGAGCGGCGTATTGATGATCGGCCTGGCGCTGGTTTTGCGTGATCTGGTCCAGCGCCGGCTTGGGCTTGCGTGGGCGATCGCTGCGATCCTCGTCGGCGCGGTGCTGTCGGCGGTGTTTGCCCCGCCAACGCTGGTCGTTGCCTCGGCAGCAGCTTTCCTGTTCTCCGAGTTCGCCGATCTCGCTGTCTACACGCCGCTGCAGAAACGTGGCCTGGTGCTGGCGGTCTTCGCCAGCAGTCTTGCCGGTCTTGTGATCGACAGCATCGTGTTTCTCTATCTGGCCTTCGGCAGCCTCGACTACCTCGCCGGACAGATCGTCGGAAAGGCGTGGATGGTATTGCTGGCACTCCCGTTCATCCGCTGGCTGAAGCAGCGCGAAGACGATCTCGGCCAACAGCCGGTCAGCTGATAAGCGGCGGGAGATTTAAAGCGCGATGAGATGGGGCGCACTCACCGACCCCTCAAAGTGCGAAGCCGCGCCGGCGCATCTCGTCGCGTATCTTGCGCTCGGCATCGGCGGCGATTTCCCGGCCCCAGTCATTGCCGATCTTCATCGCCTCGACGGTCAGCTCCGGGATAGCGGCGATGAATTTTTGCGCAAGCGGTGAACGGTAGAAGTCGGCAAGCGCTTTCATCTCATCGGCGGTGAATTTGCGCGCATAGAGAATGGTGATCTGATCGAGGACTTCGCTGCGCCGGTTGAGGAACTGCTTCTCGATCTCCTCGAACACCTTGTCCAGCTCCTCCTGCATCTTCGGTCCAGAGGGCGGTATCGACTGCTTGAGCTGGGTAAACATCGTCGGAATGACGGCTGCGAATTGGGCATCGGTATTGGTCGCCTGCAGCAGATCACGCGCCGCGGCGACCCGGTCCGGGTCGAGCTGGTCACTGTCCTGTTGCTGCGCCTGTGGAGCATCCTGAGCAATGGCAGGAAGGGCCGCGCTGAAGGCCAAGCTTACAGCGACAAGCGCCGCCGTGATTTGCCTTGCAATCTGCACCATGACACACCTCCGCAAGCCGGTGGCCTGGGATTATCCGCCCGGCGCCTCGATGACCTGAACACCCTCCGGGCCGGCAAGAACGGCGGTGTCGGCGATGCCGATGAACAGCCCGTGTTCGACCACACCAGGAATCATCTCGAGCACGTCCCCCAGAGATTCGGGGTCCATAATAGAGCCGAATGCGCAATCAACGATGAAATTGCCGTTGTCGGAGACGAAATTTTCCCCGCCTGTGGTTTTGCGAAGCGTAATCGCGCCAAAGGAGCCTACGTCCTCCGCTGCTGCTTCGATCATGCGGAGCGTGGCACGCGCACCGAATTGCACGATCTCAATCGGCAGCGGAAAGGCGCCGAGCTGCTCCACACGCTTCGTTGCCTCAGCGATCACGATCATGCGCTCCGACGCCATGGCGACGATTTTCTCGCGCAGCAATGCACCGCCCCCGCCCTTGATGAGGCGCAGGTCAGCGTCGATCTCGTCGGCTCCGTCAACCGTGAGGTCGAGCTCGGGATAATCATCGAGCGTGGCGAGCGGTATGCCATATCGCTCGGCCAACGCGCGGGTGGTCTGCGAGGTCGGCACCGCAACCACGTCGAGGCCAGCCTTCACCTGGTTGCCCAGCAGTTCGACGAATTTGCTCGCGGTCGAGCCGCTGCCCAGACCCAGCTTCATGCCGGGTTTGACGAATTCCAGTGCGCGCGCTGCCGCGAGCATCTTCAGGCTGTCGCTGTCCATCGATCGCTGTCCACTCAGCTGTCCAGGCCGCCCATGAAGAGATATTTCATCTCCAGGAACTCCTCGATCCCATGTCGCGAGCCTTCCCGCCCGAGGCCTGATTCCTTGACGCCGCCGAAGGGCGCGAGCTCGGTGGATATGATGCCCTCATTGATGCCGATGATGCCGAATTCGAGGCGCTCCGCGACGCGCCAGACGCGGCCGAGATCGCGGGCATAGAAATAGGCGGCAAGGCCGAATGGCGTGCCATTGGCGATTTCGATGGCGTCAGCATCGGTCTTGAAGCGGAACAGAGGAGCGATCGGGCCGAAGGTCTCTTCCTGAGCGAAGGCCATGTCCAGCGTCGCTCCGGTAATCACTGTCGGTTCGAAGAATGTTCCGCCGAGGGCATGTTTCTTGCCGCCGGTGAGAATCTTGGCGCCTTTCGCTACGGCGTCGGCAACGTGCGCCTCGACTTTCCGGACGGCAGCTTCGTTGATCAGCGGTCCTTGCACGACACCAGCCTGATCGCCTGGCCCGACCTTCATCTCGGCAACCTTGGCGGCGAGTTTTCCGGCAAACGTATCGTAAACGCCGTCCTGAACGATCAGCCGGTTCGCGCAGACGCAGGTCTGGCCCATATTGCGGTATTTCGAGGCAAGCGCGCCCTCGACCGCTTTGTCGAGGTCGGCGTCATCAAACACGATGAACGGCGCGTTCCCGCCCAGCTCCAGCGCCACCTTCTTCACGGTGCTGGCGGCCTGCCGCATCAGCAGCTTGCCGACCTCGGTCGAGCCGGTGAAGGCGATCATCCGCACCAGCGGGCTATGGGTGAGCTCCATGCCCATCGTCGGGGCATCGCCCGTGATGACATTGAATACGCCCTTGGGGAGGCCAGCGCGATGGGCGAGGTC
>Ga0081540_1001430_pt1 | contig 20638 bp, 18 predicted proteins | sample TabmetS2T1R1_FD_71024 | JGI IMG/M metagenome (GOLD analysis project Ga0081540, IMG submission 71024) | Tabebuia heterophylla rhizosphere microbial communities from the University of Puerto Rico - S2T1R1 | ecosystem: Host-associated > Plants > Roots > Rhizosphere ... | reverse complement strand
CGCGGAAATAGCTGCGCGCATTGCAGCACACAAAGTCTGGCAGGGCATGACCGTAGAACAGCTAATCAAGTCGTGGGGAAGCCCCGCCGATATCGATTGCGAGATCGTCAAGACGAGAAAAAAAGAAACCTGGAAGTACGTACCAACGGGCAAGAATCGATTTGCCAACCGCATCTATCTGGAAAACGGAATTGTGATCGGTTGGAAAATTTAAACTTCACGTCACGCATTTCATCGCGAGGTGTTGCACGACGCAGAGCTGGGGGACCAATGGAAACACTCGTTGCACCAGGAAATAGCGTTTGGCAGCTGTTTCTTACCTTACCGCCCATTACTCAATGGGCGGTCGCCATGCTCATAGCGTGTGCATTGCTTGCGCATCTGTTGAAGTACAACGAGCATACCGTCCACGAGGGGCCCTCAATATTTACGACCGCGGGTATCTTCTTTACGTTTCTTGGGATAGCCGAAGGACTTTACGAGTTCGACCCCAAGAAGATTGACGCGAGCATTCCTGCTCTGCTCGACGGCCTGAAGACCGCCTTCATCGCATCGGTCGTTGGCGTTGGCATAGCTCTGTCGCTGAAGCTTAGATATGCGGTATTCGGCGTCAGGCGTCGTCCTGACTCCTCCGCCGGAACCGGCGCGGCTACAGTCGACGACCTCTACGGTCAATTGGTCAGCGTTCAGCATTCACTCGTCGGCTCCGGCGAATCCACTCTGATTTCCCAACTGAAGCTGACCAGGCAGGACACCAATGATCGTCTCGATGCGCTGAGCCGATCTCAGACGGCGTTCATGCAAAAATTGGCCGATAGCAATTCGAAGGCGCTCATCATCGCGCTTCAGGAGGTGATTCGGGATTTCAATACAGGGATCACCGAACAATTCGGAGATAATTTCAAGCAACTAAACGAGGCCGTCGGGGCAATGCTCGATTGGCAAGCAACCTACCGCGAGCAGATCTCCGAGATGATCGAACAGCAAAGCCGTGTCGCAGCGAACATGGATATTGCTGCCTCACGATTCGAAAGTCTGGTTGCGAAGGCGGGATCTTTCGGAATCGTTGCCGAGAGTCTAGGTGGATTGCTGCAGGGACTTGAAGCCCAACGCAAGCAAATCACAATATCACTTGAGCAGCTCGGAAAGCTCCTCGTGAGTTCGTCAGGCGCTTTGCCGGACATCGAGAGGAAAGTGCTGCAACTTACGGAGCAAATGACCCTTGGCGTGAAGCAGAATCAGGACGACATGACAAAGGTGCTGCGGGACACCGCCGCATCGCTTCAGTCTTCCGTCGTTGATGTCCGCAACATGCTTCTCGAAGCAACGCAATCGTCCAACACACAGATCAATGACCATTTCCGCGAGCTTGCAGACAAGACGAATGAACAAATAGTCAAACTCGACACCGCGATCGAGAACGAGTTGTCCAGGTCGATCTCTTCCCTGGGTCGGCAACTAACCGCTCTCTCCAAGCAATTTGTCGATGACTATGGCCCCCTGACGGAGCGGCTACGCGCGGTCGTACAGATGGCCAGGGGCGCCTGACATGACACTGGACACCAACAGCAACAAGGTGAGACCGCAGGAGGATCATTGGGTGCCGCTCAGCGATCTGATGACCGGCCTCATGATGATCTTCCTGCTGGTCGCCATCGTCTTTATGCTTCAGGTAAAACGAAACGAGGCGAAGATTGTCGAAGCGCAAAGCAAGATACGTGACATCGCCACCAAATACACCGATCTACGAGGCCAACTATATCAGGAACTATCGGCGGAGTTTAAGGACGACCTGCCGCGCTGGCGTGCATCAATAAGGCCCGACTTGACTGTTCGCTTTGAAGAACCATCGGTCCAGTTCGATACCGGCAACGCAGTCGTTAAAGACAGCTTCAAGGCAATCTTGAACGGCTTCTTTCCGCGATACGTCAGAATACTGCGGTCACCAAAATACGCGGATGCCATCGAAGAGGTGAGAATTGAAGGTCACACTTCTGCACTGTGGAAGGGATTGGCGCCGGAGCAGGCTTACTACGAGAATATGCGCCTATCGCAGGAAAGGGCTCGCTCCGTCCTGATCCACGTCTTTGCGATACCTGCAATCAGAGATGATGAGATATTGCGCTGGATTTTGGCTCGCGTAACCGCCAACGGCCTCTCTTCCGCCAGAAGACTATTGCTGCCGGATGGAAGCGAGGACTTGGCTGGTTCACAACGTGTGGAATTCAGAGTGAAGACCTCGGCCGAAGACCAGCTTTCGAAGATCCTGGGAGCACTTGCACTATGAAACTCCCGGACTTTGAAGCTGACATCGGACTGAACGCCTTGAGAAACGCGATGGGCGCCAGCCTGCGCGAATACAATGCTGGTCCATCGTCTGATGTTCTGACGATTGAAGAGATCGAACGCCTTGCCGGCGAAGGAATTGAGATTCCGTTGGATGACGTTCGCGTTTTGAATGATGGAACACATTTCTACAAAGGAAAGCGCGTTATCGTCTACATCAGAGATGTAGCCGAGTATGGTGGACGAATTTCGATGCCGAAGTATCACTTGGCAATGTGCGATACTCTGGCCAAGATGATCGAAGAAGGAAGATACAAGAAGCGCTATGTTGTCGCCACGAGAGACGATGGAAAGTTTAGCATACAGAAGATTCGTGGAGACCTGGCCGTTCGAAGCGAAGAGCCCCTTAGGGTTTGTCAGCATTGCCTCGACGAGTTGAAGTACCGATCGTTTTCGCTGCGCCTTGGCCAGGCTGAACGCGACGTTGCGGTACGGACCTTCTCCCTCAAGGGCTTTTTTGAAGAATTTGGAAAGAGCTGTGTTTGGGCGATGCCAAAATTTGACGCGGTACACGGCCCAACGAATATCTATAGCCCTCAATTCTATCGAATCGCAAAGGCCCTCAAACAAAGGAAGGGTTACCGCTGCGAACAGGCCAAGTGCAGGATAGACCTCTCCCATCCCTCACATCAGCGGTTTCTGCATGCTCATCACGTTGATGCAGACAAATCCGACAATCAACCGTCCAACATCAAGCTGCTCTGCATAAGATGTCATGCGCGTGAGTTTCAGCATTCGCACGTGAAAGAAAATCCAGATTATGCAATCTTTTGCGCCAAGTTTCCCGAGCCCGTCAATGCATGGACTGGCAACTATTCGGGTAGACCCTGAACCTCCACCTTCCTAACCTAGTCTAATGGCGGTCCCAGCTCTCACCCGAGCCCGCCATGTCGTGGAAATGTACCGGGGCGAGGTTTTCTTCGAGTACAACTACAGCTACCATGACAATGGCCGGCTGAAGTCCGCGCGGGTGGCGCGCGCGGCCGGGAGAGGTTCTTAGAGTGGGACGAGCGCGGGCGCCCGCCTGAAGGGCAGCGCAACGCGCTTTGACGAGGCACGTCGTTCCGGGGCGATGCGTCAGCATCGAACCCGGAACCTCGAGATTCCGGGTTCGCGCCTTCGACGCGCCCCGGAATGACGGAGGGGCAACAATGACCGACCAACCGCGCAACATCGTCATTCTCTGTGACGGCACCGGCAACGAGATCAGCGAGAACATCTCCAATGTGCTGAAGCTGTATCGCTGCCTGCGCAAGAAGCCGGGGCGCTGGACGCGCCAGATCGTCTATTACGATCCCGGCGTCGGCACGCTGTCGCGGCCGAGCACCTGGCACAAATGGCGGCAGGACTTCAACGCCATCCTGGGGCTCGCCACCGGCTACGGGCTCGACGACAACGTGCTTGCGGCCTACGAATTCCTCGTCAACACCTGGCGCGAGGGCGACCGCATCTATCTGTTCGGCTTCTCGCGCGGCGCCTATACGGTGCGCGTGCTGGCGGGGCTGATCCGCAAGGTAGGGCTGATCGCGCCGGAGCAGGTCAATCTCGCGGGCTTCGGCCTGATCGCCTACAAGCAGTTCTCTTCCGCTGCTCCATCGCAGGGGCTGGACCTGAACGCGCTGACCGATGCCGGCAGCGACCGGGACGGGCCGCTGCCGACGAGCAAGTTCGACAACGCCGCGCAGTTCGCGCGCATCACCGGCTCGCGCTGGCCGGACATCGATTTTGTCGGTGTGTGGGACACGGTGGCCAGCGTGATCGTGCCGCGCCCCGACCGCTACTTCCTGCCGTCGCTGGAGGAGCTCGCCTTCACCATTGCGAATCCGAGCGTGAAAGTCTTCCGGCAGGCGATCTCGATCGACGAGCATCGCTGCATGTTCCGCCTGAAGGCGTGGGACGATCCGCAGCAGTTTTGGAACAATCCCTTCGTCGACCGCGGCCACGCCGAGAAGCAGGACATCCTGCAGGTGTGGTTTGCCGGCGTGCATGCCGATATCGGCGGCGGCTATCCGGAAACGCAAAGCGCGATCGCGAAATATCCGCTGATCTGGATGATCGACCAGGCCGTGGAGCACGGCCTCGCCGTCAAGCCGTGGACCGTGCGGCAGCTCGCCTGGGGCATCCAGCGGCCGAACCCCAAATTCCGCTACGTCGCGCCGGATTGTCTGGCCGAAGCGCATGACTCCATGAACTTCGCCTGGCGCCTGCTCGAATGCGTGCCGAAGCGCACGACCTACAAGGAATGGCCGGCGCGGAAATCGCTGTTCGGCTTCTACATCCCCTGCAAGGAGCCGCGCGTGATCCCCGAAGGCGCCGTGATCCACGAGTCCGTGGTCAAGCGCATCGCGGAGCGGGAGGATTACAAGCCCGTCAACATGCCGAAGACGTTCAAGACATTCCCGATGCCGACGCAGCCGCCGCCGGATGAGGCGGATGCGTAGTGCGGATTTGCGACAGCGTAATCCGCCGATCCAACCGGCGAAAGCCGGGACCCATAACCACGAATGCGTATTGTTGCAACGCGCTGGAGCCACGGCGTACCGCAACAACTCAATCCTGTGGTTATCGGTCCCGGCTCGCGCTTCGCTTGGCCGTGACGACAGTGGAGTTTGAGGTTACGCGCCCTTCTCCAGCATCGCCTTGAAATCGGCCCGCGCGCGCTGCGCCTCGGCGCGGGCGGCGTCGCTGGCATCGACGAGGCCGAAATATCCGTGAATGAGGCCCTCGCCCGGATGATATTTCACGGGCACGCCGGCATGGACCAGCGCATCCGCATACAGCGCGCCCTCGTCGCGCAGCGGATCGAACCAGGCGGTGGTGATCACGGCGGGCGCGACATCGGCAAGGTTCTTGGCGCGCAATGGCGAGACGCGCCAGTCGGAGCCATGCGCCTTGTCCTCGAGATAATGCCCGCAAAACCACTCCATGACAGCGCGGGAGAGGAAATAGCCCTCGGCATTTTCCTCGCGAGAGGGATAGCGCTCGTTCACCGCCTGGTCGGCGTAATTGCCGACCGCGTCGACGACGGGATAGGCGAGGAGCTGCGCGGCGAGCTTTATCCCGGCATCGCGCGCGGCGATCGCGCAGGTAGCGGCGAGATTGCCGCCAGCGCTGTCGCCGGCAACGCCAACGCGAGACACATCGCCGCCGAACTCGGCGATGCGCGCCACCACGTCGCGCAGCGCGGCAAACGCATCCTCGAACGCGCCGGGAAAGCGCACCTCCGGCGGCCGCCGGTAATCGACGGAGACCACGACGGCGCCGGTCTCGATCGCAAGGTAACGCGCCTGCCGGTCATGCGTCTCGAGATCGCCCGCCACCCAGCCGCCCCCATGGAAGAACACGACGGTCGGCGCTTTATGAGTCCCCATGCGATAGACCCGCGCATTGAGAAAGCCGGCCGCGCCCTTCACCCTGGTGTGCTCGGCGCTCGCCACCGCCGGCGGCGGGATCGCCGCTCGCGACGCCGCGAGCGCCCGCAACGCCTCTCGCGCGCTCACGGGCGTCATCACGGCAGGATCGCGCAGCGGCAGCAGCGGAATGATTTTTTCGATTGCCGGATCGAGCGGAGCGGGCATTTCGGTTGGCCTTTTTGGTTTTGGTTGGAAGCAGCATAGGAATTGCGTTTGCGATGGGCAACCTCTCTCCAACCGTGATGGCCGGGCTTGACCCGGCCATCATGCGCTCCGACATCGTGCGCGAGGTGGCGAAGATTCCCGAAAGCCAGGTGATCATGACCTGCGTCGCCATGGGCTATCCCGACGACAGCTTTGCCGCCAATCGCGTGCGCTCCGACCGCGAGGCCAATGGCGATTTCGTGCGTTATGTGGGGTTTGCCGATTAACTCACCGCGTCCCGAAACTCGTCTTGCCGAACAGCGCCTTCTGCGTCGACGGCTGCGAGCGCCAGTATTGCGGCGGCGCGCTCACCTCGCCGCCGAGCTCGGCGGCGGCGTGCCAGCCCCAGCGCGGGTCGTAGAGCATGCCGCGGGCAAGCGCGACCATGTCGGCCTTGCCGGAGGCCACGATCTCCTCGGCCTGCTTCGCCTCGGTGATCAGGCCGACCGCCATGGTGGTGACGCCGGTGGCCTCCCTGATCGCCTGCGCGAACGGCACCTGGTAACCGGGCCCGAGCGGAATTTTTTGCAGCGGCGATACGCCGCCGGAAGACGCGTCGATCCAGTCGACGTGGCGTTTCTTCAATTCCTTCGCGTATTCGATGGTCTGATGAATTTCCCAGCCGCCCTCGACCCAGTCGGTGCAGGACACGCGAATGCCGATCGGTTTCCCTTTCGGAAAGACGGCGCGCACCGCATCGAAAACTTCCAGCGGGAAGCGCATGCGGTTTTCGAGGCTGCCGCCATACTGATCGGTCCGCCGGTTGGAGATCGGCGAGAGGAACTGATGCATGAGATAGCCGTGCGCGCTGTGCAATTCGAGCGCATCGATGCCAAGCCGCTCGGCACGCCCAGCGGCGGCGACGAAGGCATCGCGGACGCGGGCAAGCCCCGCGGCGTCGAGCGCGAGCGGCGGCGCTTCGCCCTCCTTGTGCGGCACCGCAGAGGGCGCGACCGCCTGCCAGCCGCCTTCGGAAATCGGGATCTGCTGCCCGCCGTCCCACGGCACGTGGCTGGAGCCCTTGCGGCCGGCATGGGCGAGTTGCATCGCGACCGCCGCGCGGGAATGCTTGCGCACCGAGGCGAGGATCGGCCGCAACGCCGCTTCGGTGGCGTCATTGTAAAGGCCGGCGCAGCCGGGCGTGATGCGGCCGATGGCCTCGACATGGGTTGCCTCGATGCAGAACATCGCCGCGCCCGACAGCGCCAGCGAATTGATGTGGGTGAAGTGCCAGTCGGTGGCCTCGCCGTTTTCGGACGAGTACTGGCACATCGGCGAGACCATGATGCGGTTGGCCAGTTTCAGGTCGCGCAGCTGGATCGGCGAAAAAAGCGTGCTCATGCGGGATTTCCGGCGGGAGGGAAAAGCTGGCCATTTTGTAGCGATCCCTTCCGCTTCCCTCAACCCGCAGGGACCGCAACCCTCCCCTTACGGTTTGATGCCGGCAGCTTTGATCAGCTCGAAATTGGCGGCCACTTCGCGCACGACCAGTTCGTCCATCTCCTTCGGGCTGAGCGGCATCGGCTCGACGCCAAGCTTCTTCAGGCTCGCCTGCATCGCGGGATCGGTCAGCACTTTGCCGCCCGCTGCATGAAGCTTCTCTATGATATCGCGCGGCGTCTTTGCCGGCACGAATACGCCGAACCAGATCAAGCTGTCGGCATCCTTCAGGCCGATGTCGGCGGGCGTCGGCAGGTCCGGCAGATCGGGGACGCGCTTGCCGGTGGAGACGACCAGCGCGCGCACCCGCCCCTCCTTGATCAGCGGCAGTGCAGTTGCCAGCGGGCAGAAATAGAAGTCGATGCGGCCGCCCAGAATGTCGGTGATCACTTCAGAGCCGCCGCGATAAGGCACGTGGGTCGCCTGAAATCCAGCGGCGAGGCGGAATTTTTCCGAGCTGATATGCACCGCGCTGCCGATGCCGACCGACCCGAAAGAGATCGACCCCGGCTTCGCTTTGGCGTCTGCGATGAAATCCTGAATGGTCTTCCACGGCCGCTCGTTCGGCACGATCATGACATTGGCGCTGGAGCCGAGCATGAGCACGCCGGCAAGATCCTTTGTCGTGTCGTAGGTGAGAGCGGGAAACAGCGCCGGCGCAACCGTCAGCGCGGAGGAATGCGCAAGGATGTTGTAACCGTCGGGGTCGGCCTTAGCGAGCGCGCCCGTTCCGACCGTGCCGCCGGCGCCGACTCGGTTCTCGATCACGATCGGTTGGCCGAGTTCGGCGGACAGGCGTTCGAACACCAGCCGTGGCACCACGTCGGCGGCACTGCCGGCGCCGAAGGGAATGGTCGCCTTGATCAGGCGCGCCGGCCAGGTTTCCGCTTGGGCGGCGGTGGCAAGAAAGACGCTGACGGCGGCGACAAGGACGCGGTTGAACATGCTCATTTTTGGCTCCGGTTTTAAGCTCCGTAGCGTTGCAAGAACCGTTCCGCCGGGCAGCCTTGGCCATCCTGTCGCACGCTTCTCGATGAACCAACCTGTGGCTAATCGCGTTAAGTTGAAAGAGTGCCCTGCCCGGCCGCTGGCACGGCAGGCCGTTTGCCCGCACAATCAGCTGGGGCGCGTCCACGATTCTGCGCCGGGAATTCCGATGACGTTGAGGAAGCTTTCGCTTGCCTGTCTGGTCTTGCTGTGGCCCGCCGCGGCCGGCGCCGCCGAGATCAGCGGCGTGCCGAAAATCCGCGAGGCGGACCAGATCACGATCGGCAATACCCGCATCCGCCTTGGCGGCATCGACGCGCCCTCGACTGATCAGTTGTGCCTCAACACCAAGGGCGAGCGCTGGGCCTGCGGCATCGCCGCGCGCGACGAACTGATCAAGCATGCCGGCAACAGGAGCTGGACCTGCCAGACCCGCGCGGTCGACCGCCGCGGCCGCACCGTCGCGCGCTGCCAAGTCGATGGCGAGGACATCCAGAAATGGCTGGTCTTGAACGGCTGGGCGCTGGCCTTCGTCCGCCTCTCCAAGGACTACGAGCCCGACGAACACGCCGCGCGCGAGGCCAAGGCCGGCATGTGGCAGGGCGCGTTCATCGCGCCGTGGGACTGGCGGGTGCGCAACAAGAAGACCGCCGTGCTTGGCGCGGTGAAGCCGCCCGATAATGCCAACGCCATCCTGCTGGCATCGGCCTCGGGCCCGATCGCGCCCTCGCCCGACTGCACCATCAAGGGCAACGTCAACCGCTCCGGCGAATGTATTTATCACCAGCCGACCAGCCGCTGGTACGCAAAGATCGAGATGAAGATTTCCAAGGGCACCCGCTGGTTCTGCTCGGTCGAGGAAGCCGAGGCCGCCGGCTGCCGGGAGACCCGGCGCTGACCACAGCCGACATAGATGTGCACGAACGAAAACGGCTCAGCCGGCTGCGCCGCGCCTCGGTCGTCCTGCTGCTTGCCATGGCGGTGTACATATTGCTCGCCTATATCGGGCTGCCGCTGCTGTGGACCCATCACGAGCACCAGAAAGGGCTCGCCGGTCTCGACATGGTGACGCGAACGGCACAAGGCATTCCGGGCGATCCCATCAATGTCGGTCTGATCGGAGAAGCCAGCGACATATTGTGCGCGATGCATACAGCCGGCTGGTATCCGGCCGATCCGATCACGCTAAAATCCTCCATCGAGATCGTCGGCAGCGTGCTGCTCGACCGTCCCTACAAGGATGCGCCGGTGAGCAATCTCTATTATCTCGGCCGGCGCGAGGATCTCGCCTTCGAAAAGCCGATCGGCGCCAGCGCCGACCGCCGCAATCACGTCCGCTTCTGGAAGGTGCTCGACCAAGGCCAGGAAAAACGCCCGGTCTGGCTGGGGGCTGCGACGATGGATCGCGGCGTCGGCGTCAGCCATTACACCGGCGCCATCACCCATCATATTGATGCCGATATCGATCTGGAGCGCCAGACGCTCGCTCACGATCTCGAAGCCGCCGGCATGGTGACCGCGAAGTATCAAGTGACCGGCATCGGGCCGACATTGGCTGGCCGCAATGGCGGCGGCGACCTCTATTACACCGACGGCGAGGTGTGGATTTTACGGCTGGTCGAGGCCTGCCGGAAAAGCACTGCGCCGATGAAGATCCTTCCGAGCCCGCTGGCAACGGAGATCAAGGATCAGATCTGGCGCGATATGGCCGATACCCTGAGGAGGAAATAGGCCCGGGAGTTAAGCCTTGGACTCGTTACAATTCTGCATAAATGCACCGCTCAGGAGCCCTTTGAAATTGCACCGCGCCATGCCAGCATGGCCGCGAACCCAGACAGGGAAGACCCTCAAATGACCGTTCGCGCGGGCCGGGAATTTCTGGCCATCCCCGGACCCACCACGATGCCCGACGAGGTGCTGCAGGCCATGCACCGTCCGGCGCTCGATATCTATTCCCGCGAGATGATTGAGCTCAGCGACGGCCTGCATGCCGATCTCTCAAAGCTGTTCGCGACCAGGAACAGGTCCTACATCCATATCGCCAACGGTCACGGCGCCTGGGAAGCGGCGATTTCCAACGTGCTGTCGCGCGGCGACAAGATACTGGTGCTGGAGAGTGGACGCTTCGCGGTCGGCTGGGGCATCGCCGCAGGGCTGATGGGCGCCGAGGTCGAGGTGCTGAAGGGCGACTGGCGCCGCGCGGTCCAGCCCGCCGAGGTCGAAGAGCGGCTGCGCCGGGACAAGGCGCACAGCATCAAGGCTGTGCTGGTGGCGCAGGTCGACACCGCATCCGGTGTCTGGAACGACATCGAGGCAATCGGCAAGGCGATCAAGGCGGCCGGCCATCCTGCCCTCTACATGGTCGACACCGTGGCCTCGCTCGCCTGCATGCCGTTCGAGATGGACGCCTGGGGCGTTGACGTTGCGATGTCCGGCTCGCAGAAGGGCCTGATGACACCGCCGGGGCTGGGCTTCGTCGCCGCCAGCGACCGCGCCCGCGAGGTGCACAAGAAGGCTGACTTGCGCACGCCCTATTGGGACTGGACCGAACGCGAGGGCAGCGAGCACTACCGCAGATATGCCGGCACCGCGCCGGTGCACCTCTTGTTCGCGCTGCGCAAGGCGATCGACATGCTGTTCGCCGAGGGTCTGGAAAATACTTTCGAGCGCCATCGCCTGCTCGGCGAGGCGGTGCGGCGCGCGGTGTCGCGCTGGTCGGAGGGCCAGGTGCTGAGCCTCAATATTGCCGAGGCCTCCGAGCGCTCCAATACGGTCACAACCGTCATGACCAACGGATACGACCCGACGCCGCTACATCGCTATTGCAAGGAAAAATGCGGCGTCGTGCTCGGCGTCGGCATCGGCGAACTGCACGGCCAGGCTTTCCGCATCGCCCATATGGGCCATGTCAACGCGCCGATGATCCTGGGTACGCTCGCCGTGATCGAGGTGGCGCTCAATGCGCTGCAGATTCCGCATGGCAAGGGCGGAACGGAAGCCGCCGTCGAATGGCTGGGCGAAAGTGTAAGCGCCTGACCCTTTTCGCCGCCGCCATTTTAGGGCTTACTGGTATACCAAGCTCGGACGCAGATCCGAACTGAGGTTACCGGGAGGCATGGATTGGCGTCGGTTGATTTGCGTGGGCTCACCAAACGATATGGCTCAACTGCGGCGGTTGATGATGTCTCGCTCCGGATCGATCATGGGCAATTGGTGTGCCTGCTCGGCCCGTCCGGCTGCGGCAAGACCACGACCCTGCGGCTGATCGCGGGCTTTCTCGAACCGACCAAGGGCGAAATCCACGTCGGCGAACGCCTCGTCTCCTCCAAAGCGCGCACGCTGCCGCCCGAGCAGCGCAACATGTCGATGATCTTCCAGAGCTATGCGCTCTGGCCGCATATGACCGTGGCGGAAAACATCGTTTACGGCCTGCGCCTGCGCAAAGTGGACCGCGAGACTATCGCCAAGAAGCTCGCGGCGATCCTGGCGACGACAAAGCTCGAGTCGCTGGCGCAGCGCTATCCGGGCGAGCTTTCCGGTGGTCAGCAGCAGCGCGTGGCGCTGGCCCGCGCGCTGATCGTGGAGCCGGAGACACTGCTGCTCGACGAGCCCTTGTCCAATCTCGATGCGAATCTGCGCGAGGAGATGCGCTTCGAGATCCGCCGGCTGCATGATGAATACCGCTATACGACGGTCTACGTCACCCACGACCAGTCGGAGGCGATGACCACCGCCGATCTGATCGCGGTGATGAACGGCGGCAAAATCGATCAGCTCGGCACGCCCGAAGATATCTACGCCCGCCCGCAGTCGGAATTCGTTGCCCGCTTCATCGGCGCCAGCAATGTGTTGAAGGGCACTGCGCGCGACGAGAACCACATGTCCTTTGCCGGCGCGACCTTGCGCGTGATCGGCGCGAAGCTCGCGGCAGGCCAGAGTGCTGCGGTCGCGATCCGCCAGCATGACATCCAGCTTGCGACGCAAGCGCCTGCATCAGGGGAGAACACGATCCAGGCGACGGTGACGCGCCAGGTCTACCTCGGCGCCAGCCGCGACTATGTGGTGGAGACCGCCGATGGCAGCTCGCTGCGCATTGTCACGCCGACCGATGTGGCCGTCGAGAAGGGCCGCGAGGTGTGGCTGACCTTGCCGCCCGACCGCTGCCGGGCACTGAGCCGATAGCGAGCGGGGCGCGCCATGAAGCAAAAACTTTCACGCCGCGATCTCCTGAAAGGCTCTGCCGCGCTCGGCCTGACCGCGATTTCCGCCTCCGTGAAGGCGGCCGCGCCCGAGCCCTCCGCGATCACGCCTGCGCTGGTCGAGGCCGCCAAGAAGGAAGGCAAAGTCGTCTTCTATTCGTCGATGGACCTTCCGGTCGGCGAAAAGCTCGGCAAGGCCTTTGAGGCCGCCTATCCCGGCATCACCATGCAGATCGAGCGCTCCGGCTCCGAGCGACTATTCCAGCGTGTCGACCAGGAGTTTGCCAGCAACATTCGCGCTGCTGACGTCATCAACACCTCGGATGCCTCGCACACGATCCCCTGGAAGAAGAATGGCTGGCTCGCAGCCTTCGTGCCGGAGGACGTCGCAAGGCATTTTCCCGAACAATATCGTGATCCCGACGGCATGTTCGCGCTGACGCGCGTCTACTTGTCATCGATTGCCTACAACACCGCGCTGGTGAAGGCGGAAGATGCGCCGAAGAGCTTTGCCGACCTGCTCGATCCCAAATGGGCCGGCAAGATGGTGAAAGGTCATCCCGCCTACAGCGGCACCATCATGACTGCGACCTTCCAGATGGTGCGCGAGTTCGGTTGGGAATATTACGAAAAGCTCGCGAAGCAGCGGGTGATGCAGGTGCAGTCGTCCACCGATCCACCAAAGAAGCTGGCCCTCGGCGAGCGTGCAGTCATGGCCGACGGCAACGAATATAACGTCGTGCTGCTGAAGGAGGCGGGCCAGCCGGTCGAGCCGGTCTATCCCACCGAGGGCGCGCCGACCATTTCGGGCCCGACGGCGATCTTCGCCTCGGCCCCGCATCCCAATGCCGCGCGATTGTTCCAGGCGTGGCTGCATACCCGCGAGACCCAGCAATTCTTCACCGATTTCACCGCGCAATACTCCGTGCATGCGCAGGTGCAGTCCAAGCCCGGGCGGCGGAAGATCACCGACATCAAGCTGATGAAGGAGGATGCCGCCGGCGTGGAGGCGATGGCGGAAGAAATCAAGACGCGCTATGCGCGGCTGTTTCGGGTGTGATGCATGACTACTGTCGCTGAAGTCGCACCATCAAAATCCCGCATCGACTGGACCAAACCGGTGTTGTGGCTGTTTTCGGCCGTTCTGATCGCGTTGATCCTGCTGCCCATGTCGTGGCTCGCCGTGTTCGCCTTCACCACCAAGGCGCGGCAACCGACGCTGCAGAATTTCATCACCCTGTTCAGCGATCCCGATTTCCTTGATCCGCTGCTGACCACCGCGATCATCGCCACCACCTCGGCCGCGATCTGCTGCGTGGTCGCTGCGCCCATCAGCTGGCTGGTGTCGCGCACCGACATGCCGGGCCGGCAGATCATCCGTGCGCTGGTGACGGCGTCCTTTGTCACGCCGCCGTTCCTTGGCGCAGTGGCGTGGGAATTGCTGGCGGCGCCAAACAGCGGACTGCTCAACCAGCTCTACCGCTATCTGACCAAGGCCGAATCTGACGCCGTCCTGTTCAACATCTATTCGCTGACCGGCATCATCTTCGTCATCTCCTGCTACACCTTCCCCTTCGTGTTCGTGCTGGTGGCAAATGCCCTCGACAATATGCCGGGCGAGTTGGAAGACGCTTCCGCCATCCTCGGCGGCAAAGCGTGGACCACGGCGCGGCGCGTCACCATTCCCCTGGCGCTGCCGGCGCTGGTGGCAGGCAGCCTGATCGCCTTCCTGCAGGCCATGACGCTGTTCGGCTCGCCCGCGATCCTGGCGCTGCCTGCCGGCTTCCACACCATGACCACGAAAATCTGGAGCCTGTTCCAGTATCCGCCGAAGCTTGAGCTGGCCGCAGCCGCCGCGGTGCCGCTGCTGCTGCTCACCATCGTGCTGCTGCAGGCGCAAAAGTTCATTCTCGGCCGCCGCGGCTATTCCGTGCTCGGCGGCAAGTATGGCCCGCCGCGGCGGGTGGAGATGAAGGGCTGGCGCTGGGTGGCGCTGGCATTCTGCCTGATCATGCTGCTGAACCCGGTGTTCCTGCCCTATTTCGCGCTGTTCAACGCCGCATTCTCGCCGAACGCAACCACGCTAGTGACACCCGGTACGTTCACGCTGCACAACATCGTGTTCGTGTTCACTGAACTATCCTCCACGCAGCTCGCGCTAAAGAACACGGTGATCCTCGGCACGGCGACCGCAACCGTCGGCACCATCCTTGCGCTGGTGATTGCCTATGTCACGACGCGCCGCGTCATCACCGGCTCGCGCGTGCTCGGATTCCTTGCAACCGCGCCGGTCGCCGTGCCCGGCATCGTGCTCGGCGTCGGCCTGTTCCTGAGCTACACCCGGCCGCCCTTCGTGCTCTATGGCACGCTATGGATTCTCCTGGTCGCCTTCCTCACCATCAACCTGCCGTCGGCCTATCAGCAATTGCAGGCGGCGTTCGCGACCATCCACCCCGAACTTGAGGAAGCAAGCCGCATCCTTGGCGCCAGCCGGCTGCAATCGCTGTGGCGGATCACCGCGCCCTTGCTGCGCACCGGCGTGATCGCGACCTGGTGCTTCATCTTCATCGGCGTGATGCGGGAGCTGTCGGCCGCCATCATCCTGTTCACCTCGCAGACCAAGGTGCTGTCGGTCCTGATCTACGATCTCAACGAAAGCGGCGATCTTGCCGCGATTGCCGTGCTCGGCATCGCGATGCTGGTGATCACCTTTGCGGTCGTGCTCGCGGTGAACCGCATCCCGATGTTCGGCGGCAGCGCCGGCGCGCGGCTGCGCAATAGCTAGTTTTCGCGCGGTTTTTCCCGCGCGACCCGGCTGGCAATCGGCGCGATCATACCGATATATCGGAGGCCGACATCCCGGCATCGAATGAGGATCGCGTGACCCAGCCAAAACGAGCCGAAAAGCTATCTGCCGCGCCGGTTGCGCCGCGCCGGCCGCATTCCTTCACCACCCACGGCATCACGGTCACCGACGACTATGCGTGGTTGAAGGATCCGAAATGGCAACAAGTGCTGCGCGACCCTTCGATCCTCGATCCCGACATCCGCCGCTATCTGGAAGATGAGAACGACTATACCGAGAGCCTGCTCGGCCACACTGATGGTCTGCAGAAGAAGCTGGTTGCGGAAATGCGCGGCCGCATCAAGGAAGACGATTCCAGCGTTCCCTCGCCCGACGGGCCTTTCGCCTATTTCTGGAAATTCCGCGAGGGCGGGCAGCATGAGATGTATGGCCGCATGCCGCGCGACGGCGGCGATGCCGAGATCGTGCTCGACGGCGATGCGCTGGCAGCAGACTACAAATATTTCAAATTCGGCGGCAGCCGGCATTCGCCGGACCACAGACTGCAGGCGTGGAGTGCCGACACCAAGGGCTCGGAGTATTTTTCAATTCGCGTGCGCGACTGGGCGACCGGGAAAGACCTCGACGATCTCATTGAGGAAACCGACGGCGCGACGGTCTGGAGCAAGGACGGCAAGAGTTTCTTCTACGTCAAGCTCGACGACAACCACCGCCCGATGCAGGTCTGGCGGCATCGCCTCGGCACAAATCAGGCCGACGATATCCTGGTCTATGAAGAGCAGGACTCCGGCTGGTTCACCCATTTGCACGAGAGCTCGAGCAACCGCTTTTGCGTGATCGCGGGTGGCGATCACGAGACGTCGGAGCAGCGCCTGATCGATCTTGCCAATCCCGATGCGCCGCCGCGGCTGATCGCCGCGCGCGAGGAAGGCGTGCAGTATTCGGCCAACGATCGCGGCGATCAGCTCTACATTCTCACCAATGTCGATGACGCGATCGACTTCAAGGTCGTCACTGCACCGCTCGCTTCACCCGAGCGCGCCAATTGGCGCGATATGATCCCTTATCGCGAAGGCATCTATGTGCTCGACGTCGAGCTCTATGCCGGCCACATGGTGCGGCTGGAGCGCGCCAATGCGCTGCCGGCGATCGTGATCCGTGATTTTGCAACCGGCGAAGAGCACGCCATCGCCTTCGATGAGGCTGCCTACTCGCTCGACACCATGGGCGGCTACGAGTTCGACACCACCAACCTGCGCTTCTCCTATTCCTCGATGACGACGCCCTCGGAAGTCTATGACTACGACATGGCGAAGCGGACGCGGGTATTGCGAAAGCGGCAGGAAATCCCTTCCGGCCATGATCCGGCCGACTACGTCACCACCCGCATCATGGCGCGGTCGCATGACGGCGCCGAGGTGCCGGTGTCGATCCTGCATCGCAAGGGCTTCGTACGCGATGGACGAGCGCCGCTCTTGCTCTACGGCTACGGCTCCTATGGCATGGCGATGCCGGCCTCCTTCAACGCCAACCGGCTCTCGCTGGTCGATCGCGGCTTTGTCTATGCCATCGCCCATATTCGTGGCGGCTCGGACAAGGGCTGGGGCTGGTATCTCGACGGCAAGCGCGAGAAGAAGACCAACAGCTTTGACGATTTCGCCGCCGCCGGCCGCGCGCTGATCGAGGCGAAATACACGAATGCAAAACGCATCGTCGGCCATGGCGGCAGCGCCGGCGGCATGCTGATGGGCGCGGTTGCCAACCGCGCCGGCGAATTGTTTGCCGGCATCGTCGCCGAAGTGCCCTTTGTCGACGTGCTCAACACCATGCTGGACGACACCCTGCCGCTGACGCCGCCGGAATGGCCGGAATGGGGTAACCCGATCGAGAGCGAAAAGGATTTTCGCACCATCCTGTCCTATTCGCCCTACGACAGTATCGAGGCGAAGGATTATCCCGCCATCCTCGCGATGGGCGGGCTCACCGATCCGCGCGTCACCTACTGGGAGCCTGCGAAATGGATCGCGCGTTTGCGCGCCACCATGGCCTCGGGCGGCCCGGTGCTGCTCCGCACGAATATGGGCGCCGGCCATGGCGGCGCGTCCGGGCGCTTCAACCGGCTGGATGAAGTCGCGATTGTCTATGCTTTCGCGCTGTGGGCGGTGGGGTTGGCGGACAAGGCGGAGGTGTAAGGACTCGCTCGCCCCGCTCTTGCGCGGAGAAAAGCCGGCTCTATCGGCCGGCTTGTTGGCTTTTCGTGCTGACTATCGCCCAGTGGCTTTGCGCCAGGCGGCGAAATCGGTGAGCGTCTTCTCGTCGGTCGCGGGATAGAGCCCAAAGATGCCACGGCCCTTCTGGACTTCTTCCGTGACAAAATCCTCGAACGCCGTCATCTCGAACGTCTCGTCCGCGATCTCGTCGGCGAGATGCGCGGGGATCACGAGGACGCCGTCGCTATCACCGAGGATGACGTCGCCGGGAAACACCGGCGCGTCGCCGCAGCCGATCGGCACGTTGATCTCGATCGCCTGATGCAGCGTCAGATTGGTCGGCGCGCTCGGCCGATGGTGATAGGCTGGGAAGCCCAGCTTGGCGATCTCGGCGGAATCGCGAAAACCGCCGTCGGTGACGACGCCGGCGCAACCGCGCTTCATCAGCCGCGTCACCAGGATGGCGCCGGCGGAGGCCGCGCGCGCGTCCTTGCGGCTATCCATGACCAGCACCGCGCCGGGCGGGCACTCCTCGATCGCCTTGCGCTGCGGATGCGAGCGGTCGCGGAACACGTCGATCTTGTTGAGGTCCTCGCGCGCCGGCATGTAGCGCAACGTAAAGGCCTCTCCGACCAGCGTCGGCTGATTTTCGCCGAGCGGACGAACGTCCTGGATCATCTGGATGCGGAAGCCGCGCTTGAATAGCGCTGTCGCCACCGTGGCGGTGGACACGCTCTTGAGCTTGTTGCGGGTGGCGTCGCTGAGTTTTGACATGGTCCTGTTCCTTGTAACCGTCAGTAAATTGACGGTTCTTCCACGGGCTTGCCAAAGCCCGTCTCGAGGAAATCGAAGTCGCAGCCTTCATTGGCCTGCTTGATGTGTTTTGAGAACATCCAGCCATAGCCACGCTCGAAGCGGCGCTCCGGCTGCTTCCATGCGGCACGGCGTTTTGCCAGTTCAGCCTCGGGCACATCGAGATTGATGGTGCGCGCCGCAACATCGAGGGTAATGCGGTCGCCATTCTTCACCAGCGCCAGCGGTCCGCCGACAAAGGATTCCGGCGCGACATGCAAAATGCAAGCGCCATAGCTGGTGCCGCTCATGCGCGCATCCGACAGCCGCACCATGTCGCGCACGCCCTGCCTTACCAGTTTTGTCGGGATCGGCAGCATGCCCCATTCCGGCATGCCGGGTCCGCCCTGCGGGCCGGCATTGCGCAGGATCAGGACGTGATCGGCTGACACGTCGAGGTTGGGATCGTCGATCGCCTTCTTCATCGAAGGATAATCGTCGAACACCAGTGCGGGTCCGGAATGCTTGAGGAAACGCGCCTCACAGGCGGAAGGTTTGATGACGCAGCCGTCGGGCGCGAGATTGCCCTTGAGGACGGCAAGCGCGCCTTCCTTGTAGATCGGGTTCTCGACCGAGCGGATGACGTCATCATTATGGACTTCGGCGCGCACGATGTTGTCGCCGAGCGATTTTCCGGTCACGGTGATGCAGTCGAGATGCAGATGCTCCCTGATGCGGCTCATCAGCCCCGGCAGACCGCCGGCATAGAAAAAATCTTCCATCAGATAAGTGTCGCCGCTCGGCCGCACATTGGCGATCACGGGCACCTTGCGGCTTGCCTTCTCGAAATCGTCGAGCCCGATGTCCTGGCCGGCGCGGCGCGCCTGCGCGATCAGATGGATGATCGCATTGGTGGAGCAGCCCATCGCCATCGCGACCGTGATCGCATTCTCGAACGCCTTGCGCGTCTGGATTTGCTGCGGCGTCAGGTCCTCCCACACCATCTCGACAATGCGGCGGCCGCATTCCGAGGCCATCCGGATGTGGTTGGCATCGGCGGCGGGAATCGAGGAGGCGCCCGGCAGGGTCATGCCGATCGATTCCGCGATCGCGGTCATGGTCGAGGCCGTGCCCATGGTCATGCAGGTGCCGTAGCTGCGGGCGATGCCGGCCTCGACGTCGACCCAGTCCTTGTCGGAGATTTTCCCCGCACGCCGCTCGTCCCAGTATTTCCAGGCATCCGAGCCTGAGCCGAGCGTCTTGCCCTTCCAGTTGCCGCGCAGCATCGGGCCGGCCGGCAAATAGATGGTCGGGATGTTCATGCTGGTGGCGCCGAGCAACAGCCCCGGCGTGGTCTTGTCGCAGCCGCCCATCAACACCACGCCGTCGACGGGATGGCCGCGCAGAAGTTCCTCGGCGTCCATCGCCAGCATGTTGCGATAGAGCATAGTGGTCGGCTTCAACAGCGATTCCGACAGCGACAGCGCCGGCAATTCCATGGGGAAGCCGCCCGCCATGAGCACGCCGCGCTTGACGTCGTCGACGCGGCTCTTGAAGTGCATGTGGCAGGGCTGCGCGTCCGACCAGGTGTTGAGGATGGCGATGACAGGCCTATCCTTCCACTCCTCTGGCGCGTAGCCCATCTGCATCGCGCGCGAGCGATGGCCGAAGGCGCGCAGGTCGTCGGGGGCGAACCAGCGCGCGCTGCGCAACTGGTCCGGGCGCTTCTTCTTCTCGGTCATGTCTGGGTGCCCCACTTCTGCGTGCGTGTCTTGAACAGATGATTGGCGAACTTCATGGTGCCCTGCGGCTCCAGGTTCCACTCCATCACGCCGGGCTCCTTCATCCTGTTCATCATGCGTTTCCTCTGAGGGGTTGCGGGTTGACCGCCTTGAAGAGATGCACTAATGTATTAGTGCATCTCTGGCAAGCCCCTTCACGCATACCGGCATTCGAATGGATCAGCCCGTTATCGCCCAGCGCCGCGTCGTCCCCCGCTCGGGCGGGCGGCTCGACCGCGACCGCCAGGCAGCGCCGCAGGTATTCGAGCGACTGCGCGGCATGATTATCGCGCTGGAGCTGCCACCGGGTTCGCCCTTGTCACGCGCGGCGCTGGCAAAGCAGTTCGGGGTGTCATCGACGCCGATCCGCGACGCGCTGATGCGCCTCGAGGAGGAAGGCCTGGTCGAGGTGTTCCCGCAATATGCAACGGTCGTAAGCCGCATCGACGTACACCGCGCG
>Ga0081540_1001429_pt1 | contig 20644 bp, 18 predicted proteins | sample TabmetS2T1R1_FD_71024 | JGI IMG/M metagenome (GOLD analysis project Ga0081540, IMG submission 71024) | Tabebuia heterophylla rhizosphere microbial communities from the University of Puerto Rico - S2T1R1 | ecosystem: Host-associated > Plants > Roots > Rhizosphere ... | reverse complement strand
TGTTCAGGGGTATGACGTGCCGCCCGTCGCGGGTTTCGCGAAACATGGGAACATCGATGAAGGGGTTCAGGGGCTCGAAGAAGGCCGGCGGGCGTCCATTGATGGTTTCCCATTTCAGGTCGAAAAAACCGGCGAAGCGGCGGAGCGCCTTGCGGACGTCGACGGCGATATCCTGTCCCTGGCCGGTTCGGTCGCGCCACAATGCCGCGACGGCAGCGGATTTGGCAGCCAGACCGATCGCCGCCATCGTGCCAAACCGAAACGGACTGGGAATGATCGGGTCTCGACCATAGAAAGTGAGTTTGCCGCCGCTGTCCGCGGTCGACATTCCGACGTCCTTCAGGACGTCGTTGACTGCGGCGTGAAAGTCGAAATCCGAGCTGGTCTGCGGATTGGCGAGCTTTGATACGATCGTCTCGGTGAGCAGATCCGGCTTGAGCTCTTCTGCCGGCTGGATGGTCGTCGCGATGTTCATGCGTAATTCCTACTCGTTTGGAGGAGTGCTGGCTGCGGATCGCTACTCGGCTGCGACTTCGCGCGGGGCAACCGTCTCCGACCGTTTGCGCAGTTCGATGAGACCGAGCAAAACCTCGTCGCGCATATGCTCCAGCTCCTGGACGGACCGTGATCCGACCTCGGCATGAACGCTGTCGATGAGCTTCTTCTGCACTTCCGGGCTCAGCACCGGTGAGCCGAGGGTCTTCCACCAGGCCGTCATCGGGCCGCTGAACTGATGCAAGAAGTGCTCGATGCCGCCCGGGCCGCCGCCGAGATGGTTGAGCATCATGTTGCCCATGACGCCCCAGCGCAGGCCCGGACCCCAGGAGAGGGCGGTGTCGACGTCGGCGGCGCTCACGATCCCCTCGGAGACGAGGTAATAGACCTCGCGGGCCAGTGCGGCCTGCAGGCGATTGGCGACGTGGCCGGACATCTCCTTGTTGATGCGCACGGTCTTTTGCCCGATCGACGTATAGAATTCCGCTGCGCGCTGGATCGTCGCTTGCGAGGTCTTGGCGCCGCCGACGATCTCGGTCAGCGGAATCAGGTGCGGCGGATTGAAGGGATGACCGATGACACAACGCTCGGGATGCTTCGCGGCGCCCTTCTGGATTTCGCTCATGGTAAGCCCCGACGAGCTCGACGCGATGATCACGTCGGGGGGCAGCAGCTCATCGAGCTGGCCGTAGAGCTTCTGCTTGAAATCGATCCGCTCGGGTCCGTTCTCCTGGACAAGGTCGACGCCGGCGAGCGCCTGCGCGAGATCCGCGGTGAACGTGAGGTTCGACTTCGATGCTCCCGCCGACAGGCCCAGGCGCTCGAGCGCCGGCCAGGCTGCATCCACGAATTTCCGGAGCGAAGCCTCTGCGTTCGGCGCAGGGTCCGTCGCGACGACCTGCAATCCCTTGGCGAGGAACAGCGAGGCCCAGCTCGCACCGATCACGCCGGTGCCGATGATGGCGATGCGGCGAATGGGTTTGGTGTTGGTCATGTTATGGCTCCAAATTGTTCGTCAGACTTCGGCGTAGGCGATGCCGGTGAGGTTGCCCTGGGCATAGAGGAAGTTGCGCTGGTTCTTGCCATCGAGATCGGCGGAATAGATCGAGCCGGCGAAGTCGGTAACGAACATGCGGTTTCCGGGCACGTCGAGGGCGATGCCGATGCCCTCCATCAAATGCGTGACCACGATCTCCGGGTCGGTCTTGGTGTCGATCGGCGCACGATTGACGGTATTGCCACGCGGAGGATCGCCACGATCGGTCCAGTAGAGGATGCGGTTCGTCAGATCGAGCTCGAGGTCGATCGGTTCCGGCAGTCCATCGAACAGAACTTCGATGTCGGAGCGGTTATTCGGGCTCTCGCCCTTCGGGATGTCGACGCCGGCGCGGAAGATGCGGCCCTGGCCGCCGTTGTCGGGACCCTTTTGAGTCCAGTAGAACTGCCGCCGCTTGGGATCGACGGTGATGCCAACGCACCAGCGGGATTGATCGGCGCGGACCTTGTCACCGCGGCCGGTCTCGACCAGCGTTTCAACCTGCGATCCATCGAGGTTGGCGCGCATCACGCGCATGCCCTCGCGATCACACCAGTAGAGCTTCCCGCTCTCCTTTTCGAGATGCATCTGCTTCGGAGTATAGGTCACGCCTCGTGGAATGATGATCTTGCGATTCCCCCCGTCGAGGTCGGCGCGTTCGATCGAGCCGTCATTGAGAGGGGGATTGCCCATGTTGGTCCAATAGATGTGACCTGCTTGCACATCCACCGCGATGCCGTCGGGGAGGCGACCATTGGTGACGATGGTCTTCTTGTCGGACCCGTCCGGATTCATCGTGTGAATGAGCCCGGCGTTCAGCTCGAGAACGAACAGCCGGCCGGAGCGGGTGAGGCCCGATGAGGTCTTCGATTTGGTCGCTTCAAGTGTCGTCATGGTCTGTCCTTCGCGGTTGCTTGCTTCGCATTCCTTTGGCCGGGCTTTATTTGACCCACATGCGCTGTCGTCGCGAGTAAACCCCGGCAAATCCCGCCAAATTGCTACTAACGAGTAGGCCGGTTCCAGGCATTTCGGATCGGCAAGACCAGGGATGGCTGGCATTTCTCGGCCGATCGGGTGTACGATTTCTGCTGGCCGGAAAGAGGCCGCCGCGCGCAGGCGCACGTAAAGCTTGGCTAACCGAACTCGATCTGAAGTTCGAATGCTAGAGGCTCACGCATGGTGCCGCATTCGCTGAACGTTGCGTACCCGGACCGCGAATCTCAGATCTTGTGGGAAGACGGCGAACGCGCCTTTCGCCGCGGCTGGCGATTGGATGATGAGGGCAAGCAGCGCGCCGTGCTGATTGTTCTTCCTGCCGCCGATCACCCGTCTCGTTCAAGCCTCGACCGCTTCACGCATGAGTATGAGCTGAAGCATGAGCTCGACGGGACGTGGGCCGCGCGACCGCTGGAGCTCTTGCGCGATGCGAGTCGAACCATGCTGGTGCTCGAGGATGCAGGCGGCGAGCCGCTCGAGCGGCTGCTCGGCGTGCCTATGGAGGCGGGACGCTTCTTGCGCCTCGCCATCCCTGTTGCCTTCGCTCTCGGCAGACTTCACCAGCGCGGGCTCGTTCACAAGGATATCAAACCAGCGAATATCCTGTTCAGCGAGGCGACCGGCGAGGCGAGGCTGACCGGGTTCGGGATCGCCTCGCGCTTTTCGCGAGAACGTCAGTCGCCCCATCCTCCGGAGACGATCGCCGGTACGCTCGCCTACATGGCGCCGGAACAGACCGGACGGATGAATCGGTCAATCGATTCCCGAAGCGACCTCTACGCCCTCGGCGTCACGTTCTACCAAATGCTTACCGGCGCAATGCCCTTCAATGCTGCCGACCCGATGGAATTGATTCACTGTCACATCGCGCGCCAGCCGGTGCCGCCCCGCGACAGCGTTCCGAGCTTGCCAATGGCCGTCTCTGATGTCGTGATGAAGCTGCTCGCCAAAGCAGCCGAAGATCGCTACCAGACTGCCGCGGGCGTCGAGCGCGATCTACGACGCTGCCTGACCGAATGGGAGACACGGGGTCTTGTCGATGACTTTCCACTTGGCCAACAGGACGCAGCCGACCGACTGCTGATCCCCGAGAAGCTGTATGGACGGACGAGCGAGATCGAGATGTTGCTCGCCGCGTTTGATCGCGTCGTTCAGGACGGCGCACCGGAACTGGTGCTTGTGTCCGGCTATTCCGGAATCGGCAAGTCCGCCGTTGTGAACGAACTGCACAAGCTATTGGTCCCACCGCGCGGCCTGTTTGCTGCGGGTAAGTTCGATCAATACAAGCGCGATATTCCCTATGCCACCCTGGCGCAAGCCTTTCAGGGCCTTGTCCGTCCGCTCTTGGCGAAGCGCGACGTCGAACTCGGATACTGGCGTGAGGCGCTGCGTGAATCCCTCGGCCCACATGGCCAACTTATGGTGGACCTGGTCCCGGACCTGAAGCTTATCATCGGCGACCAGGAGCCACTCCCTGAACTGCCGCCCCAGGACGCGCAACGACGCTTTTTCAACGTCTTCAGGAATTTCCTGGCTGTATTCGCTCGCTCCGAGCATCCCTTGGCTCTGTTCCTCGACGATCTGCAATGGCTCGACGCGGCCACGCTCGATCTGCTCGAACATCTGCTGACCGAGGCGGGAGTGCGGCATTTGCTGCTGATCGGCGCATATCGGAACAACGAGGTCACCTCAGCCCATCCACTGATGCGTACATTCGATCGGATCCGAAGCGCTGGCGCGCAAGTGCAGGATATCGTCCTCGCACCCTTCGCCCACGAACATGTAGTCCATTTGATTGCTGACTCGATCCACTTTGACCGCGACAGCGCGGCCCCGCTGGCAGCACTGGTGCATGAGAAAACGGCCGGCAATCCATTCTTTGTCGTTCAGTTTCTTTCCGCGTTGGTCGAAGAGAATTTGCTGACGTTCGATCACGGCTCGGCGAGTTGGTCTTGGGATCTGGCTCGCATTCATGCAAAGGGCTACACGGACAATGTCGTCGACCTTATGGTCAGCAAGCTGAGCCGTCTGCCGGCGGGCACTCAAAAGACCCTGCAGCGGCTCGCCTGTTTGGGTAACATCGCCGAATTCGCGCAACTGGCAATGGTCCGCGAGGAATCGGACGAGGAGTTGCATCAAAATCTTCAAGAAGCGTTGCGAACCGAACTCGTTCTCTATTCGGGAGGTAGCTATCGTTTCCTTCACGACCGCGTTCAGGAAGCGGCCTATTCCCTGATCCCTGAGGCAAGGCGCGCCGAGGCGCATCTCCAGATCGGCAGGCTGTTGGCCGCTCACACTCCTCCGGAAAAGCGGGAAGAAGCAGTTTTCGAGATCGTCAATCAACTTAATCGCGGTGCTACGCTGATCGCAGCGCGAAACGAAAAGGAGCAGCTTGCGGATTTCAATCTGATGGCAGGTAAACGGGCCAAGGCTTCCACGGCCTATGTTTCAGCATTGCGCTATTTCATCGCGGGCGCGACGGTTATGCCGGACGACGCATGGGAGCAGCGGCCAAACCTCATGTTCGCGCTGGAGCTGCATCGAGCGGAATGTGAGTTTCTGACTGGCGGACTGGCCGCAGCGGAGGAGCGCCTGACGATGCTGGCATCCCGCGCCACCACGATCACCGATCAGGCGGCAATCGCCGGCTTGCGCATCGATCTGTATACGACGATGAGTCGGGTCGACCGCGCGGTCGAAGTCTGTCTCGACTACCTCCGTGGTCTGGGCATCCAGTGGTCGGCTCATCCGACGGCAGATGAGGCGCGACGAGAATACGAGCGAATCTGGTCGCTGCTCGGAGGGCGCGAGACCGAGGCTATCGTCGACTTGCCCATCATGAGCGAACCGGGGGCCCTGGCCACCATGGATGTTCTGACCAAGGTCGCGGTCGCGGCAATGAATATGGATGTCAATCTGTATGGCTTGGTTATGTGCCGGATGGCCAATCTGAGCCTCGAACACGGCAACACCGATGCCTCCTGTGTTGCCTATGTCTGCGCGGGCGCAATTGCCGGACTTGTTTTTGGCAACTACAAAGCCGGCTTTCGCCTCGGGCGGCTAGGCTATGACCTGGTCGAACGGCGCGGGCTGAAGAGATTCCAGGCCCGGACATATCTGGATTTCGTTGTTCTCATCATCCCCTGGACCAAACATCTGCGAACCGAGCGAGATTTGTACCGTCGCGTGTTTGATACCGCCAACAGCGTCGGCGATCTCACCTACGCGACATATGCGTGCCACAACCTCAATCACAGGCTTCTGGCGATAGGTGATCCGCTCGCCGACGTACAACGCGAAGCCGAGCAAGGCCTGGAGTTTGTCCGGAAAGCCCGTTTCGGTCCTGTCATTGACGTCATTGAGACGCAACTTGCGCTCATCCGCAATCTTCGCGGCTTTACGGCGAATTTCGGTTGCCTCAGCGACGCGCATTTCGATGAACTTGAATTCGAAGGCAGATCATCGCCACCGATCGTGGTGTGTTGGTATTGGATACGGAAGCTTCAGGCGCTCTTTTTTGCCGGCGACTATGCGGCGGCGGCTGACGCGTGGCGGAACGCGCAAGAGTTGCTCTGGACATCACCGTCCTTCTTCGAGGCAGCGGAAGCTTACTTCTATGGTGCGTTAAGCCATGCGGCGTCCTGCGATGGCGCATCGCCTAATGACCTCCGGCAGCACGTCCAGGCACTAAGCGCGCACTACGGAAAATTCACGGAATGGGCGGAAAACTGCCCGGAGAATTTTGAAAGCCGCGCTGCCATCATCGGTGCCGAGATAGCCCGAATCGAGAATCGGGAGCTCGACGCAGAGCGCCTCTACGAAAAGGCGATCCGTTCAGCGCGCACGAACGACTTCATGCACATTGAAGCGCTTGCGAACGAACTTGCGGCCCGCTTTTACATGGCGCGCGGCTTCGAGGACATTGCGCACCTCTACCTGAAGAACGCGCGGCACAGCTATCTGCGTTGGGGAGCCGACGGAAAGGCGCGGCAGCTCGACCGGCTGTATCCGCAGTTGAGACAGGAAGAACTCGCTCGGGGTTCAGCGGGCACGATCGAAGCGCCGGTCGAACGTCTCGATCTCGCCACAATGATTGAAGCCTCGCAAGCACTTTCTGGCGAGATCGTTCTCGAGAAGCTCATCGACAGGCTCTTGCGGATGGCCATCGAGCACGCCGGCGCCGAGCGAGGTCTCTTGATTGTTCCGCAAGGAGATGTGCTGCAGATAGAAGCGGAAGCGTTCGCGAGTGGAGAAAATGTTGCCGTATATCTGCGGGATGGAGTCGACAGCACAGCGATGTTGCCGGAGTCGCTGATCCGCTTTGCAATGCGCTCCCGTGAGACTGTGATTATCGATGACGCTTCATCTCAGCATGCATTTTCGGCCGATCCCTATATTCTTCGAAGTCGGGTCCGCTCTGTTCTCAGTTTGCCGTTGATCAAGCAGGGAAAACTCACGGCGAATCTCTACTTAGAGAATAGTCTGACGCCGAACGTGTTCACGCCCGACCGCATTACGCTGCTGGAAGTGCTTGCGTCGCAAGCGGCAATCTCGCTGGAAAATTCGCGGCTTTATCGCGATCTCGCAGATCGAGAAGCGAAGATAAGGCGTTTGGTCGACGCCGACATCATCGGGATATTCTTTTCGCGCAAAGGTCGGATTATTGAAGCCAATGACGCGTTTCTCCGCATGCTGGGATATGACCGAGAGGACCTGGCTGCGGGCCGCGTGTACTGGCCCGAACTGAGTCCCCCGGAATGGCGCGAGCGCGACTTGCTCACACGAGCACTACTGGACTCAACGGGGATCGTCCCGCCCTTCGAGAAGGAGTATTGTCGGAAAGACGGCAGCCGCGTTCCCGTGCTTATTGGCGCCACGTTGTTCGAGAAGGGGGGCGAGGAGGGCGTAGCGTTCGTCCTCGATCTGACCGAGCGCAAGCGCGCCGAGGAAGCGCTGCGCGAAAGCGAGAGAAATCTGCGCTCAGCAATTGACGGGATCCCCGGCCTTGTTGCGATCCTGGCCCCGAATGGCGACGTCGAAGCGGTTAATCGCCAGATTCTTGAGTATTGTGGCGCATCGCTTGAAGAGATGAAGAACTGGGGCACAAACGGAACAATTCATCATGAGGACCTTCCACATCTTGCCGAAGTCTTCTCCAAATCGATAGCCGCTGGGGTTCCATATCAGACCGAAGCACGCATACGCCGCTTTGACGGCGCGTATCGATGGTTTGACATCCGCGGCATTCCGGTTCGCGATACCTCCGACCGCATTTCTCGCTGGTACGCGCTACTGACGGACACCGAGGATCGCACGCAGGCGCTGGCCCGGTTGCAGCAGATGCAGTCGGATTTCGCTCGCATAAACCGCGTGAGCGTCATGGGGGAACTAGCCGCTTCGCTCTCTCACGAGATCGCGCAACCGATCGCGAGTGCTCGCAACAACGCCCGGGCAGCCCAGAACTTCCTGAAGATGAAGCCCCCGAACCTGGACGAGGTGAGGGAGGCACTCGCCTGTGTTGTTGCGGATGCGGATCGATCCGGGGACATCATCGATCGCATCCGAGATCAAGTGAAGAAGGCGCCGCCGCGAAAGGAGCGTTTCGATCTCAACGCTGCAATCAATGAGGTGATCGTATTGGCTCGAAGCGTGACCCTCGGGAATGGTGTCTCGGTCCAGACCCGGCTTGCGGACGGATTATTGCACGTTCAGGGAGACCGCGTTCAACTGCAGCAGGTCTTACTGAACCTCATCCTGAACGCAGCAGAAGCAATGGGCTCGGTCTTGAGCGCACGAGACCTGTTGATCAGCACCCAGCAAGACCAGACAGGCGTCCTCGTGGCTGTGCGGGATTCCGGGCCGGGTATTGATCCAGCGCATCTCGAGAGCGTCTTCGATGCCTTCTATACCACCAAGCCCAGTGGAACGGGGATGGGGCTGTCAATATGCCGTTCCATCATCGGTGCTCATGGGGGCAGGCTGTGGGCGGAAGCGAACGAGCCGCGCGGCGCCGTGTTCCGGTTCACCTTGCCCGGCGTCGAAAGTGAACTCACAAGTTCTGGTCAGGCTAACCCGCGGACCTCAGAGCCTCGCCAACGCATCGTGTGAGGCGCTCCTCATCTACCGGCTTGCGCAGGTAGCACACAACCCCGTCGTTCAGGGCGCGCGCCCGGTCAGCATCGTTGGGAAATGCAGTCACGAGAATTGTTGGAATCGCCTGGCCCGTATCGATCAGCCGTCGGTAGAGTTGGAGCCCGGTCATCTCGGGCATATGGATGTCGGCGATCAGGCAAGCCGTTTCGGCGAGCCGGGGAGATGCGAGAAATTCAGCTGCAGACCCGAACATTTCGACCGTATGGCCCAGCGATCTCATGAGCCTGCACATGGACTCACGAAAGAACCGATCATCCTCAACGATCGAAACCAGTATTTTCTTCATTGCCCCGCCTACAAACATTCGCTGGACCCTCGTGCGGGCCGCCAACGATGCCGACTCTCCGCATGCAATTGTCAATTCGCACGATGATGCCACCGGTGCGACGGCAGTACCCCGTAAACTTTGGCTTACACCAAATCCGTATTTTCCCGGGCCGGGAGCCCAATGTCTCGCCTTTGGCTGGGACGAATCGCAGACATTGGTTCGTTGCCCCACGAACTCCGGTGCCGGGCGTCAGGTGCCATAAGCGTTCGTATCATCTCCATGCGCCTTTAGATGCCTGGCGTCGACCTGCGCTCAATTGAGCCGGTGATCGCGATCGTCTTAGCTGCACTCATCTGAAATACCCGGGTTCATGACGTGACCCGACGAACGGCTCCGATAAAATCAAAAGGAGACAACAAATGGCCCACAGCTCCAATGGTTTTGACAAAACTAAGCGATGCGCAGTCGGTGATGGCAAGTTTGGTCTGGTCCGGCATTACTCATGGCGAACTGCGCTTTGTTCCAGAAACTGCGTCGATCGCTTCAAGGCTCGCCGCCAAAGTGATCGCAATTGGATCGGCTGGCTCCAGTTCTCCTTCGACCAGTCCCTGGAAAGCCGTGCGAGGGCCTCATGACGCTTCAGATCTCAAGACGAGGCAAGCAATATTTAAAGACGGCGCAGACTTTGCTCAGCAACGCCAAAACCATGACTGACCATGCGGTTGCGGCTCAGCTCAAGGCCCTTGCCAACGACTACGAACGGCGAGCTGAGAAAGCTTCGCGCGATGACGCCGCCAAGGCATTGGCTCGATCGGCTACTATCGCCGAACGCGAGGCTTACGTGAGCTGGTAGGCAGGATCGCTCAGTGGCCATCGGACCAACCGTAGATTCCCGAACAGCCCGCCGGTCCGGCGGGCTGCATCAGTATTGCGTAAACTTTGGTGTACCCCGCACGCATCCCCCAGGAAAAATGGGGCTGTTCAGGTCGCGGGATTGGGACTAGAAATGCGCAGCCCGGCCAAACTTGCAACCAAGATACAGGCTGATCTTCGCGACCTTTCCCGAGTAGCAGCGATGTCTGACGCAAGCTCCACCGTGTTGGTCATCGACGACGATCCGGACCTCCGCGCGTCGGTCGGACGCCTGTTGCGATCGCTTGGCATCAACGTTCAGCTATTTGCGTCCATTTCCGAGTTCCTCAAGTCCGATGCGCCGGATGGTCCCACCTGTCTTGTGCTCGACATCAGAATGCCCGACCAAAGCGGCCTCGATCTTCAGCGCGAGCTCGTTGCGGCAAACAGGGAAATCCCGATCATCTTCGTCACGGGACACGGCGACATACCGATGTCCGTGCAGGCCATGAAAAGGGGCGCCGTCGAGTTCCTGACCAAGCCGTTCCGCGATCAGGATCTCCTCGACGCCATTCAGATCGGTCTCTCTCGCGATCGTGCCCGGCGGGAAAATGACAAGGATCTGACCGCGCTTAGAGAGCGGTTCGCCTCGCTAAGCCCAAGGGAGCGCGAGATTGTGATTCAGGTGGCGCGCGGCCGCCTGAGCAAACAAATTGCGCACGAGATCGGCATCGCCGAGGCCACGGTGAAGGTGCATCGCAGCAGGGCGATGCAGAAGATGCAGGCTGGTTCGCTTCCTGAACTCGGCCGCATGGCCGGTAGGCTCAAGCTGGTGCCCGACGCGCCATCGCGCTCCTGACAAGGCTCTTTGCGCTAAGCGTCAACTGCCCAGACGGAGCAGGGTAGGCCGCCGCGATCGGTAAACTTAGGTTTAGCTGACGCAGCTAAATCTGCGCTTGAGCGCCACCTGCGTGCAATAGCCGAGTGGACTCCAAACCATCAAATTGCGCCTCACGAGCATCTGTGCCGGGAATGGCCCTGCCAAAGCACGCGAGGTTGCAATGCGCGCACTAGGATTGACTGCAGATTTCGGAAGCTTGGCGCAATTTCATCCCGAATCGGAGGTCGACGCGAGACGCGCTGTCCAGAATCCGGCTTCGGACAAGCCATTCCTTGGCAAACGAGCCGCCTTGGCCGGCCTCGTGCCGACCGACGTTTCGTTCGGACCTTTTCGCCTGCTTCCGACGCAATTTCTTCTTATGGAAGGTGAGAGGCCCGTGCCGATCGGAAGCCGCGCCCTGGAAATCCTCATCGCCTTGCTTGAACGCCGCGGTGAGCTGGTCAGCAAGCAGGATTTGATGGCTCGGGTTTGGCCCAATGTCTTCGTCGAGCCTGCCAATCTCACGGTCCATATGTCTGCGCTGCGTCGCGCGCTGCGCGACGGCCGGGACGGACACCGGTTCATCGTCAACATCCCCGGACGTGGCTACTGCTTCGTCGCCTCGGTCGATGTGTCGGGACACGGGAATTGAGTGCGAGCGATACCGTGGTCGCGACAACAGTGGAACAGCCATTCACCATTGCGAAGTTTCCCCTGAGCTCCTGGGGCTTCGCCATCCGCGTTTGGCTGGCCATAGTCCTGGCCTTGTTCGTGAGTTTTTGGTTGCAGCTTGAGTCGCCGACGACGGCAGCGCTTACTATTTTCGTTCTTGCAGAACCAACGCGCGGTCAAGCGCTGGAGAAGGCGGGTTTCCGATTGCTCGCGACCGTCATAGGCGTGACAGCGTCAATCGCAATCACCGGCCTGGTCTCGCAGGCGAGAGATCTGATCCTCGCGGCGTTTGCCGTGTGGTTCGGCGTTTGCATCTTTGCGGCGAAGCTTCTGGACGGCTATCGCGCCTATGCGGCGGTGCTGTCCGGTTACACGGTAGGATTTATTGCGACACAGCAGATCGACAACCCGCAGCACGTGTTTGAATCCGGCATGGCGCGTGGCGCCGCGATCGCGGTCGGCATTGTTTCGATAGCAGTGGTGAATACGTTGATATTTGCTCCCGACCGTCAATCACGGCTGGTAGCGCAGCTCGCGGCGATTCATCGCCGCGTCCGCGAGTATGCAAGATCAGCCTTCTGCCGCGAAGCGGGCAACTCGACTGCATTCATGGCGCTACTGGGGGAAATTGTGGCGCTCCGGCCGGAGATAGCCAGCATAGTTCCGGAGACAAGCAGCGGCGCCGTCAGGAGCGCTGCCGCCCGCAGCGCTGCGGTCGCGCTGGTCGCCCAATTGCAGGCTGCGCGGACTAACGGTGATCCCGAGAGCAAAGGTTCGGCATGGTCCGCCGGCGAATGGCTGCGCCGGGATCATGAGGTGAGCGAGGATCTGTTAGCCATGCGGTCGGCCAGATGGCCACTGCGGGTCTGGCGGGCGCCTTTGCATCGATCCTATAGAGCGGCGGCCGAAAGTGGCGTCCGCGCCGCCACATGGTTCGCAATCGCCTCGACGTTCTACGTCTGGGCGGGGTGGCCTGCGGCGGGCGTTTCGCTGTCTTTCGTGGCGCTGATTGCCGCATTGGGGACCATAACACCGAATCCGCGCGCGTTCACCGCTATCGCGCTTATTGGTGCGCCGATCGCAATCGTTCTGACCGGCATACTCGAGTTCATCATCCTCGATGGCGCCGACGCCTTTCCTCTACTGGCCATCGCACTTGCTCCTTTTACGGTCGGCTCAGCACTCCTCATGACCTCCAAGAATCTTTTGTGGTCATCACTCGGTCGCGTCAATCTACCCTACACTCTGCTCATCCTGGCGCCGGGCAATCCGCAGACCTACAATCCGCAGGCTTTCCTCACTACTTCTTTATTCATCATCGTGGCAGCGGCGCTTCTGCTTGCCGCACAGATGCTGATTCCGCCCGTCTCCGATGACAAACGCAGGATGTGGCTGCTTGCGGAGGCTCGCCGCGAGTTGCAGAAAGGGGGCCGCCCGAATGGCGAAACTCCGGAGGAAGCAACGTTCCGGGACGCCTCGCGAATCGGGCAATTTCTCACCGCCGGAGGAGCACAGGACAGCCGCGCCCTTGCGGAAATGCTCTCTTGCTTCGACCAATCGGCGATACTCCGGCTTTGCGATGCGAAGCTGATACAGCTCACGGGCGGGCCACTTGCACCACTGGCCGGCGAAGCACGCGAGGCAATCGTGAAGCGAGATACGGCCACCCTGCGCGCCATTGCGCACAGGTTGCGTGAGCAGGCTCCGCAGCGGAAAGACTCGATCGAAGCAGATATTGCTGCCTGCCTCGTCCTGACAAGCAACATCGTTGACCGGGGCGGCAGTGTTGATTCCTTCCGGAAGGCAGCCTGATGGCACACACGTTTCCAGAGCTAGTCATCGGAGGCGTCCTGCTGGCGCCGTTTGTGAGCTACTTGGTGATGGCTCTCATCGTCATCATTGTCCTGCGACCGCTTCTACATGTCGTCGGGTTTGCGAAGATATTCAGTCACGCCTCGGTTGCCGAGCTGAGTCTGTGCGTAGCAATTCTCGGCCTACTGATGCTGTTGTTCTAGAGGAGTTGGCAATGGATGCCGCCGTTCATGATCAAGCTGTTCAACAAGACAAGGTGCAGATAACCGAGACGCGCCCCTCGCCAAGTGCGGATGACGCATCGGCTCGCCAGGCCGATGAGCGCGACGAGATCGCGCGAAAGGTATCAGAAGCCTATTCGGGCAGCGATCCGGTTGTGTCGTTCTCCGGAACGTCCACGACGCGGCGGAGAAGCAGCGCCTTGCGAACCGCGCGGTTTCTGCTGCGCAAGGTAGCCACAGCCGCCATCGCGGTCGTTGCGGTGCTGGTCGCTCTCGTGACGTGGGACCAGTATAACGCCGGGCCATGGACACGGGATGGGCGCGTGCGAGTTCAAGTCGCCAGTGTGGCGCCGCAGATTTCAGGTCAGATAAAGGAGTTGCGAGTTATCGACAACCAATTCGTCCATAAGGGCGACATTTTGTATGTGGTCGATCCCTTCGATTTCGAGGTAGCGCTGCGGGCGAACAAGGCGGCGCTGCAGCAAAAGATGGCCGATCTGAACGTAAAGGAATTGCAGTCCGAGCGCCGGAGCCGCTTGTCCGATTTGTCTGCTTCCATCGAACAGAAGCAAGTCTATGAGGGAAATGCGCTTCAGGCGAAGGCCGCCGTCGAGTCGGCGCAGGAGCAGGTGCGACAGGCTGAGATTAACCTGCGGCGTACGGAAGTGCGCAGTCCGGTGAATGGAGTTGTCACTAACCTCCTGCTCCGAGAGGGAGACTACGCGCGTCAAGGTGCCACAAATGTTTCGATCATCGACGCGGATAGCTATTGGGTCGACGGCTATTTCGAGGAAACGAAGCTTGCTCGCTTGTGCGTGGGTGACCGCGCCGAGGCAAAACTGATGGGTTATTCGTCACCGATCGTAGGCCACATTGCGACGGTGACACGTGGCGTCAGCGTGTCCAATGCAGCGGCTGCGATGCAGGGGTTGCCCAACGTCGATCCAGTCTACACCTGGGTGCGCCTGGCGCAGCGAGTGCCGGTACGCATTGCGATTGACGAGGTGCCGCCTGGCGTTCCGCTGGTATCCGGCTTGACCGCAACCGTCACAATCCGGGACGGAGAGGGCGGCCAAAACGGAACGCTTTTGCAAAGAGTTCGCGCCGAACTCGAGACGAGCTTCTTCGGCTTGATCGGCGGGGCGTCGGCCCGGCAAGGCTGCATTCCTGGCTCTTCGTCTCACTAGCTGCGCTTCTAAGCCAAGGTTTATGTGGGGCAACCAGAGCCGTATTCAGAAAGACTCGCGTGCAATAGCGGACAGAGACGCAGAACTGTAACTCTCCTCACAACAACTCACTCTCTGGAGTTCGATCATGAGGAGAGTACTCGTTCTCATCGCTTCTATCGCAATGAACGTGTCCACGCTTCCATCAGTTGCGGCCGAGTGTACGTCGATCAAGGACATCGACGCCTCTCGCTCGCGCTGGGAGCTGTTACGCAGCCAGCTGGCCAAGACAACCGACAAAGAGGGCGTTTGTCGCGCCTATGCCGCCTCGTTTTATGAGTCAGTGACGCTGCGGCAGGCCGCGGCGAGTTGCGCCGACGGCGGACGAAATCTGGCTGTGCTTGATTCCGAGATCAACGCTTTCAACGACCTGTTGGCAACGAAGTGTGGTGGTTGATCCCGTATTCCAACAATGACGATCTACGAGGTGTGCAGATGATCCTGTTTCCGCTGATGTCCCTCTGGATATGGTCTCAAATCCTCGAAGCATCACCGAATCTGGCTTTCGTACCGCACCGTCGAGAACGGAAGCAACGCTGAGATATCTTGCGGCACCAATCTGAAGGAGGCTGAACGTGACCCAGGTCTATTTCCATTGCTCCAATACGAGAAAAGTGTTTGTCGACCACAGCGGCGCCGTAGTGCACAACCTTGCTGAGGCGCGAGATCATGCGACTCGCGTCGTGCAATCTTTCACCAACGAGCGCAGCCTCGAGGATTGGCGCGACTGGATCCTGCATGTCAGCGACGATCAGGGCGATGAGCTCTTCGTCGTGCCCTTCACGTTCGTGCTGGGAAAGCCGCATTGAGGTCCCCATGACAGTTCAGCCAGTTTCCAAAGAAGCGTTGTATTGCTCCTTCTGCGGCAAGAGCCAGCATCAAGTACGCAAGCTAATCGCCGGTCCAACCGTCTTCATCTGCGACGAATGCGTCGGGCTCTGCGCCGACATCCTCCTTGGGGAAAACAAGTCCTCGCTGCTTGAGGCGCGAGACGGCATCCCGACGCCGAAGGAAATCTGCAATATCCTCGACGACTACGTGATCGGCCAGAGCCACGCCAAGAAAGTGCTGTCGGTCGCCGTCCACAACCACTACAAGCGGCTCGACCACCTGACCAAGCGCAACGATGTTGAACTCGCGAAGTCCAACATCCTGCTGATTGGTCCGACCGGCTCGGGCAAGACGCTGCTGGCGCAGACGCTGGCGCGTATCCTCGACGTGCCCTTCGCCATGGCAGACGCGACGACGCTGACCGAAGCCGGCTACGTCGGCGAGGACGTCGAGAACATCATCCTCAAGCTGTTGCAGGCGGCCAACTACGACGTGGAGCGCGCACAGCGCGGCATCGTCTTTATCGATGAGATCGACAAGATCAGCCGCAAGTCCGACAACCCCTCGATCACCCGCGACGTGTCGGGCGAGGGCGTGCAGCAAGCGCTCTTGAAGATCATGGAAGGCACGATCGCGTCGGTTCCTCCGCAGGGTGGCCGCAAGCATCCGCAGCAGGAGCTCTTGCAGGTCGACACCACCAACATCCTGTTCATCTGTAGCGGCGCCTTCTCGGGCCTGGACAAGATCATCTCCGCGCGCGGGCGTTCGACCTCAATCGGTTTTGCGGCCCAGGTGCTCGCGCCCGAAGACCGCCGCACCGGCGAGATCTTCCGCCACGTCGAGCCTGAGGATCTCCTGAAGTATGGACTCATTCCCGAGTTCGTCGGCCGTCTGCCTGTCGTGGCGACGCTGGAAGACCTCGACGAGACCTCGCTGAAGAAGATCCTGACCGGTCCGAAGAACGCGCTGGTCAAGCAGTACCAGCGCTTGCTTGAGATGGAGAACATCGAACTCACTTTCGCCGAAGAGGCGCTCGGTGCCGTCGCCCGCAAGGCGATCGATCGCAAGACTGGCGCTCGCGGCCTGCGCTCGATCCTGGAGAGCATCCTGCTAGAGACCATGTTCGATCTTCCGGGCCTGGAAGGCGTCGAAGAGGTCGTCATCTCGCGCGAGGTGGTCGAGGGAACCGCGCGCCCGCTCTACATCCACGCCGATCGTCCCGGCCGTGCGGCGGAAGGCAACGCCATTGCGTGTTGAGCCAACTGAACTCAGCGGGCCCGGCTCAGTATCCGACGACGTCACGAGTATGCGCGTAATGGGAGGGCGGATTCGCCTGCCGAGCAAGCGTCGCGCCTACACGCGCGGCCCCGACATCAGCGAGGTCACCTTTTCTTAGGTGGCGCTCCGGGAATGTAGTCGGTGCTCTGGAATAAGCCTTCGCCACGATTTGCCGAGATTTGCATTGCTTCACTCGTGCCGTCGCTCCTTGTCGGCTACCAAGTTGCCTCACGGAAGCGGACAGCTTCGCGAGTGCTTGGCCCCGGCGCCCCTCCCTTCGCCGCGGCTTACTGCGGCCGGTCCTTTTCCCCCGGAGGACCGGCCGTTCCCTCCCCAGGGCTATTGGATTGTCTTTAGCAACTCGAAGAGAGCCAAGTGATGAAGACCATGAGCCCGACTAACAAAATCTGGAGCCACGGAGCCGATCAGGTAGAAAAACGCGATCTAAGGTCTTCCTTGAAGCGAGGGTTTTGCGGGCGTTGCCCGCGCTGCGGCCATGGCAGGTTGTTCCGCGCCTTTCTGAAGGTCGACAACCGCTGCTCTGTGTGCGGGCTCGATTTCACCCCGCACCGCGCCGACGATCTGCCGGCCTATCTCGTGATCGCCATCGTTGGGCATCTCGTGGTTCCTGCCGCGCTGTTGATCGAAACCGACTACTCACCCCCGGTGTGGCTGCAGCTTGCGATCTATTTGCCGCTGACAGCGGGAATGTCATTGGCCCTGCTGCAACCGGTGAAAGGCGCGGTGGTCGGGTTGCAATGGGCCCTACGCATGCACGGCTTTAACACGAATCTAGCTGAGGGCATTACTCCATGATCTATGATCAGTTCTTTTCCGCCGCGCTTGCCCGCCTGCACGCCGAACGGCGCTACCGCGTGTTTGCCGATCTCGAGCGCATCGCCGGCCGTTTCCCGCACGCAACATGGCATTCCCCGGACGGCCCGCGCCAGGTCGTGATCTGGTGTTCGAACGACTACCTCGGCATGGGCCAGCATCCGAAGGTGATCGGCGCCATGGTCGAAACCGCCACCCGTATGGGCGCTGGTGCCGGCGGCACCCGTAACATCTCCGGCACCAACCACCCGCTGGTCGAGCTGGAGCGGGAACTCGCAGACCTGCATGGCAAGCAAGCGGCGCTGGTCTTCACCTCCGGCTACGTGTCCAACGAGACCGGCATCCCGACCATTGCCAAGCTGTTGCCAAACTGCGTGATCCTGTCGGACGCCTGGAACCACAATTCGATGATCGAGGGCGTGCGGCGCGCCGGCGTGGAAAAGAAGATTTGGCGCCATAACGACGTCGGTCATCTCGAAGAATTGCTGGCGGCGGAGCCTCCCGGACGGCCGAAGCTGATCGTATTCGAGGCGCTTTACTCCATGGATGGTGACATCGCGCCGGTGAGCCACATCTGCGACCTCGCCGAGCGCTATGGAGCGATGACCTATATCGACGAGGTCCATTCGGCCGGCATGTACGGACCACGCGGGGCGGGCATCGCCGCGCGGGAAGGGGCCCTGCACCGCATCGACGTGATCGAGGGCACGCTGGCGAAGGCATTCGGCGGCCTTGGCGGCTATATCGCGGCGAATGCCGATATCATCGATGCGGTGCGTTCCTACGCGCCGGGATTCATTTTCACCACCGCGCTGCCGCCGGCGGTCTGCGCCGCCGCAACCGCGGCGATCCGGCACCTCAAGACTTCGCAATGGGAGCGCGACCGCCATCAGGAGCGCGCGGCGCGGGTAAAGTCCGTGCTCAACGCAGCAGGCCTGCCGGTAATGCCCAGTGATACACACCTTGTGCCTGTCATGGTGGGCGATCCCGAGAAGTGCAAGAAGGCGAGCGATCTCCTGCTCGCCGAGCACGGCATCTATGTCCAGCCGATCAACTATCCGACCGTGCCGCGCGGCACGGAGCGGCTACGCCTCACGCCGACGCCCTACCATGATGACGCGCTGATCGACGTGCTCGCTGAAGCACTCGTCGACGTATGGGAACGCCTCGGATTGCCGCTAAGATCCCGCGCGCTCGCGGCAGAATGACCGCATCACGCTTGGAGCTGGGTGCGGGGCGGGGGAGGTCAGTTTCCTTGAAAAGTCCTGGGCGCGCCGGAGTAGATTTCTTTTGCGCCTGCCGCGCTCTACAAGAATCTACCCTACCGGTCCATCGAGGACATCAGCGCGATCGGCCTGCTGTCCGAGGCCCCCTTGGTCATCGTGACGTATGCCGAGCATCCAGCTCGGTCTCTGCCGCTCTCAGAGCAAAGCTCTATCGGGCGCCTCATCCGTAACGTTATGTCATGAACTCTCGAGGGCGACCGGCTACGTCGCCTGGGCGCTCAGCAGGTCGGAGCTTCCACCCATGCGACGCTTCCGAGCCGCTTACCGGTGATGATATCAGCCGCCATGGCGCCGCTCTGACAATCGAGGCCGACCCGCAATCGCGGCCGGTCCCCAACGAAAGCGGCCTCGAAGACATCCATCTTCTTGAGTGCCGCGCGGCGCGAATCGTTCCCGGGGGATAGCCGACGCGATTGGTTCAGGGCGAAATCTGCCCCCGGCAATACCAGGAAGCGGTTGCCGATCTTGACAGCTTCGGCCTGCCAGTCTCGCCGGTCGAGCTGCAAGCGCGGCGTGCCTTCTGGGATAGAAATTTCGTGAGGTTCAACGACACGGACATCGTGCAGCCCGCCGGTCGCCGCAACGCGGCCGGGCCGACTGGAGCGAGTGCCGGTGAGCCGTTGGAGTCCTGCGCAGTTGAGTAACAGCAACGCGTGGGCAACCAGTTGTTCGAGGGCGTGGGGCTTCTCAAGACCGTCAACGCCAAAGGGCTTGATGCGATTTGCAAGCGGAATTCCTGCCTCATCGGCGATGTCGATCAGGCGAGCCTCCACATAAGAGGCCAGCAACTTGTCGAAGCGAGGGTCGCGCGAGAAGATAAGATATACTTGGCAATCGGCGCCGGCTTCCTGGTCTATTCGGTCGCCAATATTTCGGTCTCGCTTGCCGTGGCCAGTGTAGAGCTCTGGCGCGTCGATCACATAGGTGAAGTATCCTGAGAGTCCCGCCTTGATTCGGTTGAGCTTGGTGAACGGAGCGGCCCTTACCGCGAGAATGGAACCCAACGAATCGAGTTCGCGGGGACCCAACATTCTGTGTTCTAACAGCACCGTGCGGACTACGGGCGTAGAGTTGAAGTTCATGGCCATAGGGCTTCCAACAAGCGCTCTTCGTGACCGAACGAGCTGGGATTTGGTTATGCAACGTGCGCAATTTACACTGCGCACTAGTGCGCGGTCAAGATGGCTTTGTTGCGTTCTGGTGCGCCGTCCCGCATGATGGTTAACAATCGAATCGGAGACGGAGATGGCTAAGAAAGGTATCGCGAAGCTGGTCAAGAGCAGGAGCGGTCCTCGGGCGCCAGCCGGTAAAAAGCCGCTGATGGTGATCATCGAAGAAGATGTGATCAAGGCTGCCAAGATAGCCGCGATCGAGGACGGGACCAAGGTCTCCGCGATCGTAGAGATCCTACTCCGCGACTGGCTGGCGAAAAGGTAATAATTGGAACGGTGGCCGCCCCTTCGGTCCTTCTGGAGCCACTGACCAGGCGGGTGTGCGCGCAGAGCGCTCTCAGCCGAGCTGCCTGGTCTGCGTTAAGCGCCAATAGGCTTCGCTTTCTTCTTCATTTCTTTTTCCGCAAGCGCGACGAACTTCGCGAGCTCAAGATCGCGGTTAGGGTCTGCCACGCCGAAAGCCCCAGCATAACGAAGGTGAGACAAATCCGCATTGATGCGGATCGAATTCACCAGCCGCTGCAATATCGGCAGCAAGATTTGTTTCGTGTACCGCTCGCCTTCGGAGCGGCGAATGGTGGATTCATGCCCAATGAGTTCGTCGATCCATGCCTGATTGGTGGAGGGCAGGT
>Ga0081540_1000528_pt2 | contig 20649 bp, 17 predicted proteins | sample TabmetS2T1R1_FD_71024 | JGI IMG/M metagenome (GOLD analysis project Ga0081540, IMG submission 71024) | Tabebuia heterophylla rhizosphere microbial communities from the University of Puerto Rico - S2T1R1 | ecosystem: Host-associated > Plants > Roots > Rhizosphere ... | reverse complement strand
GCGGTCCCCGCCATCGTGCCAGCCTCGACCACATGCTCGCTTCCGGCGAGGGTGACGTGAAGGCTGGACACGATGTGCTCCTTAGTAGGCCGAACAGAACTGGTCACACGATGCTACCGGCGGCGGCGGCGATCCGGGTCCTCCGAGGCGAGGCCGGCCCGCCGCAGCGCGTCGGCTAGCGCGCCGTCGGCTGGCTTCGGGGCCGGGGTCTTGGTCCGGCCGGGACCGCCCGGGCCGGACCCGGGGCGGGCAGCACGGCCCGTTCGGGATGATGGGCCGAACGGGCGGCCACCTTCGTCATCCAGCCGGAGGGTGAGCGAGATCCGGTGCCGGGCGATGTCGACCGAGAGCACCTTGACCCGTACCACGTCGCCGGACTTGACCACCGAACGGGGGTCGGAGACGAACGTGCGCGACATGGCCGACACGTGGACCAGGCCGTCCTGGTGCACGCCGATGTCGACGAACGCGCCGAACGCGGCCACGTTGGTCACCACGCCCTCGAGCACCATGCCGGGCTCGAGGTCCTCGAGCTTCTCCACGCCCTCGGCGAACGTCGCGGTGGCGAACGCGGGGCGCGGGTCGCGGCCGGGCTTCTCCAGCTCGCGCAGGATGTCGGTGACCGTGGGCAGGCCGAACCGGTCGTCGGTGAACTGATCCGGCCTCAGGGCGCGGAGCGTGGCGGTGCTGCCGATCAAGGCGGCGGCCGTGCTCTTGGTCGTGGCGAGGATGCGGCGTACCACCGGGTAGGCCTCGGGGTGCACGCCGGAGGCGTCGAGCGGGTCGTCGCCGCCGCGGATGCGCAGGAACCCGGCGCACTGCTCGAAGGCCTTCGGCCCGAGCCGCGGCACACCCATGAGCTGCTGGCGGGTGCGGAACGGGCCGTCGGCGTCGCGGCGGGCCACGATCGCGGTGGCCAGCCCGGACGTGACGCCGGAGACCCGGGCCAGCAGCGGCTGCGAGGCGGTGTTCAGGTCTACCCCGACCGCGTTCACGCAGTCCTCGACCACGGCGTCCAGCGAGTGCGACAGCTTGCCCTCGGCCACGTCGTGCTGGTACTGCCCCACGCCGATGGACTTCGGGTCGATCTTGACCAGTTCGGCCAGCGGATCCTGCAGCCGCCGGGCGATGGAGACCGCGCCGCGCAGCGAGACGTCCATCCCGGGCAGTTCCGCCGAGGCGTAGGCCGAGGCGGAGTAGACCGACGCCCCGGCCTCGGAGACCACCACTTTGGTCAGCTTGAGCTCTGGATGGCGCTTGATCAGGTCGGCGGCCAATCGGTCGGTCTCGCGCGAGGCGGTGCCGTTGCCGATGGCGACGAGCTCGGCGTGATGCTGCTTCGCCAGCCTGGCCAGGGTGTCGATGGCCTCGTCCCAGCGCCGGTGCGGTTCGTGCGGGTAGATGGTGGACGTGCCGAGCACCTTGCCGGTGCCGTCGGTGACCGCGACCTTGACGCCGGTGCGGAAGCCAGGGTCCAGGCCGATCGTGGTCCGCGCGCCGGCCGGCGCGGCCAGCAGCAGGTCGCGCACGTTGGCGGCGAACACCCGGACCGCCTCGTCCTCGGCCGCCTGCCACAGCCGGACCCTGATGTCGACGCTCAGGTGCGTCAGGATGCGGGTGCGCCAGGCCCAGTGCACCGTGGCGTGCAGCCACTGGTCGGCCGGACGTCGTTCGTCGCGGATGCCGAACCGCCCGGCGATGCGCTGCTCGAACTCCGCGTCCTCGGCCCCGGGCTCCAGGGTGAGGTCGAGGATGTCCTCCTTCTCGCCGCGGAACAGGGCCAGCACGCGGTGCGAGGGCAGCCGCGCGAACGGCTCGCTGAACTCGAAGTAATCGGCGAACTTCGCGCCCTGTTGTTCCTTGCCCGCGCGGACCCTGGAGGTCACCGAGCCGCGGGCGGCCATCGACTCGCGCAGCTCGCCGAGCAGGTCCGCGTCCTCGGCGAACCGCTCGACCAGGATGGCGCGGGCGCCGTCCAGGGCGGCGGTGGCGTCCGGGACATCGCGGTCTGGATCGACGAAGTTCGCGGCGGCTCGCTGGGGATCGCTGGACGGGTCGTGCAGGAGCAGGTCGGCCAGCGGCTCCAGGCCGGCCTCGCGCGCGATCTGCGCCTTGGTGCGCCGCTTGGGCTTGTAGGGCAGGTAGAGGTCTTCCAGCCGGGCCTTGGCGTCGGCGGCGCGGATCTGGGCCTCGAGCTCGTCGGTCAGCTTGCCCTGGGCGGCGATCTGGATGAGGATCGCGTCCCGGCGCTCCTCGAGTTCGCGCAGGTAACGCAGGCGCTCTTCGAGCGTGCGCAGCTGCGCGTCGTCGAGCGCACCGGTGGCCTCCTTGCGGTACCTGGCGATGAACGGCACGGTCGCGCCGCCGTCGAGCAGCTCGACCGCGGCGTTGACCTGGCGCACGGCCACGCCCAGCTCGCCGGCGATCCGCTGGTCCACTGACTGGTTCTGGGTCACCCGGCAATTGTGCCAGCGGGACGGTGTTCCTACGCAGTGCCGGGCTAGGGCCGGCCAATCACCCATGGCGGGTGAGGCGGCGGGGCCTGTAGAGGATGACGATGGCTATGATGATCGGTCAATTGACGTAGCGCCTGAAAAAGCGCCATTCCCGATGATGGGGTCGCCATGCCGCTCGCTAGTTCCTATTCCTATCCGCTCCTCGGGGCGTTCTGGACAATCCTCGAGATCTTCCTCTGGGTGCTCTGGATCTGGGTCCTGATCTATGTTTTCATCGACATCTTCCGCAGCCACGACCTGTCCGGCTGGGCGAAGGCCCTGTGGTTCATTTTCGTCCTGTTCATCCCGCTCATCGGCGTCCTGGTCTACCTGATCGCCCGGGGCGGCAGCATGCAGGAACGGGCCCAGCAGCAGGCGCGGCAGGCGGACGCGGACGCCCGCGCCTACATCCAGGATGCCGCCGGTTCCCCGACGCCGGCCGACCAGCTCACCAAGCTGGCCGACCTGCGTGACCGGGGCGTCATCACGGCCGATGAGTTCGAGCGCGAGAAGGCCAAGATCCTGGCCTGAGCACCACTCGGCCCGGGTATGACTGAAGCCGTGGCCCAGGGCGCCAGCTCACAGCCGGAGCAACATCTCCTGCGTGGCTGGCGCTCGGTCATGTTCGCCCCGGTCGGCAGCGGGCAGCGGCGCCGTCGCGGAAGCGACGGCGTCCGCCTGGCCGCTGCCGTCCTCGTCCTGGTGTGCTGCCTGCTGATCATCCGGTACGACTCCCGGATCGACCGGGCCATCACCCAGGTGATCCACCCGCCGCCGTGGAGCATTACCTGGCTGGTGACGGTGGTATACGAGGCGGGCTCGATTGGCGTCGCGGTCGTCCTGGTGGGGCTGGCCCTGCTCGCGCGCCGCTGGGAGATCGCGCGCGACATCGGGCTGAGCGCGGCCGGGACGGCGGCCGTGTGCGGGATCCTGATCGCCGTGCTCGGAAGCCGCGGCGGACGGCCAGGCGGGATCGTGATCGACGGCTACTACATGAGCTTTCCCGTCCTGCAGATCGCCCTGTTCATGGCGGTCGCCACGGCGGGGCTGCCGTATCTGGCCCGCGGCGTGCAGCGCCTCATCGAGATCTTCATCGCCCTGGTGGCCCTGGCTTCAGCCGTCGGAGGCCACGGGCTGCCGCTGAACGTCCTGGGGAGCCTGGTCATCGGCTGGGGGGTGACGGCGGTGGTCCGGCTCGTCTTCGGCTCGCCGCTTGGGCTGCCCTCGGCCGAGGACGTCCGGCTGCTGCTCGAGGAGTTCGGCATCCGGTCCAGGGATGTGCGCCCGGCGCCCCGGCAGGTCTGGGGGGCGGCGAGGTTCGAGGCGACCGAGCTGTGCCGGGCGGATACGCCCGGTCGCCTCGGTATCGCGGTCTACGGCCGGGACGCGGCCGATGCCAGGCTGCTCACCAAGGCAGGCCGGTTCCTGCTGTACCGGGACTCCGGGCCGAGCCTGACGATTACCCGGCTTCAGCAGGTCGAGCACGAAGCCTACGTCACCATGCGAGCGGGCTTGGCGGATGTCGCCGTACCCGAGATCGTGGAGGCGGGAACGGCGGGACCGTCCCGCGACGCGCTGCTGGTCTACCGGATGCCGCCCGGGACAGCGCTGTCGGACGCGGACGCCGCCGGGATCAGCGACGCCGTGCTCGACGACCTGTACCGCCAGTTGCTGACCCTGCGCCGGGCCCGCATCGCGCACGGCGCGATCAGCGGTGACGCGGTGCTGGTCGACCCGGTGGCGGGGACCGTTGTCCTGGCGGACTTCCGCAACGCCTCGGAGCGGGCGTCGCCGGATCAGCTCGATCGCGACCTGGCCGGCGCCATCGCGGCTACCGCGGTGGTGATCGGCGCCGAACGAGCCGCCGGTTCCGCGGCGCGGTGCCTGGAGCCGGGGATGCTGGAAGGGGCGCTCAGGCAGCTGCAGAAGCCCGCCCTCGACCCGCTGCTCGGCCGGAGCCTGCGGGGCAGGCGCAGTCTGCTGCCGGATGTCCGTCAGCGCGCCGCCCAGGCCGCCTCGATCGAGCTGCCGGCCCTGGCCGAGCCGCGCCGGGTGAGCTGGCCCACGCTGATCCTGATCATCGGCAGCCTGATCGGCGGCTGGGCCCTGATCGGGGTGCTCATCGACGTGGCCGGCTCCTTCGACACCGTGATCGGGGCCGACTGGCTGTGGGTCATCATGGCGTTCGTCCTGGCCCAGCTGGCCTACGTGGCGTCGGCCGTTGAGAGCCTGGGTAGCGTGGCCGGGCCGTTGCCGCTCGGCCGCACGGTGGCCGTCGAAGTGGCCAAGGCGTTCAGCGGGCTGGCCGGCGGCGCCCCCGCGATCTTCGCCACCCGGGTGCGCTATTACCAGAAGCAGGGCTACGACACGTCGGTGGCGCTGAGCTCGGGCGCCATCATGACCACCGCCAGCTGGATCTCGACGGCGGTGCTGTTCGTCGTCTCGCTGCCGTTCGCCTGGGGATCACTGGACCTCGAGGCCACCCCCCAGTCCGGGGGAGACTCGAAGCTGGTGTGGATCATCCTGGCCCTCGTCGTCCTGATCGGCCTGGTCGTCGGCCTGGCTCTGGCCGTGCCCAGGCTCCGCAGGCTGGCCGCCGAGAAGATGCGGCCCAAGCTGCGTGATATCTGGGGCAACCTCAAGGTCGTGGCCAGCTCCCCGGGCAAGCTGGTGCAACTGCTGGGCGGCGCGTTCGGCCGGGACCTGCTGGTGGCCATGGCCCTGTCGGTATCGCTGCGCGCGTTCGGCGACCATCTCCGGCTGCCGATCCTGATCGTGGTCATCACCCTGGCCGCGATCATCGGCGGGATCGCCCCGTCGCCTGGCGGCATGGGCGTGGTCGAGGCGGGCATGATCCTCGGCCTGACCGCGGCCGGGGTCGCGGAGGCCGACGCCACCGCCGCGGTATTCATCCAGCGCCTGTTCACCTCCTACCTGCCGCCCATCTGGGGCTGGCTCACCCTCGTCTGGTTGCGGCGGAGAGAGTACCTGTGAAAGACGAACGGGACTACGCCGCGTTCGCCGCCGCCGTCGACTCAGGGCGACTGGCCGCCCGGACCGGCGTGTAACCGGGGTCTACCGCAATGAGTGATCAATCAGTGGTCCCGGGCAAGCCGTCCCTGACCGCGAGGATCGACCAGGAGAAGTCGCATCCGCTGGCCTGGAAGACGGTAGCCAAGCGCGCCGCGCTGGTCCTCGTGGCCGGCCTCGCCATCTACCTCGTGTTCCCGGCGATCACCGAGGTGCTCGCATCCTGGCCGCGCCTGTCGACCCTGAACCCCTGGTGGCTCATCGCGGCGATCGGCGCCGAGATCTTGCACTTCACCTGCACGTTCGCCGTGCAGCGCCTCGCCCTGCGGACTAAGGCGTGGTTCTCGGTCATCACCTCCCAGCTGGCCGGCAATGCGATCACCCTCGTCATGCCGGGAGGGGCGGCCGTGGGAGCCGCGGTCCAGTTCCGGATGCTGGCGACCAGCGGAATGGCGACCAGCGAGACCGTCGGCGGCCTGGCGGCGTATTCTCTGCTCGGCGTGGGCGGCTTGCTCGCGCTGCCGCTCTTCGCCCTGCCCGTCATCCTGATCGGCGCGCCCGTCGACCGCGGGCTGGAGCATGCGGCGTTCCTGGGGGCGGCGGGATTCGTGGCCTTCGCCGGGTTCGGGGCGGTCGTCCTGGTCTATGATCCCCCGCTGCGCTGGGCGGGCCGGGCCGCGCAGTGGCTGAGGAACCTAGCCTTGCGGAAACGCCCTCCGCTGCACGGGCTGGACGACACCCTGCTGGAGAAGCGTGACGAGATCCGGACGACGCTTGGCCGGCAGTGGTGGCAGGCGCTCCTGCTCTCCGCGGGTCGCCTGGCGTTCGACTACCTGTGCCTGCTGTTCGCGCTGCGGGCGACCGGCAGCCACCCGCGCCCCTCGCTGATCCTGGTGGCATACGCGGTGGCCGGCATCATCGGGATGATCCCGATCACACCCGGCGGTCTCGGGCTGGTGGAAGCGAGCCTGACCGGGCTGCTGGTGCTGGCCGAGGTGAACTCCAGCCAGGCCGTGCTGGCCACGCTCACGTACCGGATCGCCTCGTACTGGCTGCCGCTGCTCGCCGGACCGGTCGCCTACGGCCTGTTCAAGTTCAGGTACCGGGACCGGAAAAAGCCGGCTGACGGCTTATGCCGCGCGGCCGGCCAGGTCGAGCAGGTCGTCGAGGATGCGGCCGAAGGCGCTCACCGTCATCGACAGGTGACCGTCGCCCGGCATCAGGTGCACGCGGGCGTCCCGGATGCTGGCGGCCAGCCATTTCCCGTGCGCGAACGGGACCATCTGGTCCTGGTCGCCCTGCCAGACGGCGACCGGGGCCGGGTCGTCCGGTGCGGGTGACGGCGACGTCCATCCCAGGGAGAAGCCCCAGTCCCTGACGAACGCCAGGTCGTCGTCCCGCCAGCCCGCGATGCCCGAGCTCAGGGCGGCCCGCAGGCTGGCGGCGACGTGAGCGGCGAACTCGCCCGTGAGCACCGCCTTGTCGGCCTCGATCACCAGGCCGCCCAGCGAGGAGGCCACGCTCTCGGCGGTGACGGTGCCCAGCATGGCCGCCTGCTGGCCGAGGAACTCGGTCAGCGCGGCCTCGCCGCGTCGCGCGGCGCCGAACTCGGCGACGTTCTCCGCCCCCATGCCGTCCAGCCAGTCGAGCCCGTCCGCTGGGTAGGGCGCCACCCCGGCGATCGACGCCGCCGCCAGGCAGCGCCCGGGCAGGGCCGCGGCGCAGGCCAGCGCGTGCGGGCCGCCGCCGGACCAGCCCAGCGTGACGAACGGGCCGGCGCCGAGGTCGTCGAGGACCGCCGCGGTGTCCTCGGCCACGTCCACCACCCGGCGGCCGGGTCGTGGCGTCGAGCCCTCGTAACCGGGCCTGGCGGCCAGGATCACCCGCAGGCCCCGGATCCGGGCCGCCTGCACCGTCGGCGGGTACAGGACCAGGCCGGACGGGGTGCCCTCGTGCAGTACCAGGGGCAGGCCGTCCGCCGGGCCTGACACCAGGAACTCGATGACCCGGCCGCCGGGGCGGGTGACGCTGCGTCGTTCGGTATCGGAGGCCATCAGCCGCGCGGCGAGATCCGAGCCGGGGTGACCAGCACGGCGAGCCGCCGTTCCCCGGCCATCACCCGGTCGTAGGTGCCGAAGTCGTCGTGCGTCCCGCCCGCGGCGGTGAAGATCTCGCGCAGCAGCAGGCGCAGCCGCTCGGCGTCGACGCCGGGCATCGGGTCGTCCGGCCCGGCCAGTTCCACCGGCCCCTCGACGCCGGCCCACTCCCAGCCGGCCCGGATGACCACGCTGGCCCGGGGCCGGGCCCGCAGGTTCGCGACACGGTGCGCGTCACAACGGCTGACCAGGCCGACGACCTGAGCCCCGGTCACCGGATGCGGGAGCACGCCCGCGTTCACCACCGACGACTGGATCGTGCCGTCCGGCCGCGACGTGGACACCACGCACAGGCCGTGATCACCGCCGACCAGCCGGGCGAAGTCCTCGAGTCCGCTCACGGATGAAGCCTAACCTGTGCCGCACCGGCGCAAGGGAGAGCACCACGCGGTCCTCCACCGGGCGGTAGCCCAGACGCTGGTACAAGGCGTTGCTCGTGGGGTTGGCCAGATCGGTGTAGAGCACCACCTCCCGCAGGCCTTCCTCCAGCGCAGCCTGGCTGACGGCCACGGTCGCGGCACTCGCGTAGCCGTGCCCGCGCGCTTCCGGAGGCGTGTAGACGGGTCCCACCCGCACCATCCCGGCCACCGCCCGGGTCCGGCCGGCCACCGAGACCGGGACGCCGCCGGCCTCCCAGACGGTGATGCCGCCGTAGCCGAGCCGCTCGGCGACCGCGCCGCGGTGGTCCTGTCCGGGCGGGTCGCCGACCTCGCGGGCGAACGCGCCGAACCACCGGGCCAGCAGGTCATGGTCGGTCCGGGCGGCGAGCCTGGCCGTGCCGTCGGGCCACCGCCCGGGCGGGATGAGCTCGCCGAGCCGGAACAGGCGCATCCGGCGGTACACCGCGACCGCGTCTCCGGTGCGGTCTCGCCAGGCCGCCGCGAACGCGTCGGCCGCCTCCTGGCCCGCGTTGACGCCGGGGACCCGGCGGCGGGCCTCGGTGAGGTCCCCGGCCAGCCGGGCGGCGGCCGGGACGCTCACCCGGGAGAGCAGGAGGGGGTAGTCCGGCGTGTGCATGAACGCGGCCCCGACCGGCTCTCCGTCCGGTTGCCACCAGCCGAATAGCGACCGGGCCGAGGCGGCCGCCTTGACCCTGAGATCCTCGGTCACGGTCAGGATCACCGTGTTCCCGGCCGGGTCGGCGCGCAGGAACTCCCCCGCCGCGTTCAGGAACCGTCTGGTATCCGCGGTCATGAACCAGCTCATCGGGCCATGCTTTCATCCTGGGCGGGTAGGTACGGACGGTGCGAAACGAATCAGCGGCGGCCGAGGAGGCGCTCGGCGCGGACCTGTTCCAGATTCTGACCGAGGACGCCGCGGACACCGTCTTCTCCCCGGCCAGCGTGGCCGGCGCGCTGCGGATCGCGCTGTGCGGGGCGCGCGGCCAGACGGCGGCCGAACTGGCCCGGGTGCTGCACCTGGACGAAGACCCGAAGCCGCAGGACGCCGCGGCCGCCGGACTACGGCTAACGCTGACATCCGGCGGCGCCGGGTCCGCGACGTTCCGGGCGCCGAACACGGTGTGGATCCAGTCGGGACTCCCCGTGAGTGCTGCGTTCGAGGCCCGGCTGCACGACGCGGTGACCTTGGCCGCCGCCGACTTCCGCGCCGCGCCCGAGGCGACGCGGACCGAGATCAACCGGGTGATCGCCAGCCAGACCGGGGGCAAGATCAGCGGCTTGCTGCCGTCCGGCAGCATCACCGCGCTGACCAGGCTGGTGCTGGCCAGCGCGGTGTACCTCAAGGCGGCCTGGACGGAGCCCTTCCCGGAGCGCGCCACGGCCGACGCGCCGTTCTACCCGGACGGCCGGGACCAGCCGGCGCTGACCGTGCCGATGATGCGCGGCACAGCGTCGCGCGCCTACCTGCGCGGTGACGGCTACCAGGCCGTGCTGCTCCCCTACCGGGACATCAACCTGGCCATGGCCGTGCTGCTGCCCGACGGGCCGCTGGCGGCGCTGCGGCCGAAGCTCACCGCGGCCGGCCTGGGCGGCCTGCTCGCCGGGGCGGCCCGGCACCAGGTCACGCTGTCGCTGCCCAGGTTCCGGCTGGAAGCGGCGTTCAACCTCATCCCGGCGCTGCGGAAGCTCGGCGTCGCCGCGGCATTCGGTGACAACGCGGACTTCGGCGAGATCACCGAGGCCGCGCCCCTTCGGATCGGCGCGGTCGCGCACAAGGCCTACGTCGACGTCGACGAGCACGGCACCGAGGCGGCGGCGGCCACCGCCGTGGTCATCCGGGCGGCGGCCGCCATACGGCCGCCGCCAGCGGTCACGATGGTGGTGGACCGGCCGTTCCTGTTCGCGATCGTCGACAGCACGATCGGCCAGCCGTTGTTCCTCGGCCAGGTCAGCCATCCGGTCGCGGGCTGATCAAGGTTCCTCCGGCCCGGTCAGCGGCTCAAGCAGCGCGACCATCTGCTCCTGCCCGAAATACCGGGCCCAGCCGAGCGGGGTGGAATCGAAGCGCTGATCGCGGATACCGGGATCGGCGCCGAGCCTGAGCAGGCTCCTGGCCAGGTCCAGGCGGCCGTCCATCGCCGCGACGTGCAGCGCGGTCTGCCACGGGTCGGCGGCGGGCACGTCGGACCTGCCCCTGGCGTTCACGTCGAAGCCAAGCCCGGCGAGCAGTTCGGCCGAGCCGGGCCGCCCCCGTGCCGCGGCCCAGACGATCAGTGCCGGGCGATCCCGGCGGACGGCCTCGGCCAGTCCCGGATGAGCGGCTCGCAGCTCCTCCACGGCAGCCTGGTCCGCGACCAGCGCGGCGGCCGCGAACCGCTGCCCGGGATCGAGTTCGGGCTCTGGTGCGCCGTGCTCGACCAGATAGCGGGCGAGTTCGGGGTGCCCGGTGCTGACGGCGCGCTCCGCGGGCGTGCTGCCGTCCTCGAACGGCGAGGCAATGTCGGCGCCGTGCTCCACGAGCAGCCGGACCCGTTCGGCCATCCCGTGGGTGACGGCCCAGCCGAGCTGACCGCGCACCATCTTCTCCGGCGTGTCCAGGGCGCCGCCCATCCGGGCCTGCCACGGACCACCGTCGCCGGCGCCGAGGCCGAACTCGAACAGCAGCTCCAGGTGGTCGTCGTCCGGCTCGAACATCCGGTTGTACAGGGCCTGGCCGTCGTTGGGGTCGGCGCCCGCTTCGAGCAGCAGGCGGGCCAGGGCCAGCGCGTGCGGGTGACGTGGCTGGCGCACCGGGCCGAGTTCGCCCTCGCCGAAGACGCCGGTCAGCACGGTGAACGGAGTCGGCAGGCCGTGCCATAGGTAGCCGGCGTTCGGGTCCGCGCCGGCCTGGAGCAGCATCCGGGCGGCGCCGAGCACCGCGGCCTCGCCGATGGCGGCGTCGTGGCGTGCGTAGGCCAGGTAGAACAGCGGCTCGCCGCGGCACGGGCCGCCCGGCCTGGCCGCCGCCCGGCGGTCGGCGGCCAGGTGCGCGGCCAGCCGCGGCAGGTCCGCCGCTGCCGCGGCCGCGCACACGCTCAGCCGGGTGATCTCCGGGTGGTCCAGCAGGATCTGGCGCGCCTGCGCCCAGCGTCCTGGTTCGTCGTCCTCGTAGTACAGGCAGGCCAGGCGGAGAAACTCATCGGCCGGGTTGCCCGGGTTTCCCGGGTTGTCCGCCTCGGCCGTCATCCGGTCAGGGAACCGGCTGTACCGCTCGACGACCTCGACGTAGCGGCGCAGCCTGACCCAGCTCGGGAAGTCGTAACGCCTGGCCACGACCAGCTGGGCGGCGCTCAGCGGGAACGCGGCGGCTGCGGCGCCGCCTGGGCGCCTATCCGGATGGCGTCCGGCCACTTCGGCGAGTGCGTCCTGGTCGCCGCGGCGTACCGCGCGCTGGAGGTCCCTGGCCTGATGGCGCAGCTGCTGGAGGCTGGGCTCGCTGGGCAGGTCGGGCATGATCGCTCCTTTCGAGCGCCTGCGGTCCGCGTCGCAAGCCGAAAGGAGGATGCCTGAAATCAGATCACCGGCCCCGCACAGGTGGACTCTGTCCTTCCCGCGGACCGGGGGTGCCCTGCGAACCAGGACCTAGTTTACTATCCGGGTTTACTATTCGGCGAGCCCGACCCGGTGATCTGGCGCCAGCTGAGCCGGCGCCTAGACCGCGGATGGTCTTCGGGGAGTGGCCGCGTTAGGCTTTTCCTGCGTCGTGCAGCCTGGGAGGTGCCGGTGATGACAGGACCGGACGAAGGGGGACTGGCAGGGCGCGGGCACCTGCGGGCGGCCCAGGCCGACCGCGAGCAGGCGATCACGGTACTCAAGGCGGCGTACGCGCAGGGCAGGCTGACCAAGGATGAACTTGAGGCGCGGGCGGGCCAGGCGTTTGCGTCGCGGACCTACGCGGAGCTGGCCGCACTGACCGCCGACTTGCCCGCCGCAAGCCCGGCCGCCGCAAGCCCGGCGGCCATGGGGTCCGATGCTCCATGGCCGCGGCCCAGCACGCCCGCCCGGACGATGGCGAAAGCGGCCCGCAGGTCGGGGGTCTGCCTGCTCGTCGCGGTCGCCCTGGTGGAGGGCGCATTCCTGGCCGGAAACTTCCTGCTGATCGTCGCGGCCTTCTTCGCGCTCATCGCGGCGTCGGGATTCTTCGGGTACGGGATCCTCGACGCATGGGAGGAGCGGCGTTCCCAAGCCCAGGGGCCCCCGGGGCCGGGTCGGCGGCACCGGGGATCCGGGGGTCGCCTGCCCGGCGATGACGCAGCTCCCACCGCGTTCGGCCCAACTCCCGCCGACAGAACCCGCGCCGACTCACGCGCCCGGCAGCCGGAGCGGGATCGGCGCCACCCTTCCAGGCGGGGTATCCCGGTTCCGGTCCGACCGTTGTCACGTTGCGTATAGCACCGCTTGTGCACCGTGATATCTAGAACGCCCGTTCCGCCAGATGCATGACCGGTGAAGGGTGGTCGCTGGACCCTGAAAGGCGGGCCCGTCCTTGGGGTCGAGGGGCCCTTGCCCCCATCTGACGCCTCCGCTCGCGGGGTGAAGGGGCCCTTGCCCCCGCCTATCGGGGGCAAGGGCCCCTTCACCCCGTTACCCGGCTGGCATGACCGCCGCGATCACCACATTCTGAGGGCCCGAACCGGGTTGTGCGGGTTACGGTTCACGATCAGCCGCAGGCGCACGGCTTCGCGGCCACGCGACAGAGGGATTGTTGACAATTTTGTTGGGCATTTTTAAGCTCGTCCCGTGGATGCGGCTCACGATGTGACGTCAGCGGCTGTTGAGGCTTCCGAGGTTTCTACGGGACTTGCATCGGGGCCGGTGGCAGGTGCCACCGGGCGGCGGCTGGCGGTTGAGCGGCTCCGGCAGGCGATCCTGGCCGGGGACATGGCGCCCGGGCAGCGCCTGGTCGAGGAGGAGCTGGCCGGAACGCTCGGGGTGACCCGCGCCAGCCTGCGCGCGGCCCTGTTCGACCTGGCCGCGGACGGACTGGTCGAGCGGATACCGAACCGCGGCGCGCGGGTCCGGGCCGTCACCCTGGACGAGGCGGTCGCGATCACCGAGTGCCGGATGGCGCTCGACGGGCTATGCGCGGCCAAGGCAGCCGAACGAGTGACCGAGCCCGAAGCGGCCCGGCTACGCCAGCTGGGCGAGGAGATGCAGCGCTGCGTCGCGGACGGCGAGCTGCTGAAGTACTCGGCGCTCAACCACGAGCTGCACCGGCTGGTGCGGGAGATCTCCGGCCAGGCGGTAGCCACCAGCCTGCTCGAGCGGCTGAACGGCCAGCTGGTCCGCCACCAGTTCCAGCTGTCGCTGCGGCCAGGGCGTCCGCAGTCCTCGCTTCCCGAGCACCTGGCGATCATCGCGGCCGTCGCTGGACGCCGGCCGGCCGAGGCGGAGAACGCCACCCGCCGCCACCTGGGCAGCGTCATCTCCGCGCTGCTCGACCAGCGACAGGCCCAGCCCCAGCGACAGGCCCAGCCCCAGCAGGCACAGTCCCAGCAGGCACAGTCCCAGCAGGCACAGTCCCAGGAGGAGGCCCGGTGAGCCAGCAGGAATCCATGCTCGTGGTGAGCGCGCACGCCGCCGACTTCGTCTGGCGCGCGGGCGGCGCGGTGGCGCTGGCGGCCTCGCGCGGCGACCGGGTCACGGTGCTATGCCTGAGCTACGGCGAGCGAGGCGAGTCGGCCAGCGCCTGGCGGGCGGGCAAGACCCTGGAGGAGATCAAGGCGCAGCGCCGGGGCGAGGCCGAGAGCGCCGCGGCCGCGCTGGGGGCCGCGATCGAGTTCCTCGACGCCGGGGATTACCCGCTGCGCGAGACCGACGAGCTCGTCGACCGCATCGTCGGTGTGTACCGGGAGGTCAACCCGTCCGTGGTGCTCACCCACACGCTCGCCGATCCGTACAACGGCGATCACCCGGCGGCCGGGCAGATGGCATTGCGCGCCCGGGTGCTGGCCCAGGCGATCGGGTATCCCGCTCCCGGCGAGCCGATCGGCGCCCCGCCGGTCTTCCTGTTCGAGCCGCACCAGCCGGAGATGTGCGGCTTCAAGCCGGAGGTCCTGCTGGACATCACGCCGGTCTTCGACGCCAAGCGCAAGGCGATGGAGTGCATGGGCGCCCAGCAGCACCTCTGGGAGTACTACACCGACCTGGCCCGACGGCGCGGCACGCAGCTCAGGCGCAACGCCGGGCCCAACCTCGGCCTGCCGTCGAACACCATGGGCGAGGCCTACATGCGAGTGTTCCCGCACGTCACAGACAGGCTGACCTGATGAGCACCGTGATCGTCACCGGCGTGGCCCGGGCCGACCTCGGGGTGGTCGGCCAGCTGGCCGAGCTCGGGGTGGCCACCGTCCACGAGGCCATCGGCCGGGCCGGGTACCTCGGGCCCGGCCTGCGCCCGATCCAGGACGGCGTGCGGACCGGCGGTACCGCGGTCACCGCGCTGTGCTGGCCCGGCGACAACCTCATGATCCACGCGGCGGTGGAGCAGTGCCAGGCCGGCGACGTGCTGGTGGTCACGACGACCTCGCCGTGCACCGACGGGATGTTCGGTGAGCTCCTGGCCACCTCGCTGGCGGCGCGCGGGGTCCGCGGGCTGGTCATCGAGGCCGGCGTCCGGGACGTGGCCGAGCTGCGGGCGATGGGCTTCGGTGTCTGGTCGGCGGCGGTCAGCGCTCAGGGCACGGTCAAGGAGACGGCGGGTTCGGTCAACGTGCCGGTCTCGATCGGGGGGCAGATCGTCCGGCCGGGTGACGCGATCATCGCCGACGACGACGGCGTGGTGTGCGTGCCCCGGGCCGACGTCGGCCAGGCACTCGAGGCGGCGCAGGCCCGGGTGGCCAAGGAGGAGCAGAGCCGCAAGGCCCTGGCCGACGGCCAGCTCGGCCTCGACCTGTACGGCCTGCGCGACAAGCTCGCGGCGCGCGGCGTGCGGTACGTCGCGGCCGGGGACCAGGACAGGCGGTGAGCGCGGAAGGCGTGCGCTGCATGCTGATGCGGGGCGGCACGTCGAAGGGGGCCTACTTCCTCGCCGGGGACCTGCCGGCCGATCCGGCGGTGCGCGATGACCTGCTCCTGCGGATCATGGGGAGCCCGGACGCCAGGCAGATCGACGGGATCGGCGGGGCGCACCCCCTGACCTCCAAGGTGGCGGTGATCTCAGCGTCCGTTCGGCCGGACGCGGACGTCGATTACCTCTTCCTGCAGGTCGGAGTCGACCAGGCCACCGTCTCGGACCGGCAGAACTGCGGCAACCTGCTCGCCGGGGTCGGGCCGTTCGCGGTCGAACGCGGCCTGGCCTCGGCCTCGCCGGTCCGGATCCACATGGTCAACTCGGACGGCATGGCCACGGCCAGCTTTCCGGTGGCCGGCCGCGCCGTGGACTATGACGGCGACACCGCGATCGCGGGGGTGCCGGGGACGGCCGCGGCCATCGTGCTCGACTTCGCCGGGACCGAGGGCTCGGCCACCGGTGCGCTGCTGCCCACCGGGAATGTCAGCGACGTCATCGAGGGCCTCACCGTCACCTGCATCGACAACGGCATGCCGGTAGTCATGGTGCCTGCCGCGGAGTTCGGCCGCAGCGGGTACGAGAGCGTCGCGGAGCTGGAGGCGGACGACGAGCTCAGGCGCAGGGTGCGGGCGCTGCAGCTGGCGGCCGGCGAGCTCATGGGGCTCGGCGACGTATCGGGTGCCTCGGTGCCGAAGATCTCGCTGGTCGCCGCCCCCGCGGACGGCGGGACGATCTGCACGAGGACGTTCATCCCGGTCCGCGTGCACGACTCGATCGGGGTGCTCGGCGCGGTCAGCGTCGCGACCGCGCTGCTGCTCGACGGCGCGGCAGGGGCCGACCTGGCCGTGATCAAGCCGGGGCAGACGCGGTTCGGCATCGAGCACCCGGCTGGCCAGCTGGAGGTCGAGACCGAGGTCGACCAGGCGAGCCAGCCGCCCCGGGTGGTCCGCTCGGGCGTGGTGCGCACCGCGCGCAAGCTCTTCGACGGCACCGTCTTTCCACGGAGGTCCCGGTGACAAGCCCGCAGATCCGTTCCGGCACGGCGGCGGCGACGCGGCCGCCGCTGCACGACGTCGCGCACCTCGGCCACATCGAGCTGCTGACCCCCAAGATGTGCGAGAGCCTGTGGTTCTTCGTGGAGGTGCTCGGCATGACCGAGACCTGCCGCGAGGGCAACTCGGTGTACCTGCGCACCTGGGACGACTACGAGCACCACACGGTGAAGCTCACCGCGCACGAGACCTCGGGCATCCGCCGGGTCGGGCTGCGGGCCTCCAGCCAGGCCGCGCTGGAGGCACGGGTGGCGGCGATCGAGGCGGCCGGGCTGGGCGTCGCCTGGAAGGACGGCGACCCCGGTATCGGGCCGACCTACCTGTTCCACGACCCGGACGGGCACGAGCTAGAGCTGTACTGGGAGACCGAGTGGTACGCGCCGCCCGATGAGCTCAAGCCGTCGCTGAAGAACCAGGCCCAGGCCTACCCGGGGCGCGGCGTCTGCGTCCGGCGCCTGGACCACGTCAACTACCTGGCCCAGGACGTGCCGCCGAACGGGGACTTCGTCCGCGACGTGCTCGGCGGGCGGGTTACCGAGCAGATCCAGCTCGACGACGGCACGATCTCGGCCCAGTGGCTGCACTTCACCAACAAGGGTTATGACCTGGTGTACACGCGCGACTGGACCGGAACGCGCGGCCGCCTGCACCATGTCGCGTTCGCACCGGACACGCGCGAGGACATCATCCGGGCCGCCGACATCTGCCTGGACCACGGGGTTTTCATCGAGACCGGGCCGCACAAGCACGCCATCCAGCAGACGTTCTTCCTCTACGTCTACGAGCCGGGCGGGAACCGGATCGAGCTGTGCAACCCGGTCGCCCGGCTGGTACTGGCGCCGGACTGGCGCACGATCACCTGGACCGAGGCCGAACGGGCCAGGGGCCAGGCCTGGGGCCTGAAGACGATCGAGTCCTTCCACACCCACGGCACCCCGCCGGTTTAGAGGTCAATGAGGATCGTGACGGGGCCGTCGTTGATCAGGGACACCTTCATGTCGGCGCCGAACACGCCGGTCTGGACCCGGGCGCCGAGGTCGCGCAGGGCCTGCACCACGGCACCGACGAGGGGCTCGGCTACCGGCCCGGGGGCGGCGGCGGACCAGGACGGGCGACGGCCTTTGGCCAGGTCCGCGTAGAGCGTGAACTGGCTGATCACCAGCAGCGGCGCGGAAATGTCGGAGCAGGACTTCTCACCGTCGAGGATGCGCAGCCCCCACAGCTTGGCGGCGAGCCTGGCGGCCTGCTCGGGGGTATCGTCGTGGGTCACGCCGACCAGGACCAGTAGCCCCGGCTCCTCGATCGCGCCCGTAATCTCGCCGTCCACGGCCACGCTGGCCCGGCTCACCCGCTGCACCACTGCTCGCATAGCCCGGCAGGCTACCCGGCGCGCCCGGGAAAGGGCACACTGCGTGCATGACGATCTTTCCGGAACACGATGGCGTGAACCCCGTGGTGGCCGAGGTCGTGCGCTCGGGCTTGGTCGAGTCGCGGCACCGCGGCGCGGTCGCGGGCCTGGCCGCCGACGGCACCCAGGTGGTCAGCGCGGGAGACACCGTAGTGCCGTTCTTCCCTCGCTCGGCGAACAAGCCGCTGCAGGCCACGGCCATGCTGCGGGCCGGGGCCGAGCTTGATGGCGAGCTGCTGGCGCTGGCCGCGGCCAGCCATTCGGGTGAGGACTACCACGTCGACGGGGTCCGGAAGATCTTGTCCGGGGCCGGGCTGACAGAGGCCGACCTGGGATGCCCGCCATCCTGGCCGCTTGACCTTCAGACGGCACGCCAGCTGATCGCCCGCGGCGAGGGCATGTCCAGGGCCCGGATGAACTGCTCGGGGAAGCACGCGGCCATGCTGGCCACGTGCGTGGTGAACGGCTGGCCGACGAGCAGCTACCTGAACCCGCAGCATCCGCTGCAGCAGGCCATCCTGCGGACCGTCGAGGAGCTGGCGGGCGAGCGGGTGCCCGCCACCGGAGTGGACGGCTGCGGCGCGCCGCTGTTCGCGCTGACGCTGGCCGGGCTGGCGCGCGCCTTCCGGGTGCTGGTGCTGGCCGCGCCCGGAACGCCGGAGCGCCGGGTGGCCGACGCCATGCGCGCCCACCCGGAATGGACCAGCGGTACCGTCCGGGAGGAGCGCAAGCTGATGGACGCGGTGCCCGGCTTGCTGATCAAGGGCGGCGCCGAGGGCGTCGACGCGTTCGCACTGAGCGACGGCAGGGCCGGCGCGGTCAAGATCGACGACGGGGCGCACCGGGCCCGGACGCCGGTCACGGTGGCGACGCTGCGCCTGCTCGGCGCCGCCGTCCCGGCCGAACTGGCCACCGTGCCCGTCATCGGCGGCGAGGCGAAGGTAGGTGTCATCCGCGCGGCCGCCATAGGATGACGCGGTGAGCAGGAACAAGGCACGGCGCCGGGCTCCGGCCAGCCAGGCGAGGGCCAGCCAGGACAGCGACATCAGCCAGGCCGAGGCGGACGCGATCGTCCAGGACGTGCTGTCCAAGCTGTGGGAGGGGGTCGCCTCGGGTGACCCGCTCCAGGCCGAACTGGAGACCGCGACCTGCATGGCGTTCCCGTACGTGCTGGGCCAGCGTGACCCCGCCGACATCGAGTCGTTCATCGACACCGTGCTGGTGAAGGGGGCCGTCCGCCGTCGTAACCCGGACGGCGCCGCGCTGCTCCGGCTGCTCATGACGCTGGGCACGCCGGCCACCAGGCGAGCGGCCAGCCGGGCCCTGGCCGAACTGACCGGCGAGGGCATCTACCCCCCGGAATGGGTGACCAAGATCGGCAAGGTGACCCCCGGCCAGGCCTGGCGCCGCTACGACGTGTTCGGTGACGACGAGGCCATCGCGGTGACGTTCAGCTACGGCGAGGCCGAACACGGCATCGTGGTCCAGGTCGACCTGGCCGGCCTCCCGGTCGCCACCACGATCGGGGTGTCCTCCGACGGGGCGAAGCTGATCGAGGTCATCAGCGGCAACAACGAGGAGTTCGACCGGTCCGAGCAGATCAGCCTGGCCGAGGCGCGCGGCCGGATGCTGCGGCCACTGGACCGGGCGGGCCGGGACGAGAGCCCGAAGCTCTCCCCGAGCAGCATCGCGTACCTGCCGGTGGCCAGGTCCCGGATCCGCCGCCTCCCCGAGGGTGACGGCGAGGCCCGTCCGGTATACACCGCGGCCGACCGCGCGGCCGCGGTCGAGGAGTTCATGACGAGCCCCGAAGCGACCGAGGCCGTCGCGGCGGACGAGGCGTCGACCCGGTTCTGGGCCGAGGTGCTCGCCGGCTACAGCGGGCGGATCTCCGGCGAGCCGCCGGACCAGGTGGGCCCGCGCAAGCTGGCGCACATCCTGCTTGGCCACGTGCCGAACACCTTCGCCCTGACCCCGGCCCAGCGTGACCACCTGGAGCCCGCGGCGACGGCGTGGATCCGCTGGTCCGCCAGCCGGCAGGAGCTGAGCGAAGCGGGCACGGCGGTGCTGATGGAGCAGCTGCCGCGGGTCCTCAGCCGGTTCGGCGAAGCTTACGACGACCCGGACGCGGCGGCGATCCGCGGTTACGCGTCCGGCCTGGCCACCAGCGCCGCCGATGTCTCCTGGCTGTCCGACAGCGTGGGCCGGCGGATGTTCGCGCTGCCGATACCGGAGCAGCATGCCCCGCTGGACCTGTCCGATCCGGCCGACCGCCACCGCCTGGTGGCGGAGGAGTTCGGCGAGTGCACGCCACCGCCCGGCCTGACCAGCGAGGAGTTCGTGGAGGCCGCGTACGGCGTGGTCGAGGAACTGTGGCGGGACGAGGACAATCCCACGTACCAGACGGCTAGCCGCCTGTTCGCCGACGGCCTGTCCCGCCACGACGTCATCCACCGGCTGGCCGGGTCGCCCGCCCCGACCGTGGGCTCATCGGTCATCCGATGAGCTACGCCGACGTGAACGGCATATCCCTGTACTACGAGGAGCACGGCACGGGCCAGCCGCTCATCTTGCTGCACGGCGGCTACGCCACGGGTGAGACGGCCGCCGCGATCCTGCCGTCGCTGGCCCGCGGGCGCCGGGTGATAACGGTCGACCTGCAGGGACACGGCCGCACCGCGGACGTGGACCGCCCGCTGTCCTTCCAGACGATGGGCGACGACATCGCCGCCCTCATCCGGCATCTCGGCCTACCCCAGGCTGACGTCATGGGCTACTCGTTCGGCGCCGCGACGGCCCTGCGGACGGCGATCCAGCACCCGGGCCTGGTCCGCCGCCTGGTGATCGTCTCCCATCCGGTCCGGCACGACGGGTGGTTCCCGCAGAGCCTGGCCGGGTTCGACCAGATGGGACCGGGGTTCGCCGAGGCCATGAAGCAGTCGCCGATCTACGAGGCCTACGCCCGGGTAGCGCCCCGGGTGGAGGACTGGCCCGTGCTGGTCGACAAGATGGGCACGTTGCTCCGGCAGGACTACGACTGGTCGGCGGAGGTCGCC
>Ga0081540_1001428_pt1 | contig 20666 bp, 20 predicted proteins | sample TabmetS2T1R1_FD_71024 | JGI IMG/M metagenome (GOLD analysis project Ga0081540, IMG submission 71024) | Tabebuia heterophylla rhizosphere microbial communities from the University of Puerto Rico - S2T1R1 | ecosystem: Host-associated > Plants > Roots > Rhizosphere ... | reverse complement strand
AGAAGCCTGCAAGCAGCGAGGCGTTCCGCTACCGCAAGATCGCGCGCATCAAGCCGAAGGGCGGTGCAGTCATCACGCTTGCCGCGCATTTGCCAATGACGAGCGGCCGTATCGTCGGCGCCCGCGTCACGCTCGGTTCGATGGCACCGACGCCTATCCGTGCCGGCGGCGCCGAACGCGCGCTGGAAGGACGTTCGCTCGATGCCGCGACGATCGCTGCCGCCGCGGCGGCGGCCGTCGAAGGGACGTCGCCCAGCGACAACGCGCTCGCCAGCGCCTGGTACCGACGCGAGATCGTCGGCGTTCATGTCCGGCGTTTGTTGTCAGGTCAGGAATAGGAACACCATGGCCAAGACTGCCCTGCAATTTCGCCATAATGGCCGAGACGTCGCCATCTTCGTCGACGGCGGCACCAATCTTCTGGTCGCGCTCCGCGAATTGATCGGCGACATGACGCCGAAATTCGGCTGTGGCCAGGGTGGCTGCGGGGCTTGCAGCGTGCTGATCGACGGCGAACTGCACCTCTCCTGCCTGACGTTGGCCGAGACCGTGGCCGGCCGTTCCGTGGAAACGCTCGACGGCATCAAGGACGGGCCCAACCTGCATCCGCTGCAGCGCGCTTTTGCCGAGAATTTTGCTGCCCAGTGCGGCTACTGCACGCCGGGCATGCTGATGGCCGCCAAGGCGCTGCTCGACCGCAACCCTTCGCCAAGCCGCACTGATGTCGTCGAGGCGATCTCGGGGAACATCTGCCGCTGCACCGGCTACGAACCCATTGTCAATGCCGTGCTCGCGGCCGCCTCCGGCGGCCGTATACGGGCCTGAAGGATCTTGCCATGCTGGAACTGCGCAAGGACATTTTTGCCGACGAGCGCGACGATAACCTGAAGGAGATCGGCAAGGGTACTCAGCGGCAGGACATGCTCGGCCACGTCACGGGCACCTCGACCTATTTCGACGACCACAAGCTGCAGGGCATGCTGCACCTGAAGGTGGTCCGCAGCACGCATGCCCATGCGCGGCTACGCCGCATCGACACGGCCGAGGCGGAACGCTCGTCGGGCGTGCGCCGGGTGATCCGCGGCGCCGATGTGCCGCGCAACCTCAACACGCTGCTCAGCCTGATCAATTTCGGCAAGGACGACGAGCCGTCGCTCGCGGTCGACAAGGTCCGCTACAAGGGTGAGCCGATCGTTGCCATAGTTGCCGACAGCCCGCGCGACGCCGATGAGGCGATCGCCAAGGTGCGGATCGACTACGAGCCGCTGCCGGCGGTGTTCGATGTCGAGGAGGCGCTGAAACCCGGCGCGGTCGTGGTCAACGAGACCTATCCGAAGAATGCGTTTATCTACCACGACGTGTACGATCATCAGAAGCTACGCTTCGGCGACGCCGATGGCGCCCTCGCTGGAGCCGACCATGTGCTCGAGCAGCGCTACCAGATGTCGCCGATCGAGCACGCGCCAACCGAGACCAATGGCTCGATCGCCGCACCCGACACCAACGGACGCTATGTCGTCTATACGTCAACGCAGGCCTTGTTCTTCTCGCTCGATACCTGCGCCAAGATTCTCGACGTGCCTTCCAACACCTTCCACTTCATCGGCGGCACGGTCGGCGGCGGCTTTGGCGGCAAGGTGGATACGCTGACCGAGCCCCTTTGCATTCTCGGCGCCATGCTGACCGGGCGCCCGGTGCGCTACGTGTTCGGGCGCGAGGAGGAGATGCAATACGGTCCGCCCCGTGGCGCCGAGCGCATCTACATCAAGGATGGCGTGATGCGCGATGGCCGCATCGTCGCGCGCAAGATCCGTGCCTATTTCGACAGTGGCGCCTATACGCGGCTTTCGAGCTACGCCGCTGTCAAATGCGCGGCGCATCTGCCGGGGCCCTACACCATCCCCAACGTCAACGGCGACGTCTATTGCGTGTTCACCAACCGCACGCCGGCGACCGCCATGCGCGGTTTCGGCGTCACCGCCATGGATTTCGCGATCGAGTGCCAGATGGACAAGCTGGCGCATCTCGTCGGCATGGACCCGATGGAGTTCCGCATCCTCAACGCCTATCGCGACGGCGACATGAAGGCGCACCGGCGCGAGGCCAAGAACACCGCGCTGATCGAATGCGTGCAGGTCGCCGCGGAAAAGGCCAAATGGCCGATCCGCGAGGAATTCAAGCGCATGTCCTCGCGCAAGGACGGCGGCGGCAGCCGCGCGGCAATCCCGCCGACGCCGCGCGACACGCACGCGCCCGTCGCGGCATCCCAGCAACGCACGACATATGATCGCTTGCCTGCCGCGACGCGCGAACCGCCGCCACCCCCACCATCTCCGCCGCCCTCGCCGCCGCGGCCACCCGCACCGTCGCACGGCGCCACCCGCTTCTCTTCCGTCTTCGGCACCAGGAGGCGTTGACCATGGCCAGACATCGCGGACGCGGCATCGCGTCGGTCAACTATCCCATCGGCATGAATCTCGGCGGCGATCCAAGCCAGGCGCTGGTGCATTCCAATCCCAGTGGCAAGTTCACGGTGGCGCTGTCCTCGATCGACCTCGGCCAGGGCATGAAGTCGGTGACGCGGCAAATCTGCGCCGAGACGCTCGGCGTTCCCGTCGAGGACGTCTATGTCGACACCGCCGATTCCGACACCGGGCCGCACTGCATGGGATCGTTCGCCTCGCGCGGCACCCACCGGGTCGGCAACGCCGTCATGGCTGCGGCGAGAGAAGCGCGCGGCGTGATGATGGAGGCGGCCGCCGAGGAACTTGAAGTCAACGCCGCCGATCTCGAGACCGACGGACGCGGCAATATCCATGTCAAGGGCGCGCCGCACCGCTCGATCTCGACCAAGGACGTGGCCATCGCCGCGCAGTTCAAGCAGGGCAAGACGATCTCGGGACGCGGCATTTTCCTGGTGCCGCTCTCCGATGTTGATCCCGAAACCGGTGAGATGTCGCCGGCGACCTGTTATGCGCATGCATGTCTGGTCGCCGAGGTCGAGGTCGACGACGAGACCGGCGAAGTGGCGATGGTCCGCATGGACAGCGCCTATGAACTGGGGCGTGCGCTTAATCCGCGGCTGGTCGAGCAGCAGCTCGTCGGCGGTGCCTGGATGGGGATCAGCCACGCCCTGTACGAAACGCCGGAACCTTATTATCCCGACCCCAAGCACGGGCCGCGCGATTTCGTCGAATATCTGATGCCGGGTCCCGGCGATATCTGCCCGCACGATATCGCCGTGCTGGAACGCCCGGCCGCCGACGGTCCGTTCGGCGCCAAGGGACCCGGCGAGATGTGCGCCAACCCCGTGTTGCCCGCGGTGGCGAACGCGATCTTCAACGCGGTCGGCGTGCGGATTGATGATCTGCCGATCACGCCGGAAAAGGTGCTGCGGGCGATCAAGGCGCAAGGCGGCGCGCGGCCGCAGGCGCGGCGCTGAGGCGGAACCCATGCCGGTTCGTCCGAACATCGTCGGCATCGACAGCCCCGAGGCGCTCGAAAGGGCGTTGCGGGCCGCCTATTATCTTGCCGACGATGGCATTGCGACGGCCTCCTATCTTTCGCTTGCGCTCGGCAAGCCGTTGCTGCTGGAAGGCGCGCCCGGCGTCGGCAAGACCGAAGCAGCCAAGGCGATTGCCGCCGTGCTCGGCCGCAAGCTGATCCGCCTGCAATGCTACGAGGGGATCGATGCCTCAGCCGCGCTCTATGAGTGGAACTATCCGCGCCAGATGCTGGCTATCCGCCAGGCCGACGAAGAAAGCATCGACATCTATGGCGAGGTCTTTCTGATCGAACGGCCGATGCTGGCCGCCCTGCGCGCTCCGGATTCGACGGTGCTTCTGATCGACGAAATCGACCGCGCCGACCAGGAGTTCGAAGCCTTTCTGCTCGAATTCCTCTCCGATTTCCAGATCTCCATTCCCGAACGCGGTACCGTGCGCGCGACCGAACATCCGGTTGTTGTCCTGACCTCGAACCGGACGCGCGACCTGCACGAGGCACTGAGGCGCCGCTGCGTCTATCACTGGATCGATTATCCGACGGCTGAGCGCGAGGCGCGTATTGTCATGATGCGGGCCTCAAGTGTCGCCGAGTCGACGGCGCGCGCCGTCGTCGCCGCTGTCGGCGCGCTGCGGCGGGAGCCGCTCAGCAAAGCGCCGGGCATTGCGGAAGCCGTCGACTGGGCGGAAGCCGCGACGCTGCTCCACAAAGGCGGCGCGCGCTGGCCCGATGCCTTCAAGCGCTCGATCGGCGTCGCACTCAAGGACGAGGAGGACCTCCACTTCATCTCGCCCCGGCTCGATGCACTGATTGCGGAGGCTGCCGCGTGAACGACGAGCTCGAACTGCCCCGCCCTGTCGGCGTCTTCATCTCCTTTGCAGCGCTACTGCGCGCCAACGGATTTGCAGTCGCGCCGGAGCAGACCACGGCGTTCCTTGCCGCCATCGATCTGCTCGGGCCGCGCAGCCTGGAGCACATCCGCCGCGCGGGGCTTGCAACGCTCGCGCCGCCTCCGGAACGGCGCGCCACTTATGACCGGCTGTTCGATATCCATTTTCGAGGCGGCGAGGCCATCGAGCGGGCCGATGGCGATGATGAGGAAACCGTCCGGCTGCAGGAGGAAGGTCGCGGCGACGTCGAACAATTGCTGGCCGATGAAGCCAATGAATCCGGCCTCGCCGCGGCGCGCGCGGAAGCGCTGGTGGAGCGCCGCTTTGCGCGCGGCGCAGCCAGCGATGCACTGCGGCGGCTGTCCCGCGAGGCGCCGGCGCGACTGCCGAGGCGGCGCGGCCATCGCCGACGGCGCGCGCGGCGCGGCCCCTTCGCCGATCTGCGCCGTACGCTGCGCGAGAGCGTGCGCAATGACGGTGAAGTGTTGCGGCTGGGGCGCCTGCGACGGCGCACGCGGCCACGAAAGATCCTGCTGCTGATCGACGTGTCCGGCTCGATGAAGGCGCGCACCGAGGAAAATATGCGGCTGGCGCACGCGCTCTTGCACGCGGCGCAGAATGTCGAAGTATTCACCTTCGGCACAAGGCTGACCCGCGTCACGCGCGCACTGCGCCTCAAGCGGCGTGAGCAGGCGCTTGCCGCGGCCGCCCATCTCGTCAGCGACTGGGATGGCGGCACACGGATCGGCGACGCCCTGCAGGCGTTTCTGGCCGTGCCGCGGTTCGGCGGCTATGCCCGCGGCGCCGCCGTCGTGATCATTTCCGACGGGCTGGAGCGCGGCGATCCGGCTGCGCTGCGTGAAGCGGTCGCAAGATTGTCGCGCCGCGCCTGGCGCCTGAGCTGGCTGACTCCGCTTGCGACGACGCCGGGCTTCCGGCCGCAGACCGAAGCATTGATTGCGATCCAGCGCTTCGTTGACGATCTCGTCGATGGCGGGTCGAGCACAGCCGTGATCTCGCACCTGCTCTCGCTGGGAGGAAGGAAAGCTGCGTGACCGTCGATGCCCACGAAATACGCCGCCACGGTCGAACGAATAAACCAAGATCAACAGAAGACGGGGAGATACTCGATGCCATTGGAGATCAAGATCCTGGACTATGGCGATATCGAGCTGGAATCGAGCTTTCTGGTGCTCGGACGCGATTGCGGCCGCACCCGCCGCGTCCTGACGCTCGGCTTCCTGATCGTTGGCGGACCCTACCCGATCGTGGTCGACACCGGCTATCGCTCCAACCAGATCATGGAAACGCTTGGCATGCGCGGGCTGCAGTTCCACGAGAACATGATCGAGAACCAGCTGGCCCGGCACGGCGTGCGCATGGGTGATGTCCGCTTCGTCTGCCATACGCATCTGCATATCGATCACGCCGGCAAGGACGATCTGTTTCCGATGAACACGACCGTGGTCCTCAATCGCCGCGAACTCGAATATTCCGTGTCCGGCCTGATGCACCCGCAATATCCGGCGCCTGACATCAAACACCTGATCGATCGCCTGCACACCAAGAGCGCGCTGCGCTTCCTAGATCTCGAGGTCACCGGTCCGGTCGAGCTCATGCCCGGCGTCTATTGCGACGCCGCCAACGCCCATACCGAAGGCTCGATGAACATCCACGTACATACCGCCGACGGCGTCGCAACGATCTGCGGCGACGTGATCTATGATTTCAACGACCAGATCGTCACGCCCTTCAACGAAATCCACGACGCCGAGCCGCGTACGACAGGCAATCACGGCACCAGCAAAAGGGCGGAAAAAGCCGCGATCAAGAAGCTCTTGAGCAGCTCGCGCTATCTCCTGCCTGTGCACGACAGGCCGGCGAAGATCGAAGGCGGCGCCGTGGTCGGACGATTGCACGACCAGGTGCCCGGCCCGGTCGTGCAGAGCCTGCCGCAGCGCAACTGGTTCCCGGCATAGGGCGTAGAGGACGCAACAGATGACGCATGTCACCTTGCGGAGCGCATTCGAAGAGCTGATCGATCCCTATGCACCGGTCGGCCAGGTCGGGACAGGTTTTGACTTCACGGAAGGGCCGGTCTGGCATCCGGTGGATCACTATCTCCTGTTTTCCGACATGCCCGCCGACGTGCGCCGGCGCTGGGATGCGCGGCGCGGCGTCGTCGAGGTCAAGCGTCCGTCGAACAAATGCAACGGCATGACCTATGACGGGGAGCTGAACCTCATCGTCTGCGAGCATGCCACCTCCTCGCTCATCCGCGAACGGCCCGACGGGCGGCGCGAGGTGCTCGCCTCGCATTTCGAGAACCAGGAGCTCAACAGCCCGAACGACGTCTGCGTTCATTCCAGCGGCGCGATCTACTTCAGCGATCCCTGGTACGGCCGCATGCCGGTCTATGGCGTCGAGCGGCCGCGGCAGCTCGGTTTCCAGGGCGTCTACCGCGTTCCGCCCGGAGGCGGCGCGCCTAGACTGCTGGTCGAGCGCCATCTGTTCGAGCAGCCGAACGGGCTGTGTTTCTCGCCGGACGAGCGCGTGCTCTATGTCAACGATACCGTGCAGGCGCTGATCCGTTCCTTCGACGTCCAGCCCGACGGGCTGCTTGCCAATCCGCGCGTGTTCGCCAGCGGCATCCGCTCCGAGCTGGAGCCAGGATTGCCCGACGGCATGAAATGCGACCAGCGCGGCAATGTCTGGGTGACTGCGCCCGGCGGCGTCTGGGTCTATTCGCCGGCGGGCGATCTGCTTGGTAAGGTCCGCCTCCCCGAGATGGTCGCCAACCTCGCCTGGGGCGGCGCCGATTTCCGCACGCTCTATCTGACCGCGACCCATTCGGTCTATGCGATCCCGACCAGGGTCGGGCCGCGCCACGAACCCTATATGAGCGGCAAGCGCGGCGGCAGCACCGCCACCTCGGCGGCACCCGCGCCTATCCTGGCTGGCGGCGACATGCGGCTCGATCCGCAACGCTGCGCCATGATCATCCAGGATCTGCAGAACGACGTGATCATGGAGGGCGGCGCCTTTGCGGATTCAGGATCGCCTGCCCATGCGCGCGAACAGCGTGTCGTCGACAATGTCCGCCGCCTGGCGGACGCCGCACGCGCCCGCGGCGTCGTCATCATCCATGTCTGGTTCATCGTTGAGGCCGGCGCGCCCGGCGTCACGCTGAACGCGCCCTTGTTCGAGGGGCTTGTCGACAGCAAGGCCATGATCCGCGGCAGCTGGGGGGCGGCACCGGTCGCAGGGCTGGAGCCGCGCGGCGGCGACTTCGTCGTCGAAAAGATGCGCATGAGTGCATGGGAAGGCACGCGGCTGGAAACCATCCTCAAGGCGACCGGCCGCGATATGATCATCAATACCGGGGCCTGGACCAACATGTCGGTCGAGCACACCGCCCGCACCGGCGCCGACAAGGGCTATTTCATGATCGTGCCGGAGGACTGCTGTTCCACGATGAACGCCGACTGGCACAACGCCTCGGTCAATTTTGCGCTGCAGAACGTCTCCGTGGTGACCAATGCCGACACGGTCATCAAAGCGCTTGGATGAAGGGCACGGACGGTGCCAAAGCTGCTTCACATCGCCTGCTCACCGCGCGCCGACTCGGAATCGAGTGCAGGCGCGCGGGTCTTCCTCGATCGTTTCCGTCAAGCGCGGCCGGACTGGGAGATCGACGTAATGAACCTCTGGAGGGATCACCTGCCGGAATTCGAAGGCTACATCCTGGAAGCCAAATATGCCCGCCTCGGTGGACGCGCCTTCACCGATTCGCAGCGCGATGCGTTTGCGATCGCCGATCGGCTCGCGGTCCGCTTCTCCCTGGCCGATCGGGTGCTGATCTCGACGCCGATGTGGAATTTCAGCATTCCCTACAAGCTGAAACAATGGATCGACGTGATTACGCAGCCCGGCCTGACGTTCCGGTTCGATCCTGCGCAAGGCTACCTGCCTCTGCTGAAGGACCGGCCGACGCTTGTGATCGTTGCAAGCGGCAGCGACTTCGTCACCGGCATGAACCGTGGCCGCATCGATATGGCAACGCCTTATTTGCGCGAGGCGCTCCGCTTCATCGGAATCAGCGACGTGCGGTTCGTTCCGATCCAGCCGACAACGGGGCCGATCGAGCCGATCCGCGCCGCCCGCGAAAGATCGCATCGCCGCCTCGCCGCGATCGCCGCAAATTTCTGACCAGGGCGTTCCCGGAGCCGGCCGCACGCGATTGGTCTGCAATTAGAGCGACCACGCATCCATCAAGTGATGGCCACACTCAAGCAGGCCCCGTCCTCGTCAAGGAGCGCAACATTGGGCATCACCGGACTCTCGCGTCTCGGACGTCGGACCGTCGGCGATCGTTAGGAGCGGGTCGAACGGTTCTGAAGTTTTCATGGTGACGAGCACGGTGTTGTGCTGCGCCAAAAAATTCGTTCGTAGCCGCCTGTGTGCGGTCGAACATTGCATTTTCGATTTCGATGAGCAGAGCGGACAGACGGCGTCGTTGCGCGGCCGGTATTTCGATCAATTCGTCAGATGACTTTAGTGATAGCTCAAGGCGGCGCCGAACGACCAACATGGCGAACGAGACGGCTACGGCCAGCGCCAAAAAATACAACAAGATAAAATCAAGCAGCGAGAAGTACGAAGCTACGATTCGCGATACCGCCACAAAGGACGCATAGAGCCAACTAGTGGTGCTCACGGCTCCGAGGATTGCCGCGATCGTTGCCGCCCGGTTCGGATTGCGCCCTTTGCCCGTCATCAGCGGGAACGCAACGCGATGCAGAATAATCCCATTTAGCGTAAGCGCCCCGACCACGATCAATTTTGCAAGCAGCTTGGGGTTACCCAGCAGCCGCGAAACGTCACTTCCGACGTTCATCACCAACATCGGAACGCCGGTGACCCAGAGAGCCAACAGAAGCCACTTCACCAAATTGGCAGTCGCATACAGAGAAGCCGGATCGATGCGCTTTGCCTGCAAAAGGCGCACATCCTCTTTCATGATCGTCGCAAGCGCCAGGGCAAATACGATAATGTGCCCGTAAAGGAGCGCTTGACGCGCTATGACTGTGATTTCCATTCCTTAGTATCCCGCTGCCTTTGTTTCTGAATCACCGCTGGCAGTGCAGTTGCGGTCTTGCATACAGACACGCCAACAATCAGAAGCTTCGAGCAGACGCCCATCTCGGGTAGGTAAAGCCGTAAAATGAAGCGGAAGTGCGCCGAACATACGGCCCTTTCGAATCACTTCACGATGCGCGAGTTTTGCAATCTCCGCCTTCGCCACTGCGTGCGGATGTGCGCAGAAAAAGGACGCGACCGCGAAGCGCTACGTTGAACCTCGCCTGTGTTGAAACGGCCCGATCTCAGTGGGCATGACCAACCTTCTCAAATTGAAGAGTCATCCACACCCACGACACGCCGTAGTCTCGCCGAGATCATAGCCGCGACACATTTATAGTTTGCGCCGCGCAATCATGAGGCAGTCCCCTTGAGCAGCATTTGCCGCACAGGAGCGGATTGGAGTGCAAAAAAGCAAGCAAATTCAGCCGTGTTGACCGGAAATCCTTTCCGCCCAAACCTCTCGAAAATGCCGGGATATTTCACTTGGCCGAATCTTGCGTACAATCCGCCGTACGAAGCGCCTTGGCAGTATTGCGCGGCTTCCCACGCGTCGGAAGTTAAAGGGAAGGCTCGCCGCAAGCGAGCAAGAAGTTTATATGGTCGCTTCGCGCGCAGGAAACTGGTATTTTGCGCCTATTCAGCTGGAGGGAGTTAACTTGCGATGAAAGCAATCTTTGCGGCCGTTATCTGCGCTGGAGCGGTCATCAGCCAAACCGGCACAGCGTCAGCGCAATACGTTGGGCCGGCGTCGTCCTACTACTCCTATTTTGGGGCTGCTGGCCTTTGCTGCGCCGTGTTGCCGATGAATCTTGGTTGGGCTTACACACGCAATCAGCCCACCGGCGATGGCGGACCCTATCCTGCCTTGCGAATGGCTGACGGCACGCTCGCCTGCGAGTTTAGCAACTACCGACCTTTTCGCGGCGGCTGGTGTCGGCGCATCTGGTAAAAACAGAGCGCGGGCCTAAAAAATCGTCACAAACAGGAGCTATGCTCAGCCCGCTTTTCGTGGCGGTGGCAGGATCTCGGCGAAAATTTCGTCGCAATATTCGTTGAGCCGCTTAGCTCTTTGCCGTTCCGGCCGAAACTTGGCGATCACTGCCGCCGTATCTGCACGACCAGCGGCGGCCACCTCTTGAAGCGAGATAAGGGCGTCAAGGGATACGCGCTCGAGATCGAACTCCATTTTACTAGCCCCCCATACTGGCGTTGATTCCTTTCATTGGCAGCGCTGTTTGAGGGCTTATTTGGGCGCTTCATAGGCACTTCATGGTCGAAGCAGGCCAATACTGAGACCCCGTGTACTTGGTGTCATCGGCTCAGCCTGACGTCTAGCGCTATTCAGGCGGATGGTCGTCCCTTGCTGGGCACTGAAACGAACTGCGGCAGAGGCTCGATAGGCTCGCCGAGGGCGGATGCGGGCGCCATGGGTCTTTGCGGAGCCTGCCGGTCCCGCCTTCGGCAACCAGTTTTCAACCATATTGGCCTATCTTGCCATCGTGGGATTCGGCCGAATCAGGTCCGCAAAGCCATGATGACAACACACAAACCCCGCTCCGATCTCCTTGAGGTATGGCTCGGCTTCCTGGCGAAGATCGAAGGCCCGAAGAGACGGCGCGCTCAGGAACTCCGCCGTCGGCGCGACAATCCGAAGCGGAGGGCCACGAACAGGGGCTCTCACCTCCGGGCCTTTGAGTTGCGCTAGCCGCTGGCGGTGCCCTGCGTTGGCGAGTTGTGTCCGGCGCGGAGCGTCAAGCGACCGCCTGCCCGCGTCGCGGCTCAATCCGCAGTTTTCCGCTTGAGGGAAAAAACGGGATCAGGGAGGTTGACCGGACGCCCATTCCGCGAACCTGCGCGGGCGGCTCGGCAAGCCGGCAGTATCCTTCACAGCGAAACGAATGAAGGCTGCCGTGCCGAAATGCGTGCGTGAAGGCGGGCCGTCCGGCCAGACTTCACGCCCACGCAATAACAATCTTGACGCTCCACGCCAGGAACACGGCAAACATCACCAGCGTCGCTGCGAGCAACACATTCTCGAAGGAAGCGAACTTCATCACGGCTCTCCGCTTCCTCACCCCCGAGCGACCGTATCTGATTCCGTGCGAGCGCCGCCACTGGGCTGACACGAACTCGTGACCTGCATCACATGCGGCACAACATCGGCCGGTGAACCTCCGCAAATATACGGGCAAAAGCACGGACAGGAATCGCTGATCGCAACGGCCTATCCCGATCACGGCTTCGGGATGCCTTCCCCAATGAACCCGCTGCGACGTCGCTCCCGACCAAGCGCCAAAGCGGTTCCGAGATCGGGAGGTTTCCATGTTTCGACGAACGATGATGGCCAGCGCGATTGCCGTTGTGACGGCGCGTGCCGTTGCGCCAGTCAAATATCCCCAGGCGTTTTCAGGAAAGGCGCCCCGGCCGCAGGAACTGCGGCCGTTGCTGACTAGATATCAAGGCGTCGCGCTTCGCGCGCAGCAATGACTCCATTCATCATGGCCGGGACGACTTGAACAGAAAGGAGCGTGGTCAGGCCGCGATCGGAGGATGGCTCACCCGCTGCCGCGTTTCATCCTGCGTGGCCGCCAGTTCCTCCCACCGCTCGGCTTCGCTCAGCCAGCGCCAGCTTGCCTCCGGATGGAGGGCGGCCTGCTGTCTGCAGATCAGTCCGAGCGAACGGTAATGAAGGGCGGTTTCCTGCGATGGCTTCTTGATTGTTGTGTTCATCATAGCCCCGATGCAACTTCGCCCAATCCAGCACCGCAATGTGGCGCGATCGTGGAGTCAATTGCCACGATGCGGGTTCCCTAAATCTTTTAATCGCCATCGCTTCGGCAAATTGAGGTCTCAACAATTAACGACAATCTCCGCGCATGGGGGAGGACTGATCGATGGCCTACAAAATCGTTGCCCAGAAGGACGACACCACCGTTCGCAGCGAACGGAAGAGTCTGTTGATCGCCGCGGCCAAGGCCCGCATCTGGGCCGAAGAAGGCTGGGACGTCTCCGTCACCGATGGCGAGGGCAACAAGGTGGAACGCGCCAAGCTCGACGACCTGTTCGCCGCGTAATTGACGCTGCCATTCCGCGTGCGTTGCCACCACTCTTGCAACCCTGCCTTGGTTGGCACGATGCGCTAACCCGCGCTAGCGTTCCGCTTTGCGGGCGGGGGCTTGGTGAGCGGCATGGCAAAGAAGCGCGTCTCCAGTGTCGATCTGACCTGGATCATCGTTGAGCAAATGAAGGACGACGGCAGTTTCCAGAAGGGATTGTCGGTCGCGGTCGTTCCTGATCCCAGGCTCGGCTGGCGTGCCGTCGTTGAGGCAAGGGCCCAACGCCGCATGAGCCCGCGCGCGCTGAAGCGATTTGCGGCGATGCAGAAAGAACTGCACGAAACCTACGCGCTGAGCGGGGACTGAGGACTGCCAGGTGGCGGCCGCCGCCGAGGCGTGCGCCGCGACATAAAAGCCGGTCCATTTGTCGATCGCCGCCGGCGGTGGGCTGTTACCTGCCGGCCACAGGGGGACCCGTGTTGGTGATCCCGCGCGCATGTCCGTTCCGGTACCAACTGCCGACCGTGGCAAATTCGGCACGACGGGCAATCACTTCGGTTTAGCGGAATCGTGTCAAGCCCGCCGATGCGAAAATATTCTGCTTTCCTGTTTTCTCTCTCGATGAGAGGGACAACGAATTTTACACAACTCGAGCGAAACCGGCTGCGAGAACGAAAAAGTGTGTCTCCAACGACCGCGACCCCGTGACCGTGGTCTTTGTCGCCATCACAGCCTAAAATCCTGACCGCCAATTTCCTTGCCGGAGTTTTCCTTGACCATGAGCCGTTGCGCGTTCCTCCTCTGCCTCGCTGTCGTCGCGCTCGCCGCGGCCGTGGCGGGGACATCTGCCCGCGCGCAGAGCGCCCTTGCCGCGCAGGTGGCAAAGCCGGTGTCGCTCCCCGACGTTTCGATCGGCTCGCCCAAGGCGACGGTGACCATCACCGAATATGCCTCGATGAGCTGCCCGCATTGTGCGGCCTGGGGCGAGAACGTGTTTCCGATGCTGCGCTCGCGCTATATCGATACCGGCAAGGTGCGGTTCGTGTTCCGGGAATTCCCGCTCGACATCAAGGCCGCCGGCGCCTCGATGCTGGCGCGCTGCATCGCCAAGGGCGACGCCGAAAAATACCTCGCGGTGACCGCGACCATGTACCAGCAGCTCGAACCATTGCTCGCCCGCACCAAGGACACGCTGATCCTGATCGGCAAGCTCAACGGCATGAGCGAGCAGGAGGTGGCGACCTGCGAGACCGATCAGTCCCTGCTCGACAAGCTGAAATCCGACCAGCAATTCGCCTTCGACACGCTGAAGGTGGATTCGACGCCGACGTTCTTCGTCAATGGCCAGCGGCTGAAGGGCGCGATGTCGTTCGAGGAGCTCGAGGCGATCATCAAGCCGCTTTTGAAGCGTTGAGGGACGTTCGCTTACGCCGCAAAAAGCGTCACGGGCTGGTCAAATCCCTTGAGCGAAAATTCCCGCCCCTCGCCGCTGACGATGCCGCCGGAGCGATCGCGCACGGCGGTTGTGACGAGGATCTCGCCGGGCTTCGCCGCCGCCTGCGCGCGGGCGGCGCGGTTCACGACCGTACCGATCGCCGTGAGGTCGCGGTGCGAGCGGCCGAACTCGCCGAAATTGGTGTCGCCACTGTCGATGCCGATACCGATGCCAAGCTCGACATCACGCCTGCCGATCTCCTCCTGCAGCGCATCGCGCCGCTCGGCAAAGCGCTGCTGGATCGCCCGCGCCGCAAGCAGCGCCTGCGAGGGATGGTCGTCCTGCTTGACCGGAAAATTGAAAATTGCGAGCACGGCGTCGCCGATCGTCTTGTTGAGCAGGCCGTCATAGCGCCAGATCGCGGCGGCGCAGTCGTCGTAGAAGGCGTCGAGCAGCGAACTCAGGGCTTCCTGCCTGACGGTCTGGGTCAGCGTGGTGTAGCCGCGCAGGTCGGCGAACATGATAGTGGCGTCGATCGTGACCGCACGCGCCTTCATGATCCGAGAGAAGGCCATCTCGCAGAGCGTGCAGGTGTTGGGGTTCATGCGGCTCGGCTTGATGCCGAATACCCGGAACGGCACCGAGAATGGTCCGCGCAAGGCGATCGGCACGTGCAGGTTTTGCCAGCAGCCCAGGCACAGCGTGGCAGGTTCCGGCGTCATCGCGTTCCCTCGACGGTGGGCGATCAATCTAGCACCGCGCGCGCCCTGCGGCGCGGGATTTTGGTGGATCAGGCCGGTTCTGGATCAGCGGAGGCGCGCTTCGCGGCTTGCGGCGCCGCGACGAAAGTCAGGCCGATCCGGTTCTGCTGGATCCAGGCGATCTGGCATTCGCGCACGATGGAGGAGTCGCTGGCCATCACCAGGCGGAAGCGCTGCGGCACGAAAGCGGGCTCATTGACCTCGATGGCGCAACCCTCTGCCGAGATGTTGAGCACGGTGCAACGCATCACCGATCCCCCCGACGACACGAAGGCGGGCTCGTTGATCTCGGTTCGCGGAAACTTGCGTCGCTCTTCCATCCCCATCGACCGCCAGAGGTTCGATTGGCGGACCTTAGCGGCAAAGATTAAAGAACCGCTCAACCCGCGAGCAATTGTTATAGCGAAAATTGAAGGATCCACGTGCATTTCGTCTATTCGGGCGTGAAGGATGAAACCTGCGCTATCAGAGATCGGCTCACCTCGCGCCCGCCTGCCTCGCGGCAAAGCCTGACGTTGTGTTTATGCGTGGGAGACCTGCGCAAGGTGCGGCTTGTTGTGCGCCGCGAGCGGAGCGTAGCCTTTTACCATCACGGCACGTAGGGCGCGACGGCCGCGGGACAAATCAACATGCGCACGGGGGAGCGGCCATGTTCGAGATTCTCGACCGCCGGGCCAGTCTGACCGGCAACCAGATCAAAATCCTCGCCGCAGCCATCATCGGCGACGCGCTGGAATTCTTCGACTACTTCCTGATCGGCTTCGTGCTCGCCTTCCTGATCGGCCCTTGGAAGCTCACCTTCGGCCAGTCGGCCATCGTGCTGATGAGCTCCGGCATCGGCGCGATCATCGGCGCCTATGCCTGGGGTTGGCTCGCCGATCGCATCGGGCGGCGCCCGGTGTTTATCGGCACGGTGCTGAACTTCTCGCTCGCCACGGGTCTCCTTTACTTCACGCCCGACAATGGCTGGATTTATCTGACCATCCTGCGCTTCTTCGTCGGCACCGGCGTCGGCGGCCTGTATTGCGTGGACCTGCCGCTGGTGCAGGAATTCATGCCGTCCTCCAAGCGCGGCTGGGTCGGCGGCCTCGTCACCTGCGTGATCCCGCTCGGCGTCGGCCTTGGCGCCCTGCTCGGCGCGTTCATGGGCAGCGACCAGTGGCGACTGTTGTTTGCGATCGGCGTGCTGCCGTCGCTGCTCGTGCTGCTGGTCCGCATCTGGGTGCCGGAAAGCCCGCGCTGGCTTTGCCGACAGGGACGCTACGAGGAAGCGCGCAAGTCGCTGGCCTGGGCGCTGCAGGTCGAGCCGTCCACCCTGCCCTTGCCGACCGCGGCCGATGCGGGGCCCGTGATCAAGACAAGCTGGCTCGACCTCTTCAAATATCCCCGCAGCCTGATTGTTTCATGGCTCGGCAATGCCGGCGCACAGACCGGCGTGTACGGCGTCACCCTATGGGCGCCGTCACTGTTCGTGCTGCTGCTCAAGGTCACGCCGCAGGAAGCCGCCAAGATGATGATTGCACTGAGCGTCTCCGGCTTCATCGGCCGGGTGTCCTTCTCCTATTTCTCCGAGCTGCTTGGACGCCGCTCTGCCGGCGGCCTGCTCGGAATGGGCGCGGGTATCCTCATCATCATTGCCGGCTACAATTACGACGCCATGTTGTTCGGCATCTCGGCGTTCTGGCTGATCCTGATCGCGGCCTTCTTCTTCGCCGATGGCGGCTTTGCCATTGTCGGCCCCTATGCCGCGGAGATCTGGCCGTCGCATCTGCGCACGACGGGCATGGGCTCGGCCTATGGCTTTGGCGGCATCGGCAAGATCATCGGCCCGGTCGGGCTCGCGCTGATCGTCGGTTCCGGCAATTATCTCAAGCCCGACGTGCCGCTAACGCAGATACCGACCGCCTTCCTCTATCTCGGCTGCTGGTTCCTGATGGCGGGCATCGTCTATTACTTCCTCGGCATCGAGACCAAAGGCAAATCGATCGAACAGATCGACCGCGAACTCAATCAATCTTCGGCGGCGGCAGAGCCGGCGCTGGCATCGAAGTCACCTTAAGGGAGAGAACAACAATGCCAATTGGCGGACTACAGCACTTCACCATCGAGCCGCAGGATCTCGAGCGTACCAAGAACTTCTATGTCGACGTGCTCGGGCTCGAGATCGGCGATCGGCCGCCGCTCGATTTCCCCGGCTATTGGCTCTATTCCGGCGGCCAGGCCACCGTGCACCTGATGGGCACGCGAAGGCCGCGCGAAGGGATAATCGTGCGCGGTACCGAGAAGAAATACGAGGACACCGGCCGGCTCGATCACATCGCCTTTGCCGCGAGCGATGTGGAGGAGATGCGCAGGCGCCTGCAAACCAGGAACGTGAAATTCCGCGAAAGCATCGTGCCGCGCACCGGCGACACGCAGTTCTTCCTCTACGATCCCGATGGCGTCGGCGTGGAGCTGAATTTCCCTAAGGCCTGAGGCGCTTCGACGATTCCTCGCAATGTCTTCGTCCCGCCTTGCCTCCGACATCAATTTGGCCGGCCGCGCGCCGGCCAAATCCGTTCGAACGATGCGCGCGTGCAACACTCGGCGACAGAAAAGCAAGTTCCCCAAAAGGACCCGAGTAAGCCATCACTCCGGCGCAGGTCGGTCAGCGTTTGATCACGATTGGACGCAGATTGAGGGAGCCGCGCCGCTGCGGCAGGATAGCCGGGTGCTGTGCCTCTCAACCTACCCCAGGGCATCGGTGCTCGGCTATTCGCTGCGGCGGCGCAGCCAGATTTCGGCGCGAGAGGCGGTATCAGTCCAGCCCGCGCTCGTGGCTCAGCTTTACCATCTCATTGATGAAGTACTGCTTCTGCTTGTCGTCGAGGCTCGCAAACAGCGGCTCGGCGGCATCAGCCACGTTGCGCTGATCGACGGCGCGGTCGTTGAGGAACTGCGCCTCGTTGCGCATCTGCTCGATGATGTCGTCGGGCGGATCGCGCTGGGCGCGCGCGATGCGCAGCTTCAGGCGATCGGCGCCGTTGTTGCCGAGATAGTGCATGGCGCTGTTGAAGGCGTTCCAGTGCTTCTCCTGCTCCGGCGTCAGGTTCAGCTCGCGCTTGATCCGCTCGATGTTGGCGTCGCTGGTGGCGACGATCTGCTCGGCGGTGAGCGCTGGCGCTCCGCTCTGGGTCAGCACCTGCGGTTGCTTAGCGCCTTTGGCGGCAGCCTTGGTTGTCTTCGACTTCGCATCGGACTTGGCAGCATCGGACTTGGCGGCATCCTGCTTGGCCGCGGGCTGCGGCGAACCCTTGTTGCCGCCCGTCACCGCACCGACCACGCCGCCGACCGCGCCGACAACGCCGCCGATCGCGCCACCAAGCACACCGCCGATGGGGCCGGCGGCCTTGTTACCCTCGCGCGCGCCCTTCTGCACGCCCTCGGACACCTGCGCATGGAGCCTCCCGGGAACGCCCGCGACCAATGCGCACAACGCGAGCGCGGCAATGCCGCCGGCAAAGAAACGCAATCGCGACTGCGCGCGCGCGATCGGTTCAGGGCTGATCATTTCTTGGTCTCCATGGTCGAACGACAGGACTGGCGGGTGCAGGTCCTTTGGCGGGAATCTTCGGGACCGGGAGATTATCGTCACCGGCCTGAATTCGTCCACCGCCGGCGCGGCGGTGTTCCCGGTCGGGAAACAGTCGCCGCGCGAACGAGTTATCCGCTGACCACGACGATGTCGGGCAAAGTTAACGGTGTTGATCGGCGATCAAAGCCTCTGATCGTCAATCATTGCCAGCCGTGTGCAGCGCAATATGATCAACGGAGATTATTGACGATCGCGTAGGCAGATGAACAGCGCGGCGGACTGCCGCCATCTTGGACACAACGTTAGTTCAATGATGGCGGCAAAGCTGCTTTCTCGACAGACGCAAACAATTCTGCTCTGATCTCACTACATAATCTCCGCCGCCGCTTCGCATCGAACATGCCGAATGCCGGACGGACGAAGACAACAAAAAGCAAGAATCTGGCTCAGCAAAGAGGAAATGCCATGTCCCGGAAGAAGCTTTCTCGCCGACAATTCGTTGCTGCTACTGCGCTGACGTCCGCCGCCATGATTACGGCGCCCTATGTCCGCGGCGCCTATGCCGCCGGCAAGCTCTCGATCGGTTTCTGGGATCACTGGGTTCCCGGCGCCAACAAGGCCTCGACCGATCTCGTCAATGAATGGGCGGAAAAGGAGAAGGTCGAAGTCCAGATCGACTACATCACGAGCAACGGCAGAAAGAACGAGATCACGATTGCAGCCGAGGCCCAGGCCAAGGCGGGCCACGATATCCTGGCGATGGCGACCTGGTGGCCGCACGCCAATACGGAATTGCTCGAGCCGATGAACGATGTGATGACACAGCTCATCGCTCAGAACGGCGCCGTGAACGGCACGGTGCAATATCTCGGCCAGAATGCAGGAAAGTGGCATGCCGTTCCGTTCTGCATCGGCAGCCAGATAAAAGGGCCGTGCACCCGCATCGACCTGATGAAGAAGTATGCCAACATCGACGTGCAGGAGTTGTATCCGGCCGGCGGCCCGTCCAAGGCCGACAACTGGACTCTGGACACGTTCCTGAAGGCGGCCGAGGCCTGCCACAAGGGTGGAGTTCCCTTCGGCATCGGTCTTGGCGAAACCTCCGACTCCGTCGACACGGCGGGCACGATCTTCCAGTCGTTCGGCGCGCAGCTGGTCGACGCCAAGGGCAACCTCACCGTCAAGACCGACGAAGTGCGGCAGGCGCTCGAATACTACAAGAAACTGATCGCCTTCCTGCCGCCCGACGTCGGGGCCTGGGACGATGGTTCCAACAACCGGTGGCTGATTGCCGGCAAGGGCGCCATGATCATGAACCCGCCGAGCGCCTGGGCGGTCGCCAAGCGTGACGCGCCCCAGGTCGCCGAACAGTGCTGGACCCATGGCTTCCCGAAGGGGCCGAAGGGCCGATTTGCACCGTTCCTGCCCTACTTCCTGGCCGTGTGGTCATTCTCGAAGAACAAGGCGGCCGCCAAGAGCCTCATCACGCACCTTTCGCAGGCCTCGTCGGCCGAGAAGCTGGTTGCGGCGAGCGGCGGCTATGACCTGCCGGCGTTCGAGAAACTGACCAAGTTCAAGACCTGGGCCGAGGAAGGGCCGCCGAAGGGCACGCTCTACCATTACCCGAACCCCTACGGCGACCAGACCCTCTCGATTGCGGCCTCGCCCGCTCCGCCGAAGGTGGCGCAGCAGATCTATGTGCAGGCGACGCTGACCAAGATGTGCCTGCGCTACTATCAGGGCGAGTCGATGGAGAAGACCCTCGCCTGGGCGGAGGGCGAGTGCGAAGGCTTCATGCGAAGCTGAGCCGAAAAATACGGCGGCCTGCTCCAGTGCGGGCCGCCGTTTCAGCGTCCAGCGCAAAATTGCGCCGTCGGCCGGGTCTCGCCAAGCGCGTCCCCGCCGACGGCGAGCCCGGCACAGGGTTTTCGGGGACGAAACCGACAGGGAACAGGCTCGATGGCTGACGTCGCATTGCAGACCAAGGGCGCAGTCGCTGCGCCAACCGCGCGCAAGAACTCAAGCCTGCAGAACGCGCTCAGGCGCAAGTCGACGGTCGCATTCCTGATGACGCTGCCGCTGATCTTGCTGGTGGCGCTGCTGGTGATCTATCCCGCGTTCTACGCACTGCACTTGGCGACGCTGAACAAGGCGATGACCAAGTTCGTCGGCTTTGGCAACTTTGAATTCCTGTTCAAGCGCGAGACGTTCTGGCTGGTCGTCAAGCAGTCCTGCATCTTCGCGATCACCGCGGTGGTCTTCAAGGCGCTGATCGGCTTCATCGTGGCGCACTTCGCCCACAAC
>Ga0081540_1001427_pt1 | contig 20668 bp, 22 predicted proteins | sample TabmetS2T1R1_FD_71024 | JGI IMG/M metagenome (GOLD analysis project Ga0081540, IMG submission 71024) | Tabebuia heterophylla rhizosphere microbial communities from the University of Puerto Rico - S2T1R1 | ecosystem: Host-associated > Plants > Roots > Rhizosphere ... | reverse complement strand
GGGGGGGGGGGCGGAGGCTTCCGGCGGGGGGGGGGGGGGGGGGGGGGTGGTGGTGGGGGCGGGGGCGGGGGCGGCGGCGGAGGCGGGGGAGGACGCGGTGGCGGTGGTGGTGGACGCGGCGGAGGCCGGCGATGAGCGGGCGCAGGACGGGAGTGGCGGAGCACATGCGACAGCCACATCGTGAGCCCGTCGGCAATGCCGCGTCGAGAAGCGGCCCGCTCTCGGTGATCCTGGCGGCGCTCATCCTGCTCATGAGCTGCGCCGCCGCCCGTGCAGCTGGGCCGGCGACCGGGCAGAAGCACTTCGAGACTCCGGAGGAGGCCGTCCAGGCCCTCATCGACGCCCTCCGCAAGGACGACAAGAAGCAGCTCGGCGAGGTACTCGGCCCCGGAAGCGGTCCCCTGCTCTCCTCCGGCGACAAGGTCGCCGATACCCGAGGCCGCGAGTCCTTCCTCCGCGAATACGACGAGCGCCACCATCTCGAGGCGGGCGGCGGGAAGATCGTCCTCTACGTGGGCAGCGACGACTACCCCTTCCCCATACCCGTGGTGCCCGACGGACCGAGCTGGCGCTTCGACACGCCCGAGGGAAAGGAAGAGATCCTCAACCGGCGCATCGGACGGAACGAGCGCAGCGCGATGCAGGTCTGCCTCGCCTACGTCGATGCGCAGCGTGAGTACTATGCCCAGGCGCGCAAGCAGGGCGAGGTGCTCGAGTACGCTCAGCGCCTCGCCAGCACGCCCGGCAAGCGCGACGGACTCTACTGGGAAGCCAAGGCCGGCGAGCCAGAGAGCCCGCTCGGGCCGTTCGTGGCGAAGGCAAGGACCGAGGGCTACCGGAAAGGCACGCAGCAGGGGCCGATTCCGTACCACGGATACTACTACCGGATCCTGACCGGGCAGGGGCCGGATGCGCCAGGCGGCGCCACGGACTACGTGGCCAACGGGCACATGATCGGCGGCTTCGGCATGGTCGCCTTCCCCGCGCAGTACGGCGCCTCCGGCGTGATGACCTTCATGGTGAACCACGACGGCGTCGTCTATCAGAAGGACCTCGGGCCCAACACGGCGACGCTGGCGAAGCAGATGAAGCTCTTCAACCCGGACTCGAGCTGGCAGAAAGTCACGGCGAACTGAATCCCCGCCCTCCACAGGAGATGGTATGAGCGGCATCCTGCGACTCTCCTTCCTGGCCGTTCTTGCCGCTCTCGTGCACAGCACGGTGCCCGCTCCCGCGGGGAGCTACGTCATCCACTACGGGGGCAAGGTGCACTACGACGGCGCGAAGAACGAGGAGACGGTGATCCAGGTCTGGGGCATGGGCCCGGCCACCTCCACTCCCGTCGAGAAGCGCTGAGACGGCCATGGCCAAGCTCACCATCCGGGTGAACGGGCGCACGCGCGAGGTCGAATCCGACGATCCCGACGTGCCGCTGCTCTACGTGCTGCGCAACGATCTCGGCCTCACCGGCACGCACTTCGGCTGCGGCCTCGCCCAGTGCGGAGCGTGCACCGTCCTCGTCGGCGGGCGGGCCATCCGCTCCTGCATCACGCCGGCGCGCAGCGTGGGCAACCGCGACGTCATCACCATCGAGGGCCTAGGCAGCCCCGAGCAGCCCGATCCGCTCCAGGCCGCCTTCATCGCGGAGCAGGCCGCACAGTGCGGTTACTGCACGGCCGGGCTCGTGGTCGCCGCCCGCGCGCTCCTCAGCAACACGCCCCGTCCCAGCGAGCAGCAGGTACGCGAGGCGCTTGCCGGCAACCTCTGCCGCTGCGGCAGCCACGCGCGCGTGATCCGCGCCGTGCTCAAGGTCGCCGGCACGGGAGGGGCGCGATGATCTCCCGTCGGGGCTTCATCGCCGCGGGCGGCGCGCTCATCGTGGGGCTGGGGCTCGAGGGCCCGCAGCGGCTCCTCGCCCAGACCGTGCCGAACGCCGACCGCTTCCTCGGCAAGCCCGTGGCGCCCGATCTCGTCGACTCGTATCTCGCCGTGCATGCGGACGGTACGGTGACGCTCTTCACGGGCAAGGTCGACATCGGCACCGGCGGGCGCATCGCGCTCCGGCAGATGGCGGGCGAGGAGCTCGATATTCCCCTCGACCGCATCGCCATGATCGAGGGTGACACCGCGCTCACGCCCAACCAGGGCGCCACCGCAGGCAGCTACACCATCGCGCGCGGTGGCCCCCAGATCCGCCACGCCGCGGCCACCGCGCGAGAGACCCTCCTCGCCCGCGCCGCCGCGCGTCTCAACAAGCCTGCGGCTGACCTCGAAGTGGTGGACGGCGTGGTCCGCGCCAAGGACGGCAGCGGCTCCGTCAGCTACGGCGATCTGATCGGCGACCAGAGCTTCAGCCTGAAGATCGACCCCAAGGCGCCGCTCCGGTCTCCCGACCGTTTCCGCTACATCGGCCGCTCGCTGCCCCGCCCCGACCTGCCCGCCAAGATCACGGGCCGCCACAAGTACCTCCACGATCTCGTCCTGCCCAACATGCTGCACGCGCGGGTCATCCACCCGACCGCCCTGGGGGCGACACTCACCTCCGTCGACGAGTCATCCATCAAATCAATTCCGGGCGCGCGCGTGGTGCGCATCCAGAGCTTCCTCGCCGTGGTCGCCGAGCGCGAGTGGAACGCCATCCGTGCCTCGCGGGCGCTCAAGGCGACGTGGTCTCCCGGCCCTGGTCTGCCGGAGTTCTCGAAGGAGTTCGAGTCGATGCGGACGAGCCGCGTCGTGCGGGATCAGGAGATCGCCAAGCGCGGCGATCTCTCTGCCCTCGACGCTCCGCCTCCGGGGACACGCACGTTGAACGCCTCCTATCGCTGGCCCATCCAGACCCACGGCTCCATCGGGCCTTCGTGCGGCGTGGCCGACGTGCGCCCCGACTCCGTCACCGTGTGGAGCTCCTCGCAGAACACGCACGGCTTCCAGGCCACGTGCGCGCGCATGCTGGGCGTGGAGCGGGAGCGTGTGCGTGTGATCTACCTCGACGGCTCAGGCTCCTACGGCCCCAACGGCGCCGACGATGCCGCGGCGGAGGCCGCGCTCCTCTCCAAGGCCACCGGCCGGCCCGTGCGCGTGCAGTGGACGCGGCAGGACGAGCACGGCCTCGATCCGAAGGGCCCTGCCCAGCTTCTCGAGCTGCGCGCCGCCGTCGACGCCGACGGCCAGCTCGCAGCGTGGGAGACGCAGGCCTGGCTTCCCATCGCCACCGCCAACCTGCCCAACGTGCCCCTCATCTCCCTCGACGCCGCGGGCATTCCGCAGACCCAGGGCCGCTCTACGGGGCTGATCTACCAGAACGTGGATCCGCCCTACGCCATGCCCAACCTGAACGCCGTCGTGCACTGGATCCCCGATGCGCCGCTGCGCACCTCGGCCATCCGCGCGCCCGGCAAGGTCGCCAACACCTTCGCGGTGGAGTCGTTCGTGGACGAGGTCGCCGCGGTGGCCAAGGTCGATCCCGTGGAGTTCCGGCTGGCGCGCCTCAGCAATCCGCGCGCGATCGAGGTCTTGAAGCGCGTGGCCACGCGCATGGGCTGGCAGCCGCGCCCCTTCCCGCGCTCCGTCGATCCGAAGGCCGCCATGCTCACGGGGCGCGGCATCGCCTTCATCCACTACAAGCAGGAGGAGACGCTGGTGGCCATGGGGATGGAGGTGGCGGTGGAGCGTGCCACCGGTCGCATCCGCGTGGCGCGCGTGGTATGCGCGCAGGACTGTGGATTGATGATCAATCCCGACTGCGTGCAGGCGCAGGTCGAGGGCAACATCATCCAGAGCATCTCGCGCACCCTGCACGAGGAAGTGGTCTACGACCGCGAGCGCGTCACCACGGTGGACTGGGCGTCGTACCCGATCCTCACCTTTCCCGAGGTGCCGAAGCTCGAGTTCGAGCTGATCCAGCGACTCGACCAGCCGCCGCTGGGCGTGGGCGAGGCGGCCTCCACGCCCGTGCCCGCCGCCCTCGGCAACGCCGTGTTTGACGCCACCGGGGTGCGCCTCCGCATCGTGCCCTTCCGCGCCGAGCGTGTGAAGGCCGCCCTCGAAGGAGCCCGCTCATGACCATCGCTCGCATGCTCACCCAGGAAGACGACGGCATTCCCGGCTACATGGCGCATCCCGAAGGCGCGGGACGGCGGCCAGGTGTCCTCATGGTGCACCACGCCCATGGCGTCACCGCCGACTACAAGATCGACGCGTACCGGCTGGCCACGCTCGGCTTCAACGTGCTCGTGCCGAGCCTCTTCAACATGTTCGGGGTACCGGGCACCAATACCATCGGCATGGGCGCGGACCTCCAGGCCAAGCACTCGGACACGGAGTTTCTCGGCAAGATGGACGAGGCGTGGCGCTATCTCGTGGACCAGATGGGATCGGACCCCGCGCGCACCGGATGCATCGGCCACTGCATGGGCGGGCGGCTCCTCATTCCCTTCGCCGCCGACAACTCGAAGGTCCGGGCCATCGTCCTCTACTACCCATCCGTGCGCGACGAGCCCGAGACGGCGCACCGGCCGCGGCATGCCTTCCAGCTCGCGCGGAAGCTCACCTGCGCCTCGATGGTGATCTGCGGCGGCAAGGACTACATCGCCACGCCGGCTATCCAGGGTCCACTCTGGCAGAGCTTCATCGCCAACGGCCAGCTCGTGGAGTGGCACTTCTTCTCGGACGCCAATCACGGCTTCCGCCATCCCGACAACGCGGGCTTCCAGCCGCACTACGCGGACCTGGTGTGGCCGCTCGTCACCAGCTTCCTCCAGCGCACGGTGTAACCAGGAGGCGTCCCATGTCGATCACGATGCGTCAAGTCGGCCCGTGCTTCGCCGCCCTAGTGGAAGGTCTGGACCTGCGGAAGCCGCTCACGAAGGATGAGGTGGCCGCCGTTCACGACGGCATGGACAGGTACGCCGTGCTGGTCTTCCACGACCAGCGCATCACCGACGAGCAGCAGCTCGCCTTCACTCAGAGCCTGGGCGACATCGAGCACTCCATCGGCACCAGCCTGCGGCCGCTCACCGACGCGCGCCTGCCCACCACCTTTGCCGACGTGTCCAATCTCGACAAGGACCACAAGGTCTTCGCGCGGGACGACCGGCCGCGCCTCTTCGGCCTCGGCAATCGCCTCTGGCACTCCGACAGCTCGTTCAAGGTGGTGCCCGCGAAGTACTCGCTCCTGTCCGCCCGCAGCATTCCCTCCAAGGGCGGCAACACGGAATACGCGGACATGCGCGCGGGCTACGACGCGCTGGACGACGAGACGAAGGCCGAGGTCGAGGGGCTCGTCTGCGAGCACTCGCAGATCTTCTCGCGGAGCATCCTGGGCTTCACCGACTTCACCGACGAGGAGCGGGAGCGCTTCAAGCCCGTGCGTCAGTGCCTGGTGCGGACGCATCCCGTGACGAAGCGCCGCTCGCTCTATCTCTCGTCACACGCGGGCGGGATCGTGGGCTGGCCCGTGCCGGAGGCGCGGAGCCTCCTGCGCGACCTCGTGGAGCACGCCACGCAGCGGCAGTTCGTGTACGCCCACAAATGGACGGTGGGCGACCTCGTGATGTGGGACAACCGCCAGACCATGCACCGCGCGCGCCCCTTCCCGGCTCACGAGCCTCGCGACATGCGGCGCACCACGCTGATGGGGGACGGGCCGACGGCAGAGCAGGCCGCCGCCTGACGCTCCCTCTCGACCTCGATTACACGAGGGGCCACACGTCGACATCGATTCTGGGAATATTCGCAGACGCCTGTACCTGACTGTTGCAGACGAACCGGTTCCAGCGGCCGTTGCGCGGACCGACGGCGGTCACATCACACCACAACCCCAGCTGGAACACGCAACGTGAATTGGCCGGCAGATTGAGATTCGTCTTGTACGTGACGACGAGATCGTCGGAGAACTGCTGCGCCAGGCCGAAGTGAACTTCCGGACTCGCATACTGGCCCGTGCCCGTCGCGAAGCCTTCGGGGAACAACCCCACCGAGCGAATGAGACGCCGGTCGAGCGTCGAGTTGTTGTAGCCGACGCCGGTGGTCCTGTCCCACACGTCGGATTGATTTCCCAGCCACAGCGCGCCCGACATGTAGCACGGAACGTAGTACCTGGCTGGGTCGAATCTGGGATTGAAGCTGGCGTCGAACGTGAAGAGATAGGCGACGTGCACCGAGCAGGAGATATAGACGCTGGAGGCGCCGTCGGTGTCGATCGTGATGCCCGGCCCGTAACCGAGGATGCCCCGCCCATTGAGCAACACGGCCTGGAGGACACCGTCGCCATTGGCCGGATGAAACGACGCGTAGCCCGATTTCACCGAGATCTCGTTGTCCGGGTTGCCGGGGGGTGGACCGACGGCCGTCGGGAGCTCCTGATGAGTGAACGGCTCCTCGTCATACGGCTTGGTCTTGCTCCAGAAGTACGCCGGCACGGCGGGAACGTTGTTGTATGGGTAGTACTCGTACGTCCGCAACTGCAGCCACTTGGCCGCCACCGATACATACCTATCCCACGTGCCCGCGCCGGCGGTTCCCAGGGTGTCCTTCAACTTGTAGTGGATATCGGCCAACGGATTGATTCTTCCGGGCTGAAAGGCCTGCTGGGTGCGCGCGAGGTATTCGTTCGCGAGTCGCTCCACCGACCGATCGTCCTTTGCGCTCAGCAGCATGCGGGAAAACAGCAGCGGATCCGCAGGAATCGAATCGGGTCGAGCCGGGCGCTTGGATCCTTTGCTCCGCGATGCACCTCGCGAGGATTTTTTCTTGGCCGCCATGACTGATCCGCTCCTAGGGCGCGCTCAGGGTATCCACGTAGATGAGGAGGTCGAGGTCGCCGGGCGAGTGGCCCATCTGTGTGAGCAGCATGGCCGCCTCGCTCCGGTGCTGGGTTGCGTGATTGACCTGGTGCATCAGCATCTGCCACAGGGGATAGGCCCACTGCTCGCCCTTCGTGTTCGTGTAGCGGAGCACGCGAGCGAGCTCCTCTTCGCCGAGCCCTTCCACGAAGTCGTGCGTCTCCTGCTCGAGGGGCTTCCATCTCGCGCGAACGGCGCACAGATCGGGAAAATCGTCGGAGCGAAGCTGGATGCGCGGGGAGTGGCCCTTCCAGCGTTCGAGCCAGATCCACTGCGCCCACATGGTGTGCACGAGGGTATCGCGCACCGATCCGAAGCTCGCGCCGCCATGCTGTGTGAGCTGTCCGGGCGCGAGCTTGGCGGCCGTGTCGAGGATGCGCTCGTTCGCCCACGCGCTGTACCGATAGAGCGTGCGAATGTACTCGATGCTCATCGAGCGAGCGTCCGCCTCAGGACTTGATCCCAAGGAGCTTCGCCGCCGTGCCGCCCAGGATCGCCACGCGGTCCGCGTCGGAGAGGCCTGACGTGGCCAGCACGAGATCCACGGAGGTCTTCGTCCACGGGTACGGGAAGTCCGTGCCCAGCACGACCTGGCCAACGCCCGTCTCCGCGATCAGGTGCCGCATCCCCTCCGGCGTGAAGATGATGTTGTCGTAGTAGAGCTGCCTGACGTACTCCGTCGGTTTCTTGTTGAGCGTCCGCGTGCAGCGGTCCGGGAAGGTGAGGCAGCCCTGGTCGGAGCGTCCCGCGTACGACGGCAGGTAGCCGCCCCCGTGCGCCGCGCAGATCTTGAGCCCGGGGAACTTGTCGAGCGTGCCCTCGAAGATCAGGTGCGAGAGCGCGATCGTGGTCTCGAGCGGGTTGCCGATCACGTTGTCGAGGAGCCCATTGCCCTTGAACCGGCCGGGTATTTCCGACGCCACCCCCGTGCCCTGCGGGTGGATGAACACGAGCACGCCCATCTGCTCGGCCTTGGCCCAGAACGGATGGTACTTCGGGTCCGACAGCTCGTCGCCGTTGACGCTGCCGCCGATGGCCGCGCCCCGGAGGCCGTACTTCTTCACGCCCTGCTCGAGCTGCTCGGCCGCCAGCTCGGGGAACTGGAGCGCCACGGATGCGAAAGCCACGAAGCGGTCAGGATTCGCCGCGCACGCCTCGGCCAGCTTCTCGTTCTGGATGGCGATGAGCTTCTGGGCGACGTCGCGGTCCGCCTTGTACCAGTACGGGTTGATGCTGAGCGCTTCCACGTCGATGCCCTGCTCGTCCATGGCACGCAGGCGCTCGGTCACGCCCGTCGCCATCACCAGCACGTTGGGCAGCGTCGGCTGCCCGCTCACCTTGAGTCCCATGAGCGCCATGGCATCGGGCACCGCACAGTGCGCGTGCACGTCCACCGTCTTCACGCGCTTGCCGCTCACCACCACCTCGCGCCGCCGCGGCTGCGCCTGCGCGACTCCACCACCCACACCCCCCTGCAGTCCGCACGCGACGAAGGCTATGCCCGCGACGGCACCGGTTGCCGCATCCTCCATGAAGCCTCTACGCGTCATCGCGTCCTCCTGGGGTTAGGGTTCGCCGGCGGGTGTGACCGTCTTGACGGGCGCTCCTTCCACGAAGTACACGCGGGTCACGCGCGGTCCCACGGTGGTGGCTACGTGGTGCAGGCCCAAGCCGTGCCGCTTGGCCACCTCGGCCGGGGTGATCTCGCCCTCACCCTGGCGGCCGATGATGACCACCTCGTCCCCGATCGCCGCTTCGGGCACCGAGGTGAGATCGATCCGCGTGTGCTCGAGCGACGGCGCGGACACGATGGGCGCGGAGCGGCCCCGCACGAGCACGCGACCCGCGTGGAGCCAGTTGAGTCCGTCGGCCGAGCCCATGGGGATGACGCCGAGCCGCATGGGCGCCGTCACCGGAAAGGGCGCCTTGTCCGCGAAGCGCTCCCGCGGCGCCAGCTCCTTCAGCGCGATGATCCGGGACATGAGCGCGCGGAAGGTGGGCGCCAGCGGCACCGGAGAGGTCTCACCCGGGAACGTGATGCCGTAGAGCATGCGGCCTGGATCCACGGCGTTCAGGTATGTCTGGGGGAACTTCAGGAGGAACGGCGAGGCGGCGAAGAGACGCACGGGCACGGGAATGCCGCGCGCCAGGAGCTCGTCCACCACGGTGGTGAAGCGGCCGAGCTGCCACTCCGCATACTTGGGATCGTCTCCGGCAGAGTCGTGCGGATGCGCGCAGAGGCCAGCCAGGCGGAGGCGGGGCAGCTCCATCATGGTTGCGATCACCTTCACCGCCTGCTCCGCGGGGACGCCGAGGCGCTCCAGGCCCACGTCCACCTTCACGAAGACGTCGCAGGGCGTGGTCGCGGCCTCCGAGTACCCCCGGGCGCCGTCGAGGTCAACGAGGGTCGGCGTCAGACCGTGCGCGATGGTGGCCCTCGCCGCGTCGGGCAGCGAGTTCGGATAGACGAGGATCGGCGCCGTGATGCCGCGCCGACGGAGCCGCAAGCCTTCGCCGAGGTCGGCAACGCCCAGCGCGTCCGCGCCGTTCTCCAGGAACGCTGCGCCCATCTCCGCCGCGCCGTGGCCGTAGCCGTCGGCCTTGACCACGGCGAAGATCTTCCGCGCCGGCCCCACGAGCTGCCGCACGGCGCGGACGTTCGCCCCCGCGGCCCCCAGATCGATCTCGAGCGTGGTCGGCCGCGGCAGCATCACGGGAGGCTCAGGCGGCCGGCCGGCGGTACCGCTCGGGCACCTGGAAGTTGAAGAGCCGCGCAGCGTTCAGCCCGAGCACCTTGGCGCGGGCGTCGTCGTGGAGGCCGCCCATGGTGCGCTCGATCGCCTCCGCGGAGTGCGGCCACGTGCCTTCGTGGTGCGGATAGTCGTTGCCCCACAGGAAGTTGTCCACGAGGTTGCAGCGCTCGGCCAGCGCCAGCCCCACCGCGTCCTCCTGGAACGAGGCGAAGCCGTGCATGCGGTAGTAGTCGCTCGGCATGTGCTTGAGCTTCGGGCGCACCCAGAAGTGGTGCTTGCGATATGCCTCGTCCATGGCATCCAACACCCACGGCAGCCACCCGATGCCCGCCTCGATGGTGGCGAACTTGAGCTTGGGGAAGCGCTCGAACACGCCGGAGGCGCAGAGATTCGCCACCGGCTCCACGGTGGGCGAGAGCGAGTGCGACACGTAGTTGATGACGGCGCCGCCGTTGCCGCGCGAGGCGCGCGGGTCGCGGCCCGTGGAGATGTGGAACGTGATGGGCAGGCCCGTGTCCTGGATGGCCGCCCACAGCGGATCGAAGACCGGCAGGTTGTAGTTCGGATGATCGATGTCGTGGGCGCCCCACACGGGCTTGCAGGGCAGCGTCAGCGCGCGGAAGCCCACCTTGGCGGCGCGCTGCACCTCCTTGATGGAACCCTCCAGATCGGCCGTGGCGATGGCGGCCACGGGCGAGAGCCGGTCGTTGTACGGGCCGAACTGCTCCCACGCCCACTCGTTGAACACGCGGCACTGCGCCTGAGCGAAGATCGCATCCGGCGTGGCCCACATGGACAGGCCCTTGTTCGGGAAGATGATCTCCGCGTCGATGCCGTCGCGGTCCTGGTCGAGCAGGCGCTGCTTCGGATCGGCGCCGGCCAGCTGGCGCAGCTGATCCTCGCCCTCGAGAGTGTTGAAGCGGATGCGATCCGGCCGGTGGCCTTCCGACACGCGCCACTGCACGCCATCCTTGTCGGTGATGACACGGGGCAGCCGATCACGGTACTTGGCGTCCATGCGCTCAGCCCAGAGATTGGACGGCTCGTTGGCGTGACAATCGGCGGACACCATGAAGTACTTGTTGGGATCGCCCGGCCGCGCGGTGCGGGGCCAGCCGGTGGTTCCGGGAGAATGCAACCGCCACAGATTGGGTTCATTGACCTCGACCTGGCTCATACCGCTCTCCTTGTCAGATGATCTTCCAGTGCACGAGCGTGAACGGAACTTTGGCGTCGTCGTGCGGCTCGAACTCGGCTTCGACGGCCGCGCCGATTCTCACGAGCTGGCGCGGATCGCCGAGGAGATTGCCCAGCATGCGGATGTTGCCGGCCTTCGGCAGCTCCGCGAGCACCACGATGTAGGGGCCGTGCTCCTTGAGGGCGGGGTGCACGGGGTGCCACGCGCGCTCCCAGCTGTAGATCGTGCCGCGCCCTTCGATCCGCTCCCAGCCCATGTCGAAGGAGAGGCAGGCGTGGCAGATCCACTCCGGCCCCCACTGCCACGTGCGGCAGCTCCGGCAGCGCTGCACCATCAGCTCGCCGCGGCGCGTGCCCTCCCAGTATGGCTTGTCGAGTCCGTCGGCCTCCGGCACGGGGGCGGGCATCCCCGCGGGAAGGTAGTAGTGGGCAGTCGTCATGCCAGGGCCTCGCGTCCCAAGATCAAGCTCGAAACCGGCGTCACCATCGGCCCCGAGATCACCATGGACACGTCCGCGTCGGGCACCTGGCTGGTCGATTCGCCGCGGATCTGCCGCACCGCCTCGATCACCAGCTCGAGCCCGTGCATGTAGCACTCGGCGAGGTTGCCACCGCTGGTGTTGAGCGGCAGGCGCCCCTTCGGCGCGAGCAGATTCTCCACCACGAGGAACTCGTTCGCCTCCTCGGCGGCGAAAAAGCCGTGCTCCACCAGGCTCATGAGCACGCCGCCCGTGAAGTTCTCGTAGCTCTGCACCACCTGCACGTCCTTGGGCCCCACGCCTGCCATCTCGTAGAGCTGCGGCGCTACTGTGGTGAAGCTCGACGTCGCGTAGAGAGGCGCGTTGTGGCCGCGCGCGGCGTTGCGATGCTCCGAGCCCTGGGCGATGCCGAGCAGGTACGCGGGACGCGGGCGCAGATCGCGGGCGCGCTCCGCCGAGACCACGATGACCGCGGCGGCTCCGTCGTTCTCCATGCAGCAGTCGTAGAGGCGGAAAGGCTCGACGATCCAGCGCGAGGTGTCGTAGGTCTCCGGCGTCAGCGGCCGGCCGTGCATGACCGCGCGCGGGTTGGCCTGCGCGTGGTGATACGACGCCAGCGCGATGGCCCGCTGCGCGCCCTCGCCGATGCCGTGGTCGTGCATGAAGCGCATCACGCGCATGGCGAAGCGCTGCGCCGGCGAGATGAGGCCGTAGGGGAAAGTCAGCGCGGCCTCGCCCGAGACCGCGGAGCCCGGCGGCGCCGCGCCGAAGCGCTGGAACTGACCCTGGGCCAGCGAGCGGAAGACCACCACGCAGTCCGCGATGCCGCCCGCCACCGCGGCCGCCGCGTTGCCCACCGCCGCCGAGCCGCCGCCCCCGCCCCCGCCCCACTGCATGTTGGAGAACCGCAGCGCGGGGAGACCAAGAGCCGCTGCGATGCGCGAGGGATCGTTGCGGTCGTTGCTGTAGGAGGCGAAGCCGTCGATCTGACGTGGCTCGATGCCCGCGTCCGCACAGGCGCGGAGGATGGCCTGGAGCGCGAGGGCGAACTCCGAGTCCGGCGACTTCCCGTGCTTGTAGTACGTGGTCTCGCCGATGCCCGCGATGGCGACCTTGCCGCGTAGCGTCCGATCTTTTCCGTTCATGCCGCGGTCACCCCGCCGTCCACGGGCAGCGCCACGCCGGTGACGAACGACGCCTCGTCGGAGATGAGGAAGAGCGCGGCATTGGCGATCTCCTCGGGCTTGCCGGTGCGGCCCAGCGGGACCGCACCCGCCGCGCGCTTTTGCACCAGCTCCTCGGGATCCATGCCCGCCGTGGATTTCTGATCGGGGCGCGCCACGAACACGCGCAGCATCGGCGTGTCGATGGGCCCGGGGCAGACCGCGTTGACGCGAATCTTCTCCTTGGCGAGGCGCACGGCGAGGCTCTTCACGAAGCCCACCACGCCGAACTTGCACATGGAGTAGACAGGGCTGTACGAGGAGCCTTGGAGTCCCGACGTCGAGGCGGTGAAGAGGAGGCTGCCGCCGCCGCGCCGGCGGATCTCGGGGATGGCCGCCTCCGTGGTCAGAAGTACCGTGCGGAGGTTCAGGTCGATGGCAAGGTCGAAGGCCGCCATGTCGATGCCCTCGACCGCGGCGGGGCCCGGGTGCCCCACGTGGTTCCACACGAAGTCGAGGCCCTTGAAGCGCCCCACCGTGTCCCACACGATGCGGCGAGCGTCCTCGTCCTTGGTCAGGTCTGCCACGATGCCGTGCGCAGTGCCGCCGGCCGCACTGATCTCGCTCACCACCCGCTGCACGCCGGCCGCGTCCACGTCCACCACCGCGACCTGCGCGCCTTCCTTCGCGAACCTGAGGGCCCCGGCGCGCCCCATGCCCGAGGCTGCTGCCGTCACGATTCCGATCTTTCCGCTGAGGCGCATCGATCCCCCTTTTGGATCCCGGCGTGAGGGACCGATTCTATACCGCAAGCCGTTCAAGCGATACAGAGCCCAGGGAAGCCCGGCGACGGCCTGTGGCATACTCCGGCCATGGCGATACAGGACGATCTTCGATGAAGTGCCCGAACTGCGGCTGGCCGATGAGGCTGATCAAAACGAAGAAGGTCCTGACGGCCTTTCTCGCATCGTTCACATGCTTGAACTCCACGTGCCGGCACGAGCACACCGAACTCGCCCGGCCACAGTGAGACTTGACTGAGGAGCACATGACGGACACGCACGAACAGAAGCTGACCGTGGACGCCGTGGTGGTGGGCGCCGGGTTCGCGGGGCTCTACATGCTCCACCGCCTGCGCGGCCTCGGCCTCACCGCGCGCGTCTTCGAGGCAGGCAAGGGCGTGGGCGGCACGTGGTACTGGAACCGCTATCCCGGCGCCCGCTGCGACGTCGAGAGCATGGACTATTCCTACTCGTTCTCGGACGAGCTCCAGCAGGAGTGGCGCTGGACGGAGCGCTACTCCTCCCAGCCGGAGATCCTGAAGTACATCAACCACGTGGCCGATCGCTTCGATCTCCGCCGCGACATCACGCTGGACACGCGCGTCACCTCCGCCCTCTTCGACGAGGCGACGAATCGCTGGCTGGTCCGAACGGATCGCGGCCACGAAGTCTCCGCGCGCTTCTGCATCATGGCCACGGGGTGCCTGTCCACCACGCAGCAGCCGAAGTTCAAGGGTCTGGAGCGCTTCAAGGGCAAGTGGTACCACACCGGCCACTGGCCGCACGAGGGTGTGGACTTCACTGGCCAACGCGTGGCCGTGATCGGCACCGGCTCTTCCGCCATCCAGTCCATCCCCATCATCGCGGAGCAGGCGGCGCAGCTCTTCGTGTTCCAGCGCACGCCGAACTTCAGCGTGCCCGCCCACAACGCGCCTCTCGATCCGGAATACGAGCGGGCGGTGAAGGCCAACTACGCGGAGTTCCGCCGCGAGGCGCGCGAGTCGCGCGTGGGCTTCGTGATGGAGCGCAACGACAAGTCGGCCCTCGAGGTGTCCGATGGGGAGCGCACGCGAGAGTACGAGGCGCGCTGGAAGCGCGGTGGCTTGGGCTTCAGCTCCACCTTCAACGACATCCTGATCAGCAAGGCCGCCAACGACACCGCCGCGGAGTTCTTCCGCGCCAAGATCCGTTCCATCGTGCGGAATCCAGAGGTCGCGGAGACCCTGGTGCCCAAGAGCTACCCGCTCGGCACCAAGCGGCTCTGCGTCGACACCGCCTACTACGCCACCTTCAACCGCGACAACGTCACTCTCGTCGACCTGACCAAGACTCCCATCGAAGAGATCACGCCCGACGGGCTACGCACCACGCGCGAGGTCTACCGGCTCGATAGCATCGTGTTCGCCATCGGCTTCGACGCCATGACGGGGACGCTCCTCGCCATCGACATCCGCGGGCGCGGCGGCCGGACGCTCCGGGAGAAGTGGGCGGAAGGCCCCAAGACCTATCTGGGCGTGTCCGTGGCCGGCTTCCCGAACCTGTTCATGATCACGGGGCCGGGCAGCCCCTCCGTGCTGAGCAACATGATCGTGTCCATCGAGCAGCACGCCGACTGGATCGCCGACTGCATCGACCATCTCCGCGCGAACAACCTCGCCACCATCGAGGCCACGCCGGAGGCGGAGAGCGAGTGGGTGCAGCACGTCAACGACGTGGGTCACGCCACCCTCTACCCGCAGGCGAACTCCTGGTACATGGGGGCGAACATCACGGGCAAGCCGCGCATGTTCATGCCCTACATCGGCGGCGTCGGCGTCTATCGGGAGAAGTGCGACGCCGTCGCCGCCAAGGGCTACGAGGGGTTCACCCTCGGGTAACGTCGGCGGCCACGCACACCCACCGCCCCTTCCGCTTCGCCCACACGTCCGTGTAGCGCCCCGCCCCCGGCTGGCCGTCTGGCTTGATGTAGGTGGTGCGCGCGTGGATGAGGGCAACCTCGCCCAGCATTCGGATCCGCACGTCCTCGCACTGGATGTTCTTGGCCGCGCTCGGCTTCGCGATTTGCGCGAGGAAGCCGGCGCGGTCCACGAGGGTGCAGTCCGGATTGCTGTTCACGAAGTCCTCGGACAGGTTCTCGTCGAACCAGCGCACGTCCGATTCACGGACCGACCGGATGTAATGCTTGTTCAGCTCTTGCAACGAGTCCAGGTCATTCACGTGCGTGACGGTGCTCGCCATGGCCATGGTCTCCTTCGCGCTCAGCAGCGGGTGAAGTGGGCGGACACGCACAGCCAGCGGCCGCCGCGCAGCGCCCAGATGTCCGTGTAGCGGCCCTTGCCCGTGGAGCCGTCGGGCCTGGTGTCCTCGAAGCTCGCGTGGATGAGGGCGACCTCGCCCAGGAGCTGGATGCGCACGTCCGGCGCCCGCAGGTTCGAGCCCGGGTAGGGCCGCCCGATGCGGGCCAGGAACCCCGCGCGATCCATGAAGGAGCCGTCGGGATTGGTGGCCATGTAGTCCTCGGCCAAGTGCTCCGAGTACCAGCCCACGTCGGACTTCTCCGCGGCGAGAAGATAGCCTCGGTTGAGCGCCTCGAGCGTCTCGATGGTCTTCGCGTCGTTCGGCATCGCCAGTTCCTCCTTTCGGGATCCACCTTCGCAGAGTATCCTAGCCCCGACGCTGGCATGGTAAAAGAGCCAGTTTCTCTCAAATCGAAGGTGCCAGGGTTTTACGGAGGATCCATGCTCCTCAACCTGCGCGAGGCCAGCGGCCCCCTCTATCGCCGCGTCTACCACGCCCTCAAGGCCAAGATCCGCGCGGGCCGCCTCGGCCCCGCCGCGCGCCTGCCCTCGACGCGCGTACTGGCCCGCGATCTCGGCGTGTCCAGGAACACCGTGATGCTCGCCTACGAGCAGCTCGCCGCCGAAGGTTATCTGGTGAGCCGCCATCGCGGAACCACGTCGGTGGCCGGCGTGATGCCATCCCGCGTCGCGCCCGTGCCATCGCGGCCGAAGCTCGAGGCGGCGACTCGGCTGTCTGCCTACGCGCGCCGGCTCGTCAGGGAGCCCCTCGTGCCGTCGTCGGCCTCCGCCGCGCCTCTGAAAGCCCCGCGCTACGACTTCCGCTACGGGAGCCCAGCGGTGGACGAGTTCCCGCGCGAGATCTGGCGGCGGCTCCTCGCCGCGCGGGCGCGCCGAGCCGCGCGCGAGTCCTTCGGCTACGGCTCGCCCGCCGGATACGGCCCGCTCCGCGAGGCGCTCAGCGAGTACCTCGGGCGCGCCCGCGGCATAGGGTCCGACGCCGAGCGCATCGTGATCGTCAACGGCTCGCAGCAGGCCCTCGATCTGGTCTCGCGCGTCCTCCTCGATCCCGGCGACGGCGCGGTGGTGGAGGAGCCGCATTATTCCGGCGTCACCATACCTTTCGAGGCGGCAGGAGCCCGGCTCATCAAGGTGCCCGTCGATGCGGGTGGGCTCGACACCTCCAGGCTGCCTCCCGCCGGTGCGGGCGCGCGGCTCGCCTATGTCACGCCGTGCCATCAGTTCCCCACGGGCGTCATCATGCCTCTCGAGCGCCGGCTCGCTCTTCTCCGCTGGGCCTCCCGGGTCGGCGCCTGGATCGTGGAGGACGACTACGTCAGCGAGTTCCGCTACGAGGGGCATCCGCTGGAAGCGCTCCAGTCGCTGGACCGCGCCGGCCGCGTGATCTACATCGGCACCTTCTCGAAGACGCTCTTCCCCGCCTTGCGTCTCGCCTATCTCGTCCTGCCGTCACCGCTCGTGCGCCCATTCATTGCCGCGAAGTGGGCGACCGACCGCTTCTCGGCTCCCCTCGCCCAGGAGGCGCTCGCCGAGTTCATCACGAGCGGCCAGTTCGAGCGCTACCTGCGCCGCGCAGGCGCCCGCAACGCCTCACGACGGCGTGCCCTCATCGAGGCGCTGCGCCGACACTTCGGCGACCGCATCGAGATCGCCGGCGAGAACACGGGCGTGCATCTCTTGGTGTGGTTCAACGACGTCAAGCCCCGCGAGCTCGACGCGGTCATCGCGCGGGCCGCCAAGGCGGGAGTGGGTGTGTACTCGATCGCGCCCGCCTACACGCGCCCGCCCGATCGCGCGGGCCTGCTCTTCGGATACGCGGCGCTGACGGAAGCGGAGATCCGCGCGGGAATCCAGCGGCTGGCCGAGGCGTTCTAGCCGCGGGCGGGTCGGCCGAGCCTCGCGCCCACGCGCGTGCCGGCCGCGGCGAGCAACGCGGCGAAGCGGGTCAGTGCGGGCGGGCGACGCGCGGCGGCGCGCCACACCAGGGTGACGGGCAGCGCGGGCATGCGCGCGGCCTCGCGCACCACGAGGCCGGCGGGCGCCTCGGCGAGGGCGAGCGCGGGGACCAGCCCGATGCCCATGCCTCCCGAGACGTACGACAGGAGCAGCGACACGCTCGGCACGTCGATGGTGGAGACGGGACGGATGCGATGCTCCGCGAGGTATTGATCGAGCAGCGCGCGACCGCGGCTCTCACCGGCCAGCCGCAGCACGGGCTCGCGCCGCAGTCGCTCCGTGAGCGGAGCGCGCTCGCGGCGGGTGCGCCGGGGGCCCACCCATACGAAGGGCTGGTCGAAGAGGTGCCGGCCCTCGAGCCCGCGCGGGATCTCCTGCCCCGTCACCACCGCGAGATCGACGTCGCCGGCCGCCACCAGACGCACGCCGGCGGGCGAGTGCGTGGTGACGATCTCGAAGCGCACCGGCGGCTCCTCGTCGAGGATTTCGCGCAGCACGGGAGCGAGCAGCCCCTTGCCGAGGTAGTCGCTCACCGCCACGCGGAGGGTGACGGCGGGACGGCCCGCGAGCTCCGCGAGCTGGCCGAAGGCCGCCTCGGCGCCGCTCCACAGCTCGCGCACGACGGGCAGCGCCGCCTCGCCCGCGGCGGAGAGGCGCACGCCGCGCCCGGCGCGCTCGAAGAGCCTGAAGCCGAAGTGCGTCTCGAGCCTCCGCATCTGCTGGCTCACCGCCGAGGAGGTGATGTGCCGCTGCCGCGCCGCCGCGGCGACCGAGCCCGTGCGCGCCACGGCGAGCAGCGTCTCCAGCGCGGGAAAGAGGGCGGCGTCGATCATGAAGCAGAGCTTACCATTCGCTGCAGAACGTTTCACTGGACTACGCGTTGAGCCGGAGGGAGGATGGCCTCCCCAAAGGAGGGCGTTTCATGGCACGCACGCTGCTCGACAAGGTGTGGGAAGCGCACACGGTGCGGACGCTGCCGTCCGGCCAGACCCAGCTCCTGATCGGCCTCCACCTGATCCACGAGGTGACGACGCCGCAGGCCTTCCAGATGCTGAAGGACGCGAAGCTCAAGGTACGCATGCCCGAGCGCACCTTCGGCACGCTCGACCACATCATCCCCACCGCCGACCAGACGCGTCCCTACGCGGATCCGGAAGCGGAGGAGATGGCGCAGCACATGTACCGCAACATGAAGGACTTCGGCGTGCCGCTCTTCGACATGGCCACGGGCAAGCAGGGCATCGTGCACGTGATCGGGCCGGAGCTGGGCCTCTCGCAGCCGGGCATGACCATCGCGTGCGGCGACAGCCACACGTCGACCCACGGCGCCGTCGGGGCCATCGCCTTCGGCATCGGCACCAGCCAGGTGCGCGACGTGCTCGCCACGCAGTGCCTCTCCATGGCCAAGCCGAAGCTGCGTCAGGTGCGCGTGGAGGGCGCGCTGGTCAAGGGCGTCTTCGCCAAGGACGTGATCCTCGCCATCATCAACCAGCTCGGCGTGAAGGGCGGCGTGGGCTTCGCCTACGAGTACGCGGGCGACGTCATCGAGCGCATGACCATGGAGGAGCGCCTCACCGTCTGCAACATGTCCATCGAGGGCGGCGCGCGCTTCGGCTACGTGAATCCCGACGCGACGACGATCGAGTATCTCCGCGGCCGGCCCTATGCGCCCTCGGGTGCAGCCTTCGATCGCGCGAGTGCGTGGTGGAAGTCGGTGGCCACAGAGTCGGGCGCGTCGTTCGACGACGTGAAGCGTATCGACGGCTCGGCGCTCGAGCCTGTGGTGACGTGGGGCATCAACCCGGAGATGTCGGTGGGCGTGACCAAGACCATCCCCTCGCCCGACGCGCAGCCCGAGGCGGAGCGGCCCACGTTCCGCGAGGCGCTCGCGCACATGGGCTTCCAGGCGGGCCAGCCCATCAAGGGCGCCAGGATCGACGTGGCCTTCGTGGGCTCGTGCACCAACGGGCGCCTGTCCGATCTGCGTATCGCCGCCGAGGTGGCCAAGAAGGGCAAGGTGGCGAGCCACGTGCGCGCGCTCATCGTGCCTGGCTCGCAGCAGGTGGCCAAGGCCGCGGAGGCCGAGGGGCTCCACGAGATCTTCCAGGCCGCGGGCTTCCAGTGGCGCAAGGCCGGCTGCTCGATGTGCCTTGGCATGAACGACGACAAGCTCAAGGGCCGCGAGATGAGCGCGTCCTCCAGCAACCGCAACTTCATCGGGCGCCAGGGGAGCCCCACCGGCCGCACGCTCTTGATGAGCCCGGCCATGGTCGCCGCTGCCGCCATCACCGGCGCCGTCGCCGACGTGAGGGAGATCCTGAAATGAGCGCGACGATGACCGACTACCAGCGTCGCCAGATCGCGGGCCGCGGCATCCCCGTCACCGGTAACGACATCGACACCGACCGCATCATCCCCGCGCGCTTCCTCAAAGCCGTGACCTTCGACACGATGGGCGAGCATGCCTTCGAGGACGCGCGCAAGCAGAACCCAGAGCACCCATTCAATCAGAAGGCGTACCAGGGCGCCTCCGTGCTGGTGGTGGGCCAGAACTTCGGCTGCGGGTCGTCGCGCGAGCACGCGCCGCAAGCCCTCATGCGCTGGGGCATTCGCGCCATCGTGGGCGGCTCCTTCGGCGAGATCTTCTTCGGCAACTGCGTGATGCTGGGCATCCCCTGCCTCCGGACTTCCCAGGAAGATTTGGAGTGGCTGCAGAAGGCCATCGAGCGCTCGCCGCAGCAGGCCGTGTCCGTGGACGTGGAGAAGCAGGAAGTGCGCTTCGGCGACCGCCTGATCAAGGCCAGCGTGCCCGACGGCCCGCGCAACCAGCTCGTGAACGGCACGTGGGACTCGACTGCGGTACTCTTGGAGGCCGGCAACGCCATCGAGGCGACGGCGGGCAAGCTCCCCTACGTGAAAGGATTCTGATCGCCATGGCCAAATACATCCCCAGCCCCCGAGATTGGGTCCGCGAGCAGGTCGAGCTCTACGAGGGCAGCGGCGGCACCAAGGGCACCACCCTCCGCGACACCGGCCTCCCCGTCATCATCGTCACCAACACCGGCAACAAGACGGGCGGAATCAGGAAGACCCCGCTGATGCGCGTAAAGGACGGCAACAACTACGTGCTAGTGGGCTCCCAGGGCGGAGCGCCCAAGGACCCCGTGTGGGTGTACAA
>Ga0081540_1001426_pt1 | contig 20672 bp, 10 predicted proteins | sample TabmetS2T1R1_FD_71024 | JGI IMG/M metagenome (GOLD analysis project Ga0081540, IMG submission 71024) | Tabebuia heterophylla rhizosphere microbial communities from the University of Puerto Rico - S2T1R1 | ecosystem: Host-associated > Plants > Roots > Rhizosphere ... | reverse complement strand
CTCCAAGGAGAAGCCGCTGAAGGCCACCTTCATCATCGCCCAGGGCGGCACCGGCCAGATGCTGTCGCTGCCGATGAACGAATTCTTGCAGCAGAGCTTCAAGGAGATCGGCATCGAGATCGATTTCAAGGTGGTCGAGCTCGAGACGCTCTATACGCATTGGCGCAAGGGCGCGGCGGACGAGATGAACGCCGGCATTACCTCCAACAACATCGCCTATGTCACCTCGGACCCGCTCTATGCCATCGTGCGCTTCTTCCACTCCGGCCAGATCGCCCCCGTCGGCGTCAACTGGGGCGGCTACAAGAGCCCAAAGGTCGACGCGCTGATCGACCAGGCCAAGCAGACGTTTGACGTGGCCAAACAGGACGAACTTCTGGCACAGGCGCATTCGCTGATCGTCGACGATGCCGCGCTGGTCTGGGTCGTGCACGACACCAACCCGCATGCGCTGTCGCCGAAGGTGAAGAAGTTCGTGCAGGCCCAGCATTGGTTCCAGGATCTGACGCAGATCGGGCTGGAGTGAGGGAGAGTCCGTAGGGTGGGTTAGCGAAGCGTAACCCACCAATCCTTGCATAAAGGCGGTGGGTTACGCCTTCGGCTAACCCACCCTACGAATCCGGGCACCCCTACTTCGTCAGCAACGCATACGCGCCGTTCCAGTCTTCCGGCGGCGGGGTCTCGATGTAGCCGCGGATACGGACTTCGTAGAGCCTGTAGAGCGAGGACAGCGCTTGGCCGTCGTCGCTCTTGCGGCCGCGCTCGATGGCGGCGAGCGCGCCTTCCCAGTCGCGGCTGCGGTAGCAGGCCAGCATCTCGATGGTGAGGTTGCGCAGGCGCTGGAAGCGGCCGGATTGCGCGACGTCCTCGCGGCCGGCGATGGCGTAGATCACCTCGGGCTCCTTCTTGCCCTTCACCATGATGAAGTCGAGTTCGAGGATGGCGAATTTTTCCTTCACCGCCATCGCGGTCTTCGAGCCGACGATGATCGGGAAGCCGTATTCCTTGCTTTGGCCTTCGAGGCGGGATGCGAGATTGACGCTGTCGCCGTACACTGAATAGTCGAAGCGCAGGTCAGACCCCATGTTGCCGACCACGACGGTACCGGTGTTGAGGCCGACGCCGATATTGAGCGGAATATGGGCGTAGCCGCCTTCCCTCGCCTCCTCCTCGCGCGCCTTTTCCAGTGCGTCGCAGCGCTCCAGCATGTCGATCGCAGCCTCGCAGGCGTTGATCTGGTGCTCCTTGTCGTCGAGCGGCGCGTTCCAGAACGCCATGATGGCGTCGCCCATGTACTTGTCGATCGTACCCTTGCGGTCGAGGATCGCATTGGTCAGTGGCGTCAGGAAGCGGTTCATCAACGCCGTGAGGCCTTGCGGATCGCTCTTGTAGGTCTCCGAGATCGAGGTGAAGCCGCGCATATCGGAGAACATGATGGTCATCTCACGCTCCTCGCCGCCAAGCACGAGCTTTTCCGGCGACTGCGCCAATTGCTCGACCAGCGCGGGCGAGAGATACTGGCCGAACGCGGAACGGATCTGGCGGCGCTGCGACTGCTCGCGCACGAAGCTCGCGAAAACCAGCGTGAGGTAGATCGCCGTGGTCGAGATCAGCGGATAGGTGAAATCGATCAGCAGCCTGTGCTGGGCGTAGAAGAACCAGGACGTGCCGGCGAGCGCGGTGGCGAACAGTCCGCCGACCAGCACCAGCGTGGTCGGGCCGAAATTCGGCGCAAAGGTGATGACGGCAAGTCCGAGAATAATCGCGGCGAAGAACTCCAGTGCAATTCCGTAATTCGGCTGCGAGACCACCGCTCCACTCAAAGCACTTTCCAGCACTTGGGCGTGGATCTCGACACCAGGCATCGCCGGCGAAACCGGCGTGGTCTTGATGTCGTTGAGGCCGACCGCGGAGGTGCCGATCACCACCAGCTTGCCGGAAATGCGATCCTGCGGCACACGGTTGTCCATCACATCCACCGCGGAGACGTAGATCGAAGGATCGCGGCGGGCATAGTGCACCCAGAGCTGGCCATTTGCGTCGGTCGGGACGGTGAAGCCGCGCACGCCAACGCTCTGTATGCCGGCTTTGTCGGCCTTGATCAGGATGGTGCCCGAGCCGGAGGCGACGCGCAGCATCTCGAAGGTCAGCGAGGGCATGGTGATGCCCTGCGCCACCATGATCATCGGCACGCGGCGGACGATGCCGTCGCGCTCGGGCCGGATGGTGAACAGCCCGCGCCCGGCTGCGGCCTTCTCCACCACCTCGACATTGCGCAGCAGGCCGGGGAATTTGTACATGAAGGGCTGCGGCTCCTCGCCGAGCATGGCCAGCCCCGTCACCGGCAGGTTCATGTCCAGCGCGTGCACGTCGGGGCCACCGGATTCGCCGAGCACCACGCGCGACTGCCGGATCGCCTCGGCAAAGATCTGGTCGTTGCTCGGCAGCGCCCGCAGCTTCTCCCGCGTTGCCTCATCGAGATTGCGGAAGGTATCGGCGGCGATGTCGGGATTGAGCCGGTCGGGCTCGGAGAACACGGCGTCGAAGGCGATCACCACCGCGCCGAGCTTCGTCAGGTGGGTGACCATGTCGGCGATCCGCGTGCGCGGCCACGGCCATTGCCCGAGCCTTGGATCGGCCAGGCTCTTCTCGTCGATGTCGACGATGGTGACCGGCCGCATCGTCTTCACCCGCGGCTCGAACAACTGGAAATAGTCCCAGGTGCGGACCCGCACTTCCTGAACGGGGTGCGGATCCCAGACCCTGAGCGCGGCGAAGCCGACCAGCAGCACGAGGCAGACCAGCCGCGCATAGCCGAACTTCCGCTTGAACCAACGCCGCAGGGCTCTCAGCCGTTTCATGCTCTCTGGATATCACGCCGGAGCCGGCAGGTCACAGCCGATTTTGGCATCGGACGGTCATGATTGGATGCCGGGTTAGCCCAGCACCCGGGAGCGCGGCTAGACGAAGTGGAAGTCCGACGCCAAAAGATGCGACGCCTGAACGTGCTGCAACGTAATCGTGTTGGGCCCGCCAAGCGAGATAACGGTGTTGCCGTGTCCATCATCGTGCGCCGCTGCAAGCACGTTGGCTGGATTGTGATTGAACATGGAGGACGCAAACGTGAGCGCGTCGCCGCTCGGGTCGAAGTCTGCGATGATTGCGCTGCCGGCAGCAGGATTGAACACGAAATTGTCGTGGCCGCCGTTACCAAAGATCGTCGTATTTCCACCGACATTGCTGAACGTGTCGTCTCCGGTCGTGCCATTGACCACACTGAATCCCGAAATGTTCGACGCTTGGGTACCGGCGATAGTGATAGTCAGCGGCTGATTTCCTACATTGCCGTGGCCGTCGTTGACCTGTGCCGTAAAGGTTATGGCAAGAGTGTCACCGGATTTCAGAAAATCGAGATCGGGATTAGCTGGATCGTAGCTCCAATGCAGGACCACCGTCCCACCGTTGGTTTCCACGGTGTCGAACGTTATGGCACCCGAATCGATCAGGGCGGCAACATCCGCATTCCCCGGCAAGGTCGTTGAGCCGTTGTACTTAATGACAGCATTTCCAACTACCGATGCTGTCAGCGTGTCACCGATGTCGGCATCGCTGACCGTAAGAGTTCCGGAAATAGGAGCGGCAAGCTCGACATGACTCGCCGGCACTAATCCAGCAGAAATATTATCAATCTCGAAAGCCTGAGGACTGGTCAGGACGACCTTGTCAAACAAAGGCAAGCCTGAAAACTCGACGTATCCGTTGTTCTGAGAGAAAGGACCCAAGTATCCGGACTGAAAAAGCGGTGCTACGTCTGCGTCGGTGTAGTGAGCAACGAGCGTCGTTCCGTTGTAAAAGTCGATGGTATTACCAGAACTAACCGACCCCCAATATAGTCCGAAGGCGTTCTTTTCCGTGCCGAATGTGATGGTTTCTGTCCCACCAGTGCCGATGCTCAGATAGTTGGTCGTGTCCGATACTCCCGGTACAGGGAAGAACGGGGCCGAGGTGACGGGTCCCGAGCCATTGACCACGCCGGCATTTCCCGACCCGGAGAATGTCGCATCGAGCGCAGAGCTGTGGAAGTTGCCATGCCCTGCACCATTGTTGGAAGATGAGCCGGGTGACTGGCTATCGAACGTCTCCGTATTGAGGCCAAGTGAGTTCGCAGTGTCCGCCCGACCCAAGATGATCGGTACTACGGGATTCAATACGATGACGGCCTGCGTTGGTGCATCGGTCTCGCTCTGAATAATCGGCGCATCATTGGTGCCGTCGATCGTGACCGCCACGTTCTGCGTGGTGATACCGCCATGGTGATCATCGATCTGGACGGTGTAGGTCAGCGTTACATGCTGGCCCTCACGGAGATAGTCGAAATAGCGATCCTCGGCCGAGAACGACCAGGCTTGCGTGCCGGTCGCGCTGTTAGTGGAATCGGTCAGCGAGCCCAACGAGAGCCAGCTGCCAATGGTCGCAGTGTTCGGAAGACCGCCCGTCGCGCCGGATACGGTGAGGCCGGTGATGGTCACCGTATGGGTGTCCGAAAGATCCAGGTCCGTAAACGTCACCGTGCCGTGGGCCGTGTCCGGCGTGTGCGAACCATGCGTCGCCGGCAATTCTTCGATTGTGGCGGTCTGCGCGCCGCTCGTGACGACCGGCGTGTCGTTGGTGCCGGTCACCGTGATCGCGACGTTTTGCGTGACGGCGCCGCCGTGGTGGTCGTCAACCTGAATCACGTAGGTCAGCGTCACCTGCTGGCCGGCAGCCAGGTAATCGAAATAGTGATCCTGCGCCGAGAACGACCAATTCCTCGAACCGGTCGCGCCGTTGGTCGAATCGGAAAATGCCTCCAGCGACAACCAGCTTAGCAGCGTATCATGATCAGCGAGGCCCGACGTCGTCCCGCTGGCACTGACCCCAGCGATCGTCACCGAATGGGTGTCGGAAAGGTCGACGTCAGTGAAGGTCACCGTGCCGGAAGCGGTGTCGGGGGTTGACGAGTTGCGGGTATCGGCGCGCTCCGTGATCGCGCCGCTCTGCGCATCGCTGGTGATGACCGGCGTGTCATTGGTGCCGGTCACTGTGATCACGACATCCTGAGTGACCACGCCGCCATGATGGTCGTCGACCTGGATCGTGTAGGTCAGCGTCAGCTGTTCACCAACGGCGAGATAGTCGAAATTCTGGTCGGCAGCCGAGAACGACCAGCTCCTCGAACCGGTTGCGCCGTTGGTCGAATCGGCAAGCGTTCCCAGAGAGAGCCAACCGAGCACCGTATCGTGATCGGCAAGGCCCGAAGTCGTGCCGCCGCTGGCGACCCCAGTTATCGTCACTGCGTGGGTGTCGGAAAGGTCGACGTCGGTGAAGGCCACTGTGCCGGAAGCGGTGTCCGGCGTCGGCGAGTTACGGGTGTCGGCACGCTCCGTGATCGCGCCGCTCTGCGCACCGCTGGTGATGACCGGTGTGTCATTGGTGCCGGTCACTGTGATCACGACGTCCTGCGTGACCACGCCGCCATGATGGTCGTCGACCTCGATCGTGTAGGTCAGCGTCAGCTGTTCGCCGACGGCAAGATAATCGAAATTGCGGTCCGCGGCCGAGAACGACCAATCTTGGGCGCCCGTCACGCCATCGGTGGAGTCGGTAAAGGTACCGAGCGACAGCCACCCCAGCACAGTGGGGTTCGCAGCGAGCCCCGACGTCGTCCCGGTTGCACTGACGCCCTTGATCGTAACGTGAACGTCGGACAGATCCAGATCCGTAAACGTCACCGTGCCGGAAGCCGTATCCGGCGCCGTCGAGTTGCGAACATCCGCTCGCTCGGTGATCGCGCCGTTCTGGTCGTCGCTGGTAATGACCGGCGTGTCATTGGTACCGGTAATCGTGATCACGACGTCCTGCGTGACGACGCCACCATGATGGTCGTCAACCTGGATCGTGTAGGTCAGCGTCAGCTGTTCGCCAACGGCTAGATAGTCGAAATAGTGGTCTTGCGCCGAGAACGACCAGTTCCTCGAACCTGTGTCGCCGCCAGTCGAGTCGGTCAGCGTGCCCAACGACAACCAGCCGAGCAACGTATCATGATCGGCTAGCCCCGACGTCGTCCCGCTGGCGCTGACGCCGGTGATCGTCACCGAATGGGTGTCGGAGAGGTCGAGATCGGTGAATGTCACCGTGCCGGAGGCGACATCCGGCGTGGCGGAATCGTGCTCGCCTGCCCGCTCGGTGATTTCCCCGTTCTGCGCGCTGCTGGTGATGACCGGCGTGTCATTGGTACCGGTCACCGTGATCACGACATTCTGCGTAACGAGGCCACCATGATGATCATCGACCTGGACCGCGTAGGTCAGCGTCAATTGCTCATCATCGGCGAGGTAGTCGAAATAGTGGTCTTGCGCCGAGAACGACCAGTTCCTCGAACCAGTGTCGCCGCCAGTCGAGTCGGTCAGCGCGCCCAGTGACAACCAGCCGAGCAACGTGTCGTGATCGGCAAGCCCCGACGTCGTCCCGCTGGCGCTGACGCCGGTGATCGTCACCGAATGGGTGTCGGAAAGGTCGAGATCGGTGAATGTCACCGTGCCGGAGGCGATGTCCGGCGTGGCGGAATCGTGCTGGCCTGCCCGCTCGGTGATCGCGCCTTTCTGGTCGTCGCTGGTAATGACCGGCGTGTCATTGGTGCCGGTCACCGTGATCACGACATTCTGCGTGACGACGCCGCCATTGTGGTCGTCAACCTGAATCGTATAGGTCAGCGTCAGCTGTTCGCCGTCGGCAAGATAGTCGAAGGAGCTGTCATGCGCTGAGAACGACCAGCCGCTCGAGCCGGTAACGCCGTTGGTGGAGTCGGTCAGCGCGCCCAGCGACAACCAGCTGAGCACCGTGTCGTTATCGGCGAGACCCGTGGTCGTTCCGCCGGCGCTGACGCCGGTGACTGTGACCGAATGGGTATCGATCAGGTCGACATCGGTGAAGGTCACCGTGCCGAAAGCGGTATCCGGCGTCGTCGAGTTGCTAAAATCCGCACGCTCCGTGATCGCACCGGTCTGCGCGTCGCTGGTGATGACCGGCGTATCATTGATGCCGTTAATGGTGACGGTGACGTCCTGGGTGACAGTGCCTCCATGGCCGTCCGAAATGAGAACCGTATAGACTTGGGTAATCGTCTGGTTCAGCGCCAGCGATTGCAGGGTCGAGTCGCGATCGTCGATCGTGAAGGTCCAGCCGAACGACCCAAGGCTGTTCGTATCGGTGAGGTCCTCGTTGACCGGCGTCAGCTCGAAAGTGCCGATATAGGTCGTGTTGTCGATGAAGCCCGGCAGATGCGCAGCCGACGTGGAAGACGTCTGCGTAAAGCTCGCCGTGTGCGCATCGGTCAGATCGATATCACTGAAAACGATTGTGCCGTCGGCAGCGATCTCATGCGATTCGTTAACGTCCGTATCCTCGGTCACCGAACCGGTGGCTGTCGTCAATTCTCCGACGATGACCGGTGGATGATTCGGCGCGTCGTCGGTGCCAGTGATTGTGACGGTCACTTCCTGGGTGACCGTGCCGCCATGGCCGTCCGATACCGTGATCAGATAGACCTGCGTGATGGTTTGTCCGCCGGCCAGCGACTGCAGGATCGGATCGTCATCATCCAGCGTGAAAGTCCATCCGACGGAACCGTTGTCGGTGCCGTCGTCATTGTCCTCGCTGACCGGGACCAGCGCGAAGGTGCCGATATAGGTCTTGTTGTCGGTGAAGCCCGGCAGATGCACGCTCGACGTCGAAGACTCCGGCGCGAAGGTCGCGGTGTGGGTATCGGTCAGGTCGACATCGCTGAAGGTAACCGTTCCACCGCCCGTAATCTGGCCCGCAGCATTGACGTTGCTATCCTCGACAACCCCGCCCGTCGCGCTCGTTTGATCGACAACGATCGTCGGCACGTCGTTGGTGCCGGTGATCGTGATCGTGAAGGTCGCGATTCCGGTCTCGTTGTTGGCCGCGAAATTGTTGTCGACAAGGGCGGTATAGGTCAGCTTCAGCGTCTCGCCTTCGGCGAGGAAGTCGAGGGCGCCGTCAGGAACGTTGTAGGACCAGGTCGCCGTGCCGATGTTCTTCTGGCTGGCGTCCTGCACGACATTGAGAGGCACCGACACGTTGGCGATTGCCGCGAGCTGCGTCGCCGTCAGCGTACCCGTCACATCGTGATGCTCAGCGTCCTGATAGGTGAAGCTCTTGAATTGGGTTTTGGCGCTCGGGGTATCGCCAGCGTTGACATCCTGGTAGGAGATCGTGCCGGACTTGTTATCGATCAGCGAGCTGCCGGTCAGCTGTTGCAGCTCGGAAAGACTGTTGTTCTGGGCAAAGACAGTCGGCGGGCCCGGAATGTGGCCCGCCGTGCCGGGCGCCGTCGAGGACGGCGCAGGCGCACTCTCCGCCACGGTCACCACGTGGATCAGCCCAATGAAGGTATCGCCATTCGCAAGCTTGACGGTGAAGGTATTGTCGGGAATGACGGTGTCCGTGAAATGCGTGTCGGACTTCGGATTCGAGTTGTCGGAGTATTTCTGCGAGAAGACCTCGCTGATGAGCTTCATCACCTCCGGCGACAATTGCGCAGAGGTGAGGAACGAGATCGCGCCCGAGCCGCTGACCGACGTCACCGTGCCAGGCTGGCTGACGGTGGCCATCGGCGCCAGCGTCGTGCGGTCGAGCAGCACATAGGAGCCAGAGGTGCCATCCGGCTCGACCAGCACCTGGAACCTGACCGGCGGGGCCAGCAGCGGGGTGAGACCAGGCTGAACCTGCGGGCCAGGCTGCACCTGCGACAAGTCGAATTCGATTTCCACCAGACATGCGGTGCCGCGGATGCCCATCGTGGCGACCGGCGTGTCGACCTTCATGTCGCCGTGCTTGGCGGTGGCGCCGGCGACAAACGAGACGGTGCCGGCCACCAGGCTGACCAGCGAGGAATTGTTCGACCCGTTGGGGTCGTAGATCATCTCGTTGAGCACCATCTTCGCGTTGGAGGCGAGGCCGAACACCGAGCCGTCGATGAAGGTGATGCCGAGCGTCGAGTTGGATCCGGACTGGACCACGTCGCCCTGATGGACGTTGTCGCCATTGTTGAGGATGATCGACACGCCGTTGCGGACCACGGTCGCGTTGCCCGTCAGCTTGGTGACATGGCCAATGATCTTGGCGGCGCCGGCGCTGCCATCGGCTTGCGCCGTCTGGACATGGCCGGTCAGCGCGTCGACGAGATTGCCGGTGAGAAAGGCGCCGTCAGCTGACGCCAGCGGCGCATGCTTGTCGCCCTTGAAGTAATCCGCAAGCCGCAGCTCGTGGTCGCCCTTGGTGATGATGAGATCGGTGCCGGACCGCTTGAAGTCGCCGGTGAAGAGCAGTTGCGCGTCGTCGACAAGAATCGCATCCGCCGGCGCCTTGGTGTGCACCGTATCAACATGCAACTTTGCCTGCGGGTGAATTCCCGAAAGAGGCAGGGTGCCATCGAATCTAGAAACAAAATTCAAGCGGCCACCGAAAAGTGGTTAATATTTAGAAATTTTTGAGCACGTTAGTCTGCATATCATTAGCGGGAGCTAGGTGGAACCATCTATTGCTTGTGCTCCCGGATTGCACAGAGCCAAAGACGAGCCCGTTTTACCTGGCTGATCTGCGGATTTTTAAGTAATAATGTCCCAATGCACAAGCTTATCCCCACCATTTCTGCCGATACACCGGCCGACTCTAAAGTATTAAAAGTATATCCTTCCGGATTTATACTTGTGTCGACCCATCCCGTATTTCTACGCTCCGATATTGCGCGGATTGGGAGGCTAGAACTGTGATTTGGCTAACAAATCACGCATCCGTCAGCCAACCTGCCGCGTTAACCCGTAATCAACGATAGTTTTCCCCATCGATGGTTAACCGGCCGGCGCCATCCGTCGGATCGATAAAATTTCGGCAGTTCGCTAAGGCCGATTTCAGCATGTTTCGGGGTATTGCCCGCCGATTCGCCCGCCTTAAGCCAATCCAAAGCCCCGGAGTCGATCCTCGTCGCGTCAAACGATCCGGTCACGCGTGAGGTTAACAAGCCCGCCGATGCCCGGACATGGGGCGTCAGATGGGGTTGTTCGGTCAATCGCGCGCGCAGCGCGCCATCATATTTGCCTGCGGCCTGGCCTGGTTCGGATCGCTGTCCGGGCTGAAGGCCGAGACGCTTGCCTCCGCGCCGGACGTGCCGGCGCAAGCCGCCGAACCGTTCGCGCTTGCCGCAACGCCGCTTGCCGCGGGCAGTCTGTACGATAAATGGCTTGGCCTGCAGCGCCGCTTCGACGACGACATGGTGCAGCTTGCGCTGTGCGACGGCGACCGCGAAGCTTGCGCCTCTCCCGCCGCGCTGCGGCTGCTTGCCATCGTCGACGCCGCCCGGCAACGCGAGGGCCGCGCAAAATTCGGCGAGATCAACCGCGCCGTCAACCTCGCCATCCGCGCAGTGAGCGACGAGGCGCAATATGGCGAGACCGATGTCTGGTCCTCGCCGCTCACCACCTTCGGCCGCGGCGCCGGCGATTGCGAGGATTATGCGATCGCAAAATTCGCTGCGCTCAGACTTGCCGGCATCGCAGCCGCCGATCTGCGCATCCTGATCATGCGCGATGCCGTCCGTGGCGAGGACCATGCCGTCGCCACTGCCCGGCTGGACGGCCGCTGGCTGATCCTCGACAACCGCCGCATGGCGATGGTCGATGATGCCGATATCAGGAATTACCGGCCGACCTTTGTGATGGACCGCGACGGCATCCGCCGCTACGCGCCTGCGCAGCTGCTTGCCGGCATTGCCGTGCCGGCGGTGGAGCCCGTCATGACCACACCAGCGAGGTCTGTGGCCAAAATTGCCGCAGCGACGATGGATTGACAAACGTCCTCCATGCAATTCCATTTGCCGGCGGCCGCGCGTCACCGCGGCTCAGGCTTTGCGTCAGCGCGCCGGGCAGGAATTGAGATGCGGTCGATCGTGCTTGCCTTCCTCCTGCTTCAGCTCGGCTGGGCTTTGCCGACATACGCGCAGAGCGCGTCGCCCATGGCGGGGATGTTGCCGCTGTTTGCCAAGAACAATTGCGCGAGCCTGAAAGAGACGGCCGAGCAGCTGTTCTGCGGCGACCCCGACCTCAATGCGCTCGCGCCTCGCCTTGGGGCCGCCGTCGAGGCCCGGCTGAGCCGTATCGTGGATCGCCGGCAGGCGGCCGAGGAGAATGTCGAGTGGATCGAAAGCCGCAATGCGAGTTGCGGGATCTTCGGCGTGCAGCCGATCCAGCCCACGGCCTTCCCGTCCGTCAAGGCCTGCCTGCTCAAGGCGACGCAGGAGCGGATCGCGATCCTGGCCGATTCGAATTTCGATTGCCTGGCGGCCAATACCACCGCTAGCCTGGTGATCTGCGCCGATCCAGAGCTCGCGCTCGCGGAGAAGGAGCTCAACAGCCAGGTTGTCGCGCTGATCGCGAAACTGAACGAGGGTGAGGCTAAGGGCGCGCTGGCCGAACACGCCCGCTGGACCCGGACTCGCGACCGCATCTGCGATCTCGACGACAAGGACAATGTGCCGCTGAGCGAGCTGGAATCCTCCGAGCCCTGCCTGAACGATCTCATCAAGCAGAAGCTGGCGGAGGTCACCGCCGCCAGGGGCGATCCCAAAAGGCTGTTCGGCAAGGACATGCTGTCGCCCTCGCCCGATGCGGACGCAGTCGATCTCTGTGTCGGGCGCATCCATTCGACCAATACCTGCGAGAATTTCCTGCGCATCAGCCGCGTGCTGCAGCTCGACGTCGAGGCCTCCGAGCGCGATGCGATCGTGACCGCCGCAGTCGAGATGAAAGTGCTGGCGCCGTTCTCGATCTGCAGCCCGATCGCGTCGACCTGCACCGGCACGTGCTGGGACTTGCAAGCGCGGCAGCCAAAGGCGTCGGCGGCCAATAGCCGGGAAAACGTCTCGGTCGGCTATCGCCTCACCATCGAGAAGTCGTTTGCCTTTCAGAAGACCAAGGACGGCAGTTGGCGCTGCAGCACCGAGACACTGCGGCCGGTCGAATATGGCACGGCGCAGCGCGGGCCGTGAGCCGCGCACTTTCGCAAGGACCGTGCATCGCTGCTCCCGCCGATGTTGCGCTGCATCTGGGATGCCACTACCCAATTTCGTTTGGCGCAAAATGAAGGCGAGAGGAATTTTCTCTTTTGCATTTCACATCGAGCGTTTGATTGACGCCATCCTTTGCATCGGCATACGATCTCGACAGATCCGCTAGAGATCACTGGGAGGGATATGAAATGATGCGTTCGCCGCGTGTTGCTTCCGCTTGCCTGTTTTTCACCGCCATTCCCCCACAATCCGGTCGACCGAAGCGCTTCGCAGGCGCCGCGCTCGCGTTCGGACTGGGCATGGCGCTGTCGTTCGGCAGCGCACCCGCGCAGACTCCGGCGAAGGGCTCGCCCGAACACATCAAGGCGGTGACCTCGGCGGTCGATGGCGCCTCGATCCGCGCCAACACGGCAATGTCGAACGATTGGCCGACCATCGGTCTTGATTACGCGGAAACGCGCTTCAGCAAGCTCAGCCAGATCACCGCCGACAACGTCAAGAACCTCGGCCTGGTGTGGAGCTACCCGCTGGAATCCTCGCGCGGCGTCGAGGCGACGCCGGTCGTGGTCGACGGCATTATGTACCAGACCGCCTCCTGGAGCGTGGTGCACGCCATCGATGCGCGCACTGGCAAGCGACTGTGGGTGTACGATCCGAAGGTCGACAAGGAGAAGGGCTACAAGGGCTGCTGCGACGTGGTCAACCGCGGTGTCGCGCTCTGGAAGGGCAAGGTGTTCGTCGGCGTCTATGACGGCCGCCTGGTTGCCCTCGACGCGGCCACCGGCAAGGTCGCGTGGGAAAAGGACACGCTGATCGACAAGGAGCATTCCTACACCATCACCGGCGCGCCGCGCGTTTTCAACGGCAAGGTCGTGATCGGCAATGGCGGCGCCGAATATGGCGCGCGCGGCTATGTCACCGCCTTTGACGCCGAGACCGGCAATCAGGTCTGGCGCTGGTTCACCGTGCCGGGCGATCCGTCTAAGCCGTTCGAGGATGAATCGATGGCGGCGGCCGCCAAGACCTGGGACCCCTCCGGCAAGTACTGGATCAATGGTGGCGGCGGCACCGCGTGGGACACCCTCACCTTCGATCCCGACCTCAATATGATCTATGTCGGCACCGGCAACGGCTCACCGTGGAATCGCGACATCCGCAGCCCCGCCGGCGGCGACAATCTCTATCTTTCGTCACTAGTGGCACTGAACGCCGACACCGGAAAATATGTCTGGCACTACCAGGAAACGCCGGGCGATCACTGGGACTATACCGCGACCCAGCCGATGATCCTCGCCGACATCAATATCGACGGCGCGCCGCGCAAGGTGATCCTGCACGCGCCGAAGAACGGCTTCTTCTTCGTTATCGACCGCACCAACGGCAAGTTCATTTCGGCGAAAAACTTCGTCGACGTGAACTGGGCGACCGGCTACGACGCCAATGGACGGCCGATCGAGGTGCCGGCGGCACGCGGGGCCGAGGGGTATGACAGCATCCCCGGTCCTTACGGCGCCCACAACTGGCATCCGATGTCGTTCAACCCGCAGACCGGTCTCGTCTATCTGCCGGCGCAGGGCGTGCCGCTCAATCTCACGCCGGAAAAGAACTTCAAGAACAATGCTCAGGAGCCGGGCAAGTTTGCTTCCGCCGCCGGCTGGAACCTCGGCTTCATGCTGGATGCGACGCCTCCCAAGAACAAGCCGTTCGGACGGCTGATTGCCTGGGATCCCGTGAAGCAGAAAGAAGCCTGGCGCGCGGAATATGTCGCGCCGTGGAACGGAGGCACGCTGACGACTGCGGGCAATCTGGTGTTCCAGGGCACGGCCGACGGGCGCTTCATCGCCTACAACGCCACGACAGGTGAAAAACTCTGGGAGTCGCCCACTGGGACCGGCGTGGTGGCGGCGGCCTCGACCTATATGATCGACGGCAAGCAATATGTTTCGATCGCGGTCGGTTGGGGCGGCGTGTTCGGCATTGCCGTGCGCGTGACCGAGTATCGGAGCCCGGGGACGGTCTACACCTTCGCGATCGACGGCAAGGCAACGCCGCCGGAGTTCGTGAAGTACCAGACCGAAGGCCTGCTCGCCGGCGTCAAGTACGATCCGAAGGACGTGCCCGAAGGCACCGCGATCTATGTTGCCGCCTGCGTGCAGTGCCATTTGGTGCCGGGAGTCCACAATGGCGGCAACGTGCGAAACCTCGGCTATGTCTCCAAGGAGACGATCGAGAACCTGAAGGACATTGTGTTCAAGGGACCGTTCCGCGACCAGGGCATGCCTGATTTCACCGGCAAGCTGAAGGAAGAGGACATCCCGAAACTGCAGGCCTTCATCCAGGGCACGGCGGACGCAATTAGGCCGAAGTGACGACGACATAGTCGTCGTCATGGCCGGGCTTGTCCGGCTTGTCCCGGCCATCCACGAAAGGCCGCACGAAGAAAGACGTGGATGCCAAGGACAAGCCCGGGCATGACGGGGAGACACAGACCAACAAAAGGGCTGCGCAATCGTCTCGCGCAGCCCTCTTTCATTTGGCCCGACAGAAACCTCAGAACATCAGGTTATCCTTCACCAGGACCCAGCGGCCGTTCTTGATCTGCTGCACCTGGGTGATGGTGTTGGCGAGATGGTCGGTCTTGGAGAACTTGGTCGGCGGCGAGTTGAAGATGTCGAGGAACTTGTCGCCGGACTCCAGCGCATCCATCATCTTCTGGCCGGTCAGGTCCTTGCCCGCCTTGTTGGCATAGAAGGCGAAGGTCTGGATCGCGTTGTAGCCGATGATCGCCTGAGTATTGGCGTCGGTACCGAACATCTTCTTGTAGTTGGCGAGCCAGTCCTTGACCTTGCCCTTGGCGGTGTCCTCGTACGGGATTTCGAAGCCGGAGGCCGCATAGAGGCCTTCGACCGCTTCCTTGCCGAGCGCGGGCACTTCAAGCACGTTGGTCGGCGTGGCGCCGAGGAAGGTGACGTCCCAGCCGAGCTTCTTGGCTTCGCCCATCGCGCCGATGGTTTCGCGGATCACGGTGCCGAGCAGCACCATGTCGCAGCCGTCAGCCTTCATCTTGGCGACCTGCGCGCTGAAGTCGGAGGCGCCGCGCTTGTAGCTGGTGATCGAAGCGGGCTTCACCTTCATCACTTCGAGCTGCTGGTTGAAGCCGTCGAGCACGTTCTTGCCGTACTCATCGTCCTGGTACATGATACAGGGCGCCTTGAAGCTCTTCTGCTCCATCATGTATTTGATCGCAGCGCGCGTGCTCTCGACATAGGGCAGCAGGTTGTTGAACTTCAGCCGCTCCTGCGGCTTGGCCGGATCGAACTTGAAGGTGAACTCGGCCGCGGTCAGCGGAAACAGTTGCAGCACGCCGGCATCGAACAGCACGTCCTGGGAGGCAAGCACCGTCGGCGAGCCCATCGGCCCGACCATGGCGAACACCTTGTCGCGCTCGACCATTTTCTGCGAGGCGAGCACCGCGCGCTTCGGATCGTAGCCGGAGTCTTCCAGTACCATCTTGATCTTGCGGCCGTTGATGCCTCCAGCGGCGTTGATCTCCTCCACCGCCATCTTCATGCCGTTGGATACCGGCACGCCCCAGACCTTGATCGGACCGGACAGGTCCTGATGCGTCCCGATCACGATCTCCTCGGCCGAAATGCCTTGATTGGTGATCTTGGTCTGGGCTGCGGCCGGCAGGTGGGTCAGCGCCAGGGCGCCCACCGCAAGGCCCAGCGCCTTGAACGATTTCGACATTCGCAGTCTCCTCTTCGTTGGCCCATGTTGAGCGAAGGATGGGGGCCTTCAATCCTTCGCCTTTTTCGTCGCTCCCGCTCTCTCTTTTGCAGGGCTTCTGCCCTACGCAACCGCCCGATCGCGATACATGGCGTCGATCTCGGCGGCGTAACGCTTGTTCACGAAGCTGCGCTTCAGCTTCATGGTCGGTGTCAGCTCCTCGTCCTCGGGCGTGAGCTGGCGCTCGATCAGATAGAACTTCTTGACGGTTTCGACCCGGGCGAAGTTGGCGTTGACCGCCTCGATCTCGCGCTGGATCAGGTCCTGCACCTCGCTGGCGCGGCACAGGCTCGCATAGTTGGTGAAAGGGATGTTGTGGTCCTGCGCGAATTTCTCGACATTCTCCTGGTCGATCATGACGAGGCAGGTGAGATACGGCCGCTTGTCGCCGATCACCACCGCATCCGAGACGTAAGGCGAGAATTTCAGCTGGTTCTCGATCTCCGACGGCGTGATGTTCTTGCCGCCCGAGGTGATGATGATGTCCTTCATCCGGTCGGTGATCTTGACAAAGCCTTCATTGTCCATCGCGCCGACATCGCCGGTGTGCAGCCAGCCCTTGGCGTCGATGGTCTCGGCGGTCTTTTCCGGCTGGTTCAGATAGCCCATGAACAGGAAGTCGCCCTTGATCAGGATTTCGCCTTCCGGCGAAATCATGACCTCGCCCCACGGCACCGACTTGCCGACGCAGCCGAGCTTGATGCGCTCGTTCGGCATCAAGGTGGCAACGCCGCAATTCTCGGTCTGGCCGTAGACCTCGCGCATGTCGATGCCGAGCGCCATATACCAGCGGATCAGATCCGGCGCGATTGGCGCCGCGCCCGTAAAGGCGATGCGGCAGCGATCGAGCCCGAGCATGCGGCGCATATTGCGGAACACCAGCCAGTAGGCGAGCTTGTTGGCAGTGCGCAGGCCCAGCGACGGCATCTCGCCCTCAAGCCGGCAATCGGTCATGCGATTGCCGATGGCGAGTGCCTTCGAATACATCCACTTCTGGAATGAAGTGGCGTCCTTCAGCGCGATGGTGATGCCGGAGTAGAATTTCTCCCATACCCGCGGCACCGCGAGGAAAGCGGTCGGCTGCACCTCACGCAGATTATCCGGCACGGTCTCCGGGCTCTCGGCAAAATTCATCACCGAACCCAGCGCCAGCGAGATGTAGTAGCCGCCGACCCGCTCGGCGACATGGCAGAGCGGCAGGAACACCAGCCGCTCCTCCGCATCCGTCGACGGGAAGAGATCGTTGGCGTGACGCATCTGGTGCGTGACGCTGCGGTTGGAATGCATCGCGCCCTTGGGCGGGCCGGTCGTGCCCGAGGTGTAGACGAGGATGGCGAGATCGTTGGTGGTGCGGCTGCCGACCATCTCGTCCCACAGCGCCTCGCGACCCTGGCGGTGATTCTGGCCGAGCGCCGTGAATTCGTCGAGCGACAGCACCATCGGGTCGGAGAAGCCGGACAAACCCTCCATGTCGAAGACCACGATCTTCTCCAGCGTCGGACAACGCGAACGGCAGACCAGCAGCTTGTCGAGCTGCTCCTCGTCCTCGGCGAACACGATGCGGGTACGGGAATCGTTGATGAGATATTCGACCTGGGCGGCGGAGTCGGTCGGATAGATGCCGGAGGAAACGCCGCCGGCGCAGAGGATGCCCATGTCGGCATAGACCCATTCGGGCACCGCGTTGGAGAGAATGGAGGCGACATCGCCGGGCCGGAAGCCGACGGCATGCAGCGCGTAGGCGATGTCCTTGGATATCTCCAGCCATTGCCGGTAGCTGGTCGGCTGCCAGATCCCGAACTTCTTTTCGCGGATCGCGGGCTTCTCGCCGCGCTTCTCCACGGCAAGCGCAAAGCTCCGCGCGATCGTGTCGGCCACCGTCAGCACTGCCATTCCGGCCATGCTCGCTTCCTCCCTCTCGTCAGGCCTCTCCGCACCTCGCCGGCTCGAGCCGGTCTTGTTGGCCGCGGGATGTAAGCCGAATCTAACGCCAAGTCATTCTTAACGCCACGTTTTCTTCTTCTTCCAGCGCCGCTCGCCCCGCGCGCCCGCTTCCTTGGCGCCGAGGTAGAATTCCTGGATGTCCTGCGAATTCATCAGCCGCTCGCAGGTATCGTTCATGACGACGCGGCCGATCTCCAGCACATAGCCGTAATGTGCCGTTTCCAGCGCCACTTTGGCGTTTTGCTCGACCAGAAGGATGGAAGTGCCCTGCTCTTCGTTAACGCGCCGGATGATGGTGAAAATTTCTCTCACCAGGATCGGCGACAGGCCGAGCGACGGCTCATCCAAAAGTAGCATGGTCGGCCGGTTCATCAGCGCCCGGCCGATCGCCAGCATCTGCTGCTCGCCGCCGGAGAGCTGTCCGGCCGGCTGGCTGAGCCGCTCCTTGAGCCGCGGGAAATAGCCGTAGACCATGTTGAGGTCCTCGGCGATGCCGTCCTTGTCCTTGCGCGGATAGGCACCCATCATCAGGTTCTCGCGCACGGTCAGGAACGGAAACACCTCGCGCCCCTCCGGCACGTGGGACAGCCCCATGCGCACGATCTTGTCCGCTTCCATGCGCTGGATCGGCTTGCCCATGAACTCGATAGAGCCCTTCTGCGGATCGAGGATGCCGGAGATGGTTTTGAGCACCGTGGTCTTGCCGGCGCCGTTAGCGCCCAAGAGCGTGACGATCTGGCCGCGCGGCACTTCCAGGCTGATGCCCCGGATCGCCATGATCGGCCCGTAATAGCTTTCGATGTTGCTGAGCTTGAGAATGATGTCGGAAGCGCTCATGCCATCGCCCTCATCACGCACCGAGATATGCCGCGACGACGTCGGGATGGCTCTGCACCTCGGCAGGCGAGCCCATCGCCAGCACCTTGCCGTAGTTCAGCGCGATCACGCGGTCGGAGACGCGGTTCACCAGGCTCATGTCATGCTCGACCATCAGCACGGTGATGCCGAGTTCGCTCTTCATGTCGCGGATCCAGAACGACATGTCGTCGGTCTCCTCCACGTTGAGCCCCGAAGACGGCTCGTCAAGCAGGATCAGTTTTGGCTCCGAGCACAGCGCGCGCGCCAGCTCAATCACCTTGCGCACGCCGTAAGGCAGGCCGGAGATAAGCTTGTCGCGATAGGGCTCGAGGTCGAGGAATTCGATCACCTGCTCGACCCGGCGGCGATGCAGCTTCTCGCTCGCCCGCACGCCCGGCAGGAACAGCAGCTCCTGCCACAGCGAGGTGGTGGAGTGGCGGTGGCGTCCGACCAACAGGTTGGACAGCACGGTCGCATTCTCGAACAGCTCGATGTTCTGGAAGGTGCGGGCAATGCCGAGCCTGGCGATGTCGTAGGCCGGCTCTTGTGTGATGTCCTGGTCTTCGAAGAAGATCTTGCCATGGGTCGGCGGATAGATGCGTGAGATCAGGTTGAAGATGGAGCTCTTGCCGGCGCCGTTGGGGCCGATGATGGAGAGGATTTCGCCCTTCTCGACGGCGAAGCTCACCGCATCGACCGCCTTCAGGCCGCCGAAATGCAGCGACAGGTTTTCGGCCCGAAAATAGCTCATCGGTTCCGCTCCGATTTCACGTAGATCTTCTGCCGCTTGAAGGTGGCGCGCTTGTAGAGCGGGAACAGCTGGAAGAAGAGTTTGATCTTCAGCCAGCGGCCGTAGAGCCCGAGCGGCTCGAACAGCACGAACACCATAATGATGAAGCCGTAGATCGCGCCCTTCAGACCGTTGGCCGAAGCAAAGGCCGCGACATTGCTCTGGATGTTCGAGGCCGTCGCCTTGCTGGCGCCCAACGCAGACGCACTGCCGGCGATGATGCCGGGCATGTCGTCCTTCAGATAAGTCAGGAACGGGTCGATCATGACGAGGAAGATCGCGCCCAGCACCGCGCCGTGCAGACTGAAGGTGCCGCCGATCAGGATCACGATGATGAACTCGATCGAGAGCAGCAGCGTGAACATTTCCGGCGAGATGAAGGAGAGCTTGTGCGCGAACAGGGAGCCGGCAAAGCCGGTGATCGCGGCCGAGATCGCGAACGACTTCACCTTGTAGAGCGCGACGTTGACGCCCATGCTGCGCGCTGCGGTCTCGCTGTCGCGGATCGCGATAAACGCGCGGCCGGTCGGCGAGCGCAGCAGATTGAGCGTGCCGATGATGATCAGGATCAGGAAGCCGAGGCATAAGAAGTAGAAGCCCGGACTGTCGCGCGGCACCGATACGCCGAACAGCGACAGCGTTTTCACCCGCATGCCTTCGTTGCCGTGGGTCACGCTCTCCCAGCGCGCCAGGATCTCCTCGACGATGAAGGCAAAGGAGATGGTCGCGATGACGAGATAGATCCCTTGCAGGCGGAGCGCCGGAAAGCCGACCAGCGCCCCGATCACGCCGGTGAGGAGACCCGCGGCGAGGAAATAGACCAGGAACGGCACATCGTATTGTTGCAGATACGCCGTGGTGTAAGCGCCGATCGCCAGAAACGCCGCGTGCCCCAGCGATGCCTGGCCGGTGAAGCCGGAGAGGATCAGGAGGCCAACGCCGACGGTGGCGTAGATGCAGACGAACACCAGCTGGCTCATGATGTAGCTGGAGAGCACGAAGGGCGCGATGGCGAGCAGCACCAGCAGCGTGCCGTAGGTCCAGACATAGCCCGAATGCGGCAGCAGCCGGATATCGTCTTCGTAGTCGGTCTTGAAGATGAAACGCATGGCCGCTCCCTAAACCATGATCCGATCGAATCGGATCATGGTTTCGTCTCCTTTT
>Ga0081540_1001425_pt1 | contig 20682 bp, 20 predicted proteins | sample TabmetS2T1R1_FD_71024 | JGI IMG/M metagenome (GOLD analysis project Ga0081540, IMG submission 71024) | Tabebuia heterophylla rhizosphere microbial communities from the University of Puerto Rico - S2T1R1 | ecosystem: Host-associated > Plants > Roots > Rhizosphere ... | reverse complement strand
CGCGCTCGAACGCTAGCCGCCGTAGAGATAGTTCGGCAGGAACAGCGTCATGCCGGGCCAGAGATACATGATGACCATGCAGAGGATCACGATCAGCATGTAGGGCATCATGCCCGAAAAGATCTGGTTCAGCGTGACGTGTTTTGGCGCGACGCCTTTCAGGTAGAAGGCCGACATCGCCACCGGCGGCGACAGGAAGGCGGCCTGCAGGTTCACGAACACCAGCGTGCCCCACAGGATCGGGTCGATGCCGAAGTGTTTCAGCATCGGCAGGAAGATCGGCACAAAGATGATGATGATCTCGGTCCATTCCAGCGGCCAGCCGAGCAAGAAGATGATCGCCTGCGACAGGATCATGAACTGCACCGGCGACATGTTGAGCGAGAGCACCCAGCTCTCGAGCAGCGCCTGTCCCCCTAGGATGGCGAACACCGCCGAGAACAGCGCCGAGCCCACGAACAGCCAGCACACCATCGCCGTGGTCTTGGCGGTCAGAAACACCGCCTCCTTGGTGCGCTTCCAGTCCAGCGTGCGGGCGTGCAGCGCCAGCAGGAAGGCGCCAAGGGCGCCGACACCGGCGGATTCGGTCGCGGTGGTGATGCCGAACAGGATCACCCCGAGCACCACCACGGTGAGGATGCCGAGCGGCATCACCGACGACGTCAGGAGCCGTAGCACCTCGAAACGCTCAGCGTCCATGCGCAGGAAAGAGCGCACGGTCCAGTACCCCATCAGCAGCGCCGCGATGGCGAAACCGATATAGAACTGGGCGGCCGGTCCCTTCTGGGCGGCCGTCGGTTCGGGTGTTGCTACGGCGCTGCCGAGCTGCTGCAGGCCTTCGACCGCCTCCGCGGCTGCACCCGCCTGTTGGTGGATCACGACGTACCACCAGACAATGCCGAGCGTGATTGCGGTGAGCAGGAAGGGCACCAGCGAGATGAGGAAGTTCTGCGCGATCGCACCATAGCCCATCGGCTTGCCATCGATTGCGAGCTTGTTCGCTTGCGCCGGCGAGACCAGCGCCTTCGACAGCGCGACGAACAAATTGGGCGAGTACGCTGTCTGCAGCTGCTTGACCCAGTCGGGTACGTTGACGCGGGTTTGCTCCTCCGGCAGCGGCGGGGCGATCTTCGGATTGATCATCGCCCAGCCCACGATATAGACGAGGTAGAGAAAGGCGAGGAAGAAGCCGGGCAGCATCGCCGCCGCATAGAGCTTGACGACAGATTGTCCGGCGACCGCGGCATAGACGATGATCATCACCGACGGCGGGATCAGGATCCCCAGCGTGCCGCCGGCGGTGATGACGCCGGAGGCAAGCTTGACGTCATAGCCGGCGCGCAGCATCGGGTTGAAGGCGATCACGCCCATCAGCACCACCACGGCGCCGACCAGGCCCGAGGCGATGCCCCAGAAGGTGCAGACGATCAGGGTGGCGACCGCGAGCGAAGCGGGCAGGCGGCGGAAGGCAAGCTGGATCGAGTAGAACATCTTGTCGACCAGTGCGCCGCGCTCCATCACATATCCCATCAGCACGAACAGCGGGATCGAGATCAGCACGTCGTTGGTCATCGCGCCGTAGGTGCGCTGGACCATCAGCTCGAACACCTTGTTGTGGGTCCAGACCTGCGACGGGTCGTAGAAGGCGATGAAGCCGAAGAACATCCCTAGGCCCATCAGCGTGAAGGCGGTAGGGAAGCCCATCAGGATGACGACGACGATGAGCGTCAGCATCAACAGGCCGAGTGCCGGATCGCTCATGTCTGTGTTTCCCCGCCCATGCCGCGCTGCCGCGCCATTTCATCGATGCGTGCCGCGCCTTCGATTGCAAGCTTGCGCGATTCCTCGTCGACATATTCTGAGTGCGCGAGCTGCTCCTCGACGACGTCGATTTCGGCGACATCGGCAAGCCGGCTCGGCCACTCGCCGGTCTTCAGGCACACGATGCAACGCACGATTTCGCCGATGCCCTGCAGCATGATCAGCGCGCCAGCGATCGGTATCATGGTCTTGAAGTGATAGACCGGAGGCCCCTCCGCCGTGACGTTGGAGTGCTCGTTGATGCGCCAGGAATCCGCGGCGTAGAAATAGCCGGCATAGATCAGCGCGGCGATGCCGGGAATGAAGAACACGAAGTAGAGCACGAGGTCGAGCGCAGCCTGCGTGCGCGGCCGCATCGAGGAGTACAGGAAGTCGCCGCGGACGTGGGCGTTCTGCGCCAGCGTATAGGCGCCGCACAGCATGAACAGCGTGCCGTACATCATGTTCTCGGCATCAAAGATCCACGCCGTCGGCATGTTCACGGCGTAGCGCTTGAACACCTCGATGCAGACGACGCTCATCAGCAGGATCATTAGCCAGGCGGTGGCCTTGCCCACCCAGGTGGAGATGGCGTCGATCGTGTGCAGTACTTTCTGGACGCTCATGTGGTGCGGCTGCTTGCAGGAAAGAGTATGGCTGAACATAACACAAGGCACCGTCCGGATATGCTGCGGACGGTGCCTTGCCCGTTTTTATTTCGGCGTCAGAGCTTCTTGGCCGCGGCGTTGGCGCCGAAGTAGTGGTCGTAGGCCATGCGGCGGCTCACCACCGTGTCCTGCTCCCACTGCGTCGCGCGCCTGGCGAACTCGATCTGCGACTGCACGATCTCCTTGAACAGCGGGTTTTCCGCCGACTTCTTCTTCGCCACCTCGTCATAGATCTCGAGCTGCTGCTTGAGGATGGCGTCAGGCGTCTTGTAGAACTTGACGTTGTCCTTGGTCTGCAGTTCGACATAGTCCTTGGAGTAGCGGTCGATCGCTTTCCAGGACATGTCGGCCGAAGCCGCATCGACTGCGTTGGCGATGATCGCCTTCAGCTTATCCGGGAGCGCGTTGTACTTATCCTTGTTGAAGGTGATCTCGAACTGCTCGGCGTTCTGGTGATAGCTCTGCAGCATGCAGACCTTGGAGACGTCGGGGAAGCCAAGGATGCGGTCGGAGGTGGCGTTGTTGAACTCGGCCGCATCGAGCAGGCCACGGTCCATCGCCGAGACGATTTCGCCGCCAGGCAGTGCGTTCACGGCCGCGCCCATGCCGGTGTACACGTCGATGGAGATGCCGACGGTGCGGAATTTGAGGCCCTTGACGTCGTCGGCCTTCGCGATCGGCTTCTTGAACCAGCCGAACGGCTGGGTCGGCATCGGTCCGTAGGGGAACGAGACCACGTTGGCGCCGATCGAGTCATAAAGTTTGGCGAGCAGTTCCTTGCCGCCGCCGTAGCGGTGCCAGGCGAGCAGCATGTTGGCGTCCATCGCAAAGCCGGGGCCCGAGCCCCACAGCGCCAGCGCAGTCTGCTTGCCATAGTGATAGACCAGCACGCCGTGGCCGCCGTCGAGCACGCCCTTGGAGACCGCATCGAGCAGGCCGAAGGCCGGCACCACGGCGCCCGCCGGCAGCACTTCGATCTTCAGGTCGCCGCCGGTCATGTCGTTGACCTTCTTGGCGTAGTCGAGCGCGTATTCGTGGAAAATGTCCTTCGACGGCCAGGTGCTCTGCCAACGCATGTTGATCGGGCCGCTCTGCGCAATCGCAGCAGGTGCAGCCACCGTCGCCGCGGCGCCTGCGGCGGCCACCTTCAGAAAGCGCCGGCGCGACGTCCGCTTGTCCTTGGTCGGTTTGGTCATCGTCTCTCTCCCGTGATGCGGCCGTCCCCTGTTGAGCGGCCATTAATTATTGCCGGCAAGACAAAGGCTTGCGCGGGGGTTTGGCAACTAGACTTCGCGATAATGCGACCCTTCGACGCAGCTTTGATGGCTCAAACATCAAAGGACGGCATGCGCGATTTATTCCGCGCCCGGCGAAATAACTTTGGTAGGGACGCGGTCCAAGGATCAGGCGGGCGTGTGCAGCGCACCCGGCCGTTGTAGCGGCCCGGCACAAATTAATTATGTTGCGCCAGCCAGCGCGCATCGCGCGGCGAGGGGCGCCGGTGCAGCCGCTGATCCAGCATGGCGCGGGCGCGGGCCAATTCGCCGCTCTTCATCAGCGCGGCAATAAAAGTGTCCTCGACGAGCGTCCGCTGCGCGTGGCTGCCGCCGATGCGCACGACCTCGTCGAGCACGGGCGCAAGATGTGCAACGCAGCCGCGATAGTCGCCCTCGGCAAACGCGCTCATGGCGCGGAACAGGCCGGGCACCACGGGGCCGGCCGGCAGCTTGCCTTCGGCAAGCCGCTTCTCGATCACCGCAAGCCGCTCTTCGAGCGCCGCCTGGTTGCGGGTCGCCGCGGCGAACAGCGCCATATGCACATCGGCAAAGGCAATGCTCGAGCGCGGGAAGGCGCGCTGGGCAAATTCGTCCGCCTCGACCCAGAGGCCATCGGGCACGGCATGGCCATAGGCCTGCAGCCGCCACAACAGCGAAGCGCCATCGGTGACGGCATTGAGCGGCGGCGCGTGGGTGACAGACGGCTGCAGCACCTCGGCATAGATTTTCAGCGCCCGCGCGGCATCGCCATGCTCGAGCGCGCCGAGCGCCTGATGCCAGCGGATATGGCCGTGCAAAATGCCGGAACGATCGTAGGTCGGGATCCAGCGATCGACCAGCGCGTCCGCTTCCTCGACCGAGCCTTCCTCGAACATCGCATGCAGCAGCGCATGCACCGCGTTGGCGTTGGCCTCCCGCATGGCAAAGGCGCGCTCCGTCATGGCGCGGCCTTTGCTGACGTCGTTGTTTTCAGTGAGCGCCCAGCCGTAGTTAAAAAGGTACCACCAGTCGTCGCCGTAGTGATGCGCGTAACGCCCGCAGAGATCGACGCGCGCCTGGTCGTGATCGGGCATGCCGGAGAAGGCGAACAGCCCGAACGCGCCCATCGGCAGCGACATGACGACGGCATCTCGCGGCCAGGCATCGACATGTTTCAGCGCGGAAGCCAACGCCGCCGGAAGCTGGCCCTCGATCGCGAGCGCCAGCGTCTCGACATGGCTCCGCTCGCGCTCGTTGCCATGGCGCGCCACGAGCTCGCGTGCCAGCGCCGCTTTCTTCCGCGCCACGTCGCCCTGCTGATAGAAGGTGTGGATACGCCCGCGCGCAACATGCGCCAGCGCGAAATCCGGATCGGCCTCGATCGCCCGCTCGAACGCTTCCGCAGCACCGGTCCATGCCGCAAGCAGCAAATCCATGCCCTCGCGATAGGCCGAAGCGGCTTCGGCGGAGGTGGTGGAGAGTGTCAGCCCGTAGCGATCCTCGTAGGCCATCGGTGCCTCATGATCGGTTCATTGCCCTCAATGATGATCGGAAAGCAGGCGATATGGAAGCTATTTTGCCGTGGGCCCTTGCAATCGACCGGAAATGCCCTATATAACGCCCATTCGATTTGAACGCGTTACCTTGTTGATCGCGGCCCTGGCGCCACCTTCCCCGAGACATCGTTGAGATTGAATTGGAGCCTGCACGGAGGTCGTGCGGGCATTCGGCGCTATGGCGCCTTGGGAGAGCTGAATGGCTACAGGTGTTGTGAAGTGGTTTAACGGCCAAAAGGGTTTTGGTTTCATCGAGCCGAGCGATGGCAGCAAGGATGTGTTCGTTCACATCAGCGCGGTGGAGCGGGCAGGCCTGACCGGCCTCGGCGAAGGGCAGAAAGTGTCCTTCGATCTCAAGACCGACAAGATGCGCGGCAAGACCAGCGCGGAAAATCTCGCGCTGATCTGATCAGCCGACAGCGTTTTCAAGCGAAGTGGATACCGGTTTGCGTAAAGAAAACGCGTAAAGCAAAAAGATTGGACGATCGGTACCGATCCTCCACGACGAAAATTTCACGGATGTACTGAAGTCTTTGTCGAAGAAGAACCCCGCCGGAAACGGCGGGGTTCTTTGCGTCATGATGTCGAACGAACCGTTTTTTTCCTGGCTGGCTTCACGGCCGGCTCGGGCGGAAGCGCGGCTTGCGCTTCGCGATCGGCGGCCTCCTTGGCGAGCCGCAATTCCCTCAGCCGTATTGTGTTCTTTGCAATAAAGGCGTTGCGCGCGGCGATCTCCGCCATCGCGGACCTTCCTTCTGCGGCGGCGCGTTCGCGCTTTTCCTGTGCCAATTCTTTTGGAGAACGCTCGTCATTCGGGATCTTGTTCAAAATCAATCCTTTGCGGTCACTGCCCCTCTTCAAGAGATAGTGATTGCACGGCGAATTGTAAGAGCAGCTCCACGGCTTCGACGGCAGATTCACTTTGTCCGTGCCTTGCGTCCCTCGATCGGATAGGCCGGATCGTTGAAACCGGGCGTCGAGGGATGCCCGCTCACCACGAGCCGGTCGATCAGCGCCTCGTCTTCGGCGGTGAAGCGATAGTCGAGCGCGCGGATGTAGTCGTCCCATTGCTCCTCGGTGCGGGGGCCCGCGATCACGCCGCTGACGAAGGCGGAATTCAGCACCCAGGCCACCGCGAACTGGCCGGCGGTGATGCCCTTGCTCTCGGCGTGACGCTTGATCTCCTGCGCGAGTTTTAGCGACTCCGGCCGCCATTCGGTCTGCATCATGCGCTTGTCGGCGCGGCCGGCGCGGGTGTCCTTGTCGGGTGCGGCGTCCACCTTGTACTTGCCGGTCAGCACGCCGCGCGCCAGCGGGCTATAAGGCACGATGCCGAGGCCGTAATAGCCGCAGGCCGGAAAATGCTCGACCTCGGGCATGCGGTTCATCGCGTTGTAATAGGGCTGGCTGACGATCGGGCGGTCGATGCCGTTGTCATCGCAGATGTTGCAGATCTCGGCGACGCGCCAGGCGCGGTAGTTGGACACGCCGAAATAGCGGATCTTGCCCTGGCGGATCAGGTCGCCCATCGCGCGCACGGTTTCCCGCAGCGGCGTGGCGTGGTCTTCCTTGTGCAGATAATAGATGTCGATGTGGTCGGTGCCGAGGCGCCTGAGACTTTCTTCCGCCGCCTGCATCACCCAGCGCCGCGACAGCCCGCCGCGATTGGGATCGTCGCCGATCTGGTTGGCGAGTTTTGTGGCGAGAATCCAGTTCGAGCGGCTGTTTGAAATGGCGCGGCCGACCACGACCTCGGATTGGCCGCCATTATAGGCGTCCGCCGAGTCGATGAAGTTGATGCCGGCCTCGCGCGCTTTGGCAATGATGCGCGACGAGGTCGCTTCATCTGTCGGACCACCGAACATCATGGTGCCGAGGCAAATCGGCGAAATCTTCAGGCCGCTGCGGCCGAGCTGGCGGTATTGCATTTGCTTCCTCTCTGGTCGTCATTCCGGGGCGATGCGAAGCATCGAACTATGGAGCGCACTTGCGCTCCTGAGAATCTCGAGATTCCGGGTCTGCGCTTCGCGCATCCCGGAATGACGCTATCTCACTCGTTCTTCAATATCTTGAACACGCCGTTGGCCATGGCGATGACGCGCTTGTCGACCGTCACTTCCGTGGTGATGAAGATCAGGCTTCTCGTCGAGCGTACCACGCGCGGGCGGGAAATCAGCACCTCGCCGATCTTGCCGGCCTCGACAAAGTGGGTGTCGAGCTGCACCGTTGCCAGCGTCGGCCTGCCCGAGGCATAGCGGGCGGTCATGCCGCAGGTGCGGTCTGCGAATGTCATCAGCACGCCGCCCTGCACCAGGCCGCGGCGGTTGTGGTGCTTGTCCTCGGTAACAAGCGCATATTCATGCTCGCCATTGACGACGCGCTGCCAGAGCGGGCCGATCAGATGCAGGAAGCCTGAGGTTTCGACGATGGCCCAGCCGTCGGATTTGAGCTTGGCGGCGGCTCTATTGGGCATGTCGATCGTTCCGGTCCCTGCATAGGGTCATGTATTCTCTGACATTTCATCGAACGCGGACCTGTTGTAGTCAAGCACCATGACCCGCGTTTTCGACGATACCACCCGGCGGAAAATCGCAGAGCTCTGCGCAGGTTTTGCGCGCGCCACTGAAGACGCGGCGCCCGCGCTGAAACGCGCGGCGGTGGCGATTGCGCTCACCGAAAGCGATCGCGGCAATGGCACCGCCTTCCTGCTCACCCGACGCGTCGCGGGCCTGCGCTCGCACAGCGCGCAATGGGCGTTGCCGGGCGGGCGCTGCGATGCCGGCGAGACGCAGGCGCAGGCTGCGCTGCGCGAGCTGCATGAAGAGCTTGGTCTCGAATTGGCGGAAAGCGAAGTGCTCGGCCTGCTCGACGATTACCCGACGCGCTCCGGCTATCTGATCACGCCGGTCGTGGTGTGGGCGGGTCGTAATGCCGCTATCGTGCCGAACCCCGCGGAAGTCGCCTCCGTCCACCGCGTCGCGCTTGAGGAGATCGAGCGGAACGATGCCTTCAGCTTCACCCGCATTCCCGAGAGCACGCGCCGCGTCATCCGCTTCCGCCTGCGCGGCGGCCACATTCACGCGCCAACGGCGGCGCTGATCTACCAGTTCAGCGAGCTCCTGGCGGGTCGTCAAACCCGCGTCGCAGAACTGGAACAGCCTGTCTTTGCTTGGCGTTAATCGAACGGCGGGTTGCGCGCAGCGTGAGTTTCGGCAACCATGCCGCCAACAACAATAAAGCCGTCCGGGAGTACGCCCATGTCGATCCGCAAATGCCTTTTCGCTGTCATTGCGGCGCTCGCCGCCTTCACTCCCGCTCAAGCGCAGAATTTCCCGACCCGTCCGATCACGCTGGTCATTCCCTTCGCGCCCGGCGGCAGCACTACCATCGTGGGCCGCGGCGTCGCCGAGAAGATGAGCGAATTGCTCGGCGAGAAAATCATCGTCGACAACCGGCCGGGCGCCGGCGGCACGGTCGGCACGCGTGCTGTGGCCAAGAGTGAGCCCGATGGCTACACGCTGTTGCTCGGCTACACCGGCACGCTCGCGATCGGCCCGTCGCTCTACAAGAACGTCGGCTACGATCCGCGCAAGGACTTTGCGCCGATCGGCATGATCGGCAACGCGCCGAACTCGCTGGTGGTCAATCCGTCGTTTCCGGCGAAGACGCTCGCTGAGCTGATCGCCTATGCAAAGGCCAATCCCGGCACGGTCAATTTCGGCTCGGCCGGCGCCGGCACGGCGAGCCACATCACCGGCGAATATTTCGCGCGCGCCGCAGGGATCACGCTGGTGCACATTCCCTACAAGGGCACGGGCCCAGCGCTCACCGATCTGCTCGGCGGCCACATCCCGATGGCATTCGCGCCGATCCCGGCCTCGCACACCAATGTCGCCGCGGGAAAATTACGCGCGCTTGCGGTGACAAGCACGCAGCGCTCCGGCCTTCTGCCCGACGTTCCCACCATTGCGGAGTCCGGCCTGCCTGGATTCGACGCATCGCTCTATTACGGCCTTGCTGCGCCCGCCGGCACGCCGCGGCCGATCATCGACAAGCTCAACAAGGCGCTGCGCGATGCGCTCGCTTCCGACGAGGTGAAGCGGCAGCTCGGCAATGACGGCACCGAAATCACGCCCGGCTCGCCCGAGGATTACGCCGCCCTTATCGACAAGGACGAAAAGAAGTGGGCACAGCTCGTGAAAGCAAGCGGCGTCGAGCCGGAATAGGGCGAGAAGCCGCAGCTTGTGACGGCTGACTTGCCGGGTAGGCTTGCTACAAGGAGCGCATGCGCTCCGGATTGATTCGTCCCGATCCCAGACTTTTCCTTGCTCTCGCGCTTCTTGCGGGCGCGCCGCCGTCCGCGGCGATGGACATGCCCGGGCTTTCCGACGCCATCAGCGAAGCGATGGCGCAGGCCTCGCCGCAGGCCATGGCGGAATATCGTCGCAAACTCAGGGAATACGAGGAAGCGCGGGCGCCGATCGATGCCTACTGGAATTCGATCTCCGAGAAGCGGCGCGCCCGCAATGCCAAGCGGCGCGCCGGACAAGCCGTCACGCTCGACGACTACGTGCTGACGCAGCCGCCGGTTTATACCGGGCCCAGTAGGCCGGTCGATCCGTCGGCGCCTGAACGGCCGCCGCGCAAGGCGCTGCCGATGGTCCCCGATCTCATCCAGGCGGCGGTCGAGCAATTCCAGTTCCCGCCGCAGCGCCCGGCAAGCGAGGTCGAATTCAAGCGCGCCTATGCGCGGGTGGCCGCGGCCGCCGGACTGACGCCCGAGCAGGCCGTGCGGGTCTATTCGTTCGAGACCGGCGGTAATGGCAACTACGACATGCAGTCCGGCTATCGCGGTCCCGGCACGCGGCCGATCTCGACTGCGATCGGCTACAACCAGCTGCTCACCACCAACAGCGTGGAGCTGTTTGCAGAGCAGGGCGATGCGATCCTGAGGGCGCTGCAGGAGAAGGCCGCGACGCTATCCGGCGCTGCGCGCAAGGCGATGGATAGCAAGATTGCCGTCGCGAAGAAGATGGTCGCGTTCGCGCGGTCCGTGCCGGACACGTGGTCGGAACACGAAAAACTCGCTGACACCGAGAAGGGCTGGGCGTTGCACGCCATGGTCCTGGACATCGACATCGGCCCGCATTTGCAGACCCACAAGCTCCTGACCTCCGTGATCTTCGCGCGCGCCAAGGGCTACACAAGACCGCTCAGCGCCGCCGAGCTCGAAATGATGAACCTGACCGGCGACGGCACCGGGCTCGACATGGTGACCATGCCGCAGGCGATGCGCGAGCAGGTTCCGACCTCGAACTTCTTCCAGCCGGGCGGCTACGCGCGCAACCCGGTCGCAAGCCGCAACAATACGGTGGCGAAGCTGCTTGCCATCACCAACGAGCGGATGGACGTCAACAGCGCCAAGCCCGGCGCGCAGGAACTGGCGGCGTCGTTTTAGCGTGTTGTCGTCCGGGCTCGCGCTCGCTTTGCTCGCTTGGCCGGGACGACAGTGGGGCTCAATTCGCGCCGAACATGAATTTGCCGTCGCCCTCGAGATAGGGGCCGGTGCGCATATAGAGCTGGCCGTTCTGGCCGATGAAGAACAGCGTGCCCCGCGGCACCTTCTTGGCGCCCTTCAACAGCGTGCCGGCATTGCTGGTGCCCATCTTGTAGGAAAAGGTCTTGCCTTCCTTGTCATAGGCATAGCCGGTGTCCGGCTTCAGCTCCCAGGGCGTTGCGGCTTGCGCGAAAGCCGCAGTGGAAAGGGCCGTCAGCGCGGCCGCGATCAAAAAGGTCCTTGCTGAAAATCCCGTCATGGTCATGCTCCCCGGTATCCACGCGACGCGGCACCCCATCGTCTTGAACAAATCACGAACGGCGTTGTCCCGTCAATACGACCTACGTTCGCACCGTATCAAGCGTACCTTGCCACTTTGTGATTCCCCGCTTGCCGCTTCGCGACTATCTTGCCGGTCGGGTCGAAAACCAATCCATTGCCTAAAACCTTACAGGATGATTCGGATGAGCGTCATGAAAACCTTCTTTGCTGCCGCACTGTCCTTCATGACGCTGGCGTCCGTCGCTGCGGCGGACGACTTCAAGCTCGTCAGCAACCAGCGCATCGCCTGCGGACGCGGACTTGCGCCCGGCAAGCTCAACACCGCGACCTGCAAGTCCTACGCCTATCTCTTCAACGCCAAGACCTCGGAATATGCACGCTGCCAGGTGACGCTGGCGCTGACCCGCGACAACAAGGAAGTCATCAACGTGCAGGCCGACGGCGGTTGCACCAAGAAGCAGCGCATCTTCGATACCGATTCAGATTATTCCTTCGACGCCACCGAGACCGAGCCGCCGAACACCAATTCCTTCTTCGGCCCGGGCGGCTTTGCAGTGTGGGCCAGCGACAACACCAAGCAGAAGCTGCGCGGCTGCATCACGATTGCTTCCGGCCTCGGCTCGGACGTGTCGAAATGCGTCGAGATGTCGTTCCAGTGAGTTTTGGCTGAGCGGTCGATGTCGCCGCGCCGGCCTGCTCACCTCTGCCGCTCCTGGCTGTTCCTCGAGGGCGCCAACGAGGCTCTGCTGCAACGCGCCGCAGCAAGCGGCGCCGATGTCCTGATCCAGGAGCTTGAGGATTTCACCACGCCGCCGTTGCGGCCGAAGGCGCGCGCGGTGGCGTCCGAACTCTATGCTTCATGGCGGGCGGCGGGCGCCGTCGCCGGTGTTCGCGTCAATCCGCTGGACCAGGACGGCCTGGACGATCTTGCCGCCGTCATGAGCGGCCGGCCGGATATCGTGGCGCTGCCAAAGGTCGCTGAGCCGCATCACGTGGCGCGGCTGGAAGCGGAAGTTTCGCGCTTCGAGCGCGACTACGGCATCCCCGAGGGATCGACAGCGCTGCTGCCGAACATCGAGTTCGCCCGCGGCGTGGTGCAGACCGGCGCCATTGCAGCCGTCAGCCGACGCACGGTCGGCTGCCTGCTGGCGTCGGAAGATCTCGCCGCCGATCTCGGCGCCGAGCGCGGCAGGGACGGCCTTGAGCTAGCTTATTGCCGGCAGCGCTTCATCGTCGAGTGCCGCGCCGCCAATGTCGTCGCTGTCGATTGCCCCTATACGTTCAGCGATGCCGAGGGAGTCGAGCGCGAGACGCGCTGGGCGCGGCGGCTCGGTTATGTCGCCAAGAGCCTGGTCGACCCCGCGCATGCCGCCATCATCAATGGCGTCTTCACGCCTGATGAAAACGAGGTTCGCCGCGCCCGAGAAATCGTCTCTGCCTTCGAGGCCGCACGCGAGCGGGGCGGCGGGCGTGTCGAGCTTGATGGTGCGCTGGTCGAGGTACCGGCCTATTCCAATGCGAAGCGGCTGATCGCGCGCGCCGAGGCGCTGCGGCAGTTCAACCGCCGCAGCTAGCGGTCGTCCGGCTTATCGGAACTCTGCAATTCATGCGAGTCCTGATGAGCCCGCCGGAGTGACCTACTGTCGCACCGTGCCTGTGAAACGACAAAGCCGGTAGTACTACGGTAACGAGTTCTTCCAAATATTTACCTCCCTTGCCTAGAGATGCATCTGCGCGCTCGCGCTTTGATTTTGCTTGCCAAGGGATTCCATCGATGCAGCTCCATGAAACGAAAGTGCAGCCGCGCGGAAATTCTGCGTTCAGCATTCGCGCCATGCTTCTTTCCGCGATCGCGGCGCTGTCGCTGCTGGCGATAGGAGCGTTCGGGTGGAACGCGGCAGGCGCCTGGCAGCGCTATGAGGTGGCCCGCCATGCGCAGGACTTCGATCTGGGCGTGAACAAGTTCATCGCCGGCCTGTTCGAGGTGCTGATGGAGCGCCTCTACACCAATAACGGCCTGCAGGCCGCGGACGTCGCCCCGACGGCGGTCCTCGAGGAGATCGAAAAGCGCCGCAAGGTCGTGCGCGAGAATTACGGGCCGGGTCTTGCGACGCTGAAGTCGCAGGAATTTCCCAACAAGACGGCGTATCTCGCCGATCTCGACTCCGCGCTCGCCAAGGCCGACCAGTACCGTTCTCAGGCCGATGCAGCGCTGAAGCTGACGAAGGACAAGCGCGACGAAAACCTGGTCAAGACGTTCATTCCGACCATCACCGCATCGGTGAATGCTTCGCTGAAAGTCTGGTTCTCCGCGCTGCATACGGCGGCGCAAGGTGATCCCATGCTGGCGCGTCTGGCTTCGCTCAAGGAGCTCGGCTGGCGCATGCGCGACATCTCCGGCATGGAGCGCTCCAATATCGCTTCGGCGATCGCCGCCGGCCAGCCGATTGCGGCCGACAAGCTCGCCGCCAATGCCGGCATCCGCAGCCAGGTCGACGTGCTTTGGCAGCAGGTCGAGAATCTCACCTCGGATCCCACGACCGACCCCGCGCTAAAGCGCGCGATGGCCGCGGCGAAGGAGCAGTATTTCAGTGGCTTCCGCAAATATGCCGACGACATGAAGAAGCTCTCCGATGAGGGCGGCAAGTATGGCGTCACCTCGACCCAGTATGTCGAGACGACGACGCCGCAGCTCGGCAGCCTGCTTGGCGTGATGTACGCCGCCGGCAAGGCGAGCGAATCCTACACGGAGGCCGTACGGTCGGCCGCACTGGCGTCGCTGATTTCAGCACTTGCGATGATTGGTCTTGCGCTGGCCGTTGCGGTCAGCGTCGCCCTGATTGTTATCTGGCGCGTCACCCGTCCGCTGCGCGACATGACCGATGTGGTCAACCGTCTGGCGTCTGGCGACACCGCGGTGAATGTTCCCGGCGTGGGCCGCGGCGACGAAGTCGGCGCGATTGCTCGCTCCATCGAGGTGTTCCGCGAGAATCTGGTGGAGACCGAGCGTCTGAAAGCCGAGCAAGAATCCCTCAAGACGAGCAACGAAGCTTCGCGCCGCCGCGAAATCCGCGAGATGGCCGATCGCTTCGATGCCAGCGTCGGACGTATTGTCGAGGAAGTCGCATCGGCCTCAACTGCCTTACGTACGACGGCGCAGACCATGATGGTGAGCTGCAATGCGACGTCGCAGCAATCGGGCGCGGTCGCTTCGGCCGCGGCGCATGCGACTCAGAGCGTCCAGACGGTTGCTGCCGCCACCGAAGAGCTCAGCGCCTCTATCAGGGACATCAGCCAGCAGGTTTCGCGGGCATCCGACATGATCGGCGAGGCGGTGAATCAGGCCGGCCAAAGCAACGAGCAGGTGCAGGGGCTGACGGCGGCCGCGCAGAAGATCGGCGACGTCGTCAAGATCATCGCCGACATTGCCAGCCAGACCAACCTGCTGGCGCTCAACGCAACGATCGAGGCTGCCCGCGCCGGCGAGGCCGGCAAGGGCTTTGCCGTCGTGGCCTCCGAAGTGAAGGCGCTGGCCGACCAGACCGCGAAAGCGACTGACGAGATCGCCGGCCAGGTCAAGGCGATCCAGGAAGCGACCATGTCGTCGGCCCAGTCGATCCAGGGCATTGCGCAGACGATCGGCGCGGTGAGCGACACGGCAACCGCCATTGCTGCAGCCGTGCAGCAGCAAGGCGCCGCGACACTGGAAATCGCCCGCAACGCACAGGAGGCGACGCGCGGCACGCAGGAGGTCTCCTCCGGCATCGGAAGCATCGACGGCAACAGCCGCAAGGCCGGCACTGACGCCACCGGCGTTCTCGCTTCGGCGAACCAGCTGAGCGAGAATGGCAGCTTCCTCAGGCAGCAGGTCGAGACGTTCCTGCGCGAGGTGCGGGCGGCATAAGCGGCAGCCGGTTCTATCGGCTGAACTTTCGCGCGAATACCAAGCTCGTCCGCGGTTAGCCAGTTCTAGCCGCCGACGCCCTTCTCTTTAAAGTATTTCAGCGCGCCAGGATGGAAGGGCACCGGCGAGCGATCCTGCACCTGGTTGTCGAGCGAAAAGCTCTCGGCCTCCTTGTGCACCTTGACGATGTCATCCTTCTTCTCGACCAGCGTCTTGGCGATGTTGTAGGCGTCCTCGTCGCTCATGCGGCTGCCGGTGACGATCAGATTCCACACCTCGGCGACGTCGCAATCGGTCTTGTAGCCGGGATAGGTGCCGCCCTTGATGCGGCTCTTACTGTAGAGCTTGCCGTATTTCTCGTTCATCTTGTCGACGATGTCGGCGTGGTCGATCAGCTTCATCTTGACGCCGTCCGTGGTGGCAAGGCTGGCGATTGCGGCGGTCGGAATGCCGCCGACCCAGAAGAAGGCGTCGATCCGCCGGTCCGTGATGGCGTTGACGGATTCGGCAACGCCGAGCCGTTCGCGCTGAAAATCTTTGTCCTTGTCGAGACCGATGGCCTCGATGGCGCGCGAAGCCATGATCTCCGTGGCGCTGCCGGGCGAGCCGGTCGAGACGCGCTTGCCCTTGAGATCGGCGAGCGTGTCGATCCCGGTGCCTTCGATGGTCACGACATGCATGCGGTTGGGATAGACGACGAGCAGCGTCTGCAGCGCGACCTTGTTGTTCCTGAATTTGTCCTGGCCATGGATCGCGTCCATCGCGGCATCCGCCATGGTGAAGCCGAGGTCGCTCTGGCCGGCCGCGATCAGCTTGATGTTGTCGACCGAGCCGCCGGTGACCTCGACGGTCGTGTGCAGGTCGGGCACGGCCTTGGCCAGCACGCTGGCGACCGCTCCTCCGAGCGGGAAATACACGCCGCCTGGATCGCCGGTGCCGATCGAGAGCTGCTTCTGCTCCGCCTGGACGATGCCGGCCAGCGCCAGTCCCGCCGATAGCGCCAGGGCAAGAGCGGCCGCCGTCTTCTTCATGGTCTTCGCTGCTGCCATGTTCGCTTGCTTCCAGACTGCTCGCGCTCGGTGCGTGTCGGCATCCGCGTTTCCGGCCGGCTGGAACTGAATTCTTGAACTCAGCCTAGGGCTCGATTACGGCCTATTGACGCCTGTTTGAGGAACCATGGCAAGGGCCATCGCGGCGCGCGCTGCAGATCTGGCCTTCTCCAAGGATGGATTGACCGAGCGCGTCGGGCCGTCCTAATTCCGGCCCACATATCAAGGGGAAACACCAAATAATGCCAATTGGCTTAGGGAGACCTCGATGAACCGGCTCAAGGGCAAGGCTGCGATGGTGGTCGGCGCAGGCTCGATCGGGCCGGGCTGGGGCAATGGCAAGGCGACCGCGGTGACCTTTGCGCGTGAGGGCGCGCAGGTGTTTTGCGTCGACCGCAACGGTGCGGCTGCCGAGGAGACGGTCAACATCATCAAGTCCGAGGGCGGCAAGGCGATAGCGTTTACCGCCGACGTCTCCCGCGCTGATGATGTGGAGGCGATGGTCGCGGCGTGCCTGAAGGCCTATGGTCGCATCGACGTGCTCGACAACAATGTCGGCATTGCCGAGATGGGCGATGTGGTCGAGGTGAGCGAGGCCGAATGGGACCGCGTCTTCGCCGTCAATTTGAAGAGTGCGTTCCTGGCCATGAAGCACGTCATTCCCGTGATGCAGAAGCAGGGCGGCGGCTCCATCATCAACATCTCATCGATTGCCTCGATCCGCCATGTCGGTATTTCATATGTCAGTTACGGCACATCGAAAGCCGCAATGAACATGATGACGCGCACCACGGCGGTGCAGTTCGCGCGCGACCATGTCCGCGTCAATGCGATCCTTCCGGGCTTGATGAAGACGCCGATGGTGGAGCACAACGCGGGCCTCGCCGCCAGCTATGCCGGCGGCGATGTCGAGGCGATGTGGCGCGCTCGTGATGCCCAGGTGCCGATGGGGCACATGGGCGACGCATGGGACGTCGCCAATGCCGCGCTGTTTCTGGCGTCGGACGAATCCAGATACATCACCGGTATCGAACTCGTCGTCGATGGCGGGATCACGGTGAGGAGTTGACGCTAGCCCTGAGCGCTCAGTTCTCGCCGGTCGAACTCTTCTTCGAGCAGGTGGAAAGCGTCGTCGCCGATTTCCTCGGCATCACGCTGGCGCAGGATCGACACCCGGGCGGCGGCAATTGCGCGGCGGCGCAGCGGGTCGGCCGGCAGGCCGGTCAATGCGAGGCCGCTCGAAGGATCGTCTTCGGCGTGCAGCAGCAAGCCGCGGTATTCGAGCCGCAATAGTTCGGCTTCCTCCGACGGGTCGCCGTCGATCTCCTCCAGCGCGGCGCGGTAGGCAATAATGCGGGCGCGCGCAGCCTCGGCCGCGACCGGATCTTGTTCGTCCTTCAGCCCCAGCGACAGGATCAATGGCCGCAGCGTCAGTCCCTGGACCACCAGCGTCCCCAGCACGACGGCGAAGGCAGAAAACAGGATGATGTCGCGGGACGGAAAACTTTCCGGCAGCGCAAAGGCAGCCGCCAGCGTGACGATGCCGCGCATGCCACACCAGGAAACGACGATGCCGCCCCGTACCGTCGGCACGGCCATGGTGCGTGGCGGGCGAACGAGCCCCCAGGCGATCAGCGAGCGGAATGTGACGCCGTAAAGCATGACCCAGGCGATGCGGGCGAAGATGACCGCGCCGACGACGAGTGCGGCGAAGAAGCAATATTCGAACCGCACGAAAGCATCGAGCCGGTCCCAGATCGGCCGCAGCTGCATGCCGATCAGCATGAAGGCGAGCACGTTGAGGACGAAAACGGCGGTCTCCCACACCGCATAGGAGGGCACGCGGATGCGCGCCGGCGTGCGCGCGGGCGCGCTGCGCGCGATCGTGACTGCGTAGGCCACGACGGTGAGGATGCCGGAGAGACCGATTTTCTCGGCCAGTATCCATACGATGAACGTGCCGCCGAATTGCATGATGATCGCGCTTGGCGCCTCGGTGATCCGGCCCGTGAGCTGCGTCCAGGCGCGTGCCAGCAGATAGCCGGCAATGAGGCTTCCCGCCAGCGCTAGCAGGATGGACGGTGCAAACGCGCTCCATCGGAAATGTTCGACGGCCGCGGCACCGACGGCAACGCGGTAGATGAGCAGCGCGCTCGCATCATTGAGCAGGCTCTCGCCCTCGAGGATTTTCAGCATGCGATGCGGCAGATTGACTTGACGCAGGATGGCGGTGGCGGCCGCGGCATCCGGCGGTGCCACGATGGCCCCGAGCGCGATGGCTGCCGACCAAGGTATGTCGGGCCGCAGCGTATGCGCCAGCACCGCCACGGCGGCAGTGGTAACGCCGACCGCCATGAACACCAGCGCCGACACCGGCAGCCAGTTGTTGCGGAGATCGCGCAACGACGTATCGTAGGCCGCATCGAGCAGCACGGGTGCTACGAACAGCGCCAGCGCAAGGTCAGGTTCCAGCGTCCAGGACGGTCCGGACGGAATGAAGGGCAACAACGCGCCGCCGATGGCGAGCAGCGTGGGATAGGGCACGTTGATGCGCTGTGCCAGCGCCGAAAGCGCCACCGCGCCAAGCAGGAGCCCGATAATCCATTCGAACGTAACCACGCAAAAATTCCTTGCCGGCGGAACGCCCGCCGGCAAGTCTCCTAGCACAGCGTCAATCGCGCTGCACGATACGACGGCTCATTGCGCCAGCGCCAAAATACCGCCGGCGAAAGCGTGCCAGGCATGCGTCTCGCTGATCGGCAGGTTGAGCAGTTTCACGGCGATGAGCACGATGCCGCCGATCACGTAGACTGCATGCGGCCGGCCGCGCGTGCGCCAGTCGTGCACCATGGCGACCACCAGCAGCAAATAGGCAACGAACGCAGGCGGAATCGTCACCACAACCGGTGGCGGGCCGGGAGGTCCGGGAGGCGCCAGGAACGTCAGGAACCAGCGCGCGACGGCGGCATCAAGGATCGAAATGCCCGCAAGCAGCATCAGCCGCTTGTGCACCTCCGGCCTGCGCACCATGGCGACGCCGATGGCAAAGACGACGGCAAAGAACAGGATGCCGCTCCACGGCACGATCGCGAATGCGATGCCTGCGTCCGTCTGGCCGAGTGTCACCGACTGCTTCATCATGGTGACGCCCGCGGAGAATCCAAAAATCGTCATCGCGGTTGCCAGCGATACGCCGACGATGCCGGTCGAGCGATGCCGTCCGACCTGGCCTGAGGCGGGAAGCCATGCCTGGTACACGAAGTACAGTGACCAGGCAAAGAACACGATGCCGTGGACGTGAACTGAAGGTGGCGCTGCGAATTTTCCCGCCGCCAGCGGCAGGAAATAAGTCGGAGCGAAGCCAAGGAAAGCGACAGCCGCGCAGGCCATAGCCATGCCCGGATAAAAATATCGCGCAGGTGACGCCACTACGGCGCTTGCGCGACGATCATCGATAAACGTTGTCATAGGGTTTGAGTCTCCCGACCATCCAACAGGTTCAGGGCGCCCGTTTAGGATTTTTGGCGGCCGGCGTTCGTGAACTAGATCACTATCCGGCAAATCCGCCGGCATCGAGAAATCGCTGCTCTTCTTCCGTCATTGCGCGTCCGAGAATCGGATTGCGGTGAGGAAAGCGCCCGAAGCGTTTGATGATGTCGCGATGACCCTCGGCATGCGAAAGGCTTTTCTCGTCGAGCTCGCGACATAGTGCAACCGAGCGCTCCTGGTCCGCCAGCGCCTCCGAATGCGCGAACGGCAAATAGAAGAAGAGACGCAGATCCGCATCGAAGTGCCGATCACGTCCCGTTGCAATGGCGGTTTCAGCAATCTTCAGTGCCTTTGCGTCGGTAGCATACATGCGCGGCGTATTGCGAAAGGCATTGCGCGGAAACTGGTCGAGCAACAGGATCAGCGCCAGCGCCCCGCCCGGCGTCTGCTGCCAACGATCGAACTCGCCGCGGCAGGCCGCTTCGTGCGCGTTCGCGAAGGCCTCGCGAAAGCGGCGGTCGAATTCGTCATCCTTGGCGAACCAGCGCGACGAACCGGCCTCGCTCCAGAAGGCGATGATGTCGGACGGATGTGCGGGATTGGGCGTGGTTCTGTGTGCGGCAATCCTGCCGGCGTGAAATTCCTGTTCCACAAAACCCTCGCGGGTCAGCGCCATCCCGTTGATCGTCGAGTTCGGCATATCGGATCTCCCAAGATCGCTGCAAATGGCCGCCGCCGATCGCCGGCGCGCCGTTGAGGGGAGACTGTCAGTTGGCCAATAATGAATCTAATGATATGAGTTATCCAATATGCTGAATTAAATTAATCTGGCTCGGATCGACCTCAACCTGCTTGCGCTGTTCGAGGTGATCTTCAGCGAGCGCCATGTCGGCCGCGCGGCGATGCGGCTCAGCCTGACGCCCTCGGCGGTCAGCCACGGCCTGTCGCGGCTGCGGCGGCTGCTCAACGATCCCCTTTTCCTGCGCGTGCCCAAGGGGGTGGTGCCGACCGCGCGTGCCATGACGCTGGCCGGGCCGATTGCGGACGTGCTGGCGCGCGCCCGCAACGTGCTGGCGGCAGCGGAGCCGTTCGATCCCGCGAGATCGAAGCGCCGCTTCGTC
>Ga0081540_1001424_pt1 | contig 20695 bp, 23 predicted proteins | sample TabmetS2T1R1_FD_71024 | JGI IMG/M metagenome (GOLD analysis project Ga0081540, IMG submission 71024) | Tabebuia heterophylla rhizosphere microbial communities from the University of Puerto Rico - S2T1R1 | ecosystem: Host-associated > Plants > Roots > Rhizosphere ... | reverse complement strand
CAATGCAACAGTTTCTGGCTGGAGCGGCTCAGTCTGAGCCCATGTGGAAGTATGGAGCGCTTGTCGTAGCCTTTCTCTGCCTGCTGTTCTTTGTCGTACGTCCTGCGATGCGGAAGACTGCGATTGTGGAGAATGCCGCGATTGCTACGTCAGTCACGGAACCGCAACTACCTCCGGGCGACCAGCATGTGCCTCTGCATGAGGTGAATGAGGAAATCGTCGAACAGCAGAAAAAACGAGCGCAGTTGGTGTTTGACTCGGTCGCGGAGCATCTGCGTCGCGAACCTGCGCAGACGACAAGGCTGCTGCAGAGCTGGATTCACACCGAATAAGGAGAAACGACAATGGCTGCTGCCGCACCTTTGCCGGCACCAACTACAAGCCTGGTACCGCCACCCAGTAACGAGCGCCGTATCCCGGAGCGCGTGCTGTCAGGAATAAAGAAGGCTGCGATCCTGATCGTCGCCGTTGGTGACGAACTGGGGAAGAAGATCTTTCAGAACCTTCCGGATGCCGATGTTCAGCGGCTGACAGAGGAGATTGCCAATCTGCGCAATGTTCCGCCGGAGGCTTCGCTGCAAGTAATGGAAGAGTTCTTCGAAATGATAGAAACCCAGCGCTACATGATGCACGGTGGACTGGAGTATGCCACCAAACTGCTGGTGGAATCTTTCGGTAAGCAGCGCGCGGAAGACCTGCTGGCGCTGGTGAAGCGCGCGCAGGAGGCAAGCCAGGGCGATCTGGCCATGTTGCAAAAAGTCGACCCTCAACAACTCGGCAAGTTTCTTGACGGAGAGCATCCGCAGACTGTTGCGCTGGTGCTCGCTCACCTCGATCCCAAACGCGCTTCACTGGTGCTCAACAGTCTGAGTGAAGAACAGAAGGTCTCAGTTGTAAGACGGCTGGCCGAAATGCGACAGTTCTCGCCGGAGATGGCGCAAAAAGTTGCTTTGATTCTGCACAAGCGTCTTGAAACTGTGGGGGACACCAGCCGCAAGGCCTACGCCGGCTTCAAGGCGGTTGCCGATCTGCTGAACCGTCTTGATGCCGAACAAGCGAAAAGAATTCTCGAGCAGATTGAAGAGGACGAGCCTGGGGTTGCGCTGAATATCCGGAACCTGATGTTTACGTTTGAGGATCTGGTGACTGTGCCCTCCAGTAGCATGCGTGAACTGGTGAGCGCGATCGATAAACCTACGCTCGCAATGGCGCTTAAAGGTGCACGTGAGGATGTCCGCGCCCATATCTTCCGCGTCATGTCATCGCGCGCGGTGGAAATGCTTAAGGAGGATATGGAAGTTCTTGGACCTGTTCGCACACGTGAGGTCACCCTTGCGCAACACGAGATTCTTAGCTTGGCGCGCAAGCTGGAGGCTGACGGCAAGATAATTTTGAAGATCGAGCAGGGAGATGACCTATTGGTCTAACGAGGATCGACGGAAATGGAAATGCTGCACAAAGTTGAACCCCAGATTCGCAGGATGGAATATCGCTTAGCGTTCGCTCCCTTGCCCGCAGTGCCCGATACCTTTCTATCTGGGGAATTGGCGGATCAACCGGCGGATAAGAAGGCTCCGGACATTCATGGCCACGATGACTTTGCGCTCTTGACGGCTCGAGTGAAGGAGCTCGAAGAGCAACTCTGTGAGCGTGAAATCGGCTTCCAGCAGAGGCTCGAAAGGGAAACCTTGGACGCATTCGAGCGCGGGCGCAAGACGGATGAGGCTCAACGTACGGCAGTCATCGAGAAGATGGCTCACTCCGTAGAGCGTGCTCTTGTCGACTTCGCGTCGGGGCGCGACGGTTATCTGGCGCAGGTGGAACAGGAAGTAGTGCGGTTGGCGCTGAGCATTGCGACGCGCATTTTGCATCGCGAAGCACAGATGGATCCACTTCTGTTATCTGGCGCCGTTCGCGTCGCATTGGGACAGCTTTCTGATACGACAGAAGTCAGGCTGCGTATTCCTGCTTCTCAGCATCAACTGTGGAACGAGATGATTCACCTGATGCCGAATCTCCCTCTGCGTCCTCACCTTGTGGCCGATGACACGCTTCAGTTTGGAGAGTGCGCGCTTGAGACGCATCTGGGAAGTGTCGATCTTGGAGTGAAGGCACAGCTGGCGGAGATTGAACGCGGATTCTTTGATCTTCTCGAGCACCGAGAGCCTGCGCGGCGCGACGAGGTCAAGGCTGGAACAACATTGGAACAAGCCTAAGGTATGGAGCTGTTAGCCACGTACTTTTCGCGTCTCAGGCAGCGCTCGACATGGCGCTGGCAGGGCCGCGTCCTTGAAGCTGTGGGGCAGACCATTGAGTCTTCCGGGCCACTGTGTTCGGTCGGTGAATGCTGCGAGATTCTGGACGGAAACGGTCAACCGCACCTCGCTGAGGTGATTGGCTTTCGCGGAAGCAGTGTACTCTCCATGCCGCTTGAGAGCACGGAAGGAATCCGCTTTGGCGACAAGGTGTCGGCTCTTGGAACGCTTCCTTATCTTGAAGCTGGTGAGGGCTTGATCGGGCGTGTGCTGAACGCATCGGGCCAGCCGATAGATGATGGGCCCCGGCCAGTGACGCGCATGGCGATTTCTCTGGACCGCAATGTACCTAACCCCTTGGAGCGGGTGCCTATCCGCCAGCCTCTGGGGACGGGAATTCGTGCGATCGACGGCACGCTGACGGTCGGACGGGGACAACGTATTGGCATCTTCGGCGGCTCAGGCGTTGGCAAGAGCACGTTGATCGGCATGATGACGCGTAACAGCGAGGCAGACATGATTGTTGTTGGACTCGTCGGCGAGCGCGGCCGCGAAGTTGGCGAGTTTCTTGAAGAGAGCCTCGGACCGGAAGGGCGAAAAAGATCGGTCGTGTTAGTTTCTACCTCAGATCAGTCTCCCTTGCTACGGCTGCGAGCAGCTTTATCGGCGACCGCCGTAGCAGAATATTTCGCGCATCAGGGCAAACATGTACTTTTGGTGCTGGATTCGCTCACCCGCTTTGCCATGGCTGCGCGCGAGATTGGCTTGGCGGCAGGGGAGCCTCCGACGGCAAAGGGATATACGCCATCAGTGTTCAGTCGCCTAGCGCGGCTCGTCGAACGTGCCGGGCAGTTTCGCAAAGGGAGCATCACTGCCTTCTATACCGTGTTAATGGAAGGAGACGATCAGCAGGAGCCGATTGTCGATGCCGCTCGGTCGTTCCTCGATGGTCATATTGTTCTTTCGCGCGATTTGGCAGCGGAGGGGTGGTATCCGCCAATTCAGGTCCTTGATTCGGTCAGCCGTTTGATGCCGGCAATTATCACGGACGAACACAAGGTGGCGGCGACTTTACTGCGGCGGATGCTTGCTGTCTATGCCAGATCGGAAGATCTGATCCGCATTGGTGCGTATAAGCCTGGGGCAGACGGTGATCTAGACCGGGCGATCCAATCGCGGCCTCTGCTGCGCGAATTTCTTGTTCAGCAGGCATATGAAGATGTGCGATTTGAACACGCATGCAAGGCCATACAAATCCTTACGGCCAAGATTTGATCAATGAAACATCCTCTGAACCGCCTCCTCCGCCTGCGAACGCTTCTTGAAGACATCAGCCGCGTGGAACTCGAAGTACGGCTGCAGGAGCTGTCGCAGATCGAAGGCGTTCTGACGCGCTCGCAGGAAATCGGGCGCGCGATGCGTCAACGAAGCTTTTTGAGTATAGCCAAGGACGAGATTGCCAGCCGCCGGGAAGCGGCGGCCGTAACTGAATGGGTTGCGCGAGAACAGGGCATTTTCGAGAAGATGCATCAAAGAAAGATTGCAGAGGTAGCGGCTGCAAAGTCTACGTATCTCGATCGCCGCAAAGATTCCCGACAGGTGGGAAACGTGATCGAGACCAGAGAATCCGCGATGGCGATCGAAAGGAGCCGCCGAGAGCAGCGTGAAATCGACGACTGGTTTGGTCAGCGCAGCCAATCGAAGCGCGAAGGCGGAATGAAACCGGCCTGTGATTTCTCTAACCCTCTTCTGCTCTACTCTGGCAATCCATCTGCAGATACTTCTTCAGGAGGATGAGCTGTGGAGGTTCCTGCAACTACAACTGCGGCTGTAAACGCCCAAAATCCATCTCCAACCGGAACATCAGATTCATGCCTCTTAAACGGAGGAACAGGTTCTGCGGGGAAGGGAAAGCTGCCGGCATTTGCCTCAATCATGGGCGAATTGTCGGTCGGAGAGAGCCCGGCAAAGGGAGCAAGCAGTCAGGCGGGCTTAATAGAAAGCGACGACGATGGGTTCACCGATTGGGCTTCCCGTCGGCCCGAAGATGTTGGGAATAGTGATCTATTCGGGGAGCCCTTCGTGGAAAACAAGAGCGTCAACGAGGTGCGACACTCCAAGCAATCCCAAGGTTCTCGGTTGGGAAAGAGTGAGTCAAGGGTTTCTTGGTCCCGGCAGGGAGCGATATCTACGGATAATCCGAAGAAGCATAACGTTGTCGATCAGACTGCGACGACCGCTCCAACAACTCCAACAGCCCCAACATTGGGCTTTGTGGCCAATTCGATACCAACATTTGACATTGAGAAGTGGTCTCATATTCCGACTGGATCACTTTCTCCGGTGGATTCCCTAGCCGTGCAGAAGCATCTGTCGATGAGCCAGAATCACAAGGAAATCTCTCATGTGTATCTGCCCGTGGGTGCAGTCTCAGAAGTTGCAACACCAAAGGGAACACCTCCAGTGGGGGCCGATGTGCCATCGCGCGAGATACGCCCAGAGTGGATCACACTCGGATATGCGCACGATGGACTGATTGTCGCCAAGGAAACTGGATCACCGAATTCTCTTCCACCAAATTTGTCGGGAATTCGCCAGCAGCTCTTGGACAAGGATATTAGCTTCCTGCCTGAATCACCGAACAACGAGGACGGCGTGGCGCTCCCGCTTGTAATGCCCGCCGTGCAAGCGCCGGCTTCGCTCGAAGCAACGCCTCCCACGTCAAAACTGAAAGTACAAGAGAAGACAAATAGTGGTTCCGTGTCCGGCCCGGGCTCTCACACAGTTTTCTCCGATGCTCCATTAACAATATCGCCTCAAGTGCATGGAACTGCTCTTGCTGCTACTGTGCCGGCGCGAGCAACCGATGCTGCGAACCCGAGTTTTAAGCAGGAAGTTTCATTAGAGGTCAACCCGTTTCAGCGACTCGACGCTGGCGAGGCTCCCGCAACATTGCTTCACAGCAGTTCGCACCAGCTCGCGGTGGGTGTGCGTGATCCGGCGCTCGGCTGGCTCGAGCTGCAAGCGCAATCTTCTTCCGGGCACATTAGTGCGACGCTTACGGCGACATCAACGGAAGCCCATGCGAGTCTCACTATGCAAACGTCCGCAATTACACAGTATCTTGCTGATCGCAACATCTCCGTGGATCACTTGAATATACACACACACGCAGAGATGCAGAACGGGGGTTCTAGTGGGGGACAATCGCAATCCCAGCCGGAGAACAGTAGGTACGAGATGCCTGAGAGGCAAGCGATAACTATTGACGGAAGTAAACGGTCAGCATTGAACGGAACGGAAAGCGAAAGTGTGATGCGATCGGCGAATGCGTCATACATCAGCGTCCGCGCCTAGGCAAACGCAAAAGAGGAAAGGAGAACTGATGCAGGCTCTACGCCATCCAATGATGTCGCCTGTCACGGCGCTCGATAGTCCTTCGGGAACGAATGGCACATCGGGCTCGTCAAGCAGCGACAGCAACGACACAAGTATCACCGCCAATGACTTTCTCACACTTTTAGTGGCGGAAATGAAAAATCAAGATCCAACCGCTGATACGGATCCCAATGCCTACATTGATCAGCTGGTTCAGGTGAACAGTCTTCAGCAATTGATTCAGATCAATCAGGACCTGGGAGGATCTGGCTCTAGCTCGGATTCAAGCTCAGGTTCAAGCAGCGACGCTAGGCAACATACCTCGTCGCATGCCATCAACGCTGCCAGCCGTCTCGCTACGTCTCTGTCCGAAAAGCATGCACAACCGTCGCCCGGCGCGGTGAATGCTGCCGGAGGCGATGCGAATGCAGCATCAAGGTCTGCGCACTCATTCAACGCAATAATTCACAGATCGTAAAGCCACATAAGAACGCGGAGGAGATATGCCATCGTTTTTTATTCCACTTTCGGGTCTTGAGGCCGACAACACGGCGCTCAATACCATTGCCAACAATCTTTCCAACATGAACACTGTGGCCTATAAAAGCCAGGACGTACAGTTCAGCGATCTCTTCTACCAACAGGTGGGGGCGAGCGGCTCTGGCGATCCCGAGCAGGTCGGTGCTGGCACGCAGGTCGGCGCCATCACAACTGACTTCACGCCGGGTACACCGAATCCTGCGACCGGCCAGTCACAGGATGTAGCCCTAAACGGAGATGGCTTCTTTGTGGTTCAGGACGGCAATGTTCAGGAATACACGCGGGCGGGAAATTTCGTTATCAGCTCCGATGGTCATCTGTTGACGCAGGGTGGTCAACAGGTAATGGGCTACCCTGCAGTGAATGGCGTCCCAGACACGAACGCTCCTCTCGTTCCGATTCAGATTCCGAAAGGGCAAGTAGAGCAGCCAAAGGCCACCACCAGCATGTCTTTGACGGCGAATCTCGATGCCTCGGCGGCTGTTGGCACTAACGCTCAAGGGCAGATCACTCTGTACGATTCATTGGGTGAGGCTCATGTCGCCACGGTCGATTTTCAGAAGACGGGTACCAATACGTGGAGCTACAATATCTCGCTGCCGGCAGGCGATGCAACGGGCAGCAGCGCCAATACTGTGGGCACGCTGACCTTTGATTCTAGTGGCAATCTCACTGCTCCCGCCGCGAATGTTTCCGGAATCCAATTTACGGGACTTTCCGATGGCGCCGCGGATATGAATTTCAGTTGGAACCTCTATGACTCCAACAATAAGCCGGTCATTGATCAGGTGGCTGCAGGTTCAGGGGTAGGGAAATCGAACCAGGACGGCTATGCGAGCGGACAATATCAGGATTTTACGGTGGATTCAAATGGTGTAATCTCGGCGTCGTTCAGCAACAATGAGACGCAGGTTGTTGGCCAATTTGCCATAGCCAGTATTACCAATGAGCAGGGACTGACGCGCCTCGGAGACAACAATTATCAGACGACCTTGGCTTCGGGGCAGGCGACGATTGGTACCGCGGGTTCCAATGGACGCGGCACTATTCAGGACCAGGCAGTCGAGGGGTCAAACGTCGACATCTCGACTCAATTCTCGGACTTGATCGTGGCGCAGCGCGCTTTTGAGGCCAACTCTAAGGCCATTACCACTTTTGATACGGTGACTCAGGAAACCATTAATATGATTCACTAGAGTGAAGCGCGGCTGGGGCACCTTGGCCGCGCTTCATAAGATTTTTCTAATCTTTCTGTTCCAATTCCGGTCATCTATCTGCAACTTCTTCTGGCATGACACCAGAATCCACGCAATCCTCTGAAGTCAGGGAAGGGCCGCAGACTGCTAGCGAGACAGCCTCCGTTCTCTCTGTTTCGCAAGACACGGCGAATCTCACTTCGACGGAGTCCGTCAAGAATTCAGTTGCTGCGCTTGCTGCCAGGCTGCCATTGCAATTGGATCTGCTCGTGCCCCTTCCATCTTTTCGCGTGCACAACCTCCTCTCACTCGAAAAAGGTCAAATTATCGAATCCGCGTGGTCGCACACAGAAGATCTTCCTCTGTGGTCAGGACGAGTGCATCTGGTGTGGACCGAGTTCGAAGTGGTGGACCAGAAATTGGCAGTGCGCGTTACGCGGCTGGTGTAGGCGATGCAGACGAGAATGATTGCGCACAGGAACGACACGACGCAAAACAGCTTTGCGATTTTGCTTGCAGAGAAATGCAGGCATGTAATCGCCGCGCTAGGACGCATCTTTGCAGTAACCCAGCTCTTCGGAAAGGTTCCGGCGGGTACTGATAGCGCGCTTCGAGTAGAGGAGAAGCTCTCGCTTGGACCAAAGAAGATGCTTTATCTGGTTTGCTGTCGGGAGACAGAATATCTAGTTGCCGCGAGTACTGACACGATTGTGTCCGTTATCGAAGTCTCGTCGGCGAAACCAAAACAGGCATTACGTTCCGCAAAGCCGCGATTGCAGAATTGCGAGCCGGTTCTGTGACGATGCTGGCATTCTATTTTGCGAAAACGCTGAAGCTGCTTCCGTTACCCGGCATCGAACAACATCTGGCCAACAATAACGGTGTTCCGTGGACGATCGTCTTCACGCTGACACTGATCACCCTGCTGCCAGCCATCGTGCTTTCGATGACGCCGATGGTTCGTCTGTTAGTGGTGTTTCACTTTCTGCGCCAGGCGCTCGGTACTCAAACGGCTCCCAGCAATCAGGTGCTGATGGGGCTAGGCCTGATGATGACGTGGTTTCTGATGCAGCCGGTATTGATGGCTGTCGACCAGCAGGCGGTTGAGCCTTTTCGTCAGGGACAGATCTCCGGGATAGAGGCGATCCAACGCGGTGTCGATCCACCAAAGCACTTCATGCTGAAGTATGCGCGAGAGAAAGACCTGGCACTCTTCAGTTCAGCATCGCTCATAGCGCGTCCTAAAACGCCGGAGGAGCTTCCACTACGTGTAATCGTACCTGCTTACATACTCTCCGAATTGAAGGCGGGCTTTGTCATCGGGGCCGTGCTTTTTCTTCCGTTCTTGTTGGTCGATATGGTGATTGCTTCGATCACGACGTCGATTGGCATGTTTCAACTGCCACCAGTTGTGGTCTCAACGCCGCTGAAGATCCTGCTTTTTGTCATGGTGGACGGCTGGAATCTGCTGGCCGGATCGCTGCTGAAGAGTTTCTAGAACGAAGAAAGGGGAGACGCGGTGGGTCCTGATCAGGTAGCAGAACTAATGCGGCATCTTTTGAAAGAAGCATTGATTGTCAGCGCTCCTATTCTCCTTCTCGCCGCGGTTACGAGCTTTGCCTTGAGTCTTTTTCAGACCCTGACTTCGCTTCAGGACCAGACCTTAAGCACGGTTCCACGGCTGTTGATCGTTGCTGCCGTCATGCTCGCTGGATTGCCGTGGTTCCTGCGCCGCATGATTTTCTTCACGGTAACACTCCTCAATGATTTCCACCGATATATCGGATAAGGCGATGGAAGAGTTTCTTACTCGCGGCAATCTTGATTGGGGGCACTATCTCTCGGCTTTGGTGCTGGCCATGGTGCGCCTGAGTAGCATGATGGTTTCGGCTCCATTTTTCTCTTCGCAGGGCATTCCCAAGCAAGTCAAGGCGGTCTTCGTCTTTGCAGCTGGAGTATTGCTGGCTCCTGTTGTCGCTTCGCTTCCGATGGCGCGAGTAGAGCTTGGTATTCGATCGCTTGTTGGTGAAGTGGGCGCCGGACTCATCTTCGGATTTTCGCTGAGCTTTTTGAACGAAGTGCTCCTCTTTACCGGACAGGTGCTTGGGGTTCAATTCAGCTTCTCGCTGGCGAACCTTCTCGATCCAAATTCTGACGTGCAGACACCGCTTTTGGCGCAGATCTTCTCGCTGATGGGCATCACAGTTTTACTCATGTCGGGGCTGGACCGCACGATGCTTGCTGCTCTGATACGCAGCTTCGCCGAAGCCCCGTTGGGCGACATCTTCATCAGTGGTCAGCAGGCGATGGCGCTGGTGAAAATGACGAGCGGCGTATTCTTCGCGGCGCTTCAACTGGCTGCTCCGACGCTGGCGGCAACAATGCTGGTCGAGGTGGTTGTGGCCATGGTGGCAAAAATGTCTCCCCAACTTCCAGTGATGGCCGTCACAGTTCCGGCCAAGACGATCACAGGCTACGTCATTCTGCTTGGATCACTGGCCTTGTGGCCGCGATTTATTGAGAGCCACTTCAGCCGTCTGCTCGATGTGGCAGAAGGCTTGCTGCGGCATGGAGCAGGTCTCTCATGAGTGGAGAGAGAACAGAGCGGGCGACTCCACGACGGAGGCAGAAGGCTCAGCAGCAGGGAGATCGCGTTCGCAGCCGTGAATTGACGGCCGCCTTCGGAATGCTCGCAGGAGTGTTGGTGCTTGGAAGTGTCGCGTCGCATTGGACGTCGATGTGGAGCGGCTTGGTAACAACGATGCTTGCTCTTGGCGTACCGGCCGTGTGGCGTGACGATCAGGTGATGCAGACCGCGCTTGCGTTGCGCCATGCGGTGTTCATTGCATTATCACCACTACTGCTCTTGGTGCTTGCCGTTGTTGGAGCCGTCTTGCTGATCGCGGTTGCGCAGGGCGGGGGAGTGCAATTTTCGGCACAGAATCTGCAACCGAAGTTGTCACGCTTCAATCCGATAACCAACATCAAGAACGTCGTTTCCTTACAGGGCGCAACCCGCCTGACCAAATCACTGTTGCCTGCAGGTGTAATCGTCGTTCTAGGCATTCACAAAATCGAAGGACAGACAACTCTGCCGCCGATGAGCATCGGACATTTGCCTCAGATGTTCTCATCCGCCTACGATTTGCTGCTCGACACAGCCTGGATTCTTGTTGCGTGGTCCGGGATTGACTACATTGTGCAATGGCGAAGCTGGGAAAGCCGCATGCGGATGAGCAAGCAGGAGATCCGCGAAGAGATGAAGGAAGCGGAAGGCAGCCCGCAAGTACGTAGCCGCATTCGCGGTCTGCAGCGCCAGATGCGCCGCCGAAAACTCAAGGCAGACGTCAAGCGCGCCACAGTGGTTATTACCAATCCCACGCACTACGCCGTTGCTTTGAACTTCGATTTCGACACGATGGAGCCGCCGAAGGTCCTGGCAAAGGGCCGCAACCTGCTGGCTGAGCAGATCAAGAGTGAAGCGCGCTGGGCGGGTGTACCGATTGTTGAGAATCCGCCGCTGGCGCGTTCTCTTTACCGCACAGTTGTGGAAGGTCAATCGATTCCAGTGGATCTTTACGCGGCAGTGGCTGCGATTCTTGCCTATCTTTATCGAAAACAAGTTGAAGAGAAAGTTCGTCGTCAGCGTGCAGCCCAACAGCCGCAGCGTCCGAGCCCGGAAAGAACTCCATCCGCTAAACCAAGTCCACTTCCAATGAAGGAAATGTCATGAGTTCTACAGCAGTTGTTCCTGCATCCCCATCGGCCCGTTCTGTAGCCGCAGAGGGCCTTGCCGGTCGGATGTTGAAGCTCGGCAAGAACCTGTCGCTGCCCGTCGGCGCCATCAGCGTCATTTTTGTAATGCTGATTCCAGTGCCTTCGTTCGTGCTCGACCTCTTGTTGGCCTGTTCTTTTTCTGCGTCAGTTCTTGTCTTTCTTTCAGCTGTGCAGGTACGGCGAGCAGTCGACTTCTCGGTATTCCCCAGCCTGTTGTTATTGCTGACACTCTTTCGATTATCCCTGAATATTGCTTCGAGCCGCCGCATTTTGCTCCACGGAGGCGAGGGAACGGCAGCTGCGGGCAGCGTGATTGAGGCGTTCGGACAGTTTGTCGTGGGTGGCAATTACGTCGTTGGTTTCGTTTTGTTTCTGGCATTGATTGCGATTCAGTTTCTTGTCGTTAGTCATGGTGCGGTGCGCACAGCAGAGGTGACGGCGCGCTTCACGCTGGATGCGCTACCCGGGAAACAGATGGCAATCGACGCCGATCTGAATGCCGGACTGATCGATGAAGCTGCGGCAAGAAAGCGGCGCCAGGCAATAGCACACGAAGCTGAGTTTTACGGTGCGATGGATGGTGCTGCGCGGTTCAATCAACGCGATTCGTTGGCGACTATTCTCATCACGGCAATCAACATTGTTGCCGGATTATTGATCGGAGTGTTGCAGCAGGGAGTGGCCCTCACAGATGCGCTCAAAACCTATACAGTGCTCACGGTTGGTGATGGTCTTGTAACGTTGATTCCATCGCTACTGGTGTCGGTGGCTGGCGGCATGGTGCTCACGCGTGCCAACTCTGCCAACGGATTGACAACGGAACTGGGTGCGCAACTTCTCCGGCGAGGTACAACCCTTTATATTGCCAGCGGCGTTCTGGGAGCACTCTGTCTCGTACCTGGATTGCCCAAAATTGCCTTTCTGCTTCCTGCAGTTGGCCTCGGATATCTGGGATGGCAAATCTCGCGCAAACCTGCCGAGGAGATGGTCACAGAGCCGGAACGCAAGCAGGCGGACAAAGTGCAGGGAGAGAATATCGCAAATCTGCTTAAGGTGGACGAGTTGAGCCTTGAAATTGGTTTTCAGCTCATTCCACTAGTCGATGAAAAGCAGAGTGGCCAGATGCTGGCGCGGGTGAAGGCGCTGCGCAAGCATCTGGCCACAGAGCTTGGCTTTCTTGTGCCCCCGATTCACATCTCAGATAATTTGCGCCTCAGGCCGCGTGAATATGTGTTTTCTCTGCGGGGAATGGAGATTGGCCGCTGGCAGACCGAAGGCAATGCGTTGCTCGCTGTTAGCGCCGAGGCTGATGTACTCCCGCTGCCAGGAAAGCAGACGCAGGAACCAGCCTTTTTGGTTCCTGCGCGCTGGATATCTCCGTCGCTTGAGAGCCAGGCCATAGCTGCAGGGTATTCGGTTGTCGATACGGTCACTGCGATCAGCACCCATCTTGCTGAGATGATTCGCCAGCATGCACATGAGTTGTTGGGACGAGCGGAGACGAAGCGTCTGCTCGATACCCTCACTGAATCTCATCCCAAACTTGTGGAAGAACTGGTTCCAAAGATTCTGACATTAGGCGAAGTGCAGAAAGTTCTGCAGCAGCTTCTACGCGAGCAGGTCTCGATTCGTGATCTCGGGTCTATTCTCGATGTGTTGATTGAGACGGCGGCCGCTAACAAAAGCCTTCCACATATGGTTGAAGCCGTCCGCCACGCGCTGGGCCGACGCATCGTCCAGCCTCTCCTGGAAGCTGACGGAAGTCTGCGGGTCCTTCAGATGGATCCAGCCTTCGAAGAAGAGCTGTTGGAGTCTCTCCAGGGAGAGCTGGGAGTGCGCCTTCTGACCGATGGGCGTGCACAGCACACTCCCTGGCTCAAGCGCTTCGTTGATTCTGTGAAGCAGCTTATCGGACCGCAATCTACAATGGCACTCCCCGTGCTTCTTTGTCCGAGTCCGGCGCGCTACTATCTTCGCCGCTGGCTGGAGCCAATTTTGCCGAGAGTCACCGTGATCTCCCCGGCAGAGATTCCCCCAGACGTGCGCGTGCGATCGGTCGGCGTTGTGCGTTGATTCAAGGTTTGTTGATCGCCAAGAAACTAATGAAAGCAAGAGCAAAACATATGCAGAGTATGGGATCCATGGATGATCGGTCAGTGATAGAGGAGAAAGCCAGGCAGCGTGCTTTGATGCTGACTCTTGGTCAATCGAGCGAAGGGGAGCAACCAAGAGCAACGACTGAGAGCAAGAAAGGTTACTCCGCGAAGGCGTTAAGTGCCCGGTTCACCGCAGAAGAAGAGTCCATGATGGTTGAGCACCTACCAATCGTGCGCTACATCGCAAGACGCATACATGAACGTCTTCCGCAGCATGTCGAGATGGAAGAGCTTGTCAGTGCAGGCGTACTCGGTTTGATGGATGCTTTTCAGAAATTCGATCCTGCAAAGAAAGTGCAGTTTCGCAGCTATGCGCAATTTCGTATCCGAGGTGCCATCTTAGATAGCCTGCGAACACTTGACTGGAGTCCCCGCGATCTGCGCCGCAAAGGGCGCGCGATTGAGCAGGCAATGCGCACTCTCACGGCGCGCCTGGGACGTTCTCCTTCTGAACAGGAAATTGCCTCCGAACTGCAGATGGATCTGAGCAACTACCAGCAATTGCTGGGCGAGTTGAAGGGGCTGGAGATCGGCACATTGCATCTCGAGCGGTCTGAGGACTCCGGGGAAGAAGAGCTCGCCTATGTACCGAATCGTCCGGAGGATGATCCTCTTTTTCGCTGCCTGCAAGGAGAGATGCGGCAACGACTCTCCGAAGCAATCGGCAATCTGCCGGAGCGGGAACGCTTGGTTATGACGCTCTATTACTACGAAGAGATGACCATGAAGGAGATCGGTCTCACACTTGGCGTAGTCGAATCTCGGGTCTCACAGATACACGCCTCTGCGGTTCTGCATTTGCGCAGTATGTTGGCGGACCTTGCCGCAAAATCGGGAAACCTAGATAAAAGCAGCGGAAAACGTATGAGTACACGAAAAATTCCGTTGGTGGAGGATTAGTCGTCATGGAGAAGAGCCTCAGGCAGGATGAAATCGATGCCCTATTTCAGGCCGCGCGCGCGCGATCGCAAGCGGCGTCGCAGGAGACGAGGGCACGTGTGCAGCCTTATAGCTTTTCCCGCGCCGGGCAGATCAGCAATGAGCAAATGCGCGCAATCAGCCTATTGAACGACATCTTTGCTCGCAACCTTACACACAATCTCGGAGTGTGGCTGCGCAGCCGTTTTCACGTGAATCTTGTATCTGCTGAGCAGATGCCTTTTAACGAATTCATGTTGCGAATTCCTGACCTCGCCTATGTCAGCTCGGTTCGTCTTGAGCCGCTGCGCGCTCTGTCGGTTTTGCAACTGGACCTTGCGCTAGCTCCGCCACTGATCGATCTGCTCCTGGGTGGCGAAGGAAAACCAGACCGGGTACGCGAACTCACGGACATAGAAGAGTCGATTCTTACCAGCGTTGCGGAAGTCATCTGCCGCGAGCTCAGTGCTGCCTGGCAGCCTGTTGGTCTTAGCTTTATGTTTGAGCGCAGGCAGCTCCATACACAAATCGCCCGCGTCATGCCGGTTTCGGAGAAGACGCTTTGCCTGACCTTTGAAGTGCGTATGCCCGGCGCTAGTGGAATGTTGAATCTGGCTTTTCCTGCAGTTGTTTCCAATACAGTATTGCGGCGTCTGGTTGGGGATTGGAGCCGGCAGCATCGGCACTCGCCGGAGACGCGGCAACGCATGCAGGAGCGTCTCGGATTGGTGAAGATCGGCGCCGCGTTACAGCTTCCTCCGCTGCGCATTACCGGGCGGGAACTCGAAGAACTATATGAAGGCAAGATTCTGAAGTTTCCCATGGTGGCTTCAGAGGCAGCAGAGTTGCGAATTGCCGGCGTTCCAGTATTTGAAGGATATCCAGTAAGTCATGAAGAGCGGCGTTGTGCTCATTTGGTGCGGATTGCGGCCGCAGCGGCCGTCAATGCATAAAAAGAAAACTTAGAAATCGGAGGTCGGATGAAAACTTTTCTTGACGCGTGGTTACTGGAAGCTCCGATGGGACTGAGCCAGGAGCTATCCGGAACTGTAAGGTTGGCTGCCGTTGACAATACAGACGAACTAAAAGATCCGTGCTGTTTCCAGGTCGAGCTGAAGGGAGGCTTTCAAGGAGATTTTTGGGTGCTCACCGATGCTGAGGCTCTGTTTCGTCTCCTTGTCGCAGCGCGGGCTACGCCCGATGAACAAGATCGCTTGCGAGATGAATCTCTCTGGCAAGGTATTATCCGGCAGGTCGCAGAACGCGCTACGAAAGCCGCGACCAAAAAATCCGGCGTGGTGACATCGATTGTAACCATAGGTCAGGCAATGCTGCCGCCCGGATCTCGGCTGGCAAACTACGAAATACGCTTCGGCGAGACGTCAGTTCGCATTGCGTTTGTCGATGAGACAAAACCACAACCCGAAAAGGTGCGTGAGAACACAACGGCACAACTGCTGCATGCGCGCGGAGTTGAATTGTTGCTCGATGTTGAGCTTGAAGCTTCACTAAGATTTGGTTCAAAAGAAATGCCACTGAGTGAGGTGCTGGAGCTTGGTCCAGGCGATGTTGTGCAACTGGAGAGACATGTGTCTGATCCTGTGGATCTGATCGTGGGAGATAAAATCGTAGCCCGCGGTGAAGTTGTTCTCGTCAATGGGAACTTTGGGTTACGCGTTACCGAGGTTGCAGAGCCAAGGAAGTCTTTGGAGAGCATTCGATGCCTGTTCTGACGAACCGCGCGGTGAATAGAGGAGGCCAGCCCGGCACCCTGGGAAGTGGTAATTCGATGGACCGATATCATGTACACGGAAGCGATCTGTCCGAATTACTGCAGCCTGCAAAGATAGCGTCAGCGCTTTTGCCTCACTGTGGCAATGCAAATTGCAAAAGCGGTTGGTTGAAGCTCTGGCGCAGCCGCCAGAGCCCTATTCTGGAAGGAAAATGGGCCTGCAGCCTTGCATGCATGCAGGAGATTGCGCGGGTCTCTATCCAGCGCGAAGCTGGAGATGCGAATGCGCACGGCGTGGTACATCAGCATCGGGTACCCCTTGGATTAATTCTGCTTTCACGCGGCATCATCACTCATGAGCAACTGCGAAAGGCGCTGGAAGCGCAGAAAAAAACAGGAACGGGCAGACTCGGAGAATGGCTGATCCGTCAGGAGGCAGTTGACGAGCAACAGGTGACATCGGCCTTGAGCGCACAGTGGAATTGCCCTGTTCTGTTGGGCGCGCCCTACGATCCCATCGTGATGGCATGCGCATTTCCACGTCTGTTGATCGACAGCTTCGGTGGCGTTCCTCTGCGGTTGGCCGGGAGCTCGCTGCTTTATGTTGCATTCGCAGACAGGATCGATCGCTGCCTTGTACTGGCTGTCGAGCGCATGTTGGGTCTAAAGGTGGAAGCTGGCATATTACGACAGTCGGAGTTCCAGCGCGTTAGGGAGGAGGTCTTACATGCACCATTTCCGAAAACGCGCCTGCTAGAAGCGGTAAACATCCGTGGCCTGGTACACGCATTTGCCGCGTTCCTGGAAGAACGCAAAGCCGTTCGCTCACAAATCGTACGTCTGCACGATTACTTCTGGTTGCGGATATGGCGTAGTCAGGCCACGGAGACGGGGAAGGTTCTTCCTGGGGCCGAAGAGGTGGAAGACATGGTGTGCTCCTTACCTAGAAACGAGTGATCGGGTGTCGCTAGCGGGATGTGAGAAGTTGCCGATAAGGGCAGTGGGGTGAGGAAAGTTCATGAGTGAAATCGCTGCCTTGATTGTCGATGACTCTTCTGTAATGCGAAAGATTGTCGAAAGGGCCCTGCGCCAGGCTGGTCTGCCTTTGAGCAAAGTTCACGAAGCATCGAGTGGTCTAGAGGCACTGGATGTGCTGAAGAGCGAACCGGTACAGTTGATTCTTTCCGACATTAATATGCCCACGATGGACGGGCTGGAATTTCTCCGCCAGTTGCGGGCTCAGGGGCTGGCTCCCGAAGTTCCCGTCGTAATGATTACGACGGAAAGCAGTGAAGAGCATGTTAAGTCGGCAATTGTTGCTGGAGCGCAGGGCTACATTCGCAAGCCTTTCACGGCCGAACAGGTCAAAGACCGGGTTCTTCCTCTGCTTGATCTTGCATAACCGACTGCTTTCTGCTCAATCAATTTTGGAGAAGATTATGGCCACACCGGCTCGTGAACTATTGCAAGAGAGCGTACATGCGTTGCACCTCGACGATGCTGTAGATGAGGTTTTTCGTCTGATGATGGGTGCCCCTTGTTCGCCCACTGAAGAGAGCGCGGCAGAAGGAAAAGAAAGTATTACTGCCGTCATTGGCCTTGCGGGCTCCATGAGTGGAGCGTGCACACTGCGCTGTGGTCTCGAGACGGCACTGCGGATGGCGGAATGCATGGTTGGAACGCGGCCGCTGGAGCTGGATGCCATGGTCAAGGATGCAATCGGTGAAGTTTGCAACATGGTTGCGGGAGCATGGAAAGGGAAGAGTGCCGTACTGGCGAGCGGATGCATGCTCTCAACTCCGGCTGTGGTCACCGGAACCAACTACCAGCTGCATATGCAACAGCAGGAGTTCCGCGTTGATCGCAATTATCGCTTTGAAGAAAACATGCTGAGCATCAGCATCATCTGCGAATCGATCCTATAGTCTCTCTTCGGTTGCGCGCAGCCAAAGCTTAACAGCCTCTAATCTTTCTCCCCAACCTCTGGTCTTTCTCTTGCACTTCACTCCAGCAGAGGAGATCAGAGGTGGACAGCGGCTACTACGCAGCTTTTTCAGGATTGCTTGCACGTACAGAGGCACTTGATTCGGCGGCAAGCAATCTGGCGAATGCCAACACGAGCGGATTTCGCGCCGAGCGGGAGTACTTCCGCGACGCCATCGTTGGCCCAGACGCTCTCAATTCGCAGGTCAATAAAATCGTCAACGACTTCGGCGTACTCGGCGGCAACCGGCTCGATCTCGGTCAAGGCGCGTTGGCGCACACTGGGAATCCTTTCGACCTTGCAATCGAAGGCGCCGGATTCTTTGCGATTCAAACCAAACAAGGCATTCGATACACCCGCGATGGTTCCTTTCGGCGCGCTGCAGACGGCACATTGATAACTGCAGCCGGGGAGCCGGTTCTGAACGCACAGAACAAGCCAATTCAAATTCCAACCGGGGAGGTCACTGTTGGGATGGATGGTGCGGTTTCGGTGGCAAACGCTGTTGTGGGTAAGGTTGCCCTTTTCGATTTTCCCGCCCAGGATCTGATCCCGGAGGGAACCAACCGGTACACCGTGGCAGTAGGCACCAAGCCGACGCTGTCAACAGGTGCAATTCATCAGGGCGCGCTCGAGTCTTCCAATCAGGATGTGATTCAGGGGACCTTGCAACTCATTCTTGTACAGCGGCAGGCCGAGATGATGCAGAAGGCACTGTCGATTTTTCATGGCGACTTCGACAAAACCGCCAGCGAAGACTTACCAAAAGTTTAGGGCAGACATTTTCCCTCAGGAGAAAAGCATGATTCGGGCACTCTATACGGCAGCAAGCGGCATGAGCGCGCAGCAGCTCAACCTCGACACGATTGCAAACAATCTCGCTAATTCGTCGACCTCAGGCTTTCGCCAGCGGCAATTGCAATTCCAGGACATGATCTATCAAAACCTGGTGACACCGGGTGCGGCGCAGAGCCAGCAAACGGTTTCAGCGGGATTGCAGGTCGGCCTTGGAACAAAGTCTGCGGCTACAGAGATCATCATGACGCAGGGCGACCTGAATAACACTGGCAACCAGTACGATCTTGCTATCCAGGGCAATGGCTTCTTCCAGGTTTCACGGCCTGACGGCACCATTGAGTACACACGCGCGGGAAGCTTCCACCTCAACAATCAGGGAACCATTGTGACGACAGATGGAGATCCCCTGATTCCCAACATCACCATTCCACCGAATGCCACGGCCGTGACGATCACGCAATACGGCGTTGTTAACGCGACCCTTCCTGGACAGCAGAACCCAACTCAGCTTGGACAAATTCAGCTTGCGACCTTTGCAAATCCAGAGGGTTTGGAAAGCCAGGGTGCCAATCTCTTCAGCGCCACACTTTCCTCCGGTGAGCCGGTTCTCGACGTGCCGGGTGGCACACAGGGTCTGGGTACGTTACAGCAGGGCTATCTCGAGAACTCGAATGTCGATGTTGTAACTGAATTTGTGCAGATGGTCCTTGCGCAGCGGGCCTACGAGAGCAATTCCAAAGTCATTCGCGCTGCCGATGACATGTATAGCCAAGTTAACAACATGGCGCGGTAAGCAGAGATGAGACGAACACTGTTGGCCCTATTTCCGCTGGTTGTCTTGTCTACTCTGCCGGCCAACGCCTTGGCTTGTAGCGAGACTTCGGCTTCGCCTCTAACGCAGGCTTTAAGGACGGACCACTACATCACCGACACGATCCTGCATCGGCGATGGGCGGTGGTTATGGACTGCAGACATCCTGAACGGCCTTGGACGCTTAGAGAAGTGGTGTGGGAGAAAAAGGCGTCCGCAGTTACGGTCCGAAAGACTGAAACCGAAAAATCGGGTCATGGACGACAGTTGATCCCTGCCGGCGCGAAAGTCCGGATCTGGCGCAATGCAGGCGGGGCGAGCATTGAATTGAGCGGCATCGCTCTGGATACGGCCGACCTGGGCCAGACAATCCATGTGCGAACGGGACCGCGAGGTACTGTGCTTGAGGGCAAAGTGTCTGGCGCGGGGTCGGTCGAACTGTCAGCGTTGGCCAAATGGCAAAGCGGGTTGAGGGCTCAATGAAGATCAAGCAACATGGCGCGTGGCTGCGTTTTTCGGCTGTTCTCCTCTGCTTCGTGATCTGCGAAATGGTGCAGGCAGCCGAAAAAAAGCAGGAAAAAACCCCAAAGCCTACCCCACCCGACTCGGCGCTTAATGCCTACATTACGCGTGTCGAGGCGGACAGCGCTGCTGAAGCGCATTCGCCGGGAGCCATCTGGATCCCCGATGGGCGCTTAACACGCCTGTCGGCTGATGTAAAGGCGTCTCGTCTGCATGATCCCATCGCGATCGTGGTCTCAGAGAGCCTTGCCGCATCGACAGACGGCACTGTGAAAAATTCGCGTGCTTCAAATGCCAGTTCTCAGATATCCGCGCTTTTCGGCAAGCTCTCGGCTGGAAACGCGTTGAACAATCTACTGAATCAGAATTCATCATCTGGTCTGAATGCGCAGGGACAGAGTGTGACCAGCTCCAGTTTGAGTACGACGCTCGGTGGTGAAGTAGTCGATGCTTTGCCGAATGGCATGCTTGTGATTCAGGCGGTTCGTCAGGTCACCTTCAATCAGCAGACGCAACTCATCAAGCTACGCGGTCTTGTTCGTCCCGATGACATCAACGCGCAGAACCAGGTGCTCTCGACAGCGATCACGAGCCTCGAACTCGAGGTTGTTGGTAAGGGGATCATCAA
>Ga0081540_1001423_pt1 | contig 20698 bp, 21 predicted proteins | sample TabmetS2T1R1_FD_71024 | JGI IMG/M metagenome (GOLD analysis project Ga0081540, IMG submission 71024) | Tabebuia heterophylla rhizosphere microbial communities from the University of Puerto Rico - S2T1R1 | ecosystem: Host-associated > Plants > Roots > Rhizosphere ... | reverse complement strand
CGCCGAGTGTCCTTCGCGCTTCAGCGCCTTGGTGATCGCGCGCGAGCGCTTCGCGGATGGTTTCTTGCGCTTGCGCGCGGAATGACCCGCGGCGTAGGCGCTCTTGGCGCTCTTGCGCGTCTTCGCCGAGCCTTTCTTCGGCGGCGGCAGATCGACGCCGGCGCGGCGGGCCTTCGACAGCCCGATCGCGATCGCCTGCTTCGTCGAGCGTGCGCCGTGCTTGCCTTCGCGCACGTGCTCGATCTCCTCGCGCACGAATTCGCCGGCCTGCGTGCTCGGCGCCTTGCCTTCGCGCTTGTCGCGCTCCGCTCGTTCGAGGGTTTCCTGCTCGGGCATTGTGATGTCTCCTTCGCGCGCCGTCCGCTGGCCGGGATGTCCCGGCGTTTCGACAGCAATCCACGTGCCACGCGCGGCACGTCGGGTGTGTCGTTGCGGAGCCGATCAGCCGACGAGCGGAATCGCGAGCACGACGGTCGTGCCGTCGATGTCCGTGCTCTCGATCGTCGCAATGCCGCCGGTACGGCGCACGGCGTCCTTCGCCTGCGCGAGGCCGATGCCGCGACCGGGCTCGTTGCCGTGCATCCCGAAGAAAAGGTCGAAGGCCTGGCTGCGCACGTCGTCGGCGAGAGCGGCGCCGTGATCGCGCACGGCGACGACGAGATAGTCGCGACCGGCTTCGCCACGCAGCTCCGTGCCGGGCGCGTTGCGCGTCGATACCGCGATCGCGCCCTCGCCTGCCGCGCGCGCGTTGGCGACGAGGTTGTGGAGGGCCTGCTCGAAGAAAGTCGCGTCGATCATGACCGACGAACGTTCCGCGTCGCAGTGGAGCTCGATGCGCGGCCCGTCCTGCGCGCCGGGATCCTCCGCGCAGACGCGCGCGATCAGCACGTGCGCATCGAGCGTCGTCGGCGACTCGCAGGCGTGGGACGCCGTCGCGAGCCAGTCGGTGAGCACGCGACCGCGGCCGATCACCTTGACCGCGTTGGCGAGAAAGGCGTTGGCTTTCGCGGGATCGTTGATGCGCATCGCCATCTCGACGCTGGTCAGCGCGACGGCGAGGACGTTGTTGAAATCGTGAGCGATCTGCGCGCCGAGCTGGCCGAGCGTCACGGCGAGCAGGTGCGGCTCGTGCAGATGCCGCGGCGAAGATGCGATATCAGGCGGCAACTCGTCGTCCATCGCGTCGATGATAGCGAGGGCTGCGCGTTCGTCCAGCGTGGGCAGCGAACTCATGCGGCGCCCGGCCGGCGCCGATGGCGGCGATCTACGAAGGCTTCCTGACTTCGGGCTCGCCGTGCGTGGGCGCGCTCGCGCTCAGCTCTTGGTCCGCGAGACGCATGGCCTCGGCGAATTCGCGCGTGAATTCGTTGCGCGCGCCGCAGCTCGGACAGATCGCCTCGTCGTGCTCGACGAGCTCGCTGCGGCTGTCGACGAATTCGGCGCCGCACGCGGCGCAGCGGAGTTTCGTTACGGGCATACGACGAAGCACGCCGCGACGGCATGCCGTCGGCCGTCGGAGCGGGAGCGCACATCCGTTTGCTTCTCCCGGTCCGATGACCGAAGCGTCTGCTCAGAACTGCGCAGCCTGTTCGCGGGCGGCCTCGTTCTCGCGCACGATGGGCGCGCGTGGTGCGACGACCGGTGCCAGCGTCTCCTGCACGTTCACGGGACGGCTCGCGGAGCCGCGATGGCTCGCCTCGCCGCCCTTGCGTCCGATCGCGGCCATGTGGGCACGATTGGCGCTCACGGCCTCGCCCCCTTTCCGGCCCGCCTCGCGCGCTTCCTCGGACGAGAACTCGTGAGCCGTTCCCTGCTGATGGGCAGCGCGTCCGCCCAGGCTCGCTATGCTTCTCTGCTTTTCGGAATCCATCGAAGCGAAGCCGCGGCCGCGGGGCTTGGCGTTGTCTCGGTCACTCATGATGACTACCTCTTGGAAAGTGGTGGAGGGCGTCGCTGACGCGGCGGGGTTGGACGCGGCAGCCATCGGTCGTTGAGCAAGGCACATGCCAGAGCTCGCCGGCCTTTCCAGCCGTCCGCGAGGCCGCTCGAGGCACTCCGGACGCGCACGCGGTCGCGGCAAATAATTCCTCGACGAGGAAAAAGACACACACACCCCAACTTGGCGCATCGACAGCCGCGCGGCGGCGCACCGATGTTTCGCGAGCGCAAAAAAAGGGGCCGCCCAAATGGGCAGCCCTGAATGTCGGTGGTGGCGAGAAGGACGTCATCGCCTTGGGGAGATCAGCCGACATTTGCCCACGGGAGCAAGCGGCGTGCCACGGCGACATTGCGCGGTCGCGCGGCTCGTCGACCGCGAAGCCGGGGAATTACTTTCCGGTCCGTGCGACAGTTTTTCGCGCCGGCGGCCGCTTGAGCTTCGCAAGATCGTCGACGAAAGCTTTGTAAGCCGCGTCGTAGCCGCCGCCGATGCGTGAGCGCAGCACCGCCGACGGATGGACGGTCGCAAGGCCCCAGCGATCCGGGCCGAGCGGGCGCCATTCGCCGCGCATCTGCATCAACTTGAACGCGGAACCGAACGTCACGCGCGCCGCCATCGCGCCCAGGCAGACGACATGGCGCGGCTCGACGGCTTCGATCTCGCGATCGAGCCAGCGCAGGCACGCCTCGATCTCGCCGGCGTTGGCGCGCTTGTGCAGGCGCCGCTTGCCGCGCAGCTCGAACTTGAAATGCTTGATGACGTTCGTGACATACAGGCGGCCGCGATCGACGCCGACTTCCGCGAGCGCCTGATCGAGCAGCCGTCCGGCCGGGCCGACGAACGGCACGCCTTCGAGGTCTTCGCGATCGCCGGCCTGCTCGCCGATCAGCATGATCCGCGCATCGTCGGGACCGTCGCCGAAAACGGTCTGCGTCGCGGGCTTCCAGAGCGGGCACGCGCGGCAGCGGCGGGCCACGCGGCGCAGCGAGGCGATCGTCGGTGCCTTTGTCGTCAACGCAGCAGGAATTTCGCGCCGCCGGGGCGCGCCGCCTTTTGCGGCGCCGCCGGCACCGCGCGCAGCGGGACCTTTCGATCGCACACGAGATCCTCCGTGACGCGCCGTCTCGCGTCGAACACGCGCACGATCGCGGTGCGGCCGCGCAGCTCGTTCTCGAACGCGGCGAGCTGGCGCGCATCGATGATCGCCTGCGCGCGCGTATCGTACGTCGCACGGATGCTGCCGCTCTGGCGGATGTGCCAGCGCACGCTGGTTTCCGATTCGGGCTCTACCACGAAGACGACCTGACCCATGGCTGCCACCCTAGCCGCGCTGCGACGAAGTGCAGGCGTCGAAGCAAGCGATATGCCATTTTCGGGTGCGCCGGCCGCTGTCACGCGGTACGAGCAAATTGTTCGCGGTGCTGCGTCGAATTTGCGCGCCTGCGCGCCCTCGCCCGCTTGCCGTGAGGCCGGCCGCGCGTGGACCGAAACTTGCCTGTGGATGAACGAGGGTTCGGAGCGGGACGCGGGCGCGCCGCCCCGATCGAATCGACAGGGTGGGACCATGACCTACGATGAGCTGCACGAAACGACCTGGATCAGCACGACCTCGGCATTGCCCGTGAAAGGCCAGCCGGTCGAGTTCATGCTGACCGCGCGGGAATGCCCGATCGTCGGCGTGTTTGCCGAAGACGGCTTTCGCTCGCGCTGGACCCACTACGCGCCCGAGCTCGTCTGCCGGTGGCGCGGCGCCATGACGGCGCAGGGCGCCGCGGCGGCGTGACGCGATCGCTTCGTTCGACGCTCAGCGTCGGGCGCGGAAAAATCCCTTGAGCAGCTCGCCGGCTTCCGCGCCGAGCACGCCTTCGGCCACTTCGACGCGGTGGTTGTGGCGTTCGTGCTGCAGCAGATCGAAAACGCTCCCGGCTGCGCCGGTCTTCGGATCGCGCGCGCCGTAGATCACGCGCGCGAGCCGCGCGTGGACGATCGCTCCCGCGCACATCGCGCACGGCTCGAGCGTCACGTAAAGCTCGGCGCGCGGAAAGCGGTAGTTGCCGAGCCGGCGCCCCGCGTCGCGCAGCGCGAGGACTTCGGCGTGCGCGGTCGGATCCGACGCGGCGATGTTGCGGTTCCACCCTTCCCCGACGAGCTTCCCGTCGAGCACCAGCACGGCGCCGACCGGCACTTCGCCTTCGGCGGCTTCGGCGTGGCGCGCGAGATCGAGCGCGCGCGCCATCCAGAACGCGTCGTCGCCGGCGGTCATGGCCGTGCGCACGCCGCGGTCGACGTCATTCCCATTCGATCGTCGCGGGCGGCTTGCCGCTCACGTCATAGACGACGCGAGAGACATCGGGTATCTCGTTGATTATCCTGCCGGAGACCTTGCCGAGCAGCTCGTACGGCAGGTGCGACCAGTGCGCCGTCATGAAATCGATCGTCTCGACTGCGCGGATCGCGATGACCCATTCGTACGCCCGCCCGTCGCCGACGACGCCGACCGACTTCACCGGCAGGAACACCGCGAACGCCTGGCTGACCTTGTCGTACCAGCCGGCGCGGCGCAGCTCCTCGATGAAGATGTGATCGGCCTTCTGCAGGATCTCGGCATATTCGCGCCGGACCTCGCCGAGAATGCGCACGCCGAGGCCGGGCCCCGGGAACGGATGGCGATAGACCATCTCGCGCGGCAGGCCGAGCTCGACGCCGATGCGACGCACTTCGTCCTTGAACAGCTCGCGCAGCGGCTCGACGAGCTTGAGGTTCATTTCGTCCGGCAAGCCGCCGACGTTGTGGTGCGACTTGATCACGTGCGCCTTGCCGGTCTTCGCGCCGGCCGACTCGATCACATCCGGATAGATCGTCCCCTGCGCAAGCCATTTCACGCCTTCGAGCTTGTGCGCTTCCTCGTCGAACACCTCGATGAACGTGCGGCCGATGATCTTGCGCTTCGCTTCGGGATCCGCGACGCCTTCGAGCGCCGCATAGAAGCGGTCGGCGGCGTCGACGCGGATCACCTGCACGCCCATGTGCTCGGCCATCGTCGCCATGACCTGGTCGCCTTCGTGCCAGCGCAGAAGCCCGGTGTCGACGAACACGCACGTGAGCTGAGCGCCGATCGCCTTCTCGAGCAGCGCGGCCACGACCGACGAATCGACGCCGCCCGACAGCCCGAGCAGCACCTTGTCCCTGCCGACCTCCTTGCGCACGCGCGCGACGGCATCGTCGATGATGCGGCCCGGCGTCCACAGCGTCGCGCAGCCGCAGACGTCGACGACGAAGCGGCGCAGGATCTCGGTGCCGCGTTTCGTGTGCGTGACTTCGGGATGGAACTGCACGCCGTAGCGGCGCTCGGCTTCGTTCGCGATCGCGGCGATCGGCACGTCGTCGGTCGACGCGACGACGTCGTACCCTGGCGGCGCTGCCGTCACGCGATCGCCGTGCGACATCCAGACGTCCAGACGTCCGCTTTCGTCGGCAAGGCCTTCGAGCAGCCGGCTCGAGATCGTCGGCACCACCGACGCATGGCCGAACTCGCGCGCGTGGCCGCCTTCGACGGTGCCGCCGAGCTGCATCGCCATCGTCTGCATGCCGTAGCAAATGCCGAGCAGCGGAACGCCCGCTTCAAACGCTTCCTGCGGCGCGGCCGGCGCGGCGTCCTCGATCGTCGACTCGGGACCGCCTGAAAGAATGATCCCGCGCGGCGCGAATCTCGCGATCTCGGCCGGATCGTGGTCCCAGGCCCAGACCTCGCAGTAGACGCCGATCTCGCGCACGCGGCGCGCGATGAGCTGCGTGTACTGCGCACCGAAGTCGAGGATCAGGATCTTGTCGGTGTGGATGTTCACGTCGTGCTTCATTTCTCGGCGTTCCAGCGGTCGGCGTCGGCGAGCATCGCTTCGAGCAGCGGATGCGGGGTATCGGCGAACGGATTGGCGATCGTGACGCCATTCCAGGTGAAACCGTCTTGCATGTCCTCTGACAACAGCAGGCGGCACTCGGCCTCAGCTGTCGCGGAGACGATGATGGCGTCCCAGATCGAGAGGCCATGATCTGCCGCGAGATCCATTGCGGAGACCATGACGCTCCGGGACGTTTCGATCAGCGAAAACGCATCCCGCCAGCCGAGCACTGATGCGCGCGCGCGCTCGGGCGACCGTCCGCCCTTACGCACGAGCACCGCGAAAAGCTCGCCGAGCACCTGCACAGGAAGGAATGCGGTGAGCTGCGGCACGCGACGCAACAGTGCGCGAGCCTGCTGACGGCGCGGCGAGTCGTTCAAGCCCTCGGCATAGACGAGGATATTCGTATCGAACGCGACTCTCATTTCGAGCGTTCGTACAGCTCGTCGCGCGTCCAGCGGCCGATGTTGAGGACAGGCTCTGACTCGAGACGTGCGAGCAGCAGCTCGAGAGCGCGGGCCGACACCTTCGAATCGGAGTCCACCGGCACGATCTTCGCGACCGGCTTGCCGTGTGAGGTCACGACATACGTTGTGTGAGATTCGCGGACGCCGCGGAGAAGCTGGGAAAAGCGCCTATTCGCATCGGCCGCGGAAATGGGTTCGTCCATAGCCGTCAGAGTAAAGTAGTGATATTACCTACTATCTCATACCATCGACCCCAAGGGCAATGGTTCTTCGACGATTCCGCCCGCTGGGGAACCCGTCGTTACGGCGCCGCTGCGTCAATCCAGCCGGTAATTCGGCGCTTCCTTGGTGATTGCAACGTCGTGCACGTGCGACTCACGCACACCCGCCGACGTGATGCGCACGAAGTGCGGCTTCGCACGCATCTCGGCGACCGACGCGCACCCGACGTAGCCCATCGCGGCGCGGAGGCCGCCCGCGAGCTGGTGCACGATGTTGCGTAGCGGCCCGCGGTACGGCACGCGGCCCTCGATGCCTTCCGGCACGAGCTTGTCGGCGTCGCCTTCGTCGTCCTGGAAGTAGCGGTCTTTCGAGCCTTTCTGCATCGCGCCGAGCGAGCCCATGCCGCGATAGCTCTTGTACGAGCGGCCCTGATACAGCTCGACTTCGCCGGGCGCCTCCTCGGTGCCGGCGAACATGCCGCCGATCATCACGCAGTCCGCGCCGGCGGCGAGCGCCTTCGCGATATCGCCGGAATAGCGGATGCCGCCGTCGGCGATGAGGCCGATGTCGCTGTCCTTTAGCGCGTCGCGCACCATGCCGACGGCCGAGATCTGCGGCACGCCGACGCCGGCGACGACGCGCGTCGTGCAGATCGACCCCGGCCCGATGCCGACCTTGACCGCATCGGCGCCGGCATCGACGAGCGCCTTCGCGGCGTCGCCGGTCACGATGTTGCCGGCGATCAGCGCCATGTGCGGATACGCGTTGCGCGTCCAGCGCACGCGTTCGATGACGCCTTCGGAATGGCCGTGCGCGGTGTCGATGACGAGCACGTCGACGCCGGCTTCGACCAGCGCCTCGATGCGCTGCTCGGTATCGCCGCCGACGCCGACCGCCGCGCCGACGCGCAGGCGCTCGCGATCGTCCTTGCACGCGTTCGGATTGTCGCGCGCCTTCTGGATGTCCTTGACCGTGATGAGGCCACGCAGGCGGAACGCGTCGTCGACGACGAGGATCTTCTCGATGCGATGCTTGTGCAGGAGCGCGAGCACTTCCTCGTCGTCCGCGCCTTCCTTGACCGTCACGAGGCGCTCCTTGCGCGTCATGATGTTCTTGACCGGATCCTCGGGCCTCTTCTCGAAGCGCAGGTCCCGGTTCGTGACGATGCCGACGAGCTGCTCGCCGTCGACGACCGGCACGCCGGAGATGTTGTGCGCGCGCGTGATCTGCATGACCTCGCGGATCGACGTCTGCGGCCCTACCGTGATCGGATCGCGAATCACGCCGGCCTCGAATTTCTTGACGAGCCGGACCTCGGCGGCCTGGCGTTCGATCGACATGTTCTTGTGGATGATGCCGATGCCGCCGGACTGCGCCATCGTGATCGCGAGACGCGCTTCGGTGACGGTATCCATCGCCGCCGAGACGATCGGGAGATTCAGGCGGATCGTGCGCGTGAGGCGGGTGCCGAGATCGACATCGCGCGGAAGGACGTTCGAAAAGGCGGGGACGAGCGAGACGTCGTCGAAAGTGAGTGCTTCGGAGAGGATGCGCATGACCTATTTTACAGGCATGGGGTTCGGCTCGCCAGAGTGATTCGGGCGCTGGACCGGTGGCGCCGGGACATGCGGTCTGGCGCCGCAGGGTTCAAGCAAAGGCGCCGCCGCGGACCGCGTTTGTGGCTAGACTGCGCACCGATTCCGACTCCCGCTGCCGATGAACAACGGATCCCCGCGCCGCCAAGGCTGGTTTTCGACCTTCGCCCTCGTGCTGGCGCCCGTCCTCTTCATCGCTCTCTCGATCGTGCGCGCCTGGCGCAACGCCGCCGGCGCCGGCAACTACACCGGCTGTCACGACTGCTTCTGGCTGCCGACGTTCGGCCACGACGCGTGGCTGTTCGCGATCCTGCTCGGCGCGCTGGCCCTGGGCACGCTCGCGCGCCTCGGGTGGCTCGCCTTCGTGTGCCGGCTTTTCGCAGCCCTGATCCTTCTCGCGTTCGCCGCAGACATCGCGCTCGACTCGCTGCTCTCGAGCCGCCTTCACTTCGGCGACGTGCTGCGCTTCGGCCGTCATGTCGACGCGGACTTCAGCGTCGTGCGCGCGGCGTTTCTCACCTCGCAGAGTATCGGCCGTCTCGCTTTCTTCGCGCTGGTGATCGTCGTCGTGATCGGCCTCGTCCTGCCGACGCGCCGGCACGCGCGATTCGCGCAAGCGTATGCCGTCGGGACGATCGCTGCACTCGCCTTCTCGGCGTTCGCGTTGTCGCGGCCCGTGCACTACGTCAACGAGATATTCACCTGGAACTTCGTCGAGGCGAACTTGCCGCAAGGCCGCATGAAGACGTTCTCGGCGCCGTTCATCGCCGACCAGCGACGACGCGTCGACGCGATGCCGAAGACCTGCGGCAAGTCGGACGATTTCGGCGGCAGCGTGATCGTGCTGCTGGTCGAATCGCTGTCGGCATGGCACAGCAAACTGCTCGGCAGCCCCGATGACTGGACGCCCGAGCTCGATGCGATCGCGCGCGACAACCACTATTTCACGCGCTTCTACGCGAACGGTTTCACGACCAGCACGGCCGAAATCGCGGTTCTCGCGGGGCGGCCGCCGCTCGCGCCCGCCGGCAAGCTGCTCCTCGGTTTCGACGACTATCCGGATCTCGATGGCACGCTGCCCGACATCGCGCACGCCGCGGGACGCGAGGCTGCGTTCTTCACGACCGGCGATACGTCGTTTCTCGGCCTCGACGCCTGGCTGCACCATCTCGGCTTCGACGTCGTCGGCAACAACAACGACGCCTTCTACAGGAACATGAAACGCTGGCAGTTCGGCGCCGCCGAAGACGCCGCGCTCTACGATCGCGTGCTCGACTGGATCGATACGCGCGATGCATCGCGGCCGTTCGTCGCGACGCTGCTGACGGTCAGCACGCACCCGCCGTACGTCGATCCGCGCACCGGCAAGATCGATCCCGAGCATTCGTTCAAATACGCCGATGCCGAGATCGGACGCTTCCATCGCGAGCTCGGCAAGCGCGGCTTCTTCGACCACGGCGTACTGCTCGTGCTCGGCGACCACCGCACGATGACGCCGCTGCACGAAGACGAATACCGCGCCGACGGTGAGCGCGCGTTCGCGCGCGTTCCACTCGTCGTCGCCGGCAAGGCCGATCTGCCGAAGGTCGTCGACGCGCCGTTCCAGCAGACCGACATCGTGCCTTCGATCGCCGACCTCGCCGGCCTCGAAACCTGCGCGTCGCCGTTCACCGGCCATTTCCTGCGCGCTGAGCCGAGGCCGGCCGACTACATCCTGCACGTGCGCGGCGACGATCGCGACCGGCTCGATGTCTATTCCGGTGAAACCGGCGTGGCCGCGTTCCGCTACGACGGCGACGCCAGCGGCTGGTCGACCGCGCCGCCGCCGCGCGCGGACGACGTCGCGGCATGGATCGACACGCACCGCGTCCGCCCGCCGCCGCCGGGCGGCCGACTGCCTTACGCCTGCCACAGCGGCGTCCGAAGCTGGTCCGGAACCCCTGCCGCCTTTTCGAACATGCCCGAAAATCGCTTTCTCGCCATGTCCACACGGCCGCCCTCGGTTCGGCGCCGGCATTTCCTCAAGGCGGCGCTCGCCGCGGCGATCGCGCCGTGGCTCGCGCGTCCGGCGAGCGCGTCGGACAAACCGGCCCTGTTCACGGACTACCCGTTCCGGCTCGGCGTCGCGTCCGGCACGCCGACCGCGACGAGCGTGGTCCTTTGGACGCGTCTCAGTCCCGACGCGCTGCACGACGGCGGCATGGGCGCGCAGCAAGTCCGCCTGCTGTGGGAAGTCGCGGCCGACGAGCAGTTCGCGCACGTGGTCCGGTGCGGCGAGTGGTTCGCGATGGCGGGTCGCGCGCACAGCGCGCACGTGACCGTCGACGGCCTGCAGCCGGATCGCTGGTACTGGTACCGCTTCATCGCCGGCGGCGAAACGAGCCCGGCCGGCCGAACGCGGACGCTGCCCGCGCCCGGCGCCGAGCCCTCGCGCCTCCGTTTCGCGCTCGCGTCGTGTCAGCACTACGAATACGGCTACTTCTCGGCCTACCGCCACATGCGCGAGGACGATCCCGACCTCGTCTTCTTCGTCGGCGACTACATCTACGAATACAGCGCCGTCGCCGACCGCGTCCGCGTGCACGCGACGCCGGAGCCGCACACGCTCGCCGAGTACCGCGCGCGCCACGCGCAGTATCACCTCGACGCGGACCTGCAGGCGATGCGGCGGTCCGTGCCGTGGTGCATGACGATCGACGACCACGAAGTCATGAACGACTGGGCCGGCGACACCGGCGAGGATCTCGACCCGAACTTCGTGCAGCGGCGCGCCGCGGCGCTGCAGGCGTATTTCGAGCACGTGCCGCTGCCGATGGAGAGCCTGCTGGCCGATGGCCGGCTCGCGCTTCATCGCAGCATGGATTTTGGCGCGGCTGCGCGCTTCCACATCCTCGACGACCGGCAGTATCGCGACGCGGAAGCCTGCCCGCGCCCCGGCATGGGCGGCTCGAACTACGTGACCGATGCAGCCTGTCCCGAGCGGCGCGATCCGTCGCGAACGTTGCTCGGCGCCGCGCAGGAAAAATGGCTGGACCGATCGCTCGCCGAGAGCCGCGCGCGCTGGAACATCGTCGTGCAGCAGACGCTGATGTCCGAGCTGCGCCAGCCGTCCGACGACGGCATGCGTTACTGGACCGACGGCTGGGACGGCTATCCGGCCGCTCGAAAGCGCGTGCTCGACGCGCTCGCGCACCATCGCGCGCGCAATCCGCTCGTCATCGGCGGCGACTACCACAGCACGCTCGCCGCGAACGTCAAGGCGGATTTCGCGCGTCCCGAGTCGCCGACGGTCGCCACCGAGTTCGTCGGCACCTCGATCACGTCGCCGGCGATGCCGCTCGAGATCTTCAGGAAGCGCGTCGCCGTGAGCCCGCACATCCACTACGCGAACAGCGAGCGCCGCGGCTATCTGCTGTTCGATGTCGGCAACGGCGGCGTCGATGTCGCCGTGCGCACGCTGGGCGACGTCGCGGCACACGATACGACTTGCGCGACCGAACGACGCTTTCACGTCGCCGACGGAAAACCGGGCGTCGAGGACGCCTGACTAGCGCACAAGCGCGAGCGAAAGCTCCGGCCAGTACGTGATCACGAGCACCACACCGAGCAGGATCAGGAAGAACGGCAAGCTCGCGCGCACGAGCGTCACGACGGGCTTGCCGAAGCGCATGCTCGCGATGAACAGGTTCATGCCGACCGGTGGGAGGAAGATGCCGAGCTGCAGGTTCGCGAGGAACAGGATGCCGAGGTGGATCGGATCGACCTCGTAGTGCATCGCGACCGGCAGCACGAGCGGCACGAGGATGATGATCGCCGGGAAGCCTTCGAGCAGCATGCCGAACACGAGCAGGAAGAGGTTCAGCACGAGCAGGAACATGCCTTTGCTCGTGATGCTGCCCTGGATCGCTGTGAAGAGCTGCTCGGGCACTTCGGCGTCGATCAGCCAGTTCGTCAGCGCGAGCGAGAAGCCGAGGATGACGAGGATTGCGCCGACCAGCAGCATCGCCTCGCGCGCGACGAGCGGCAGTTTCCGCAGCGGAATCTCGCGGCGGATCAGCACGGTCACGATCAGCACGTAAAGCGCGGTCGCAGCGGCGGCTTCGGATGCCGCGAGCTTGCCGGAATAGATGCCGCCGAGCACGACGAACGGCAGCGGAATCTCCCACGCCGCGTCGAGCAGCGCGGCGCCGAGCTCGCGCCCGCTCGTGCGCTCGCGCACGACGTGCACGCGGCGCGCGTGCCAGATGCTGTAGATCGCCAGGAGACCGACCATCAGCGCGCACGGCAGCACGCCGGCCTTGAACAGCGCGTCGATGCTGACCGGCGGCGTGGTGTGGAACTGCTGCGCGACGACGCCGTACAGGATCAGCGGCATCGACGGCACGAGGATCAGGCCGAGACTGCCCGACGCGGTCAGAAGTCCCAGCGAAAAACGCTCGCCGTAATTCGCCTGCAGCAGCGCGGGATAGAGCACGGCGCCGAGCGCGACGATCGTGACGCCGGTCGCACCGGTGAACGCCGTGAACATCGCGCAGGCGATCACCGCGACGATGGCGAGACCGCCCGGCAGCCAGCCGATCAGCGCGTTGCTGACGCGCACGAGCCGTTGCGGCGCCTTGCTTTCGGCAAGCAGGTAACCTGCGAGCGTAAACAGCGGAATCGCGATCAGAGCGGGCATATCGGCGAGCCGGTAGAACTCGACCGCGACCGCGACGCCCTCCTGCCCCGACGCGTGGAATCCGAGCAGCGCGATCGCCGCGATCAGCGCGAACAGCGGCGCACCGAGCACGGCGAGCACGACGAGCGCGAGGCCGGCGAGGATCATCATGGAAGTTCAGGCGCGAGCGCGGGCGCATCGCTGCGCGGCGGCTGGAACGCGCGCCAGCCGAGGCGGATCGCGAGCAGCGCAAACCCGGCCGGCAGGATCGACTCGACGGTCCACGCGGGAATGCCCGCGACCGGCGCGCCGCCGCCGAAATCGAGCTCGACCAGATTCGCGCCGTACCAGGCCATCGCGGCGCACATCGCGGCGGCGAACAGCAGCGCGATCACGCGCACGACGCGCCGCACGCGTCCGTGCAGGAAGTGCGTCAGGAGATCGAGGCCGATGTGCTTGTCGTCGCGGGCCGCGGCCAGCGCGCCGAGCATCGCCGCCCACAGCACCATCGCGCGAAGCAGCGGATCGGCCCATTCGAAGCCGGTCTCGAAGAAATTGCGGAGCACGATCTGCGCGCCGGCGAGCAGCACCATCGCCAGCACCAGCGTCGCGATCACGGCGGTCTCGACGCGCTCGACCAGGCGCGCGACGCGCGCGCGCGTTTCGCTCACTTCGACGCGCCGCGCGCTTGCGCCAACGCGGCATCGAGCGCTTTCTGAAGCTCCGGAGTGAACGCGTGATCGGCCGTCAGCTTCTGGTACGCGTCTGCGCCGATCACCTCCCACCGCTTGCGCTCGTCGGCATCGGGCTGGAACAGCGTGATGCCCTGCTTCTTCAGCGCCTCGCGCGCGGAGGCGTTGTCCGTGCGGCTCTGCTTGTCGATCCGCTCGAATGCCGCGCCGATCTGGTCGCCCAGGATTTTCTTGTCGTCGGCGCCCAGCGAATCGAACGTCTTGTTGTCGACGACGAGCTCGCCGACGACGTATATGACCGGGAGATCGATGACGTGCTTGATCTTCGTGTGCCACTGGAACGCGATCGCACCCGACGTCGTGTTCGCGGCGGAGTCGATCAGTCCGGTCTGGAGGCTCGTGTAGACGTCCGACAGCGGCAGCGGCACCGGCGTGACGCCCGCGGTCTTGAACGTGAGCGCGGCGATGTCGTCGCCCTGCGGCACCCACACCTTCGCGTTCTTGAGGTCTTCGCGCGTCTTGATGTCGCGCGTGCTCATCAGATACGCGAAGCCGCCGCCGCTGAGACCCAGGACCTCGAAGCCCGCCTTGCGCACCGCGTCCTTGAGCAGCGGATCGACCTTCGCGCGAACCTTGTCGACCTCCTCCTCGTTGCGGAACAGGAACGGCACTGTGTAGATCTCGGCGTCCTTGGTGATGAGGCTCGCCTCGCCGCCCGTGAAAGCGCCGCCCTGGAGCTGGCCGATCTTGATCTTGCGCAGCACCGTCGCGGCGTCGCCCATCACGCCGCCGGGGTAGTACTTGATCTCGACGCGACCGTCGGTCGCCTTCTTGATCGCATCGCCGGTCGCGCGCATCTCCTGCATCCACGCCGTGCCGTCGGGCGCGATCGTCGCGATCTTGATCGTCGTCGCCGCGGTCGCCGGCGCGGCGGCGAATGCCAGCGCGAGCGAAATCGAAATCGGATTCATGAAGCGCATTCGGATTCCTCCATGGTCTTCAGAAAAAGTCCTTCCCGGATTCGAGCAACTGTCGCGCCTGCTGCTGCGCGATCACGTTGATCAACGTGAGGCCCGGCGCGTGCGGATCGGCCGCGATCGCCTCGTTGAGCAGCTTGTCGTGCAGCTCCTTGTCGAACACGAGCCGAGCGTACTGCTTGGCATAGAGCACGCGAACCATCTGGTTGCGTCCCTGCGACAGCGCGAGCGCCTTCTCGAAGTCGGCCTTGCCCTCGTCGGGCTTGCCGCCGAGCGAAGCGGGCCGCAGCGTCGCCATGACGCCGAGATACATGTACGGCTCGCCGTTCATGTAGTTCGGATCCAGCGCGACGACGCGATCGAGCAGCGCCTGCACGCGCGGGATATCGGCGATCGACGCCCAGTCGCTCGAATGGCTCTGGATGCGGCCGGCCCAGGTCGTGGCGAGCACGTAGATCGTCGCGATGTCCTTCGCGCCGACTTTCGCGACCTCGGCCGCGAACGGCTCGAACGGCTGCTCCATCGCCTTGCACAACGCCGGCAGCGAGATGCACGCGGCGCGTTTCGCGTAGTCGAATCCGTGCGCAGAAAGCCGCTGCGCGCGCGCGGGATCGTCGATGAAGCCGCCGGCATACGCGCCATAGAGCCGCGCGCCGGCGAGCAGCATGCCCGCGTTCCCGGGATCGCCCTGGATCAGCCCGTCGACGAGCAGGAGCCACGACGGAATGCCGTCGCGCGCCAGCGTGACGTCGTCCTGCTCGAGGATGCCCGCGGTGAGATTGTCGGCAAGCCGGTGGCTCGCCTTGTCGACGAAGGTCGCGCAGCCCGCGAGAGCGGCGGCAAAGGCGACGCAGGCGGCAGCGCTGAATGGCGTTCGGATCGGCATGGCGGGCAAATGGTAGTCGATCGTCGTGAAGCTCAGTCGAAGAACGTCTCGGCGGCTTCGAGCGTGTTTTCCATCAGCGTCGCCACTGTCATCGGGCCGACGCCGCCGGGCACGGGCGTGATCCACGACGCCCGTGCGGCGGCCGGCGCGAATTCGACGTCGCCGACGAGCCGTCCGTCCTCGAGGCGGTTGATGCCGACATCGATGACGACGGCACCCGGCTTGATCCAGCCGCCCTTGATCAGCTCCGGGCGACCGACCGCCACCACGACGACGTCGGCCCCGCGCACTTCGCTTTCAAGATCGCGCGTGAACTTGTGGCAGGCCGTGGTCGTGCAGCCGGCGAGCAGCAGCTCGAGCACGAGCGGCCGGCCGACGTGATTCGACACGCCGACGACGACGGCCTTCTGTCCGCGCACCGGCCGATCGGTGTGCGCGAGCAGCTTCATCACGCCCTTCGACGTGCAGGGTCGGAGCCCACGCTGGCGCAGCGCGAGCCGGCCGACGTTGACGGCCTGGAAGCCGTCGACGTCCTTGTGCGGATCGATCGCGTCGATGATCGCGGTTCCGTTGATGCCGGCCGGCAGCGGCAGCTGCACGAGGATGCCGTGCACCTCGGGATCGCCGTTCAGCCGGTCGATCAACGCGCGCAACTCGGCCTCGCCGGTCGTCGCGGGCAGATCGAAATCGAGCGAGCGGAACCCGACGCGCGCGCAGGCGCGACGCTTGTTTCGCACATAGACCGCCGAGGCCGGATCCTCGCCGACCAGCACGACGGCGAGCCCGGGCACGCGCTTGCCTTGCGCCTTGCGCGCGGCGACGCGTGCGGCCACGCTGTCGAGCAATTCATCGGCGATGCGCTTGCCGTCGAGGATTCGCGCGGTCATCGGCTGCTTCGAGGGAAACCGCGTATTATCCATGCGCGCGCCGTGCGCCTCAAATTGGACTAGAGTGGGCCTTCGGCCGGCGTCCCGTCGTCGGCGCCATCGAAACGAGGACCACGGCCATGGCCGACCCCGTACTCGAGCTCGAAGCCGCGGTGTTCCGGCGCCTGCTCGAGCACCTCGACCGCCGCAGCGACGTGCAGAACATCGACCTCATGATCGCCGCAGGCTTCTGCCGCAACTGCCTGGCGGACTGGTACCGCGAGGCGGCCGAGGCGCGCGGGATCGACATCGACAAGGAAGCGGCACGCGAGCGGATCTATGGCGAGCCGTTTGCGGCGTGGAAGGCGAAGCATCAGAAGGAAGCGACGCCGGCGCAGCTTGCGGCCTTCGACGCAGCAAAACGCAAGCACGGCTGAGTGGTCGATTCTCCCGTTTGCGGGAGAAGCCGGCGCGCAGCGCCGGATGACGGTAGTCGGAGCGGAACGTTTCGCAAGACTCCCCTCACCCGCGCCTGCGGCGCGACCTCTCCCGCAGGTGGAGAGGTGAATGCTAGTCCGCGCAGAAGCGAGCGACGTCCTCGTAACCGGCGAACACGACATCCGCGCCACACCCGGGACACCGTGGATCGCGAGGCAACCGCAACTCGCGAAACCGCGCGGCCAGGGCGTCGTAGCAAAGCAATCGTCCGACCAGCGTCTCGCCGACGCCGAGCATGAGCTTGATCGCCTCGGTCGCCTGCAGGAGGCCGATCACGCCGGGCAGCACGCCGAGCACGCCCGCCTCGCTGCAATTCGGCGCTTCGTCCGCGGACGGCGGCTCCGGAAACAGGCAGCGATAGCACGGCGACTCGTCGCGCCGCGCGTCGAACACGCTGACCTGACCGGTGAACCGATGCACGGCGCCGTAGACGAGCGGAATCCCGAGCCGCAGGCACGCCGCGCTCAGCAAATATCGCGTCGGAAAGTTGTCGGCGCCGTCGATGACGACGTCGTGATCGCGAAGCAGCGCTTCGACGTTCGCCGCCTGCAACCGCTCGTCATGTTCCAGCACGCGCACGTTCGGATTCAGCGCGCCGACCGCGATGCCCGCGGATTTCGTCTTGCGCATGCCGACGCGCGCATCCGCGTGCATCACCTGCCGCTGCAGGTTCGAGCGCTCGACACGATCGTCGTCTATCAAAGTCAGCGAGCCGACGCCGGCAGCGGCGAGATAGAGCGCCGCCGGCGAGCCCAGTCCGCCTGCGCCGATCAGCGCGACGCGCGACGCGAGCAGCCTGCGCTGGCCGGCGACGCCGACTTCAGGCAGTACGAGATGACGCGCGTAGCGTTCGGCCGTGTCCGCGTCGAGCGATCCCGGATCGGCCGGCAGGCCTTCGGCCTGCCAGCGCGTGAAGCCGCCGCGCACGGAGGCGACGTTTGCGTAACCGAGCTCGCGCAAGGTCGCGGCCGCGAGCAGCGAGCGGCGTCCGGTCGCGCAGATCGTCAGGATTTCGCGGTCGCGATCGGCGGCGAGCTCCGCGATGCGTGCCGGAATCTCGGCACGCGGGATGCCGATCGCACCGGACGGGAGACCGGCGGCACGCTCGTCGTCCTCGCGCACGTCGAGCAACAGAGCGCCCGCGCGCCGGCGCGCAAGCGCTTCGGCCGGATCGATTTCCGAAATCGGGCCGACGTGCTGGCGGGCGGTATTCATCGCGTCACCACAGTCCCGGCAGCGGCACGAGATCGACGACATCGCCCGCGCCGAGCGCGTGGACTTTCTCGGGCATGACGATCAAGGCGTTCGCTTCGGCCATGCCGCGCTGCATGCCCGAGCCCTGCTGCGTCAGCGCGGTCGCGAGCAGCCGGCCGTCCACCGCGCTCTCGAGGCGCGCGCGAAGGAACTCGGTGCGCTCGTGCTTCTTCCGGATCGGCGCGGCCAGCTGCGCGCGCCAGCGAGGCGGCGACGCGTCTGCGCCCTGCATCGCCAGCAGGCCCGGTTGGACGAGCGTCAGGAACGTCGCCAGCGACGACACCGGATTGCCCGGCAGCGCGAAGACGAGCGCCTTGCCGATTTCGCCGCAGAGGAACGGCATGCCGGGCTTCATGCGCACTTTCCAGAAATGGATGCCGCCGGTCTCGCCGACGAGGCCGGGCAGATGATCCGCCTCGCCGGCGGACACGCCGCCGCTCGTGATCACGACGTCGCACGTGGACGCGGCGGCAAGCAGCGCGTCGCGCAACGCATCGCGATCGTCGCGCACGTGCGCGACGGGTTCCGGCACGATGCCGACGCCTTCGAGCAGTCCGCCTATGCTGTACCGATTGCTGTCGTGGATCTGGCCGAAGCCGAGACGCTCGCCCGGCGGCACGAGCTCGTCGCCGGTGACGAGCAACGCGACGCGGGGCCGCCGCGACACGCGCACGCTCGTCTCGCCGCACGAGGCGAGCACGCCGAGCCGCGCCGCGGTCAGGATCTCGCCCGCGCGTGCGGCGATGTCGCCTTCGGCGAAATCTTCGCCCGGCGCACGCACGTTGGCGCCGGCGCGCTCGCCGGCGGGCACGATGATCGTGTCGCCGTCGACGCGCGCGTGCTCCTTGATCACGACCGTGTCCGCGCCGTGCGGCATCGGCGCGCCGGTCGTGATGCGGACGCATTCGCCTGCGCCGACGTCGAGCGATTCGCTCGCGCCGGCCAGCATCACGCCGCGCAGGCGAAAGCGCTTCTCGCCGTCGTTCGGCAGATCGGCGCCGCGCAGCGCGTAGCCGTCCATCGCCGAGTTCGCGAACGGGGGAATCGCATGCGGCGCGACGACGTCGACGGCGAGCACGCGACCGAGCGCGCGATCGAGCGGAACGCCGTCGACGCGGACACGACGCTGCGCGCACAGCTCGACGACCCGCCGCCGCGCTTCGTCGACGGCGAGGTACGTCGGAAACTCAGTCGCGCGATCGAACGGCATCGGCGTAGGCGGCGAAATCCGCGGGCGTGTTGAGATTATGGAACTGTTGCCGGCGATCGGCGAAATCAACCTCGGTGGCGCCGATCGCGTCCTGCCATTCCCATACGCCCTGCCCCGCCCCGGCGGCTTCCCTCGCGGCATCGGCGAGGCCGCGGACGTACAACGCGAACAGCGGCTGCCGCCGCGCGCCGTCGTGGGCGACGACGGCGCGCGAGAACGCGTCGTCCATCGCATCGCGCAGCCGCACGGCGAGATCGTGCGGCGGTGCCGGGCAGTCGACAGGCAACGTCAGCACGTGCTGCGCGCGCGCGACGGCGAGCGCGGTGGCGACGCCGGCGAGCGGACCCTGGAATTCCGGAACGAGATCGGCGTGCACCGGCGCGTATTCCGCGTAGCGCTCGCGATGCCGGTTCGCGATCACGACGAGCTCGATGTCGCCCGCGATGTGTCGGCGGCAATGCTCGATCACGCGTTCGATCAGCGGTTTTCCGCCCGCCGGCTCGAGGCCCTTGTCGAGACCGCCGAGCCGCGTCGCCGCGCCTCCGGCGAGAATCGCGATCGTCAGCGACGGCGCGGTCATCGCGACCTCAGCGCTTGTTGCGCTTGGCGTGGCGGATCAGGCGCTGGCGCCGGCGCTGCTGGCCTTCCGTCAGCTCGTTGCGCTTGCCCGCGTACGGATTTTCCTTTTCGCTGAAATCGATGCGAATCGGCGTGCCTTCGAGCTTGTAGCGCTTGCGGAAGAAGTTCTCGAGGTAGCGCCGGTATCCGTCGGCGATGTGCTTCGTGCGTGAGCCGTGGATGACGATCGTCGGCGGATTCGCGCCGCCCGGGTGCGCGTAGCGGAGCTTCGGCGCGTGGCCGCGCACGAGCGGCGGCTGATAGCCCTGGTAGGCGGCTTCGAGCGCGCGCGTGAGATCGGACGAGGTGAACTTCTTGTGCGCCGACGCATGTGCGCGATCGACCGCCTTGATCAGCTCGCCGATGCCGGTGCCGTGCTTGGCCGAAATGAAGATCTGCCGCGCCCACGGCACGAAGTCGAGCCTGCGCGACAGCGACGCCTTGCACTGCTCGCGCGTGTAGGTGTCGAGACCGTCCCACTTGTTGACCGCGACGACGAGCGCGCGACTGGATTCGAGCACGTGGCCGATCAGCGTGGAGTCCTGGTCGGCGACGCCTTCGCGCGCGTCGAGCATCAGCACGACGACGTCCGCGGCCTCGACCGACTGCAGCGACTTGATCACGCTGAATTTCTCGAGCGCATCTTCGACGCGCGCGCGGCGGCGCACGCCGGCCGTGTCGATCAGCGTGTAGCGTCGGCCGTCGCGAATCAGCGGAACTCGGATCGAATCGCGCGTGGTGCCGGGCATGTCGGAGGCGATCACGCGCTCCTCGCCGATGAGACGGTTCACCAATGTCGACTTGCCGACGTTCGGTCGTCCGACGATCGCGACGCGGATGCCTTCCTCGGCCGCCGGCGCTTCGTCTTCGGCGGGCGGCGGCAGCATCGGCAACAGCACGGACAGAAGCGGTGCGATG
>Ga0081540_1001422_pt1 | contig 20720 bp, 16 predicted proteins | sample TabmetS2T1R1_FD_71024 | JGI IMG/M metagenome (GOLD analysis project Ga0081540, IMG submission 71024) | Tabebuia heterophylla rhizosphere microbial communities from the University of Puerto Rico - S2T1R1 | ecosystem: Host-associated > Plants > Roots > Rhizosphere ... | reverse complement strand
GCGCTCTCCAGGCCGCCAGGCGCCAGATTGTTCGCCACCGTGCGGGTCGACTTGTTGCCGGAGCCGCCGCCCTGCAGCGTGAAGTCGAGGAAGTGCGAGACCCAGTCGAAGCGGCCGTAGGTGCCGCCGAAGACGTAATCGGAGGTGATGTCCTGCGAACCCTTGTCGACCGACAGCCGGCCGGAGCCGCCGCCGACAAAGGCGCCGAGCAGCAGGTCGGGACGCACCTTGCGGTCGATGCCGGCGGCACCGGCCCAGGCCGAGGACGTCGTGCGCAAGGTCTGGTCGGTCTCGTCCTGGCTGCGGGCGCCGCCAAAACCGTTGGCCCAGATCACCAGCGGCGCGCCGTAGTCCGCAGCCGGCGCCTTGCCGATCCTGCCGACCGCCTTGCCGTCCGCGCCATAGGCCATCGCCGACGATAAACCCGCGAATGCACCGCTCGCCTGCTCGGCGGTGCGCGAGCTCTGCTCGGGTGCGAAGCTCACGACCTGGGTTGCAAAGCCGCTCGGCGTCTGGGCGCCGAGCCGGCCGCGGATCAGCGAGGACACCCCGCCGGTGAAATCCACCAAAGCGCGATCGGACTGGCCGAACGCGGTCGGGTCGAGCGTGGCGATCTGGGTGGCGCTGTGCACCTGCGGCGCGCTGCCGGTGCTGTTGATGGTGCCGGTGAAGTTCTTCAGCGTGACGAGCCAGCCCACATCCTTGCCGGCGCGAAAATTCACCACATCCTTGCCGCCGTTCATGTCGATGGCGCCGATGATGCGCGAGCCCGGAAGCAAGGTCAGTGTGTCGGCATTGGGGGACAATAGGAGCGCCGCACCGCCCGGACCGAGGAGGCCCGTAGCGATGATGGTCCCGGACGTGGTCACATCGGCCTTGACGAACGCGCGGATACCGACGTCTCCCAAGACTGTGCCGGAGCCGGAGACGTTCACGTTGGCGACGTTGGCGGTGACGCCGACAGATCCACCCGAGACGGTGCCGGAGACGTTCACGTTGGCGGTGGCGGCGCGGATGCCGGCAAACCCACCCGAGATGGTCCCGGGACCGGTCATGGTCACGTTGGCGGTGCCGTTGGCGAGGATGCCGATGCCGTTCGCGCCCGCCGAGATGGTGCCGGGACCGGTCATGGTCACGTTGGCGGTGGTGGCGCTGATGCCGATCTCCCCATTCGAGATGATGCCTGGGCCGGTCATGGTCACGTTGGCGGTGTCGTTGGCGAAGATACCGATGCCGTCCGTGCCCGCCGAGATGGTGCTGGAGCCGGCCATGTTCACGTTGGCGGTAATGCGGGCGAAGATGCCCTGGCCGCCGCTCAAGATAGTGCCGGAGCCGGTCAGGTTCACGTTGGCGGTGTCGGCGACGACGCCGAAACCGCCTGGGCCCGCCGAGATGGCGCCGGAGCTGTTCACGTTGGCGGTGGTGATGGCGCGGATGCCGGCGCTCCTACCCGAAACGGCGCCGGAATTGTTGACGGTTCCGTCGTGGAACAGCAGGCCAATATCATCTCCCGTCACGGACGCGCGGGGCTGGACATTGATGGTGTTGCCCATGTCTTTATCGGTGCCGTAGCCGACGCCGCCATCATTCTGATTTTTGGTCGTCTCGGTGCAGGTGACGATCTGGTTGCTGGTCGGCGATTTCGGGTCGCACGCGGCCTGCGCACGCTCGACCGCCGCGAAAGATGCAATCAGCAGCGCCAGCGCCACTGCAGGCCGGCGCACGAGACAATTCGGGACCACGCTATTCATTTCCATCTCCTGTTCCGCACAGCCAGGCCGACTCGATCGGACCTGACCGGCGTCAAGAACTAGGTGCGGCGGCGACGGGAAACTTGGACGGGGGCGACAAGCGTTTGGTGAAAAACGAACTCGCGAAACTCTTGCAGGCGATGGTGCAAATTTGCGACACCGCGCAGTTGCAGCCGGCTCGTTGCAGTCGATCGAAAAAAAGCCCGGCGCGAGCCGGGCTTTGAGTTTTCGAAGCGGTCGAACAAATCGACACCGGACCATAACCGCGACTGCGATGCGATGCTTGGACAGAAGCGCTCTCGACTTGGCGAAAAACGAACCTTCAACGCTCGTGCGCGGCCGGCGCCAATCTGCGACACGCGAGCGATTGCGACCGGATCTCATCTCGCCGCGGTCTCGCGGATATCCCGGGGCGTGGCGCCGTAGCGCTGCCGAAAGCTGCGGTTGAAATAGGAAAGGTCGCCGAAGCCCGCGTCGTAGGCGATTGCACTCACCGCGTATTGGGCGAATCGGGATTGCGTCAGCATGCGATAGGCGCTGGCGAGACGCTGAGCGAGCAGGAAGGCGGAAAAGGTGCCGCGGTCGCTTTCGAACAGCCGCTGGAGATAACGCGGTGTCACCCCGAGATGCGCGGCAACGATGCCGATCGAGAGATTGCGGCGGCTGCTGTTCTCGATGACGTAAGCCTTGGCCGCCCGCAGTCGCGCGGCACGCACCCCCCTGGCCTCCGCGACCTCCGCGGCGTCGCGCGTGGCGCCGAGCGTAAGCGCGACAAGATCGTGCACGTGGGCGACCGCAAGACGGCGGACTTCAGGCGTCGCCAGCGCACCGTCTCTCAGCAACGGGCGGACATAGCTCGTCAGCAGCCTGAGCGCCGCCGTGTCCCGCGGAACAAGCCGCATGACGGCATCGCCGACATCGACCACGAGCGGGGCGAGCACGGCGTGCGGAATCCGAATACCGAAAGAGCTGCCGGGCGACAAACGATCGAACACGCTGATCTCGCTGCTGCTCTTGAGCACGGCGTCGCCTTCGCCCAGCACCACCTCGCGGCCGCGCGCGGTCGTGTTGACGGCGCCTTTCAAGTTGACGATGAGCGCGAGATCGTTGGTGCCGTCGGCAACGAACTCATGGGTTCGCGTGATGCGGCCGGCCGACATCATCCCCAGGACCAGACGCAGTTCCGGCAGGGTCCGCGAAACCACGGCGGCCTGGAAGGCGGTGTCCCGCACGGGTTCGATATCGATCCTGAAGACCCTGTGGCCGTAATGTTCCCGCCACATCGCGACCCGATCCTGCTCGGGCACATCGGCGGTCGAAAATCGGACTGTTGCAAAGCCACCTGGGTCGGTCATCGGAATCAATGCCCCACTTTCCGTCGAGAACCGGCGGCCGACATTTACGTCGCACGGCAAGGCGGCGCGTCCTCCAATTAAAGGAGGAATTCACGGTGGGGGCTGGTTTGGGTGGCTGAAGAATGGAACCGATCTCTCGACCGTCATTTCTGGCAGCCCGAAGTCCTAGCGCGTCACAAGCTAACCGAGCAGTGGCGTCGAAAATCCGGCAACGATCTTGACGAGATCGGCCTGGCTGCCGGTGCCGGTCTTTTCAAACAGGTTACCGAGATGGGTCCTCACGGTTGAGTCGGCGATGCCCAATGCCTCGGAAACCTTCGGGACGCCTCCGACCTCGACGGTAGCAAGCAAAACCCGCAACTCGGCCGGCGTCAGCTTGAAGTGCCGGGCAACAATTTCGGTCGCCGACGGGATCGCCATCGAGGCCTTGTACACAAACAACGCAGCGACCGCCGTGTTTCCGATGCAGGCACGACGCCGGGCACCCGAGGCGAGCGGCAGCAGACGGGCGGAATAGCTCTCTCCGTCACTCGCCGTCAGCGCTAGCGCGCTGCCCTGAATGCCGATTGCGGTGTCGCCGCCGCCGGCGGCGGCAAACAGCTCGCGCAAGGTCTGGTCGGCCCCGGCATCGCTTGCGACGAGCCGGCCGCCATTGACGGACAGGAAATCGCGCGCGTCGAGAATGGCCTGGCAGGCAGCGTTGGCGTGGACGATGCGCCCTTCGGCATCGACAAGACACATCCCCGCGCTGAGACCATCGAGCGTGTCGGCCAAGGTCGCAGCTTCGGCTTGTCTGCGATCAATCAGTTTTCCCACGAGCACCGCGCGGCGAATGTGCGGTACGACGAGCTGCATGCGGCGGCGCATTTCATTGTCGGCAACACCGTCACGTTCGTGGCGGAACACCCCGAAAAACGTCGCGCGCGTCGACGACTTCTCGATCAGCGCCGTCACAAAATCTACCGAGCCTTGCGGGTGGGCCCACTCCTCGTGGAGACGCGTTTCGAGAAACTCGTCATGTGGCAAGAGAACCGCGGTCGCAAACGGCTGTTCCAGCCCGGCAAGGAACCGGCCTGTCGTCGCCGGATCGAATTTGGCGTATTTGTCGAAATAGAGTTGCCAGAAGGTATCTGGAATGCCGTCGCTTTCGCAGTAAACGTTTCCGCTCCTGCCGACGACATCGTCGGAAAACAACGTCGCACCTAGCCCGCCGACGAACCGTCCGGCTCTGCCGACGACAGCGGTCCAGAGCGATGGGTCGAGCGCCGCATCATAAATTTCGCCGATAAGCGCGGAGAGCAGCTCTGCTTGTTCCACCATCGACCCCGCGATGCCGAGGCCACGACCCCAAGCATCAATGCAACCGGCGCGGCCGAGCTATCGCAATCGCTCTCGCGAAACAAATCACATTCTGTTGCGCTGCATGCTTTGGATGACCAGCAGCGCGGCGGGAATCATTGACGCAGGAATCATTGACGCAGGAATCATTGACGCAGTTATTGCAAATTCCTTGCCTCGGAATTGGCTTCGACACAATTTCCACACAACACAATTTCTACACGACACAGTTTCTGCACAAATAAGTATCGCAGCTCTCATTCAATCGGAGGACGCGCGCCAACGCGCCGACACCTATGACGCGGGCGTTCTCACGATTGGGGTTCGTGTGCATGATTTTCCTGCTGGCGAAATTCATCTGCCGTCATTCCGGTAACAGCGCAGTCAAAAGTCATTTCCGCTGCGCCTCGCGAATCCTCCGCCATGCGTGCCCGGACGCAAGCAGGCGGTCGCACTTCGGTGCGGATCAATCCTGGCGAGGCGGACATGGTCGCTCCTATCCTCTCGTCGGGTGAGCGGAATGGCGGAGGAGAAAAGGCTCTCACACCTCATCGGCGACATCTACGATGCGGCGCTGGATCCGGCGCTATGGGTCGGCGTGCTCGAGAAGTCCGTGCAGTTCGTCGGCGGCGCCGCGGCGGCCCTCTTTTCCAAGGACGCCGCGAGCAAGACTGGCGACGTGGCGTACCACTGCGGCATTGATCCGCACTATCAGCAGCTCTACTTCGAGAAGATCATAAAAGTCGACCCGCTCACGATCGGTCAGTTCTTCGCCGCGATCGAAGAGCTGGTCGCGGTCGCCGACATCATTGCCTATGACGAATTTCTCGAAACACGCGCCTATCGGGAATGGGGACAGCCGCAGGGCATCGTGGACGTCCTGAATGTCGCGCTCGACAAGACGGCGACGAGCGCCGCCATGTTTTGTGTCTTCCGGCACGAGCGGGATGGCCGGGTCGATGACGAGATGCGCCGGCGCATGCGGCTCATCGTTCCGCACATGCGCCGCTCGGTGCTGATCGGCCGGGTGATCGACTTGAAGACCGTCGAAGCGGCGACGCTCGCCGATACCCTCGACGGCATTGCCGACGGCATGTTGCTGGTCGACGCCCTGGGGCGCATCGTGCACGCCAATGCCAGCGGCCATGCGCTGCTGGCCGAGGGCTCCGTGCTGCATGCGGTCGGGCGCAAGCTCGCCGCCAATGACGCCGGCGCGGAGCAGGCGCTGCACGATGTGTTTCTGGCGGCCGGCAGCGGCGATGCGGCGGTCGGCATCAAGGGCATCGCGGTGCCGCTCACGTCCCACAGCGGCGAACGTTATGCCGCCCACGTGCTGCCGCTCACCTCCGGCGCGCGGCGCCGGGCCGGCACGAGCTATGCGGCCGTGGCCGCCGTTTTCGTGCACAAGGCGGCGCTGGAAACGCCGTCGCCGCCGGCGGTCATTGCCAGGACCTTCAAACTCACGCCGAGCGAGCTGCGGGTGCTGCTCGCCGTCGTCGAGGTCGGCGGCGTGCCGGAGACGGCCGAGGCGCTGGGCGTCGCCGAGACCACGGTCAAGACGCACCTGCGGCGCCTCTTTGCCAAGACCGGCACCGGCCGTCAGGCCGAGCTCGTCAAGCTCGTCGCCGGGTTTTCCAATCCCCTCGTCGGCTGATCCCAGGCCTCACTTGAAGAAGTTGCCGGCATCGTCGATCGGCGATGAACGGTAAAGCCCAAGGCGGCTCATGGAGGCGGCTCATGGACGGCGCGTCTTCACCGGAGTTTCCGCGCTGCTTGATTGCCCGAGCGCGACGTTGAGACCGACCTGCACGCCATAGTTGGCGACGCCGTGCTGGGCGAACTGGCCGACGAACGCCAAGAGGCCGGTCACGTCGCTCGATATCCTGGCCGTCGTCCCCACGCTCGCCATTCCCCAGTCCTTGCCGAGGACGACCGCCGGCAGCGAATAGCCGGGCGCGGTAATCGTCGTCAGGAATGCCGTCACCTCCCGGTCGGTATTGGCGAGCTCGTGGTTCCACACCGCTTTGGCGAATGGACGGAACATTCCGGCATCGAGGCTCGCCTGATAGCCGAGCTCGCTGACCGCCGAATTGCGCTTCTGCTCACCGAAGGCAAGGCTGGTGAAGCTGCCGCTCTCGGTGAAAGCATCGACGTGCACCCGTTGCAAGGTGATGCCGACCACAGGACCGTGCGTGACCGAGCCGCTCAGGAATTTGTAGCCGCTCTCCAGAGCGAGCGAAATGTTGCTGCCGCGGGTGTTGCCGCTGTTGGGCTGCACCGTGATGCCGATCGGAACCGAGCGGTTGACGTCGTTGCGCAACGTTCCCGTGGTCGCGACAATGTCGCCCCAGAACGGACCATCGCGATAGGCGGCATACACGCTCGCCGCGACGGCGTCCTGGGTGAAGCTGCCGGTAGTGGAGAATGACTGCTTGGTGGTGCCGACAGAGAAGGCTGCACCGACGAGCCAGCTGCTCGCAAGCCTGTAATCGAAACCGGCGGTCAGGCCGAGCGGACGGCCGGGATCGCCGGGGAAGCCGGGATAGTTGTCCATCTTCAGAAAGGACAAGTCTCCCGTCACCCAGCCGTTGAAGCCGCTCCCCCCCGGATGGTCCAGCGACAGCGGAAGCTGGTTGCGGATCGCGTTGATCACGCCGGCGCGCGTCTTCAGCGGCGCCTCGGCAAGGAACGAAATCTGGCTGGGGGCCACGATGAGGCTGTAATAGTAATCGGCCAGGATCTTCTGTCCGGCCGTGGTCAGATGCGCGTCGTCGGCGAAGAGATGGGTGCGATCCGCATCGGGCGACACGAATGTCGAGGGCGCCTTTGGATCCGACGAGCACAGCAAGGACCAGCCGCCGTCGACGTCGGCGGGTTTGCTGCAGGCGGTTTGTTTGGCGCCGCTGCCGGTGAACTGGAATCCGAACGAGCCCGGGTTGTCCTGGATCGCGAGCCTCACCGCGTTGATATCGGCCGGGATGAAGTTTACCCCCCTCGCCGCCAGGCCCGACCAGAGCGCCAGGCTGTAGTCCAACCTCGCCTGGCGGTTGGCGGCCTTCGCCTGGCGGATGGCGGCACCGTCGCCTGCTTGATCCATCGGGAACGAGAACGGCAGATCCGGAACGACGATGAAGCGGGCGCCGGCCCTCTGCAGGCCCGCCACGGCGGCGGCAAGGTCGTTGGCGGCACCGATGACATACGCGGTTGGATTCGGCGGCGGCGTCGTGCCAATCGCGAATTCAACATCGTTCGCGCCGGAGCTGATGAGATAGAGCGCGTTGCTGTTGGCGCGGCCGCCGTTGCCGGCGAGATAGGTGGACATCTGGACAGTGGTCGGGATGGCAGCCGTGAAGCCTTCGCTGGGCTTAGAGTTGACCATGACGTTCCTGGCGCCGCTGGTGGCGAAGTTCGTACCGCCCTGATTGGACGGAAGGGCGGTCAGGCCGAACCGCGCCGCGAGCGCCTCCGAGTTCATCAGACCCGGGCTGGTCGTCGGTTTTCCCGCTCCGTGGGCGAGCCCGTCGGCCCAATGATCGTTGAAATTTTTTCCTCCGCCGGGATTCGTTCCAGCGGGAAGCCCCCGGTAGTAGCCGCTGTCGATCGTGCTGTCGCCGAAGCCGACGAATTGGTTGAACGACTGCGCGTGGGCGTGACTGCTCGCGACCGCCAAGATGAACGACAGGGCGACAGCTCGTTTAGTGATCTCAACGACGCGCACGTGGCCTCCTTGCCGACAAGTGTCGGCGACAACGATGATTGCAGCCGGACAGGTGCCCGAGCCAGGCGCGCAGGTCGTCCTGCGTTCGGAGGAGGAGCCGGCAGGGCCCGCATGATCTTGGCGAAGTGTTGCAGGGCCGCAACGGATCAGGGGGCCACGACGTCGATCCAGCACGCGACCCACGGTCGATCAGCGCTGCGGATCCCGTGCTCGCCCGCCAAATTGCCTTTCAGGACTACAAGGCGGGAGATAATCTACGATCAACAGCGTGGACCGGCCGAATGCGGCCATCGAATCCACGATCGCCGGAGCACCAACTGAACCGGGAACGTATCAAGCAAGGTGGAGGTGTTGCGTTGCTGCCGCCAGGAATGCGCCTTATCAAGAACCTTTTTCTCGTCGGCACAATTGCCGTTTGGGGGACGGCGGCATCCCTTGCAGCGGAGCAACCGTCCGACGTTCCGGCCTGGCTGCGGAGCCATATTGGCGAAGGCGAGGGTCAGATCGCCCAGGTGGTCTTGCAGCGGGCGCGCGCGCTTTATCTGAAAAAGGTGGCCGCAGGAATCGTCAAAAATCCCTGCTATTTTGCCATGGACGCGACGCGGCCCAACGATGGCAGGTTGGGGAAGCGGTTTTACGCGATCTGCGAAGCTGACCGGTCGTTTCGTGCGGTCTCCACGGGCCATGGCAGTGGTCGCAACATCAAGGGTGTCGCGAACTTCGCGAACGGAAGAGGGTGTGCGAAGAATTTCGGCAATGCGCTGGATTCGTATCTGACGACCGGCGGCGCCTACGTGACAGCCGAGACGAAAACCTCGTTCAAGGGCTATTATCGCAACTCCGCGAAACAGGATGCCGTCCTGACGCGCTCGTTCGTTCAGTTCGACGGCGAGGGAGAGACCGCCAATGCCAGAGAGCGTGAGATCGGCGGGCATGCGGCGGTTTTGCTGAGGCAGATACGTTTTCGATGGATGCCGCGCAGTCCATACGCGAATGAAAACGGGTGTGTTCCGGTCGGCACTCTCGAGGACTACGCCGGCGGACGCAGCAATGGGTGCACGAGCTGGTCGCGGTCCGACGCAGATCAAATCATTCCATTGCTCAAGGACCCGACGACGGTCTACATCTACCCGGAATCGGCGGACATCAAGGCGGTTGCGCAAGCCGTCTCGGCTCGCCAGCCGCATTTGTCCAACAGCCATTATTGGAACGCCTTCTGCCTGAAGCAAATCGGCGCGCCGAAATTCTGGTCAAGAGAGCTCCTCGAACCGCTCCTCGCCCGATACCACAGGGATCCGGAGCCGCCCCCCAGCCGCGCGGCGGTTTGCAAGCGGTAGGTTCTGCTGCTTCGCTCAATTCGCTGTACGCGCGGCGGTCTGCCGGCGGCCGGCTTGCCGATCCGTCACAGCGCGAACATCGGTCGGGGACGGCGGCAAGGCCGTTGTCGGCAACGTCAAGCAGCATGCGAGCGTGATCGTTCCGACAAGAGCCCGGACTCCGCGGCGCTGAAGGCGCCGAAGGCCTCGCCCTCCAGGCGAGGGCCCGCTTCCGCCGATGCCAGGCGGGAAGCCCAGGCATGAGCGATCACATCTGAAATGGCGCCCGATGCTGGCGAGCCCGCGCCGTGGCGCCAAGACCCGCTGCAGTGGCGCGTGCCGCTCGCCGGCGGTGCACGGCAAGAAGCGCTGCCGCATGCACGGTGCACCGGGATCCGGCGTGCCAAGGGCAAACCAGAACGCGCGCAAGCACGGCCTGTTCACCAGGGATGCGATCGCCGAGCGAAGGCGGATTCAGGTGGTGTTGGGTGAAGCGCGGAAGCTGCTGGAAGAGATGAAGTGATTGGCGTTCGCAAAGCGTGCGCAAGACAGAAAAGAAATGGACGCGCCGGCAGGACTTGAACCTGCAACCCCCTGCCCTTACTCTCCGAGTTGTCTAGGCTTGGATTTCAAAGACCGGCAGGGCTCTATATCCAGTTGAGATTACGGCGCGTAACTGGTCAGGCGCCTCCCTTCGGCACGACGGTCAGCTTGGGCTTGCCTTTGCGGGCAGCCCTTGCGGCCTTCGCCGCAGCCTTGGCATCCCGCTCCTGAATCTTCTCCAGCGCATAAGGCGTTGCGGCCTTAATGAGCCCGTCGAGATGATAGATGTTCGTCATGCTGCCGGTGGACGAATTGCGCCGCTCTTCGCGCCGGATCAGCTTCGCGGTCTCCATGGCGGCGATCCGCCGCTGTACCGTGCGAGGTTCGATATCCATAGCCGCAGCGATGGTCCTCTTAGAGGGAAACGGCTTGCCCTCCGCCGTCCACCAATAGGAGGCGATGTGCAGGATGATGTTGATGTCGATGGCATCCAGCCCGAGCGCGCGCTGACGTTCAAAGATGACGTTCGGCAATGCTGTCCAGCCCGCTTTCATCAGCGGCGCGGTCCACTTCTTTTCGTTGACTTTGAGCTGCGCAACTTCAGGCGCTGTAGCTGTGGTGGTCATAACGAGCTCCAGAAAACGATCTACTCGCAATATGCGAAGAACCTCCGAGACTGCAAATTCGCTGGGGAGACTCTACGGTCTCCCCCTTATGTGTGTTGGCGTACTGCCCAATGGCTCTGCGAGCTGAGTGTGATTAGGCGATGTACTATTTTGGAGGGCACACCGGCCTCCCCACGGGGAGACCTTGCAACCGCCCCCCTGAGACATGGTGGCCTCCCCGGGGAGACGCAAGGGTCGTGGGGGTGCCTTGACTTTTGGGACGTTTTGTCCTATTTACACATGAAATGGATCGGGAATGCTCGATCGGCGCTGGGCCTCGGTGAATACCGGGGCCCTTCGCTTTTAGGCTAGGGGAATATCTTTAGCCCATAACCTTCTATCTTCCCCCAAGAGCCCTTCCGAAATTTCGGTTTCAGGACATCGTAGGCCCGATTCGCCTGATCGGGCTTGATGACGTGCCGGCCGATGGGATGGGCGACTAGATCGGCGAGCTGCAGGCCGGTCGAGTTGTGCTTCTTGTCCATAAAGCGGATATCGAGGTTGGGCATCTTGCCGACCGCATTGTTGCCGTCGCAGATGCGTCGAAACTCCAGCTCTAGTTCGCGTCCTCGGCCTTGCCTCGGCATTCTACCTGGAGGTGGGTGAGACGGTCGACTTGCTTTTTGTCCATTAAATGCCGTTGCAGCCGTTCCATGCAGAAGCCAAGGGCGATCTCATAGGGGTCTGCGGGCGCCGTGTACTTGGCCACGTGCTTCTGCTTGTCGATCACTGCAGCGATCAGGGCAAATTCGGCCGCACCGATCACCTCATTGAGGCGATCAACGAAACGCTCCCGCGTCTTAGGATTCAACAGGATGTTGAAGTCACCCTGGGCCTTCCGGATCTCGTGCCCGTGCAGCACGACGCTGTCGTGGCCCCAGAACTCGAATTTCAGCTTCTGGAAGGCCGGCACGATGGCCTCCATGTATTTTGCCTTCTCGACCACGCAGAGCGCGAGCGCAAACACCGGATGCGCCGGATTGATGCTGGTTAGACTGTGGTCGCCGCTTTCGTCGACGTAGACAATGTAATCACTGAAATCCATCGGGCGATCATAAACGAAGTCAGGCGAGTCGGGAGCCGCGTGACCCGCTCGATGAGCAACCTTACGCGCCGAATCACTGGAGATATCTTGCTAGGTAGCGCAGATCACCGCCTCTGGGCCGCAGCGATCCGCCGGAGCACGTGCGGCTGTAGGCTTACGCCCAGAAATTCACCGGGACTCCTGAGGAAGCCGGCCACGCCGATCTGTTTCCCGTCACTGATAGCCTCGCCTGAGTTTACGCGCCCAGCTCAACACCAGTCTGCTGGGCGATCCGAACTTTAGGGAGCCCTCCTGTCGAGCATTGCAAATCTGGAATAGTGGGAGAGAATGCGGAAGCGCTTTTTCGCCTCAAACCATTCAACGAACGCAATCGCATGAAATCGTAGTCTGGCGTGGGAAAGCGTAGCTTGGCGCTCCCTAGGGAGACGAAGGTCGGTACAGGAAGACACTGAAAAATAAGGGCAAACTAGCTTGGCTGCTTCGGCCGGGGACAGGTCTGGCGGTTCTTATCTACGCGATTAACCGCTGCACCAGCGCCGACTCACTTGAGTACGTCAAGAGCGCCTCGTGAGTCGCCCGAGTAACCCCAACATACGTCAGTCGAACACATTCCTCGACCGGCTCGCCGTGGCGGCCGAGCAAGCCCAATCCTGCAATAGCGACGCACGGAAACTCGAGCCCTTTCGCGGTGTGCATGCTCAAGAACCGCACGGCGGCCTGCTTCGTCGAAACTCTGTTCCTGTTATTCCTGGCCATATCGATCGGCACTTCATGCTTGGCGAGTACGTGGGCGACCCGCTCCCCAATCCAGTGCTCCGGATAAAGGCAAGCCATTTGCGGCCACTCGTACCCCGCCTTTTTCCGCCCGAGAAACCACTCGGCGACGCAGTGAGCTTCTGCGTCGATGCTCACACACTGCCGCACGTCTGGCACCAGTCCCTGCCGACCTGCATCTTCGGGCAACAGGATGGCGTGCTCATCATCGGCCGTTGTGCCCGGAGCGCCGATGACGTCTGATGCGAAGCGTCTCGCGAAGGCAACGATTTGGGCGGTGTTGCGGTAGTTGACTTTTAGCACGGTCGTTCTGCCCTTTGCTTCAATTCCGAGCTGGCTCCACACCGGGCGCTCACGCCCCTTGTAGATGGCCTGTATGTCGTCGTAGACGACCATCAGCGCCTTCGTGCGCGGGTTCACCATCTTGGCCGCAAGCGCGAGCCATTGCGGCTCGAAGTCATGGGCCTCGTCGATCAGGACAGCGTCGTACTGTTCCGTTGGAATATGGCCCTGATCTACGGCCTTCACGACCTCTGAAACGCTCGCAGCCAATCGCTTTGCGTAGTCCGGATATTCTCGCTCGGATGGGGCGGGAATCCCATAAGTCCGCAGCATCCGGTAACACCATGAGTGAAAGGTGAGGACCTGAACACGGTCCTCTACGCCGCGATTCTGCATGGCATCCTCAAGTCGCCCGGCGATGCCATTGGCGTAGCACAGGATGAGCACCGGCTTTGTCGCCGCACGCGCCAGATATTCGGCTCGAAAGGCAAGGATCAGCGTCTTGCCCGATCCAGCGACGCCGCGAATAATTCGATGCCCCTCTCCCAAGCTGCGTGCGATCTGCTCCTGATGCATGTCCATGACTGCTAGCGTCCGGTCGGATGGATCGGGCACCATCGCTTCGTCCAAAGGCAGGGCAATCTGCCGTATGCGGATCTCGGGAAAGAGCAGCGCACGCAGCCGGTCGAACTGCGGCATCGACAGAGGCTCTCCGAGACGCGGATAAACCATGCGCCATAATCTGGACCGGAATTCCTCGGGGTCCGTGCGCTCCGTCATTTCGTCCTTGAACACGCATAGATGCTCGGCGAGCACCTCGTTGAAATTGGTCTGATCGAACTGCTTGCGCGTGATATTGGTAAATACGGCCCCGAAGCCGAACGGAAGAATCGATCGGCCCATGAAGCGATGACCGGCCGGAAACAGTAATTGCCGATCCCGCTCCAGCGTGCGCAGGACCTCGAACGTATACTTGCGGGCCTGCTCCAGGGGATTGCTCTCCCGCACGATGCCGCGACCCGTCAGCAGTTCGACTTTTGCCTTATCGGCCGACACGATTGACTCCAGGCGCCAGTCCTTCACCTCAAGCACGAGCAGGCCGTTTGCTGGGTGAACGATGATAAAGTCCGGATGCCGGCTGCGAGGTCCAACGGGGAGGTTGTGCCAAACGACAGCGTTCTCTTCGAGGAAGTCCTTGAGGCGCTCCGCGAGCCGCAGCTCGCCACGGCTGTCGAAGCGCGCGAACCCCAGGCTCGGGATCAGGATTGCCATGTAACGACCGGGATGTTGACAGCCAGCTCAGAGCTTAACGCTACATCAACACGCTTTGGATCGATGCTCACGGTTCTACCCCTTCGCAAATAAAGCGTTCTCCCGCAGTAAGTGAGAGCAGAATTGACCTCGCCTGTAAATTGCGCCACAGAGCGCTAAGGAGACTTGCATACTTATAAGGTCTGCTACAGACACCTTCTGGAGCGCACCTGTGGCCGCCGACCGTTTCCTGATCACCTGCATCCGCGTGCCGACCGCAGCCATCCAGCCATCACGGTGACGACATGAAGCTTCTGGTCGCTGCGGTCCAGTCTAGCCTAAGCGTGTCTGATAGCCACCTTCGCCAACTGCGCACCTGAACGACTACGGCATGCGTACCTCGCGCGGCGGAGAGGGCAGCACCGGAGAGCTGCCGTCGGGACCGCTGCTCAGATCGGAATTCGCCACCGAGCGACCTAATATCTTCCGTGGCGAAGTTCAGTCAGAAGACTGATCAACCCAACGGCAATCGTCAGGACGCCGACAGTGATGCACAACAGTGACGTTGCCGGGTTCGTGCCTGCGACAATCCAGATGACGCCGGCGCCGATGATGCCGAGAGAAATGAGATACGCCAGTACGGTGTCGATCATGGCGTCACTCCCGCGACGCTGCTGCTTTCCGTCGCCCTCGGAGCGCCCCGCCTGCTCATCCCGGCCCCAGGGCGACATTGCCAATGTGGCCATCCATGTCGCGATCGGTAATAGCCGCTGGCCCAAAATTAATTTTGTCCCCGGGTGGATACGACGTAGCCTCGTCGGCGGATCGCGATAGGCTTCCCACGCCAGCAGAGCCCGAGCGGGTCGCTCCCGCCAGCGCCAGTCGAAGTGGGCCCGATCCACGCGTTTGGTGCACCAGAACGGCGCTGGCAACAGCGCCGTTCTTATTGTTCCGAGACCGCGAGCGGATTTCCGCACCGGCCGACGCTCGACGGTGGTCGCAATGCCGTGCCCGACAGTCCGCTTCGGCCCATTCGAAGGCTCCCGGCGAGGGCACCGCGTTATAGACAGTGAATTCAGTGTGTTGCGGAATGGTTTGGGTAAGAAAGGCCTCATTGTTTTTCAAGGCGTTTCAGAACGGCCGCCAAACTGGAAAGGGCGACAGAATCCTGGGCCACCCTGCTCCAGGTCTGCCTTTCCCTAAGACCGGACCTGGCAGGACCCAGCCACCATGTCAGCTAAGGGCCCAAGCTGTGTAAAAACGCAGCGCTGAGCAAATTGCGGAGAAAAGTATTCCCTCGGAAGCCCACTCTGGAAGCGTGAGGAGCATACCGAACTGCAGCGCATCGATACCTGAGAATCAGATTCTCAGCCCTTCGCGACACAGCCTGGGCCAAAAGCCGCAAGGTCAGCCGCAATGGAGGAGCGGACCGCTACCGGGCTGCCAAGTCAGCCGCAGCAATCTGTCTCGCGGCCTTTCTTAAGGTTGGCCGCAATCCAGCAACCGAGCCGCCGTTCGTTCGGACATCCGGCTGGGAGATTTCAGGCGGGCGCTGCGTTCCACCGCGCAGGATCACGATGTCCTGCGGCGTCAAGCCAAGGCTCGACAGCCCCTCATCCTCAAGATTTGCAAGCCAAGCGCGAATGCGCCGCTTCGCAGGATCGTTCTCGGCGGCAACGAGCCGGCGCACCAGGCTTGATCTGGCCCTTGGCAACGCAGCCGGACGCGCCGCTATCTTCTGTCGTGCGAATGCGAATTTGGGGACGGCCATGTTCACCATTCCTTTCCTGTCCGGTTCACTCAAGCAGCCGCCCTCGGCGGCAGAGATCGAACCGGGTCGTCGTCCGGCCGGCGAGCCATGACGACGATGCCCGGCACGATCGACGTCGTCTTGTCGCCGATGTCCTCGTCCATTCCGGCCCGGACACCCGGCTGACGCACCACGGTCTCGATGTCGCCGCGCGTGATGCCGAGATCTCGCAGCATGTGATCGTTCAACTCGCTCAGTTCGGCGACGGCGCGACGGATCGCCAATTCGGTTTCGATCGTCCGCTTCAAGCGTTCGAGCAATTTGATCATTCGAAGGGAAAGGAGCGCGATGGCCACAGTCATGTCAGGCTTCCTCAGGTTTGCAGGCGTGGGTTGGAATGAGACGGCGCGCCGACGCGTCACCGGCCAAGATAGGCGTACGTATCGGACCGAACGTCGTGCGCGGCAGCCAGATCGGCGATCTGAATCCGGCCGGTGTCATAAGCGGCGGCTGAGCCGGTGCATGAGGCCGCGATCGCGATTCTTGCGAGTATCTGCACAGCCAAGCGCCGACCCGTTTGCGAGGGCCGAGCGGTCCGCTTCCGGATTGATTCGTTCCGGCCGAACGGGGGCAGCCGTCTGAAGCTGAAAAGCGAGTGTTTGGACAATTGAAATCCTCCGCAACGTGATGCGGAGGATTTGCCAGCCGGCAACTACCCGATTATCTCAAGGAAGGAAAACAGCGTTACAGCTGTAACCGAGAACGCCGCATTCTGGCCATGTTCAGTAAGCCTCGACCTGCAGCGCGAATACATAGCCTACGCCGCGCTCAGTCAGGATCACGCGCGGTGCGCTCCGATCCGTTTCCAGCTTGCGCCGGAGCCGAAGAACCTGCACATCGATGCTGCGATCGAAAATGTCCTCGTGAACCCGCGTTGCTTGCAGGAGATATTCGCGCGACAGAGGCCGCTGCGGCGACTCCAGGAAGGCCACCAGCAACGCGTACTCGCCCTTGGTCAGCGCGACTTGGGTCTCGTCGGCATCAAGCAGCCTGCGCCCGCGCCGCTCCAGCCGCCAGTTGCCGAACCGGTAACCTCCCCGCTCCGGGTCGCGGGACCGTGCGATCCGTCCCATTTCCTGACGCCGCAACACGGCACGGATGCGGGCCAACATCTCGCGCGGATTGAAGGGTTTGACGAGGTAGTCGTCTGCGCCAAGCTCAAGCCCGACGATGCGGTCGATTTCATCGGAGCGGTGCCCGGTCATCACGATAACCGGCACGTCCGAACTGGAACGAATGTCCCGAAGCAAATCGAGGCCATCATCCTGGCCAAGCCGAAGATCAAGCATGATCAGCCCGGGGTCTATGCTTTCCAGATGCCGGTTCAGCTCTGCCCGACCGGATGCCCCTTTCACGGGAACGCTGTGCTCTTCCAGAAACCGCGTCAGCATCTGGCGCAGCGAAGGGTCATCGTCCACGACGATGATATGTCCAGCACTTTCAGTCATTGGCAAAACCGCCGGTAAGAAAATTGACGCAGGCTAGCAATAAATGGCGTGTGTCAGGTCATTCTGTCAGGGCTGAACGGCTTCAAATGGCCGTGAGACCTCGCGCAGCGCATGTCCGGCCAAGCCGCCCCCGAAACCGGGCGTACCAAGGTCGCGCCGCCGTTGCAATGGTAGCTCAATGTTCCGCGCACGAAACTTCAAGGTAGCGGCAAACCGCGATCCTGACCGGCGACGCAAGAGGCGTCGTTCTGGTTTGAAGTCAGGAGAGTTGAAGATGTCGATGAGAGCGGGTGCGGGAATCGTCGTTGCTACTTTGCTTTTGAGCTCGATTGCCCATGCAACGGAAAACAACGCCGATGGGTCGGGGTTTGGCGGCATCCGCCGCAACGACCGCGCAGTCGAGCTTTCCCGTCGCGACGACACCATGCCGCCACCAAGGCAGGCCCCGGTCGGCCATCGGCAGCCACGCATCGGCGATGTGCCGGCCGTCACGCAACTTTCTCCCCTGGATCTCGAACTGAAGCGGGAAGACGAACGGATCGATCGGAAGATCATCATATGCCGCGGCTGCTAGTTCAGCTGCGGGCGGTGCATCAGGCAGGTGGGGATGACCTGCCTGATCGGCCATCGTCACAAGGCGGCCGCAGCCGAGACAGCCTGACCGCGCGACAGCGCACTGCTGAGCGCTGAGGACACCAGCGGATAGTGAACCAGCTCCGACACGCCGGAAGCGGCGAGCTGGGCCGGCTCCAGGTGCCTCGCGGACGGAATGGCGAGCATAATCGGCAAGGCCGGCGCGGCCGCGTGCACCTCGGCAGCCAATTCCAGCGCCGCGCCGGCCCCCGGATGCGGACATATCAGCATCGCGTGAAAGCGCCCCGGATCTTCGCGGCACATCCGCAACACTTCCGATCGTTCACTGAACCCGAGAGGTTCGTAGCCGAGGGCTGCAAGGATTTCCTCGTCCAGCAACAACCGCGTCGTGTCCGGTTGCATGATCATCACCATCTCGCCGCGACCGCGGGCAAGCTGAGCCGCGCCATGCCGAACAGCGGTCGGCCCCTTGGTAAGGGCTGCCGGAAGCCAGATGTCGAAACGTGAGCCGCCTCCCGGCGTACTCTTCACGTCGATTGCGCCTCCACACTCCAGGACAGTCTGTCGCGCAGTGGAGAGTCCGAGGCCGTTGCCCTCGGGCCGGGTGGTGAAAAACGGCTCAAAGATCCGGTCCGTGGTCGCCTCGTCCATTCCATGGCCAGTATCCGAGATCGAGACAATCGCAAACCGCCCCGTGCCGATTTCGCTGCCGCGAATTCGCATCGGCCGATCGCTCTCCCAGAGCTCGGTGCGGATCTCGATCCGGCCGCGTTCATTCGACGCCTGCACCGCGTTGCGGCAAATATTCAGGAAGACCTGTTGCAACCGGGCAGCCTCGGCCAATATATCCGCATCCTCCGCGGACTGTTGCACCACGAGCTCGAGAGCGGCCGGCAACGATGCCCTGAGCAAGTGCTCTGTTTCAACCATCAACGAATTGATGCTTACCCGCCCACGCCCGCCCTGCTTGCGTCCAAAGGTAAGAATCTGATCGATAAGCTCGCGCGCGCGCTCGCTGGCATGGCGGATCTGATCGAGGTCGGCCATTTCGGTGTATCCGACGATCGCGCCAATGATGTTGTTGAAATTGTGCGCGACGCCGCTGGCAAGGGCGCCAATCGTCTCCATGCGTCTGGCTTGCTGCAGATTTGCTTCCAGCCGCTCCTTTTCCCGTTCAAGGGAGACCCTTCTCACGGCATTGTCGATGACGTCGTAGGCCATCCGAAAAATCCTGACTTCGCCGTGCTGGGTGAGCGCGCGTGCTCGAAGCGCATCAAATCCCAGGATCGCACGCGTTTCTGCCTGATCACGTCCTGCGATACAGAGCCAGCCGCGAACACCGACCTGGGTCAGCAGGTTCGTCGCATCATACGGGTCGGAAGGCCGAATCGACGGGATGTGGATGACGTCCTGATCTTCCAACGCGATGCGCGGGACCAGTTCAGGCGCACGCCCGGGCCAGCCCGGTGGAAAGGCCACGCCGTCCCTGCACCACTGATACGATTGTCCCGGAGCGCCCGGCAGCAAGAAATAGGCTCGATCCGCACCGACAAGCCCGGCCAGCTTCTCAAGCGCCTGTTCGATATGGGCGGCAATATCGCGCTGAGCAGGATTGATGAATCGTGTCGATATGCCTGCGATGACGTGCTCGAATTCGGCGCGCCGGCGCAGCGCAACAGCGCGCTCTCGCAGCTGCAGACCAAGGTAGATCAAAACCCCCAGCAGCCCGAGCGAGGCGACGTACAGCAGAAGGCTGTATCGCTCCGCGGACGCCTTGGCCGCTCGCTGGCGCTGCCCTATCAATGAACGAAGCATATCCTGCTCGCGCGTGCTTGCTTCCGCCATCAGTGCTTTCAGTATCGCGTCCGTCGCGGGCAGAAGGTCATGCAACATGCCACCATGCGCGAGCACGGCCTGGATCGACTGCGTCTCGCTGGAGGGACCCTGCAGGGCGGCAAGCTGGCTCATCGCCTCTTGCACTTCATGGGCGCTGGTCGACGAAGTATCCAGTGTCAGGTGCAGCATGGCCGCAGACAGCTGGTTCGCAGCACCGGCAACCGGCGAATTGCTCGATTCGGCGAGGGCTGCATTGAACATGCCGAAATATGCGAGAGAGTTCTGGAGCATCGCATTCCTGCTCTTGAACTTCTCGACCAGGTCTTGCTGCCGGCGGGCACGGGCGGCAATCGCCTCGAAGGCGGCAGCCTCCTTCGGTCCTTCTGCGGTCACTTCGCGCAGTCGCTCGAGCGATTTCTCGTAAGCGTCGGTCAGGCGAACCAGCGCGTCATAGTTGCGCGACAGGCCGGCACGCGCCGTCAGAACTTCCCTGCTCATTCCGCGCTCGAATCTCGTGAAATCGTCGAGAGCCTTGAGCTCGCGGTCAAAGCGGGTGGTGTTCAGGCTCAGGCTGCTTAGACCGGCCAGCAGTGACAGCAGCACCAGCAATACGGCAGCGGCGCCAGTTGCATATCTCATGGTGCGTCCCCGACGGGCTTGCCGCGAAACGTGCCCGTCAGCGTCTCCAGGTAAGCGACGATCTCCGTGATCTGTGTGTCGGTCAGGCTTGCGTTCAGTTGGGCACGACCCATCTTCCTGACCGCGTCATCGAGGGTTGGCGCGCTGCCGTCGTGAAAATAGGGAGCGGTCGTAGCGACGTTGCGAAGGCTGGGGACCCGAAGAATCTCCGGCTTTGGCGACGCCAATGGATGAAATATGCCGTGGCGCTGGAAGAGATTGCCCCCGACGTTCACGCCTTGATGACAGGAAACGCAACCCAGCGACTTGAACAGCCGGTATCCATTCAGCTCAACCGGTGACAGCGCGCCTGCAT
>Ga0081540_1001421_pt1 | contig 20721 bp, 13 predicted proteins | sample TabmetS2T1R1_FD_71024 | JGI IMG/M metagenome (GOLD analysis project Ga0081540, IMG submission 71024) | Tabebuia heterophylla rhizosphere microbial communities from the University of Puerto Rico - S2T1R1 | ecosystem: Host-associated > Plants > Roots > Rhizosphere ... | reverse complement strand
AGATATTTGGGAGAAGACTGATGAGAGCCACGCGTTGGTTAATCGTGTTTACCTTATTGCTTACAGGAAGTTTTCTCAGTGCACAGGATGTAGTAAGGGTAGATCCCGCCAATCCTAAATATCTATTATTTCGTGATAAACCCCTGCTCTTGATCAGTGCCTCAGAACACTATGGCTCGGTCATCAACCGTCCCTTTTACTACGAGAAATACCTAGCAGACGCTGCAAACCATAAGATGACGATGACGCGGACATTCCTCCTCTATCGGGAACTGCAAAGCGCGCGGAATCCATCGTCTCCCTGCAAGCCTGAGTCACCGGACTATATCGCTCCCTTTGAACGTACAGGGCCAGGTGTTGCCATGGATGGTGAGCCGATGTACGACCTGGACCGATGGAATCCGGAGTATTTTGATCGTTTGCACCGCTTTCTTGAGCTGGCATCGAAACTTGGCATCGTTGTGGAGCTGACCGTCTTCAGCAATACTTACTCCAATGACGTGTGGTCTCTCAATCCTTTTAGGGCCGAGAACAATCTGCAGCATGTGGGTCATGTGGAATGGGAGGACTATACGTCTTTGAAAGATGCGGAGTTGGTTCGACGTCAGAGTCAGTACGCTCGAAAGATCGTTCAGGAGACAAGCCGTTACGACAACGTCTATTACGAAATCTGCAATGAGCCTGGTGGAGGAGTGAGTGGCCATTCCACTCCAGCGGAGGTCGATGCTTGGCAAGACTATATGGCAAAGGCCATAAAGGATGAAATGAGCCGGCTGGGCCGACATCATTTGCTTGCCGGCCAAGGGGCTTTCAACTACGCGGAACACGTTGACTTACCTATGGACACCGCATTCAAAAGTTCTTCGTTCGATATCGTGAATGATCATCCACTGCCGAATACTCATCTCGATGGCCACACTTACCAGATGGGAAATTTTATGTCCAAGGAACTGATGCTCCAACAAGTAAAGGACTTCTGCCTGGAGGCCTACCATTTGTCTAAGCCAACCGTGCTCGATGAAGACAACGCGGCAAGCATGTACCGGGACCTCACTGGCTGGACGATCCACCGTAAGCGTTCTTGGACAGCTCTGATGAACGGATGCCACTACGACTATATCGATTTTTCCATAACCGTTGGTAGTGAATCAGGTACGAACGCATCGCAAGCTGCAATCCGGAGGTGGATGCAGCACCTTGCAGAATTCATGTCAGCTTTCGACACCCGGCGCGCGCAGCCCTCGACCGCATGGATCAGCGGATATCCGCAAAATTTGGTTGTTTCCGGCATGCTCACACCCACGGGCAAGTACGTTGCTTATCTTGCAGACGAACGTGAAGTGAGCAATCCACTGGCTGGCGCCAAGATTCGAGGTTCCGTGCAGTTGTCCTTGCCATCCGGCGAGTATAAGGTGGGATTGTATTCGCCTGTCACAGGAGAGTTTTCACCAATGCTCACGATGAAGGGTGGTGCTCCGAGCGAACTTGTCTTGCCCGAATTCAATCAGGACATTGTCATTATGGTCACTCAAGAGAAGAACACAAATTAACCCTTTATCGTAGCTTGTGCGTTCTTCTCGAGAAGGACTAGCGCCATGTCATTTAGGTGTCGTCGCATTGCTTTGCGTGCTGCCGAAGAGTCTTTGCTCTTGATCGCCAACAGAAGCTGTCGGTGCTGCTGGCATGCCTTGTCCGGCAAACCTGTGATCTGTGCCGCGCTCAAAATCCATTGTTGAAGCAAATTACGGATCAGCTCCAGCGCGTTCATCAGTATGCTATTCGCGGCGGCTCTTCCAATAGCAAGATGAAATCCCACATCAGCCTTTACGAAGTCAGCGGGGCTCCCTTTAGCGTTCTCCATGCAGGCCAGGTGCTCAGCAATCGCCTTCAAATCGATCGACGTTGCGCGTTCCGCGGCGAGGCCAGCTAGCTCTACTTCAATCAACATTCTTGCTTCAATGAGTTCTCGTGCATCGGTCTCGGAACTGCTGGCGATTGCCCATAATAATGGCCTGGATAGAAATTCGGATCGCTCACATACATACGTACCGTCGCCAAGGCGTGTCTCGATCATTCCCATTATTTCCAGAGCTTTCAACGCCTCCCGTAACGACGCCCGCCCCACCCCGAGGCGCTGGCTCAACTCTCTTTCTGCCGGGATCTTCTCTCCTGCATGCCAGTCTCCGCTGATGAGATGGCTTATCATTTCACGGCACACATCAGCGGTTAGTGTTGTGCGGACTACGGGTTTTAGAAAGCTTGAATCCAACTCCTGCCTCGTTTTCAGACCACGCATTTTGATCCCTAGTCCACCGGGCCTTCAGCGGTGGCCAGATAGCCGCCGTCGACCACCAATTCAGTGCCCGTTATTCCTGATGCACGGTCACTGGATAGATACAAAATGGCGTCTGCAATTTCGAAAGGTGACAGCATTCGCTGTAGTGGCACACGTCGACAGCGCTGTTGCAGCGTGCGAGCCGGATCGATAGTTGCGTTCACATGCGAATGAAACATTGGCGTGTCCGTTATCCCAGGGCAAACACAGTTCACACGTATGCCATCAGCGGCAAGGTCGAGCGCGAGCGCTTTTGAGAGCATCAGCACGGCGCCTTTGGATGCCACATATGCAGGTGTGCCTTTCTGTGCCACGAGCCCAGAGACAGAGCTAACATTTACCACGCTGGCATATTGCGAAGAGCGCAGGGCAGTCAGAGCGTACTTCACGACTAAGAATACGGACCGCACATTTACATTGAATACCTGATCCCAGTCTTCAGCTTTGCAATCTTCAATGCTCGTCACCATCACAATTCCTGCGTTGTTCACTACATGATCCAGACGCTTGAACCGATCCTTGATTGATGCGATTGCGGCGACAATCTGATGCTCGTTTGTCAGTTCAACATGCAGGAATTCGCAAGTCCCGCCGTTGGCAGTGATTTCTTCCGCCACTGCGCTGCCTTTGTCTCCATCACGATCCAGCAGAGCAACAGTGGCACCTTCCTGGGCGAAACGCAGGGCAACGGCCCGGCCAATTCCCGAGCTTGACCCCGTTACCAGGGCCACGTGATCCGCAAACGAGAAACCATTCATGCCAGAATGCCATTCGGGTGACGTTGAAATACCTCTGGATCGTAGATTGAGGCATAAATAGCAGCGTCTCTTCGAATGCGAGCCCACGTGGCGTCCGCCTCCATCATGTTCTCCATCACTCCAAGATAGCGTCCGGACTCGATGTTGCCATACTTGAAGAACGAGTCAGTGATCAGGATTGTTCCTGCATTCGTTTCGACACATACTGCGAGGGAAGAGCGATGATGCACACCCGCCCAAAAGACTCTTATTCCGGGCAAGATCTCGTCCTCATCTGTGAGAAGCCGAACTTTTTCCCAGCCCTCGTTCTGTAGATAGTTATTTACGTCGGGAGGTATGCGTAGATGCCGCGGAACGTGCAAATGGTAGTAGGGAGCTTGAAAATCCTCTATCCACCCCCGCCTCGACATGCAGATTGTTGCGTTGCTGAAGAGTGGAATATTGGCAGTCGCGTACGCTTGCAATGGCGTGACAATTACTGTTGAGATATCTGCTGGCGAAAGCCCTTGCGATCGGAGAATATTCTGCGGCAATTGGGATTCTGTTCTCGTGATCTGAGCCTCGGGATAGCCAAAGAAGCTTAGCCACGCCTCATTCAGCACTGCCAGGTCTTGTGGTGGTCCAGTATTAATGAGAATGTTCCGACTATCGCTTCGCACAAGATAGATGATGACATTCATTTCCTCCCGTTGATTCCAGTTTTCCATCCAATAGACTTCGGGCCCCGGCACCCAGAAGGTACCAGCGTTGAATGCCTGGACCGAGTACTTCATCGATCTCTGTCCTTTACCTCTGGGGTCGGTCTCGGGATTGTACTCGCAACCTCCTGGCGGAAACTTTTAAGGGCGGTCATGTATACAGCGATATCACTACCGAGGCTAATCGCACGAAACCCCTTAGAAATCCAATGAATCGCGCTCGTGGGGTTTGGGGGAAGAAATCCAGGCGCAACACCGAAGCGACGGCACGTTACGGCTAGTGCCTCCATACACTCAAGGAATCGAGGGTGTTCGAACTGTGTCGGTATTCCCATCGATACGGTTAGGTCATAGTGACCCATCCATGCAATGTCGATGCCTGGTACTGAAACGATGGTTTCTAGATTGTCGAAGGCTTTTTGTGTTTCGAGCAGAACGATCACCAGGTTTTCTTCATTTGCCTTCTCAAAAAATTCAGCTCCGCCTGCTTGATATCGATCGTGCGCAATGCCCAGTGCGACGCCTCTGCGACCCTGCGGTGCATATTTCAGCTGACCGACGATCTCTTCCGCCTGCGTGCGGGATTCAACTCTAGGTACCATCACACCTTGAGCACCAAGGTCCAGCACCCGCGATAGCGGCGCGAAATTGAGGTCAGGAACGCGAACCAGAGGTACTATGTTGCTCCCGCGACATGATGCAATCATTTCTGCAACAGTCGCAATATCGCAACGACCATGCTCCATATCGAAGATCACAAACTCAAGGCCGCAGGCCGCCAGCATAGGTGCGATACCAGGTGTAAATAGTTCCAGAATCATCTGGCCCAACACGACCTCGCCTTGTTGCAATCGTCTGCGCAATTCAGACATGGCGTCACCTGCGTATGTTTGAAGCAGCTTTGTACATTTCGAGCTTACGAAGGAATCCAGGCCGCGAAAGCACTTCGCGATTCACAACATGTGCTGGCGTTTCACCCCGATAGATGGCAAGCGCACCTTCGCAATCAATCCGTCCCATATCGCGGAACAATTCTTCCGTCCATGCAACAGAATGCGAAGTTAGTATCACTTGATCCATCTTCATAAGCGGTGAGTCAGCTGCGAGCGGTTCGCGCTCAAACACATCAAGAGCTGCACCTGCGACTTTACCGCTTACCAGAGCGCTAATCAGTGCTGCTTCATCGATGATTGGACCCCGCGCGGTATTGATGAGAAACGCCCCCGGTTTCATCAGGTCGAACTGTTGAGTGCTCAACATGCTGCGGGTATGCGGATTAAGAGGGCAGTTGATTAGGACGTAGTCCGATATCTTCAGAAGCTCTTCAAGTGATAGAAGTTCTACGCCAAGTTGAGCAACGTATTCAGCTTTGACAAACGGATCAAATGCCACAAAGCGTGCAACATCAAATGCGCGAAGAAGCTTAATTGCCTCCGATGCAATATTGCCCAGCCCTATGGTGCCGACTATTCGCCCTCGCGGTTCGCGGCCGAGCTGCTTCGTACTCTGCGGCCACTCTCCGCGACGAACAAGCCTATCCTTCTGCACAAGATTATGAGAGAGAGCCAGCATCAGAAGAACGATTGATTCTGCGACAGGTCGAACAACCCCTGCAGGAGTGATATAGACCGCAATGTCCCGTTGCGTACACGCTTCCAAATCCACGTTGTCGTAGCCCACCCCGCAACGGCCAATGGCGCACAACTTCGTGGATCCGTGCAGCGATTCGGCGGTCACTCGCGGTTTTAGTGAGATGAGAACGTCATATTCGTTGAGTTGATAGGGGACATACTCCGCTCTAAATTCAGGCAGAAATTTGTAAGTGAGGTCCTGAACTCCATCCAACAAAGCCAGCCCCAGATCTGGGTAGATCAGCTTTCCATGTTCATCGCAGAAATCAGCAGAGAAACCCACCTGGAAGGATGTTGCTGAGCCTGTATCTGCGTGTAGGTGGCGAGGAGTCATGTCTTCTTTCTTTCCAGTACGACAATCCAGTCGCGAAAGATAGGAAATTCAGGCGCTTCCCATTTGCCCTCAGCATCGGGTTTGAATTCACCGATCTCCTGGCGCATCGCGTCACTCGGATTGAAGAAGAATGCTCGATATGATCCCGCTTCTAGACTTTGAAATGAGGCTGCTTTCCACGCCGAGGGATAGTAGGCGATCAATGCTTCGCCAGGAACCATCGCAGCATACGGTTGCCAGTAATCATCTTTGGTCCAGTGTGGCTCGATCATTTCCGGATGTGGTTCTAACTTCCACCACGAATAGTTCATCAAGAGTGCCTTGCCTAAACCCAGTTGGCCCGACCCCGGCAACTGCGAGGCCACATTCCATGGCGGACCACCCCACGAGTGACCATGCGGTGAGAGTCCATATGGGTCAGAAGGAGTATTCACCTGCCAGATGCCGTTTGCGCCGTAGGTGTGACCTGCAGTACCGCTCAATATGGCTGCCCAGAACATGAACCGTTGTACTTCCTGGCGGCTTGCCTCCTGAATTCCCTCGTAGCACACTTCACCAACTAGCACTGGCATCTTTGTGCTGTCGGCGAGAGATCGCTGGATGGTTTCAATGGTATTTGGTGCGCTCTTTCGATCATCGTGTCCCGTTTGCAACATATCGAAATCGAGAACGGACGCATCATCAACGCAATCACGGGCACTACGTGACGGATGAAGTGTAATGGGGTGATGATGGGGATCGGTTGCGCGAACATAGCGCGCGACCTCAGTCCATCCGTGCTTTTGTACCTCTGCGTCTTGTTCTTTGGTCTTTGAGAGGTAATAAGGCATGGTAGCCTCTCCGGCCAGGCACCATACAACCGGATATGCTCCCCAGCGCGCTATCAGATACCGCCAGTGTTGTTTGATTTTGGCAATTCCCATGCGCGGGAGAAAATATCCCCAGCATCCTACAACGCATGCAGCAAGGCCGCTATCAGCGACATATTGCATGCGGATGTCTGCCATATCGAAGTACGACGGATTGATGCGCGAGAAGTCTTTCTCCCACGGATAGCCTGCCTCATTGGCGCCACGCGGGTCGTATGGCTCCATATCTGGATACAGCCCTGCCACAATCTGTACCATCGTGAAGCCTTTGCGTACGCGGTCAGCGGCAAGCGTCTGAAAGTCATCTGGCCAGCGTAATCGCTTGCAGAATCCCATCCACCATGTATCTCCCAACCAAAAGAAGGGTGTTCCGTCCGCGTGTTCAAAGTGGCGACGATCGCCAGCGATCCTTAATACTCCGTGCTTGAAGTGAATATTTCTTCCTGCGTAAGGTTCCACTTGCAGGCTGCCAGTTTGTTCATGCAGATCGCGATTCGATGTGTCACTGCAGATGGATTGAAACTTGTACATTCCGGGAACAGGAGGAGAATAACGAACGCGCCATACAGATTCGCCCGCCCAGAATGCCGGCACTCGTTCCTGGCTGCCAGTCGGTGTCGTAAAGACTACGTCAAGGTCGACCTGATTGAAGGGGTCAGTGTATTGTTTCCCACTGTTAAAAGACCATTCAAACGGGACGCCGCTGGAGGCGATTCGTGATTGCCCGGATACTCTGAGACTTGCCGCAGTGATGGCCAGCGCCTTGCAAAACGAGCGTCGAGACATCGCATCGAGCATGGCTCGTCTCCTGTGGTGATCAGTCAGACCATCCGATGGTAGGAGCAGATCAAATTTAATGTCAAGCGGATTCGAAATTCAGAACGGCTGTTCTATCAGAAGCAAAATGACAAGACGTAACGGCCACATTGAGACTACTCAACGATGTTTTGTAGGTGCCAGACTTCGCGGAGATATTTCGTCGGAGTTTCTTATCCTCACCGAGCTAAAGAGGCCGAGCACATGGTGTAAACTTTAGTCGCTGCGGAACATTCTCGTAGTTCCGATCCAATGCATCGATTTTTCGGCCCCTTGGTCAGTCTCTAATCAAATACAGTCAACTTCAAACAAGGATCACGCAATGAGCGTCAGTCTTATTGGATGGGGAAGATTCTTTGACGGCAAGGGTAACCGGATAACGGTGCCTGCTCCCTCAACTGATCCGAACAAGCCGTGGCTTTGGGATTTTCTAGCCTCACAAGCTAAGGACTTGGCTCAGGTTGGTTTTGATCGCATTCAACTGCCGCCTTGTTCTAAAGCGCAGGGAGGAGCGGGGGCGGGGTGCGATGGATATGGCGTATATCATCCGCGAGATATAGGCAATCTCGATCAGCAGGAAAGTGTACCCACTCGATACGGTAACGCTGAGCAATTGCGTCGGCTAGTGGCAGTGGCTCACCAGAATGGCTTAGCCGTGGATCTTGATATTGTCCTGCATCAGCTCATCGGAGGCATTGGCGGCGTCTATCGTTACAAAGCCGCAGATGGCTCGTTAAACGGGCGCGGTTCGATGAATCCCGGATGCTTCCGTTCAGCGAAGGTGAGGGATGATGTTCCGGTACCGGCTGATGATTTTGCATTTGGGGATGAGAAGCTCTATCAGCGCTGCAATCCGCCGGGCTATACGATCAAGGATGCGCTTGACTACGGCGAATGGCTCTTTCACACGACAGCTGGAGATGGCGCACGTTTTGACGACACAAAGGGCACCTGGCCACAGTTCGTGTCCCAGTTCATGAACCACGGAATCATGGCCGGAAAGCAGTTTTATTCGGAATATTTTGACGGAAATCCCGCAAACCTCAACTGGTGGGCCGCCAGCTCTCCGATGAACAGTCGGTCCGGCGTTGCTGATTTCACCGTACACTTTGCAATTCTGAATGCATGCAATAACTTCAACGCGAGAGCCCTTTCCGGCGGCGGATACTTCTCCTGGCGACCTGATCTCGCCTATGGCTTTATCGAGAATCCAGATACGGATACCAGCGCCGGGCAGGGGGTAATTACGTCAAAGCTGCTAGGGTACGCATATCTTCTAGCGATTCCATGTCGACAGGCGCTCGTGTACGGAAAGGATTATTTCGGTTCGAAGGTTTGGCCTGGCGCATACGGATTGAAACCATGGATCGACAATCTTGTTTACATCAATCGCACCTTTGCCTATGGCAATTGCTCTACGCGCTGGCTGGATGACAAGGTAATAGTCCTTGAACGTGATGGCAACGGAGGCGCCATTGGCAACAGTCCTGGACTTCTTACCTGTCTTAATTTCGATACGTGGAATCGCCGTACGATTACGTGTGCCACTTCGTTCGGAGGAAATGTACACCTGCACGACTACACGGGCCATCATTCGGATATCTGGACAGACGCCAACGGCTATGCCACTTTCACGATACCCTCAAATGCTTTTGCAAACGGCCAAAGTTATTTGTGTTTTTCTCGTGCAGACAGCGACAAACCAATCAGGATCAAGCCAATGAAGCATAGCCAGGTATTTTATGGCGCTCCCGATCTGGATATTCCGGGGGTATCGTCCAGTAAAGCAACTACGGTGGGACGTATCTACGTCCGGGCGAAGAGCAAAGTCTCATTCTCAACCAAAGACGACGTTACACCGGTGCTGCTTGAGGGCAATACGGTTGTTCCGGAAAATCATGCAGAAAAGGAAGGCTGGCACACTATTGTGGTGAATACTAAGTCGGAGAAAGTCATCCCCTTCGCCCTTAGCGTAACGTATGAGGCGCCGTCTTCTCTTTGAACTACAGGATTTTGCCTCTTTACTTGATGTCATGCAGAGATTGGCCTGATTTATCGGGAACTACTAAGGGATGTTCACGTGAATTGGGATAAGAATGCGTCTCGGCGGGATTAATGGTGTCGTATCCGGTGAGTTGATCGGAAGATTGTTTGCTAGTGCCAATGCAGCCACACTGACGTGGTTCTGCTCAGCAACCGTGCCTAGCGTGTTGTTTTTCACCGCTGCAATCCAGCGAATACCAGGAACCTTCACACGCTTGCCTGCCGGAATCGGGGCGATAGGAACGATAGGAACGCCCGATGCCTCGTCCAGCAGTCCAAACGGCCCTGCGCCTGTTCGATCGCGGATGGTGGCAAACGTGTCGCCCGGCTGTGCCACAACAATTTCCGCATCCTTGCTGTCGGTCGCTGAAAAACCTGCGACATCAGCTGGGAGTGCTCCCCCGCTTTCTGTGGATGTCCCCGCTCCCAAACCCATCAGTTCGACTTGGCCTAGAAAAAATGCGGCCTTCGCATTTTGGTGGCCCACCTTAGTGTCAATCTGCGTGGCATCTGCAAGTTGGTCATAGTATCCATGGTCTACAACGGCAGTAGCATCATACGGCAAAGCTCCCCCCTCCACCTGCTGTCGCAATGGAGCCATTTCGGGATTGGCGATACGAGTACTTAACATTCCTGGCCCAGACCAAAGCTCCTTCCGCATCACTTCCGCAAAGCCCTCTATGAGGATCTTCCGGCCAGTTCCTCCTATTTTGTCTGCCGCAGCAGCATAGTTCGGATGCGTAACTATGTGCATCATTTCGTGGATCAATGTCGTAAAGAGATCCCATCTATTTTGGCGCTGCTGCTTGGCAGTTGTGCCAGCCTGGTAAGGTTGGATAAAGACCGTTCCGGTACCCGCCTCCGCTGGCCAACTATGGATCGTGTCATCGACGTCTTTTACATTCGCCGGAGATGATAGATAGACATTCGTGATGCGGTCTAACTCTGCACTGTCCCTCGAACCGAAGAAGTGGTGAGCGTTAAGAATCTCCTGCGCGCAGGGCGCGGAAAAACAATCGGGCGCGTGAAGTGATTCGAAATATCCGAGCCAGCCTCGGCGGGCCGGGTCGTTCAATGGCCGTGTCGATTCATCTCCTAACTTCGAGATCAAAGAGTAAGCCGATGGATGGTATACGTCTGTGGCCCCACGTCCTGCCGTTTTTATGTATGGACCGAAATAGTGTTCGACTTCACTTTGAGCCGCTTTTGCAATATTGTTGGCCGAAGCTATCGGGAAAGACGGCTGACCTGGCTTCGCCTTTAGCTTGTTGAATTCTTTTGCCCATCCACCAACATTTCGCTTCAGGTAATCCAGCATGTCGTGTTCAAACGCACCTCCAGGTCCAGGTCCCGTGAGGGCAGGTGGTGCATGCACTACTGGTGGAGGTGCTGGGCCGCCGCCAGGCGGAGGAGCAGCTGGCACGAGAATGGTCGCAGGATTCAAAATATGTTCGACTTCAGCATGCTGGGTGGGCGTGACCGCTGTCGTTCCCGCAAGCAGGTCGCGACGGATCTCGCCAGCAACGAATGAAATCTTCGCCTTCGGTATAGCTTGTATTGTTTTGGGAATCATGACATCCGGAATATTCACCCACGGAGTAGCCGCCACTACAGCGTGTTCGGGTGCGTATTCACCCGGGGTTAAGGCTGAGTATGCCAGAAGCTTGTCTTGCAACTGAAGAATGTCAGCTTTAAGATTTGCTTTTCCTGCGCCGACCTCCGCTGTTACCGGCACTCCAAGCCCTCCGATTGCAGCGAGTACACCCAAAGTGGGACTTTGAGCTTGTCTTAAAGCGTTAATTGTTTTTGGGATTGTCACTTGTGGAACTGCACTGCCGGCAGGAAGTGCTGCTACAACTCCTCGTTCTGCGTTGAAATCTGCTATCGGCATCGCACCCAAGATGAACAAGCGGTCTATTACTTTCAGCAGATCTTCACGTAAATTGTCACCTGCGCCAGTGATATCCCCTACGAAGCCACCAGAGACCAGCTCAATATGACCGGGAACGGCAGGCTGTCGCTGCACGAGTCGCGTACCAATAACATTCGTTGAACCGATTCGTGCACCCAGTCCAGTGTTGCGTTGTCGCGCATCATGACCTTCTGCCGAAATTTGCTGGCTTACTCGTTCGGCCTGCCGTTCATGCTCATCATGCTCGGGGCCAATTGCGAGTGGTCCATTGCTGCTATGGCTATTGTGAAAATTTTTCTGTGCAATGACATGCGTTAACTCATGCGCCAACAGTTCGCGGCCTTCCGTCGTTTCGGGACAGTATTTCTGGCTGGCAAATACGATTTGTGACCCGACGGTATAGGCAAACGCATTTACGGCGCGAGCCGACTCGAATGCACGCGCATCCGCATGAACACGGACACGGCTGAAATCGTGGCCAAAACGCGGTTCCATGAAAGCCCGAGTCTCTGTGTTCAGTGGTTGTCCGGGCGAATTCAGGACCTCATGAACCACCGGCGGAGCCACTAGCGGCCCGGCGCCAGTCTTTCTACGGTGTAGTTTCTTCTCATCTTCCTCGCAACTAGAGCACTTGCGTTGAAGCTTTTCTTCCTCCTCGCATGAGGCGCAGCGTCGTTGGAGAGCAAGAGATCGGGTGAGCGTCACCGGCTCAGATACATGGTCGGCTTCCTGCTCAATCACGTTTTCTGTCTCAGTGACGGACCATCGAGGAGCGGACGAACGCATCAATCTGGAAACGGTATGCCCAGAGTGAGCGAGGGGGGATAATGACAAGGGTTTAGATGGGTCCGACAAGTTAGCAGATCTTATTGATTCGAAGTGAGTGGATGTGAACCACGATGTCGACCCGCTGCTTTCGAGACGAGATTGCAATGCAGGCTGTTGATGCAGTTCTCTGTGCTTGTTTCCCGCAATGGTCTCGTGTTTCATGCCGATCTACCACCGGTGCCGTCGGATTCTTGCCGACAAGTCAAAGGCTTGCTTTCGGCGATTACTGCGGGAAGTTCTCGTAAAACGACCAGTCTGCTTCATCCATGAGGCGCCGGACTTCTACGTTCGAGAGCGGCCGCCAGCCAATTGTTTCAGTACGCTTCGGACTCGTATTGTGAGCGTGTACAGTTCCCACATAAAAAGTGTGGTCTGAGTGGGCACGTACGTTGGCGTTTTGTAGGTTCCATACGAAGGTAGTGTCTGCACCTTCATTCATGTCAGGGAAGCGATGCTGTTCCCAAAATCGCCTGTAATAACAGAACGTAGAACCCAGCACCCAGGGGCGGCCTCCAGGGTAGTTGTATTCCCATGCACGTTGTGATCGCGGCTCGTAGAAAATTACGCGAGAGAGACCACAAAGCGTGTCCATCGGTTGTTCTTGCAATTCACCAATCTGATACGAAATGCGTTGTGTCGAAACCCAATCGTCATCGTCCCAATGAACAATGACTTCTCCATGTGCCATCTCGCACGCCATGTTGTGTTTCGCTCCCATGGAATGCTTTTGAGGCAGACGTTCGTATCGTACACGTTCATCTTTCGGAATTAAGTCAGCAACGCTTTCCAGACCATCATCCAGAATGATCAGTTCCTTCTTTGGATAATCCTGACGCAGGAAGTGCCGAATAGCCTGAAGTACCAGGGGCCGCCTGTTTGCGGTGGGCATGATGCAAGAGGCCAACGGAGAGTTAGAAGACCAAACCCGGTGTTTCGTCGCAGCACTCGTCAGAACAGCTGGTCTGGCAATCTCTTTGGCCCTTGTGATTGTGCCGGTATCCGCAGTACCGGCTGGAGTGTCGGATATTTTGCGTATGACGATCAGGCTCTGTACACATTGCACGAACTCAAAGTGCGGGAGAGCAAGAAGCTCGTTGACCAGGCTCTTTACGCCGGGATAGTAATCGGCGTAATCATGAAACGCGATATACCCGCCAACGACAACCCAGGGTTCGAAGTGATGGAAATCTCGCGAAACGTTGCCATAGTCATGAAGACCGTCGATAAAAAGGAATGCAATTGGGTTTTCCCAGCTCACTTCGTAGGAACGCTTTACTATGGACTCGACCACTGACGTCAAACCACTTTCGGCAATATTGCGCCGGAAGATTTCCAGGGTTGAACCCACCGACAGTGTTTGGAGGCCTGGTGCGCCTACGACTCCGTCATGATTATCAACTGCGTATACCTTGGCTTGACCTCCCAGAGACCGCACCACGCTGGCGAGGACAACGGTGGACCGGCCACAAAAGCTGCCAATTTCCACGACGTCTGATCCGCTCTTAGTGGTCAAGATGGCTCGATTGCATGCTGCAAGTAATAGATCCGCTTCCTCTTCTTCGAGCCAGCCCTGAATCTGTTTCATCCGATTCAGAATAGGAACCGACAAAACGAAGCCTGTGCCAGCTTTAGGCTTAAAGTCGAGCGCAGAACTCCTTCCATTCAACGATGTCGAATTCCGGTAGTGACCGAAGTTCTCACGAATTCGCCTGCGCAAGGGGTCATCATATCTGCGCGGAACAGGGTGGATCCAGAAAACATCCTCGCGGCTCAGCGCCGCGTCAACTTGTGCCTCAGTGTAGTTTGTCTTGTATTGCACATATTCATTGCTGCAAGGATTTATCGCGATCTCATAGCCGAGTAGCGCCACCAATGTGGGTAGAATCAATTCCTCTGTGGCCCAAATTTCAGAACGTGACATTATTGAACACAGTTCGCCATCAGTTTCGAAAAGCCGGGTGAGATTGCGGGCCGAGTCTTCGGTGAACACTGTCGAAGGCCAAAACGACCAGTGCACGAACTGCTCCTCTCCCTGAGGAAAGCGCCGTAAATAGGGCCGCCACAATTCAATTTCTCTGAATGCCGTCTGAGCAGGACCGAGGGTCGTCGTGTGGTGTTGGATGTGTGTCGAACTTCCCAGCAATCCCAGACGTTTGTGCCCGCTGATATGTTTGGTTAGATATTCGGAATATCCGGTTCGAGTTGCAAGCTGATCCGAATCTACGATCGTAAGGGTGTCGAACGGGAACTCGTTCAATGCAAACCGCATGCAGTCCAAGGCAAAGTCATGAAGGCGTCCCCACTCCATTGGCTTCGGAGAAGGATGCACTACTGCACCATGCATTTCGAACGGAAATCCGGTCTTGAGCAGGTCCGGCGTTTGCCCGCCGTTGTAGAGGAGAATGACAGACGACGGATCGAGGAAATGTAAGTTGCGAACCAGGTCGATGACGCATTCAGCGCTTTCATGGACCAGACAGGCAAAGATGTTTCGAATCGGAGCCATATTCAATCCTTCGCCAAGGCCATGTCAGCTGAAAGAATTTCATGATCCATAGGATCAGGTGTTGCGTGGGTGAATTCTGGTGCTGCCTTTGCCAGGAGCAATGCTACAGCCTGGCCAATCGGTTGACCGGACATCTGCTGGTAGTATGTGAAGGCGGGCGAAGGATTTACTTCAAAGCAGAACCATTCGTCTTCTGTAGTACGGCGTAAATCAATTCCAGCCAGTGGAAGATTCATTGCTGCTGCGAGCTTTCGACATTGCTCTTCCAGATCAGGCGTCAAGGAACACGCCTTAACTTCCGGGGCTTCATTCTCTGAATAACGATAATCATCAGCGACGCATCGCACTTCGCAAGCAAAAATCTTATCGTCAACGACGTGAACGCGATAATCCGTTCCAGGTATGTATTGTTGAAACTGGGTTGGGCATGAGGAAAGATCGGCAAAGCGTTCTGCATGATCCGCGCAAAGCCGAGAAACACGACTTCGGATGCCGCTAACCGACTTATACACGACCTCGCGATGATGCTTCCAGAAAGCCCTTGCTGCATCCGCGTCAGTTGTAACCAGAGTTTCGGGAACGTTCCAGCCAAGACTACGAATCTGGTCAAGCTGATAGATTTTAGAGCCATTCACCGCTGACGCGGAGAAGCGATTCACCACCAGTGCTGAAGTGAGTTCCGTCCACGAAGCAAGGATATCGTCAACTTGCATGGCATGTTGCCATGCAGCGCTCTCCGGACCGGCAGCCGCAATCTCCGGCAATCGAACCGACTCATAGGGGCGGACATAGACCGAACTCACCTCACCAAGTTCGATGTTTTCGCTTCCCAGTTGAACGCAGCCCTCAACTGTTTCTCCAACCGCGATCTCAATTTCTGTTTCAAGGATGCGGCGTTGGTCTACAAACTTTGTAGGAATGCTGAGTAACTCCAGTTGATCACGCACCTCCGCCAGAGGAGCGTCTGCCTCCAGTCCCCAAAGTAGAACTAGCACGCCAACCTTCCTCGCAGACAACACAAAGTGGCGTCGGCAACCTCAGGTGAATCAAGCCTAGGCCATGGGCTGGCATTGACAAATGCAGCGTCAGCTTCAGAGCCTGTAAAGCGCACTGCCAGAAAACTAGTCCCAGCGGCTTTTGCGAGCGTGTGAGCATTCTCAATAAGTCGGGGTGCTGCACTACCAAAGCATTTGTCCCCAATCACAGTTACTTCGCATAAGGATTGGATTTCTGAATTCTCCCCTCCGCCAGAGCTTTTCCGACGGACAGTGGAGACGGACATTCCCAGCCTGCCAGCAAACTGAACCCACTCTTCAGTCCTCCAGCCTGGTCCGCAGAGGCAATCCGGAGTAGGGGGATTCAAGATTGGACACTTGAGGCTGGAAAGCCAAGCCAAGAGAAACGCTGTCATTTCTGAGGCCACGTACTGACGATCTGTGGGAACTATGTGGTCCAATTCATGGCTATAAACGCGCGCCATACGAGTCAGTACACCATCTATTTCCTGATTCATAACCTTGCGCCGGGCAATGTTTGATATCGATCTCCCGTTGGAAGGAAAGTCGAGATTCCACCCACTTGTTGAGAGATCGGTGGCCGAGACAACCACAGCCTCGTGCCCTTCCCATCGATCAGCAAGCCACCACGCGGTTTTGTCTTGTCGTCCTGCAAGAATTATCAACATAGCTTGTTTACTGAACCGGCCTGTCCGTTATGTTTTCCGCCAAGAGTCCTTTCTCCGCATTGAGAGGCTTCTCGATGTTTTTCTGCTTTGACGCCTCTACCGTGGGAATTTCTTGTGTCACCGCTGGTTGACTGGCAGCAGTGTCATGTTTCTGCTCCTCGATTTTTGCCGGTGGATTGACAACTGCTTCTCCCACAAGAGGCCGTTCTTCTAAGCGAATAAACGCGGCACGTTGTGGATCAGAGTTGGAGGCCTGAGATGCTGTGCCAGGAATGCCGCTGGAAAGCTCTCTATTGGCCAATTTGATCTCAGGCAGTCTTTCTATGGGTAAGGCTTTCTCCGCAATCTTGTCGAAGTGCACCTTCTCAAATTCTTTCGATTTCTTCGTAACCACAGTGAACAATGCAGAAAGCGTTATGCCAGCGCTTGCAAAGATGGTGGCACTTCCTGCGGAGGAGCCAGCGACTGTAAACGTAGCAGTGGTGCCGCCCGCAGGAACTGTAACACTGCCGCTCGACAATTGAGCGACATTGGCGTTGTCGGTGGAAAGAGTAATTGGCAGACCGTTCTGAGGGGCCGGCCCGCTGATCGTAACGGTACCCGTTGAGACACCGCCTACAAACACCGATGCCGGACTGAGAACAAGTTGGCCGGTCAGGACTGGAAGCGGCTGAACAATGAGTGATAATGCGACAGTTTGTCCGCCAAATGCAGCTGATATGGTAGTGGGACCCACTGCCGCCCCAGTGGCGGTCACTGTTGCGGTTGTAGCGCCTGTCTGTACCGGCACAGTCACGGTAAACGTTGGTGGTGAACCGGCAACTTCACCGGTAATGGACACATTGGCGCTGTCGAGGGTCAGCGTAATCGTGCTCTCAGCGGGAGCCTGCGCACTTAAGGTCATAGTGATTGTGGTTGTATCGCCAATGTTGATCGGCCCAGATGGATTGGCTTGAATCGCTGTGATAAAGGATGGAGCGGTCACCACCCAGAACCACATATCGAAATTGCCCCCACGTCGCCGATCACCGCTCGGCAGCCGTAGAGAGATGTTTGTATTGCCTCCTTGAGGAGGCTGACCAAAGGCTTCGCCATCCAGAAACAAAGTTGGGTCATCCTGAGACCAAACAAAGTCACCTTTAATGATCAGGCGAGCGAGCAGACCTCTTTCATTTAGCGCGGCTGAAAGTAGCTGGTTGAGTATGGTTTGAGCCTGAGCGCCAGCCTTCCAGGAAATGACACTTCCGCTGCAGGTTACGCTTCCGCCCAAAACAATTGGAAAGTAAGCACCAGCCCCTGATGCGTCTCCGGCAATGATCGGATACTCCACCAGAACAAAACATGTAGCGCGAGAAACGCTCGTGGGATCTACATTCGTGTCACACTGCACATTGATTCCGGCAAAGGAATTCACTTGCACGTTGCTGTCATTAAACAACTGTGTCGCGTTGCTTTGAAAATCAACGGACGATAACCCGACAATATGGAAACCCTGATCGATAGGCGGGAAGTTGATAAGTGCCGGAAATGTCGGCAGGCAGCTAACCACATTCATGGACACAGAGCCCTGCGGCGCAGGAGGACTGGTCGGAGGCGGTGGTCCCCAGGTGACAAGCGCAAGAGGCGTTCGCGAACGGTTGATGCCTGCTGGGGGCGCATCGAGCAGCGGTTGTACAGACCCATCTGCGGTGCGGGCGACGAATTGCCAGTAATCACCCGCCCTCAAGTCATGGCCACCAAACTGCACACGCACGCCGTCACCCAGATTCATTCCCGGAGTGTCGGTATCACTGAACACTGAGGCGGCATCGCCGATACCGTCCCAGCGACGGAGTACCATATGTCGATCGATTGCTGAAGATGGAGGACTGCTTAGAGTACCGGGAAGCTTGAAGCTGGCGGGAATAGGATCTGTCAGTACAGCTGTAAATGTATCTGGATCGGGATCCTGCGCTAGAGTCGTGAGATGTCCCCGTGCTGGACCAAGTTCACTCGCGTCATCCGTGATTTCAATCAGGTCTCCCGCGCGTAGCGCGGTAGCTACATCGCGTCCCAAGCCGGATAGAGTGACCGTCAATCTATCTGGCTGGACACCCGTAACATTTACAGCGAAGGCGGCATTATCACGCGACCATTTGAAGCGGGCAATTCCGCCGGTCACGCTGGCCCCGTTTGCTGTGTCGTACGCATTCTTGACAGAGGTAGCCAACGTCAAAGTGATTCCGTCAGATGAGATACCGGGAGTTGCGAGAGGCACTCTCTCAGAAGCGCCAGAATTATCCGAGACTGTAATAAAGCCCGAACGCTGTGCCGCGTCAATTTGTGCGCTTGTAAGGGCTGTAGACAAGGTCAAAGTTGCTGTACCTGCTGTCGCCGATGTAGCCAACGGCACGTTAAATGCCGCGCCAAGATTGTTGCCAGTTACATCGCCGCTATCGTGAACTTGCACGCGATACAAATGATTTTCACGACCAGTAAAAGTCGCCGAATCGGGTAATTGGCACAAACTTTGCGGTTGAACATTGGTAGGCTGAATCGTGGTTATTGTTCCGCTCCCGGATGTCGGGAGAAACTGAGCCGCCTGTGAGCAGGTAAGCGTCCCTACATTTGCTGGAAGCAACCTCACCTTCACCTGAACAATGTTCTTCAGTCGAGCAGAGGTGTCCGGTCCGCCGAGAGCGATTTCACGGATCGAGTCGTCTTCCAGATAAGTAATCAGCCTCTGCCAGACTTCCAGGTACACAAGCGCATTTAGCTTGGATCCATTTGTCGGTATCGGGATGCGCGGAGGATCGAGCAAATCAGGCTGACTCAGATAGGTAGTATTAGCATCTAGCTGGCAAAGGGTGCCATTTACGTAGCAGTGGCCAGCAGAAATCCCGAAGTCGTCAGGAGCGTTTGCATTCTTGCTGCCGGTGAGCTGAAAGCTTGATCCTGGGGCGGGCACACCACTTGGACCAACAACATCCCGCAGCTCCGTTTGCAAAAGGGCCAGACGTTCCAGCACCTCTTCGTTCCAGTCCGAATCGAGCCACACACGGCCCTGTTGATGCAGGACGCCGGAATAGTGCTTTCGGGGGTCGAATGTAAACCGCGAAAAATCGCCCTTCATAGATCTTCTCCTAGCTTTCGGCGATAATGACCGGGGACAAGCCTACCGGCATAAATTCCTGTAATTTGAGCTTTAAGTTGCTTAACCGAATCGTATTTTGGGTGCTTGCAAACACGCCGATCTCACCATTGTCCTCACCCGCAGTCAGAATCACATTCGGACACGCAGCCGCCAGTTGCGCATAATCTGGACGTCCAAAATGCCGCGATTTGAACAAAGGTGCTAAGCAACGAATTCCCTTAACGCAGGTGGTGGACTGTCTTTCGTCCGGTATACAGCGATAACGTCGTGGCAGAGTGGAGCCGGTTTCAAAACGAGTGAAGCGGATACATCCGGACTGCTGGTCATTCACTACTACGATGTCGTTGAGCAAGCTTTCACTGGCATTGAAGACATCACATAGAATAGAGCCAAGCACCGTTACCCGCTCAAGTTGGACAGTGCGAGCAGCAGTCGCAGATAAGACGGGAGGACTGCCCAAGCTTGCGGCCCCTGCTATTGCCGTTCCTCCTTGCTGATCAATGATGGAATCGGCGACTGTCAGCTGTCCGACTCCCTGTCCTAGCCGAATGCCTCCAGTGATACAACGGGATACTACATATTCAGCGTGGCTGTTCAAATCGGTGTCGCTTGTCACAATAGATGGAGTCGCGACATTCGTTGGGTCTAGAGTGCATGCCGTAATCAGGAGTTGCGAGATCGCACTGCTGATCGCCAACGGGCCACCGCTGATCAACAATCCATTGAGGTTCAACAAGGACATTGCAGAATTGACAGCAAAGCTTGCGCCGTTCGGAACTCCGCCAGATTGATAAGCCGTTATGCACGGCCTCTGTCCTGTGGCCGCGCGAATAGTAAGGTTTGAGACGGACGCTGGCAGAATGATGCTGGCAGCTGTCTCGTATGTGGCGCTGTCAACGATCTCAATAACATCTCCATCCTGTGCGGCCACAACAGCGTCGAAGAGGTTGTCATGTACTGGAGCGCCGGCGATGCTGTCGGCAACTGTACTATCTGCATCTCCGGACCGGGACACGAAACGGGTAGCGTTTCCTGGAGCATTTTCTCTTTGACTGGAATTTAACGCGCCAACAAAGTCGGTGAACGCTTCGACGAAATCTACGCTAAGCGTGTTGCGGGCAAAGCCCAGCCCTTGCGGGGGTGATGTAACCATCACGGACCGATCATCCGGTGG